>OHMT01000927.1_pt1 | contig 13331 bp, 10 predicted proteins | sample 1569371 | NCBI WGS metagenome assembly OHMT01 (sample SAMEA3879500, study PRJEB24766) | human gut metagenome | biome: human-associated habitat; feature: feces | place: USA | collected 1985/1987 | reverse complement strand
CCTCATTATCATACGATACCTGACCGGTCTGTTCCGTTGTATCTGCAAAAGCTGTAACCGAAGGCATCACCGCACACCCTGTAAAAGTGATCGCTCCTGCCAATGTCGAGGCAGCCATTGTTTTTTTAAACTGATTCCAAGATTTTTGTCTCATCATCCAAGACCTCCATTCCTATCTGTCTTTCATTTCGTCTGCATTGTACTCCCGCTTTTTCAGGAACGCAAGCTGTATCTGAAAAAGATAAGAATTTCATAAGAATCGTAACATCTTCTTAAAATATTAAGCCCAAAGCCCCATTGCCCGTGCGATCATGGCAAGAAGAAACAGGTGTGCCGGATAGAATATATAAAAGAAATATTTCATCTGTTTTCCCCTGGTTCCATTGTAAAAATAAACCGGTATCATATCCAGAAATGCTGCCGCTTCAATGATACTTGCCAGCAGGGTTAAAACCAGAACACCGATACCCATTCCCTTCACTTTCTTCGGATAAAACATGTAAATTGCAAAAATTGTCACAATTCCCGACAAATCGTAATCCGTACAAAAAAGAAGTGCCAGAAATCCCCCCGCCGCAACTGTCACAATGGTAAGAATCACACGGATGGCTGCTGCTTTTTCCCCGTAAACATCCGCCACAAACTTCTGCCTTATCTTTTCAACACCCCAGATCACCAAAAGTCCGAACAGCAAAGTAAAAAAGACATTGTTGCTGGAAAAATCCCACATTCTCCTGCTGAATGCCAGGTCAAACGGAACCTCGGAAATCAGGGCAAACAAAAAAAGCCTCCCCGCATATTTTGCCCTGCTGCGTGTATGGTAAAATCCCTCTACCAGAAGAAAACAGTAAATCGGAAATGCAGCTCTTCCAATAATGCGCATGAAAAATGCGGGGGCTTCCAGTCCCGGAATCTGTTCTAAAATAACGGCTGACGTGTGATCAATCAGCATGGAAATTACAGCAATCAGCTTTAACCAATAGCCGGAAATCCCCGGTTGTTTTGTTTCCATAACCATTCTCCTTTTTGTCATTATTTTGCAAGAAGCTGTTGAATTTCTTCTTTATATGGAGGAATCGTCTTTTTTGTCTCCCCCTCTGCACAAAGCCATGGCGTTTCCAAAATCTTTGGAATTTCCATAAAACGTGGATCATGAACCAGACGATGCAACGTCTCAAATCCAATGGTTCCCTGCCCGATATTGGCATGACGGTCTTTGTGTGCCCCAAGTGGATTTAAACTGTCATTGATATGAAAGACCGCAATCTGGTCGAGTCCGATCACCTGATCAAAATGTTTAAAAACACCATCGTAATCATGCACCAGATCATACCCGGCATCGTTTACATGACAGGTATCAAAACAGACTCTCAACCGCTCCTTTTTGTTCACTCCATCATAGATTGCCTTAATTTCTTCAAAGGTTCTTCCAATCTCACTGCCCTTTCCTGCCATCGTTTCCAGAGCAATAAATACCTCATCCTCGTTCTCATCCAGCACCATATTCAGCCCGCGGACAGTCTGTGCAATTCCGGCCTCTGCACCCGCATCCAGCGCGGACCCCGGATGTAACACCAGGATATGACTTCGCATAGCAGCCGTGCGCCGGATCTCCTTTTCCAGAAACTGTACAGCCAGTTCAAATGTCTCCGGCTTTACGGTATTTGCCAGATTGATGATATAAGGCGCATGAACCACAATCTCCCGGATTCCGGCCTGTTTTGCATAGGCCCATCCTGCCTCAATATTCAGATCTTTGATTTCTTTTCTGCGGGTATTCTGTGGTGCACCCGTATAGAGCATCAACACATTTGCTCCGTAGCTTTCTGCCTCCTTTACGGACGCTAAAAACATCTCTTTTCCTGCCATTCTCACATGGGAACCGATTTTAATTTCTTCCATCTTATGATATATCCTCTGCTCTGAGCTTTTTTTTCTGCTGATGTGCGGTAATTGCAATCAGCACTTTTTGTGGTATAAATCTTCCACAGGTTGTCACGGCTTTTAGCGTCAACGTAGGAACAATCACTACTTTGCGCCTTTTCATCTGCTTTAAAGCATATCTAACACAATATTCCGGAGTAATTCCTGCCAGTGCAAACTCTACATTTGCAACGGCATTAAATTCTGTATTCACCGGTCCGGGACATAATGCCCCCACATACACGCGGCTGCCTCTCTGTTTCAGTTCGAGTGCCACGGCACGTGTCAGGCTGGCTATATAAGCTTTGGTCGCATAATAGGCGGCCATATAAGGCCCTGCCGGAAGAAGTCCCGCCGAGGAAGCCACATTTAAGATGTAACCGCCCTCCTGCTTCTCCATACGGCGAAGCATCAGCTTCATAAGAAGATGCATAGCCTTAACATTTACATCAATCATCTGCATTTCCTTATCTGCGTCCGTCTCCAGAAAGCTGCCACAGTCACCGAATCCCGCATCGTTAATCAATATCCCGACTGGCAGCTTCTCGATCTGCTTCTTTTTGTGACAAATCCGCCGATATCACGATGCTCTCGGTTCCCTTCTTTTGTAATTCCTGCGCCAGTTCCTGTAACCGGTCCTCTCTGCGTGCAACCAGTACCAGACGATACCCCTCTGCTGCAAGCTGCCGTGCAAACGCCATACCGATTCCGGAGCTTGCCCCTGTGATCACTGCATATGATTTCTTCATTTTGCCTCCTCCTTAATGTATCACGAGTATAGCACAGTGACACATGAAAGTCCAATAAAAATCAGGGCTTACAGAGGTTCTCCCTCCATAAGCCCCGATAGCAGATAATGAGTAATTTATTGATATTTTCTTACTTTACAGTTACCTTAATGGTTACGATTTTCTTTGTTCCATCTTTTAAGGTAACGGTTGCCGTTACTTTTCCGGTTCCCTTCTTCTTTCCTTTAATCTTTCCGTTTTTATTTACGGAAACCACAGACTTCTTGGAAGACTTATAGGTAATCTTTGCAACATTTTCCATATTCAGTTTCTTGCTCCACTGGAATACGGTTGTCTTTTTTACACCAATATTTACTGTGCTCTTTGCAGATGCGATAGTCTTTGCAATCTGCTTTGCAGCTGCCTTAACTTCTGCCTGTGTCTTTAAGACGTATACGCCACGGTCTTTGAAAGTCAGTGATACGGAACCGTCCTTTGTAACCTTATACGATTTCTTATTCACAAGAACCAGTTCTCCGGTCTTTTCGTCTTTCTTCATGACTGCAAGTTTTGCACCTGCTTTGACGTCTGCTGCATTTACCTGTACGGTGTATGCAGTGGTTCCATCTGCTTTCTTGACTTCCTGTGTGATGGTTACGTCTTTCGTTCCGGCAGCTTCTGTTACAGCTTGGATCACATCGGCATTTACGGTTGCTTTCACGCCTGTTTTGCTTGTCTTTCCAGTTGCTGCTACTGCTGCCTCTGCGGTTACTTTTCCGCTTGCATCCTTTGTGACTATTACGGTTGCAGTCGTTCCTTCCGGAAGTTTTTCTGCAGGAATAACAATCTCTGTCGTTGTTGTATCCTTTTTGGTATCTTCAGAAGGCTTGGTTTCGGTTGTTGTGCTTCCGCTGGAAGAACCGCCGTTGATACTTGAATTATTTTTCAGAACAACGGTACCACCATCTGTTGCCGCTGGAATGATCACTTTAATCTTTCCGTTACTTACCGTATATGTTTTTCCAGAATACAGATCCTTCAAAACAGTTCCATTATTTTCACTAACCGGAATTTCTACAGTCTGTGCAACATCTTTGATATTTAAACCAACATATAATTTTGTTCCTTTGTAGCTTCTGGATACAATATCATAACCATTTTCATCAGATGCTAAAATTGTTTTTCTGTCACCCCTTGCGAATACATCTGTATATGCATTACGGATGGAAAGCATCTTCTTATAATGCTGATAGGTCTTATTGTCACTGTTTACCATTGTCCAGTCAAAATCATAACGGTTTGTCTGATATGGATAATTATTTAATCCCGTCAGACCGATCTCTTCCCCATAGTAAATAACCGGCTGTCCTTTTGCAGTAATCTGCAGGCTTGCGGCTACCATGGATGCCGCAGTTGCTGCATCTTCAGCCATTCCACCATCCAAAAGTTTCTTCTTAAATCCATCCTCGTCATGACTTCCAAGGAACTGACCTGTCATATATGTATTGTTTAATCCACTATTTCTGGATGTCAGGAAACTTTCTACGGAAGAAATATTTCCCTTTACAAAATTAGTTGCCTGATCATTAAAATCAAAATCCAGATCCGAATCCATTTCTCCGGTTCCTAAAGTATTGCCATTAGAAGCATAGCCTCCTCCTGCATACTCTCCAATCATCTTAAAATCTGAATCTACTTCCGTCAGAGCATTTTTTAATTCTGCCCAAGTATCGTTTTCCACATGTTTAACTGTATCAACACGGAAATAGTCGATGCCAAAATCTTTCACCCACTGGGTCTGCCACTTGACAAGCTGTGCGCTGACCGCAGGATCTTCTGTTCTAAAATCTGGTAAATTACTTAAGGAATCTTTCTGGTCACTTCCGGATACAATATCGTCTCCGCTTCGGATCATATCACCAAAATCCGTATCATATCCTGCATGGTTAACCACAATATCTACCATAATACGAATACCGCGGTTATGTGCCTGATCGATCAATGTCTGGAATTCTTCTTCTGTTCCAAGCGTTGGGTTCAGCTTTGTAAAATCGCTTGCCCAATATCCATGGTATGCAGCATTGTACGGAACATCTTCTTTTCCCGTGTCAGTTACCGTAACTCCCGGAATATTTTCTACAATAGGAGTAATCCAGATTGTATTAATTCCCAAATCCTCTAAATAGTCTAACTTTTGTGTAATTCCTGCGAAATCACCACCATGATACAGACCTGCATTATCCTTTCCGTAAGTCTGTGCTCCGCTTGCTGTATTGTTTGATTCATTTCCATCAAAGAAGCGGTCCGTTACCATAAAATAAATAACGGATTCATCCCAATCAAAATCTTTCGCATTTTTCTTGGTTCGAGCAGTCACTTCAACCTGTACACTTGTTGAATACTCATTTCCATACTGATCTGTTACAACAATTGGCAATGTTTTCTTACCTAGCGAAGTATCTGTTGTGGCTGATATTGTTACCGCCTGCAAATCCGGTACAATTGCCAATGTACTGCTTCCACCTAAAGAAGAAACATCAATGCATGCAGATGCAACTTCCATCTTCTTTGTATAATTCTCATCCTGATTTACAGTAAATTTTACGACATTATTCTCATTATAATTAAATGATGCATTCATTACCTCTGCCTGAATAGTGGCATTCAGCTTATAATACTCAATATAAGAATAATCGTTTCCCCCTTTTTGTTCCTGCTTATCGTTATATTTGTCTAAAATATATTCATCCCCGACTTTATAACGATAATATGTACATCCGCTTTCCAGTTTGTTATAGTTATACTCAAAACGCTTATTCCCAGCATTATAAGTCATTTCATATTCCGTACCATTGATATCTACAGATACCTTCATATCTGCAAGCTTATCATCAATTAAGGCGTTATCATCCCGATAATAAAATGCAATCTTATTTTCTTTTGGAAGGACTTCATATCCCTTATTGTATGGAGCACCTAATACAGGTTCTTCGCCCTGTTTCATGTTCGCACATACAACATTCTGATCCTCTGGAAATGCAATAGAATGATCTCCACCATCCTTGACCCAGTCCTTACCAGAAGAATCCAGTGCAATAACGAAATCAACTTTTGTGCAGCTTGATTTTACCGGAACCTTAATTTTCCATTTTCCAGCTCCTGCGGATTCAAATTTTTTCAATTCTGCCGCAAAACCAGTAGTCCACGAATAAAACTCCGGATTGGTTGTTAAAGTATCATTTTCATATTCCAGATAAAAATATCTTGGATCTTCTTTGGTAATGGTAGGTTTTTCGGTAACTGGAGTCTTTCCAAACACATACCATAATGTTACCTCTGATTCTTTCTCGTCAATAACGTAATACCTATTTCCGTCCTGTCCATTCCATGAAGTTGATCCCGCCACTGGTTTTCCAATAATTCCAAGCGAATTAAACGAAACATAAGTTGTTCCCTGTAACCAAGTCACATTATTTTCTGTGTCTTCTATCGTATTATTTAAAGGAACAAATTCCTTTTCAGCACCCTTTTTATTATATATATATACATCAGATACACCAGCTTTCATTTCAAAATCTGGAGAATACATATAAATCGTTACTTTATACTGTTTTTCCACAACATTAACAATAACATCTGACGTTTCATTACCAGCAGTTGCGGTTAACTCAACAGTTTTTATTCCACTGCCTTTTTTCACATTGATTGTTTCATCTTTCAATGTAACCTTATCACTTAAAGAAGGGTCTTTTAATGTATATGAAACTGTTTCATCACTGCTTGTTCCATCATCGCCATAAAGCTTTAATGTTTTCGGAAGTTCGAGATCCTTACCAGCCAAAGCTTCCATATTTTTTGATTCAAGTCCCGGAACTACTAATCTACTATTGCCATCTGTCATGGCATCATTTGCAGGGTCTGTGATCCAGCTAGTCCCAATTTTATACTTATACCCATATATTCCTGGATTTTGTTTTTGAACTGTTACTGTGAATTTATCTCCTTCCTTTTCCATTGATAATCCATTATCCCAGTTCGTTCCTGCGACAGTTCCCATAAGCCGAACATCTTCTGCATCTTTATATTCGCCTGTTGCATCCAGATTAAATGTAACGGTACGGTCCTCATTTACAACCGGACTCTGTACTTTTATAACCGGTTTTACTGGTGCGCTGCTTGTAGATTCCGTCCACCCTTCCGGTTTCTTTTCACTGATTACCGTTTCCCCTTTTTCGCCAGTAACCCACTTTTCTACTTTAGAACCATTTTCCGTAAATCCAATATTATCTGTTTGTTTTCCATTTCCTTTATTATTAAATATACAATGGAATTCCTCATCTGAATTTGTGCTAATTGTAAAGCTATACCAGCCTTCATTTTCTGAATCTTCTTCTACTTCAGCTCCTGGCCAGCTATTTGCATAACCATAACCATCAACAGCCGTCCAGCTCTTTCCTTCGGCTATTTTCGTATAAACAGCCTCCCAATTTGTAGAATTTTTGAAGTGCATAATAATTTGTCTGCTGCCTTCTGCTTTTGCCTGTACCGCCCCAATCGGCAAAAGTGTCAGAACCATCGCAATTGCAAGTAAAAAACTTACAAAACGGTTCTTTGTTGAAAACCTTCTCTCTCCCATTTTTTCCTCCTTTTGAATGATTTTTCGGGTTTTTTCGTTTTTCATTATACTTGAAAATTTATACGAAATAAAGTTGGAAAAACTGCCAAAAAACCTCTGGAAATTTTGTCTAAAAATTCCAGAGGTTTTTTCAACTTATTATACACATTGTATATTCATTTTTATTGCTGCAGTACCAGCTCGCGCCCTGTCACATCCAGTTCCATGCTCTGTGGATCTTTTTTATACTGCTCAAGCACGGTCAGCCACAGCATATGTACTTCGTAGATCAGCATCTGATCCGCCTCCACTGCATACGGAGCTAAAACATCCACATCGAAGAAGCGGATGCCAAGCGGTGGCAGAAAAATCAAATTGCAGGACTTCTTTTTCTCTCCGCAGGTGTAGATCTGCTCATAAGAAACCAATAGAAATTCTTTTTCCTGATCCATACAGTGATAGGAAACAAAACACTCATCAATCACCCATGTCTCTCCCTCTTCGGTTTCCACTGGTTTCTTCGCCGGATCGTTGTACTCGGTAGTCTGGCACTGAATATCCCAGTGCAGTTTTCCTTCCCGCGTTTTTTGTATCATATCGGTCACTTTACGGACCAGCTGTTCTTCCTTTTTCTTCATTCTTATGCCTGCTCTCTCACATAAATCTGTGACAGATTATTCATGATCGCCGCTGCGACATCCGGTTTATTCATAGAGTAAATGTGAATGTGGTTGACTCCGTTGGCAATCAGATCAATAATCTGCTCGGTTGCATAGGCAATTCCTGCCTGCTTCATGGCTGCAGGGTTGTCCCCAAACCGATCCACAATGCTTAAAAATTTGGCAGGAACCAGATTTCCGGTCAGGGAAATCGTTCTCTTCACCTGTGCTGCATTGGTAACCGGCATGATTCCGGCAGTCACCGGAACATCAATTCCTTTAGCAAGTGCCTTATATAGGAAACGATAATAAATGTTATTGTCGAAAAACATCTGTGTGGTCAGATATTCACAGCCTGCATCCACTTTTTCTTTCAGATGATCCAGATCTTCATTCATATTGGCAGCCTCCGGATGTCCCTCCGGATAACATGCACCGCCGATACAGAAGTCTCCTGCCTCTTTGATCTCACGAATCAGCTCAATCGCATGGTGATACTGATCCGGAAGCGGAAAATCCGTGTTTGTCGGAATATCCCCGCGAAGTGCAAGGATGTTTTCGATTCCGCGCTCTTTCAGCTCATGGATTACAGTATGTACCTTTTCTCTTGTGGAAGAGACGCAGGTCAGATGTGCGATTGCCGGCACCCCATAAGAGTTGATCGCATCTGCGATCTCTACGGTATAATCACTCGTTCCGCCGGTTGCTCCATATGTACAGCTGATATATGCCGGTTTCAACTTTGCGATTTCTGCTGCGATTGCCTTGTAATTCTGCAACTGTGCTCCCTGTTTTGGCGGGAAAATCTCACATGAGATTGTCACCTCATTCTTCTTTAAAATTTCCGATACTTTCATATTTTTCTCCTGTTGTTAAAATTTTCGAAGCTCATCTGTGCCGTCATCCATAGTATTGACAATACGCTTAATCTGCACAAAATAGGAATAATTATCGTTTACATGAACTTCACAGCGATCTCCGACTTTATGCCCGAAAATAGCCGCGCCAAGCGGTGATTCCCGGCTGATCAGATTTTTCAGTGAATTGCTTCTGACCGTTGTCACCAGTTTATACGTTTCCGTCACATCATCCTCTTCAAAATAAATATCGACGGTATTGTTCATTCCAACCTCATCTTCCGGAGAATCTTCCGAAACAATCACTGCTGTCTTGATCATTTTTTCCAGATAACGGATACGGCTTTCATTTTCGTTTTTAAACTTTTTGGCTGCCTTATATTCAAAATTTTCGCTCAGGTCTCCCTGGGCACGTGCTTCTTTTACATCTTCGAGGGCTTCCTTCCGAACCACCAGCTTCCGGTGCTCAATCTCTGCCTCCATTTTTTCAATATCCTTTTTTGTTAATTCATCATGCATATTCTGCCTCCAGATATTAATCTAACATTTTACATACAAAATCGCAAGTCCTATCTTCCTGCGTACAGACACTGATCAGATATCTGTCTTTTGGCGTTCCCAACGGAATTTCTTTATAGTATTTCCCATGCAGGGTATCCACGGTATGAAATGCCTTTGTCATTCCTTCCCCGGTCATTTTCACATAGCTTTCTTTTCTTGTCCAGAACCGGAGCAGTTCCTGCGGATCATCCCCGGCATCTTTCCACCAGTTCCATTCCGCTTCCGTTAATATCCGCTTTGCAAGTTTCCGGTTGTTGGTTTCCTGCAAAAAACGGTTCTGCTGTTCCACATCCACACCTACCAGGACATCCGACAGCACTCCCGCCACATATGCTCCCGCATGACTTAAATTAAAGAAAACCCCATCTTTTTTCAGACGCGGCTTTCCATGTTCTTCCAGTCCGAAAGATTCTTCGGCATAAGGAATCTGTTCTTCCATCAGCATATGCCGGAGCAGAAGTCCCGCCGCAATGGATCTGCTGCGATTTTCTTTTCCTTTTATCGTTCTTACTTTCTCCCTGCGGCTCTCCACAAGAAGAGACAGCAAAGCCACCTCTTCTTCCGGACGCAGGAGACAAACCGGCCGGATATATAGTTTAAGCATGTAATGCCCCTAAAAATCCACACGCCAGCACAAAAACACCAAGAATGATCCGGTAATATCCAAACACCTTGAAATCGTGTTTTTTAATATATCCCATCAGAAAACGGATAACAATCAGGGAAACCGCAAATGCAATGACACATCCCACAAACAGGATAACGACCTCGGATGTCGAAAAATCCAGTCCAAACTTCGCAATCTTTAAGATACTGGCACCAAACATAACCGGAATGGCAAGGAAAAACGTATACTCTGCCGCAACGGTTCTGGACACCCCGATCAAAAGTGCTCCGACAATCGTTGCACCGGACCGGGAGGTTCCCGGAAAGATTGCAGCGATCAGCTGAAACAGACCGATAAAAAGTGCCGTGTCGTAACCGATATCTGCAAGCGAATTGATTCTGGAATTTTTTCCTTTATGGGAATTCTCAATCAGAATAAACGCAATACCAAACAGAATCAGCATGACAGATACCATCTGGTAATTGTAAAAATGTTCCTCCACCCAGTCATCCGCAAGAACACCAATCACCGCTGCCGGAATGGTAGAAACCAGAATATGAAACCACAATTTAAAAATATCTGTTTGATCCATGCGCCCGGTCCCCGTTTTGTCAAAGATGCTACATTGTTTTTTCTTCCAAACGGCCAGATCTGGCTCCAGAACAGAACAACGACCGCAAGAATCGCTCCCAGCTGGATCACGACCTCGAACATGCTGTAAAATTCATCACTTACTTTCAGTTTGACCACTTCATTCAGCAGAATCAGATGCCCGGTACTGCTGATGGGAAGCCACTCGGTCACGCCTTCCACAATTCCAAATAATACAGCTTTTAATACCTCTATCAGTTCTATCATTTTTTCCCTTTCTATCGCTCGCTTCCATCAAAATCCATCTGGTTCATATATTCCTGTGAAAAATCCGGATGGGTAGACAGTTCTATATAATGCATACTTTTCTGAATTATGGAAAGCTGCTCTCTTGCTTTTTTTGAAATAGCTGCTGATACTGCGCCTTCTCCGGCCGCGTTTCCAACCGACTCCGTAATCGGAAGTAATTCCTTTGGAATCAGTCCAATCGCCGCTGCCGATTCTTTTTTCAAATAGCTGCCAAAACCACCTGCGAGAATGACATGATCCAGCTGTTCATAAGAAGTATGACTGTCCTGTAGCAGAATCCGCATTCCGGCTGCAAATGCTGCCTTTGCAAGCTGTAGTCCCCGGATATCTTCCTGCGTCACACATACCTTATGCGCCAGCCAGACACATGGCTGCCCTGCATATTCTCCCAGGTATTTCCGGTAAGCAACTGAGACCGACTGTTTCTGCTTTAACAATCCTGTGTGATCAAGAAGCCCCATCTCTAAAATAACCGCAAGTGCATCAATCAGACCGGAACCGCAAATACCACATGCCTCCTCGTCTCCGATTACCTGCACCCGGATTCTCCGCTGGTCAAGCCAGACATGGGATATTGCTCCGACCGCTGCCGGCATTCCCATCGCCATCTCCGCACCTTCAAATGCAGATCCGACCGCCGTGGCACAGCAGTAAATCTGATCTTCGTTTCCAACAGCCATCTCTCCGTTCGTTCCAATATCCAGAAGAAGCACTTTCTCTTTGGGGTTCTTCTGCATCACTGCCAAAAGATCCGAAGTAATATCTCCTCCGACAAATCCTGCAACCGCCGGTGCTATGTATACCGATCTATCGTGTCCGGTATACTCTTTTCCAAAGAATTCCTGCGGCATAAACGGCGTCACCCCGATGGAAACAGGCGAAATTCCCGCAAACAGATGACACATTACCGTATTTCCCACCACGGCAAGACGATGAATCTGTTCCCCTCTCCCTGTTTTTTTCTGCAGTGTCCGAAGCATCTGTGCGATCTGAAAAATAATCTGTTCTTTTAATATTTCCAGTTTTCCTGCTTCGGCTGCCTGAATACGTGAAAGCACATCTGCACCAAAACTTCTCTGTGCGCTTGGTTCACTGACCGTTGCCAGCTTTTCCCCTGTCTTTCCATCGATCAGATGGCAGACCACCGTCGTAGTACCGATATCGCATGCCGCATCCAGCCCTTCTCCGTCATCCGCCGGATAATGTGTGACAGTTCCGTTTTCTGCAATTTTAGACTTCTGTGCGCGAAGCTGCACTTTCGGAATTGTGATACGCATACCATCGGTTACTTTTGTCATACAGGCGAGTACTTCTCCCATATGTTCCACCTCTACGGTACACTTTCCGCATCTTCCCCTGCCGCCGCATGGCGCTGTCAGCACATGGATTCCATGTTCCTGAAGTGTCTCTAAAATGGTTTTTCCTTCTTCTGCATCAAGTTTATGTGATTTTTTTTCAATTATTACTTCTATCTGCATAGGCTTTCTTATACTCTAAAAGCAGCAAACCGGATCAGATTCGATTCGCTGCTTTTTACAGGCTCTGTTACTTGTTTCGATTACTTGTTCAGAGAAGACTCACGGTAAATGATATCATCTCTTCCCGGTCCGTTGGAAACCATGGTGATCGGATATCCAATCTGTCCCTCGATAAACTCAATGTACTTGCGGCAATTTTCCGGAAGTTCTTCATACTTCTTGATACCGCGGATGTCACATTTCCATCCCGGAAGCTTTGTGAGTACCGGCTTTGCCTTCTCCAAGAGACTAGTAACCGGAAATTCGGTTGTCACTTCTCCGTTGATCTCGTATCCGGTACATACCGGAATCTCATCCAGATATCCTAATACATCAAGTACAGTAAATGCTACATCGGTTGTTCCCTGCAGACGACAGCCATATTTGCTGGCTACACAGTCGAACCATCCCATTCTTCTCGGACGGCCTGTCGTCGCACCGAACTCACCGCCGTCACCGCCGCGGCGTCTTAACTCGTCTGCCTCTTCACCGAAGATCTCGCTGACAAATGCACCTGCACCAACTGCGGAAGAATAAGCCTTAACAACAGTTACGATAGTCTTTATCTCATAAGGAGGTATGCCTGCACCGATAGCACCGTATGCTGCCAGTGTAGATGAAGATGTTACCATCGGATAAATTCCATGATCCTCAAGAAGAACGTTCTTGCCCTCTTTGATAGCGTTCCAAAGGAATGCAGATACGTCGCAAACATATGGAGCGACCATTTCCTTATACTCCATAAGAGTATTGAAAAGCTCATCAGCGTCGATAGGAGGCTTATGATAAAGGTGTTCAAGAAGAATGTTCTTCGTTTCAAGAACTCTCTTGATCTTTGTCTTGAGGGCTTCCTCATCAAACAGCTCCTGTACCTGGAAACCTATCTTTGCATATTTATCAGAATAGAAAGGTGCGATACCCGATTTTGTTGAGCCGAAGCTTGCCTTTCCGAGTCTTTCTTCTT
>OHMT01000925.1_pt1 | contig 13355 bp, 7 predicted proteins | sample 1569371 | NCBI WGS metagenome assembly OHMT01 (sample SAMEA3879500, study PRJEB24766) | human gut metagenome | biome: human-associated habitat; feature: feces | place: USA | collected 1985/1987 | reverse complement strand
CGCAGGCCAGAAGGGCCTGTCGGTGGCGTTCGACTTGGCGACGCACCGCGGTTACGACGCCGATCACCCGCGCGTGGTGGGCGACGTGGGCAAGGCCGGCGTGTCGATCTGCTCGGTGGAGGACATGAAGGTGCTCTTCAACGGCATTCCGCTCGACAAGATGTCGGTGTCGATGACCATGAACGGCGCCGTGCTGCCCATCCTGGCATTCTACATTGTGACGGGTCTGGAGCAGGGCTGCACGCTCGACCAGCTGGCCGGTACGATCCAGAACGACATCCTCAAGGAGTTCATGGTGCGTAACACCTATATTTATCCCCCCGAGTTCTCGATGCGCATCATTGCCGACATCTTCGAGTACACCTCGAAGAACATGCCCAAGTTCAACTCGATCTCGATCTCGGGGTACCACATGCAGGAGGCAGGCGCCACGGCCGACATCGAGCTGGCCTACACGCTGGCCGACGGTCTGGAGTACCTGCGTGCGGGCGTTGCAGCCGGTATGTCGGTGGACGCCTTCGCCCCCCGCCTGTCGTTCTTCTGGGCAATCGGCATGAACCACTTCATGGAGATCGCCAAGATGCGCGCGGCACGTATGCTGTGGGCCAAGATCGTCAAGCAGTTCGAGCCCAAGAACCCCAAGTCGCTGGCGCTGCGCACCCACTCGCAGACCTCGGGCTGGTCGCTTACGGAGCAGGATCCGTTCAACAACGTGGCACGTACCGCCATCGAGGCCATGGGCGCCGCCCTGGGACACACCCAGTCGCTGCACACCAACGCTTTGGACGAGGCCATCGCCCTGCCGACCGACTTCTCGGCACGTATCGCCCGTAATACGCAGATCTACATCCAGGAGGAAACCAATATCTGCCGCGAGGTCGACCCGTGGGCAGGCTCCTACTACGTGGAGTCGCTCACCAACGAGATCGCCCACAAGGCATGGGAGCGTATCCAGGAAGTCGAGAAACTGGGCGGTATGGCCAAGGCTATCGAGACCGGTATTCCGAAGATGCGCATCGAGGAGGCTGCGGCCCGCAAGCAGGCACGCATCGACTCCGGCGAGGAGAAGATCATCGGCATCAACGAATACCGCCTGGAGAAAGAGGCCCCGATCGACATCCTGGCCGTAGACAACACCGCCGTGCGCGAGAGCCAGATCAAGCGTCTGAAGGAGCTGCGCGCTTCGCGCGACGAGGCTGCCGTGAAGAAGGCCCTCGCAGCGATCACCGAGTGCGTGAAGACCAAGCAGGGCAACCTGCTGGAGCTGGCTGTCGAGGCCGCCAAGGTACGCGCTTCGCTGGGTGAGATTTCCGACGCCTGCGAGGTTGTCGTAGGCCGCTACAAAGCCGTCATTCGTTCAATATCAGGAGTATATAGTTCAGAAGTGAAAAACGACAAACAGTTCGAGCGTGCCAAGGAGCTGTGCGCCGAATTCGCCAAGAAGGAAGGCCGCCAGCCGCGTGTCATGATCGCGAAACTCGGCCAGGACGGCCACGACCGCGGTGCCAAGGTAGTAGCCACGGGTTATGCCGACATCGGTTTCGACGTCGACATGGGGCCGCTGTTCCAGACCCCGGAGGAGGCCGCTAAACAGGCTGTCGAGAACGACGTGCATGTAGTGGGCGTTTCGTCGCTCGCCGCAGGCCACCTGACCCTTGTGCCGCAGATCATCGCAGAGCTCAAGAAGCTCGGCCGCGAGGACATCATCGTGATCGTTGGCGGCGTAATCCCCCATCAGGATTACGACGAATTGTACCGCGACGGCGCCGCCGCCATCTTCGGCCCCGGTACGCCGATCGCCACGGCCGCCATCAAGATTCTCGAAATCCTGCTCGCCGAATAACGGTTCGACAGAATACGGTAATCCCCGCCGAGACATCTCGGCGGGGATTTTTTCATGGATACAGATGGTCTCGGGGACAAGTTACAGGCAGGCTTCCAGAATCCTGCGCGCCATCGCCCCGTCGACATTGTGCGCCTCGCCGAACCTGCTGCCCGCAGCGTTGAAGCGGCGTTCGATTTCGGCGATCGTAGTCTCGCCGATGCCCTCCTGCGAAAGATGCGTCGAAAGCCCCAGGGAACGGAAGAACTCCTCGTTGGCTGCAATCGTCCGCTCGATACGCTCCTCGTCGGAACCGTCGGTGATACCCCATATCCGTTCGCCGTATTGCAGGAGTTTGCCGCGCTTCTGTCCGCGCAGCACGCGCAACGTACCGTTGATGACAATGGCGAGCGTCGCACCGTGCGTCAGCCCGTGCAGTGCGGTCAGCTCATGCCCGATCATATGCGTCGCCCAGTCCTGCGCCACTCCCATACGGATCATGTCGTTCAGTGCCAGGGTTGCCGCAAGCATATACTCCGACATCACGGCATAATCGTGCTGGTTCTCACGGATCCGGGGTGCGATCTCGATCACGGTATGCAGAATGCCTTCGGCCCAACGATCCATCAGGCGCGACTGCCCGGGCGTAGTCATATATTGCTCCAGCACATGCACGTAGGTGTCGGCCAAGCCGTAGGCGATCTGCTTCTGCGGCAGCGAGAACAAGGCCTCGGGATCGAGGATCGAAAAGAGCGGGTAGTCGCCGTTGAACGGGAATTTCTCCTTCGTTTCATGGCACGAGATCACCGAGCCGTTGTTCATTTCCGATCCCGTCGCCGACATCGTGAGCACCGTCCCGAGGGGAACGGTTTTAACCGCCTGCCCTTTCAGGACGATCTCCCACGGGTCGCCGTCATAAAGCAGCCCCGCAGCGATCAGCTTCGTACCGTCGATGACCGACCCGCCGCCCACGGCAAGCAGGAACTCCGAGCCGTGCTCACGCCCCAATGCGATGGCCTCGCGGACGGTCTCGACCGACGGGTTGGGCTCGATGCCCCAGAATTCGACCCAGTCACGGCCTTCGAGGGCCTTGACGACTTGGTCGTAAATGCCGTTGCGGCGCACGCTGCCACCGCCGCAGGTAATCATGATCTTCTTGCCGGCAGGAATCAGCTTTGCGAGCTGAGCGATCTGCCCTTTGCCGAAAACCAGTTTCGTCGGATTGTGATAAACAAAATTATTCATAATTGTATGCGATATGTTTTGATACGACTTCTAAATATACGCAAAAATAACAAAAAGAACGCCGGAATATTCCGGCGTTCAAAACTATATCGTATTTTTTATCCGAGGCTTAGAAATATTCGCCGCGCAGATCCTGGATGTTGGCCATCTGCTGGATGGCCTGCACCGAGAATTGCTGCGCCATGCTCTCGGCCATGGCCTGCGCACGCACCCTCTCGCCCTCGGCAGTCTGCTTGTCCGAAGTCTGGATGTCATCCACCTGGAAAACATAAACCCCCGACATGCCCTTCACCGGAGCCGACAGGACGCCTTTCTCGGTCGTCGAAGCGATGGCGCCTACCAGACGGGGCTCGACACCCGGGCCGTTCACGTAGAAGGCACCGAAAGTCACGCCGTCGAAATCGGCGACCTCGGAACCGAGGCTGGCAGCCTGCTCGTCGAGCGTCGTACCGGCGATCTGCTTGGTGATGTAATCGTATTTCTTGTCCCGGAGAACCTGGGCGCGAACCTGCGCAGCCACCTTGTCGATCGGGGTATACTCGTTGTCATCGATCTCGGTCAGCGTAGCGACCACATAGTCGTTTCCGACGGTGAAGATTTCCGAAAGATCGCCCGTCTCGGCACCGTAAGCCCAGCGGGCAACCTCACGCGAATCCTCCAGGCCGCGGATCGTACGCTCGCCCTGCGCCAGCGAGGCGACACGAGGAGTAACGGCCGCTTCCGAAGCGGCGTTGTTGAACGCCTCGACCGAGCCCTTGGCATTCACCGAGAAAGTGCCGGCCAGGTTGTGGGCATTGCGGCGCGTCGCAGCCGAAGCCTCGACGGGATAGGTGATCGTCGCCACCTGCATGTGCTTCGAAGGTTTGTCGGCACGGTACACCTGCATCAGCTGGATGGCATCGCCCGAAGCGACCTTCACCACGTCCCCCCGCTTGGCATTGGCCAGCGCAGCAACGAATTCGCCCGTGAAAGCCGAGAAGGGCACCACACCCACTTCGCCGCCGTTGGCTGCCGTAGCTTCGTATACCGAATACTGCGAGGCGAGTTGTGCGAAATCGGCACCGCCCTTGATTACCGTCAGCAGGCTGTCGGCCAGCGCCTCCTGCGTATAGGGCAGCACGATATGGCGGATTCCCAGCGTATCGGGCACCATTTTCGAATCCAGCACACGGGCCATCGTCCACTGGTTGTTCTTCAGCACGTAAGTCTCACCCGCCAGCAGTGCCTTGGCCTCGTCCTCCGAAAGCTGAGCCGCCGAAACATAGGTATCGGCGATCTTGCCGTTGCGGTTGGCACGTACGAACGACTTCAGCTCCTCCGTAGCGGCGAACTGTGCGCCCACCTCGGCAACGCTCTTTTCGAGAGCGAGCATATCGTCGTCCGTGGGGGTAACCTCGAACACGACATACGACAGCGTACGCGAGGGAGTCTGCTTGAACATATCCTTATGGCTGTTGTAGTATGCCTTGATGTCGCCGGACTTCACCTGGATCAGCGAATCGGGGACAGCCGAATATTTCTTGCCGGCCCATTTCCCGGAATAGGTATTGTTGGCCGCATTCACACCGTTCGCGACTTCGAGTGCATTGACATATACACCGCCCTTGATCAGGCCGAGGTACTTGGCGATCTCACGCTCCATGCGGGCCTGCTCGTTGAGCTGCGCCCACGCCTGCTGTGCCTGCGCATTCGTTTCGGCCTGCGCGAGGAACTGTCCGACGGCAGCCACGTTGTACTCACCCGTGCGGGGATCGGCGAAGGCGTTGTAGAACGCCTGCGACGGATGCTGGCCGCTGACCATCGACAGACGCTCGGGCTCCGTAACGCGCAGCCCCATCTTGTCGAAACCGGGTTCCAGCACATACTTGCCGATCAGGGCCTGCCATGCAGCATTGGCGAGCATGGCGGACTGCTGTTCGTCGCTCTCCTGGGCGCCGCTCTGCGCCTTGATCTGCTCGTACTGGTTGTAGTACTCCGAATAGTTGATTTTTTTACCGTCGATAACACCGACCCGGGGGTCGTTGCCTGAGAAGCCCATTTCGGTCTTCAGGGAGAGAATGAAAGCCAAGAGGGCGCCTGCGATGACAATCGACAGCACGATGCCGAACTTGGTGCGAAGAGTGTTTAAACTTGCCATATAAATCGTTAATTATTCGTTTGTTTCGAATTAGCAGTCAAAGGTAGTAAAATTTATTCGGAAAAGGCCTTTATTATAATATAAAAATTCCTACAATTTCTTGACCCTCGCCAGCTCGATACGCGAACGCGTCGTACGCAGTATGCGCAACTGCAGGCCGCCGATGAAAACCGTTTCCCCGGCAGTCGGGATCCCGTCGTAATTGAAGATGATGAAGCCCGCCAGCGTATCGTATTCCTTGCTTTCTTCGATCCCCAGTCCGTATTTTTCATTGAGGTATTTCACCTCCAGCCGGCAGGAGAGGACATACTCGTCCTGGCCGACCTGCTTTTCGGTAAGGTCGGGTATGTCGTGTTCGTCCTCTATCTCGCCGAAAATCTGTTCGAGCACGTCCTCGAGCGAAATGACGCCCGCCGTCCCGCCGAACTCGTCGATCACCACGGCGATGTTGCTGCGGTGCTTGATGAAATTCTGCAACATCAGCTGCAACGGCATGGTCTCGGGCACGAAATTGACCTGCATCATCACGTCGGCGATATTGGCCGGGCGCGTGAACAAACTCTTCGAATTGACATAACCGACGATGTTGTCGATACTCTTGCGCCAGACGAAAATACGCGAATATTTCGAATCGACGAACCGCGCCGTGAGCTGCCCGATCGACGTGTCGTCGATATCCACCGCCTCGACATCCACACGCGGCACCATGCAGTCGCGAACCCGCAGGTCGGCGAAATCCAACGCATTCTGGAAAAGTTTGAACTCGTTGTCCGGCTCGGGGCGCGGTTCCGACGTATTGGTATCGAGCAGTGCCGCGAGGTCGTCGCGGCCGAAGCTGTGCGACACGGCCCGTTCCTCGACACGGCGCCCCGCCAGGCGCAGGATGCCATGCGAGATGAGCGTCGTGAGACGGGCGATCGGATAGAGCAGCAGGTAGAAGAAATAGATCACCGGCGCCAGGGCACGGTAATAGAAATTGGGGTTGTTGCGGAAGATCGACTTGGGAAGGAACTCCGCAGCAAAGATGATGATGACGGTCGACACGGCCGTTTCGATGGCGACCGAACCGTTGCGGGCGATGCTTTCCCACCCCAGCGCATAGAAGATGCCGCGCAGCAGCAACGACATGTAAAGCGAATAGATGACCAGGGCAATGTTGTTGCCCACCAGTATCGTGGTGATATACTGCCCGGGGTGGCGGGAAAAAATCTCCGCGATATGGTCGAACATGCGGCTCTGTTTGCGGTCGATCTCCAGCTTCAGGCGGTTCTTGCTCGTAAAAGCGATCTCCATGCCCGAAAAAAATGCCGACAACAACAGCATTAAGATAATCAGTATGACCGAAGTAAGCATCGTCCTGTTTATTTTGGGTTACTCCCCCGCTTCGTCCGCATGTACGGCACGCCGGAGGGGCTGGATTTCACCGACCGGTTCAGCCGGGCGGAGCTCCTCCTCCCCGTCGGGGCGGACAGCTGGTGCTGCCAAAGGCGGCTCCTCGGAAAGCGGTGCCGCAGGCTGCGCCGCAACCGGAGCGGCAGGCCGGTCTGTCGCAGGGCGGGGCGAATCCGAAGTCCGGCCGGCAGGTTCGGGCACAGCCGTAGAATCTGATTCGTTAGGTTTGACCTCGACCTCCATGCGCCCTTTCATACGGCGGAAGCGCCAGTCCTTGAACTCCTCGTCCGACTCGAAACCTTCGCCGATGAACACGTCGCGGCCGTCGTTCTGCACGATTTTCGAATCGACGTTCGAATAGATTTTCTTGGTTCGCGCGTTCCAGAACAGCTGTTGCGTATAGAGTTTCTTGCCGTCCGATTTCTCGACCACGACATTTCCCCGCGCCTCCCACAGGTCGCGGGTCTCGTAATGGATCGCATAGTTGGCCGTCAGCACGGCATCGACCGACGAGAGCGAATCGTCCTTATAGGTAGTCATCTCCACCCCCTTGGGGAATTCGCGATAAGGCTCGCGCGCCAGCGAATAACCTTCGAGCAGCGGGGTTTTGAAATGGTACGACCGGCGGCCGTTCTGCGACATGACGACCGACAGGTTTTCGCTGTACTCGGTCATCATCATCTCTATCCGGGCCTCCGATTCGGGTTCTTCTTCACGCTCACAAGAGAATAGCAAGATAGCACTCCCCACAACGGAGAGTGCTACCATCACGTATCTTGCGATAAATCTGTCCATCAATTAGCGGGGACGCACAGTAGTCGACACACCGGCAGCCGTACCGCAGTTGACGGTATAGCGTGCGCCTTCCTGCAACTCGTTGAAGAAGCACTCCTCCGAAGTCGGGAAACGGCTGCGGAATGCGTTCATCGAGGTTTTGGCAGGTTCACGGTATTCCGAATCGCTCGGCAGCAGCTCGACGGCCTTGGCCATCGTGTCGTAGGCTGCCCAGAAGGTAGCCGGCCCGGCGAAACCTTCACAATGAGCTGCCGAAATGCCGTAGCACTGGGCCAGTACGAAATACGGCACACCGTCCTCGGGATTCAGGTCGCGAGCCTGGCGCGCTGCGGATGCTGCGCCCTGGATGTCGTTGGAAACCAGGCCGACCAGCGCCATGCGCACCAGCAGCAGCTGACGCTCTGCGGGATCCGTCTCGACGGCAAGCGCCTCGTTGAGGTATTTCATGGCCTTCGCATAGTCGCCCTTGCTCTGGAAGGCCTGCGCAAGGAACATCGCAGTTTCGGACGAAGGTTTCACCGTATAGTATTTCTCGGCAATCGAGAAATAGAAATCGCCGTCGCACTTGGCACGCGACATCAGGGCTACGGCCTGCGCCAGCAACGCCTCGTCGTCGGGAGCAGCCTCCAGCTTGCCGCGGAACAGCTTTTCGAGGTTCTCGCAACTGGCTGCGCCACTCAGGCCGAAAGCCGCGTCGAACTGCGACTTGTAATCGCCGGCCTCGGGGTTCTTCTCGAAGAACGGGGTCAGGCGGTCGTACTCGGCGATGATCTCATCGGGCATCACCTCGTCGGTATTCTTATAATCCTCGCAGAGGTTCGAGAAATAAGCCACCACGGTCTCGGGGTCGGTGCTGTCGCCGCCCTGCGCGATTGCCGCACGGAATGCCTCGCGGATACCCTTACGGTCGTTAGGCTTGTAGCGCAGGAACTCGCGTGCCTTCTGGTCGAGGATGAAAGCCGTTTTGCCGGGCTTGACGTTATCGCCGAAATACTGTGCACGCATATCGTACATCAGCATCAGCGAGTCGATGAACATGTTCTTCTCGGCCACGCTCTTGGCACGGTTGATCTTGTTCTTATAAACAACAGCACCGCGCTGATAAATCGACTCTGCAGCATCGGGTATCTTGTCGATAAGCCCCTTGAGGTAGTGTGCTGCGGCATCGTAGTCACGGTTGTCGCACGATTCTTTCAGGAAATTACTGTTAAGGATGTTCTGTTCACGCTCTTCGGGAGTAGCGCCCCATTTCGCATATTGCGGGCCACTGAAATCCTGAGCCAAAGCCGCCGAAGCCAAAAACACCAAAGCGGCAGAAAGCAGAAATTTTACGTTTTTCATCGGTCAGAGATTAATTTTTGTATTTCTTATACTTATAATTGTTTTCGTCAGTTAAACTACCTCCGTGTCGGGGTCGCAAGTTACTACTAATTCCTCGGACGTGCAATTTTCCGGCTCAAAAACTAATCGTATTTCGGCCTGCGGAACCAGTATTCCCCGTTCTCGGCACCCGCAAAGAGCGAGAATCCGACCGAGAATTTGAAATACTGCTGCCGCACCAGTCCCAGACGCTCGGAAAGGTTATAGCCGCGACGTCCGTATTCCACGCCCACGTCGATGGTCGAACTGCCGAGGAACTTCACAGGCACCCCTACACCCAACGTAACGGCGTATTCTCCGATTTTATTGCCGTCGTAGGTCTGGTTGTAGGTTCCGTAACGGAAACCCGCCCGGTAGGCCCAGCGTTTCATGAACCTGCGCACGTCGTAATAGTTCGGCGTATACTCCACGCCCACTTTCACCATGCTCGTATTGGTATAGGCCACTTCGTATGCAGATTTGTCCGGGCCGCTGACCCCGGTCATTTCGGTCGCCTTATTGCCGCCGGTCCAGTTCTGATAGACGTAGTCAAGCCCAAGCGTCCATTTCGAGGTCATATAATAAGCCCCCACCGAAAGCTGACGCGGCAAAGCAAGCGCCAGGTGGGTCGTATCGCCCTTCACGGTGGAGTTGTACAGGTCGCCGATATAAATGCGCGAGGTCACATCGGGATTCAGGTTGCCGCCGAAATCGTACGTAGCACCGAACGTCAGCATGCGTTTCTGGTTCATGATAGCCTTCCAGAGGACACCGACCTGTCCTTTGATGCTCGAAATGCTGTAATTGTCGCTGCCGACCGTCGACGAGAAGGTTCCGTCGCCCGTGATCGGCGTCGGGGTCATCACGAAGCTGCGGTCGATGTCGCCCCAGTAATACTGCGCCGCGACACCCAACGAGAAATTCTTGAAAATCTCCCAGCCCAGGCCGACCTTGACCTCCGTCACGTCGCCTTCGCCCTGATAGACGTACTGCACGCGTCCCACATTGCCCCAAACCGGATCGTTCGGGTCGAAATCCTGCGTATACTTGGTACGGTAGCCCACCGAACTGTACGGCGTGAGGCTGAACCCGAGGCCGAGTTTCTTGGCGACCGGCATCTGGAACGCGATATCGTGGAAATTGAACGTATTATAGGCCGTGTTTTTGGACACATTGTCCACCTTCTGCGAATTGTAGTAATTCTGTCCCTCGAGGCCGAAACTGAAGAGGAAACTCTTTTGCGGGATGGTGCTGTACGCTGCAGGGTTGAGCAGATTGATTTTGCCCGGAGTGCCCATGGCCACCCCGACGCCGCCCATCGAGCGCATCTGCGTCGTACCGGGCGTATTGATCTCGCCGATGCCGTACATCGTATAGGGAGAGAATGCGTTAATACTGCTTGTCTGGGCCGATACGGCATAAGGAAGCATCACGGCTGCCGCGACAACCAGCTTAATCAAGGTGTTCTTCACTTGCATTGTGCTCTAAAATTCTATTCAATCCGCAAAAGACCAGATTACAATTTGCAAATATCGTATTTTTAATTCGTTTAACAAAGAATTTTGCATCCCCACCGGTAAAAATTACGCGCAAGCCGTCGATTTTCTCCCGCATGCGGGTGACGTAACCTTCTATTTCGAAGGCGATCCCGTTCATCACGCCCAGTTCGATGGCCTCTTCGGTCGTAAGCCCCGAGAGCCCTTCGCCCCCGGTCGCGGCACACAGCGGCAGCTTGGCCGTATAGTCGTGCAGCGCCCTGAAACGCATCGTCACGCCCGGGGAGATGCAGCCGCCCCGGAACGTATTGTCGGCCGTCACCAGGTCGATGGTCACCGCCGTACCGAAATCGACGATCAGCACGTTCTCACCCGGATAGAGCACCGTCGCGCCGACGGCTGCGGCCAGCCTGTCGCGCCCCAGCGTCTCGGGCGTAAGGTACGCGTTGCCGATGGGCACGGGGGTCTGGGAGGTGAACTCCAGCAGGTAATCCACCCGCCGGCGGAGCATCGCCGCCACGTCATCGACCTCGCCGCGTGTCGACGCCACCACGGCGCGGCGCACGGGCCATTCGGAGAGCAGTTCTTCGAGCACCGACGGGTGCAACCGCTCCATGCAGCGCTGCGCGACAAGCTCCCCCTTGTCGAAAACCGCGAGTTTTACCAGGGTGTTCCCGAAATCTACGACTAAATTCAAAGCTGTTGCAGTGTTTTATACCCGTCCTCAATGTCTTTGACATTCCTAACGGTCATCGCCAGACGATTATTGTGCTGTTTGAGCACAAATCTGGCGGGATTTTGCGTGACCTTGCGGAGCAACTCCATAAAGGTATCGCTTTTGTAATAGGGCGAGTTCTGCTCGCCGACAAAGTGGAGGATCATCAGCCCGTTCTTGACCTTCACCCGCTCGATGCCGAGGCGGATCGCCTCCCAGCGCAGGCGCACGACGTTGAGCAGTTCCTGCGCTTCGCGCGGCAGGGGGCCGAAACGGTCTGCCAGGCGGCTCTCGAAGGCCTGCAACGCGGCTTCGTCCTTGGTCGAGTCGAGCTCGCGGTAGAGCTTCAGGCGTTCGGCCTGCTGCGCCACGTAGGCATCGGGCAGCCCGGCCTCGACCTCTATTTCGATGTGCGCGTCATCCACATAATGCATCTGCTCCACGACATCCTGCTCGGCGGCACCCAGACCCGCCACCTGCAAGCCTTCGGCCCGCAGCTCGGCGATCGCCTCGTTCATGATCTTCTGGTAGGTCTCGAAACCGATGTCGGCGATAAACCCGCTCTGCTCGGCACCCAGCAGGTTGCCCGCGCCGCGGATGTCGAGATCCTGCATCGCAATGTTGAACCCCGACCCCAGGTCGGAGAACTCCTCGATCGCCCGCAGGCGGCGTCGCGCATCGGACGACAGCATCTCCTCGGGCGGCGAGAGCAGGTAGCAGTAGGCTTTCTGGTTGCTGCGCCCCACGCGCCCGCGCAACTGGTGCAGGTCGCTCAGGCCGAAATTCTGGGCATTGTCGACGATGATCGTATTGGCATTGGGGATGTCGATGCCGTTCTCGATGATCGTGGTCGAAACGAGCACGTCGAACTCCCCGTAGATAAAATCCATGATCAGCTTCTCGAGCTTCTCGGCCGGCATCTTGCCATGTCCGACGGCCACGCGGGCCTTGGGGCATACGCGCGTGATAAGCCCTTGGATGGACATCAGGTCTTCGACGCGGTTATGGACGAAATATACTTGGCCTCCGCGTGCGAGCTCGGCCTCGACGGCATCGCGGATGATCTCCTCGGAGAAGACGTGCGACTCGGTGACGATCGGCTGGCGGTTGGGCGGCGGGGTCGAGATGACCGACAGGTCGCGCGAGCCCATGAGCGAAAATTGCAGCGTGCGCGGGATCGGCGTCGCCGTCAGGGTCAGCGTATCGACGTTGACGGCCATCTGCGTGAGTTTCTCCTTGGCCGCGACGCCGAACTTCTGTTCCTCGTCGATGATCAGCAGCCCCAGGTCACGGAATTTGATCTGCTTGCCCAGTATTTTATGGGTGCCGATCAGGATGTCGATACGCCCCGATTCGAGGTCGGCACGTATCTGCCCCGCCTCCTTGGCGGTCTTGGTGCGGTTGAGATACTCGACCCGCACGGGGAAATCGCGCAGGCGCTCCGAGAAGGAGCGGTAGTGTTGCAGGGCGAGGATCGTCGTCGGCACCAGCACCGCCACCTGCTTGCCGTCCACGGCAGCCTTGAATGCCGCGCGGATCGCCACCTCGGTCTTGCCGAAGCCCACGTCACCGCAGACCAGCCTGTCCATCGGCTGGTCGGACTCCATGTCCTTCTTGACGGCCGCGACGGTCGTCTGCTGGTCGGGGGTGTCCTCCCACTGGAACGACGCCTCCAGCTCGTGCTGCAGGTAACTGTCGGGTGTGAATGCGAACCCTTTGCTGGCCTTGCGCTTGGCATAGAGGGCGATCAGCTCGCGCGAGATATCCTTGACGGCCTTCTTGGCGGCGTTCTTGAGTTTCTGCCATGCCCCGTTGCCGAGTTTATAGACCTTCGGCGGCTCGCCGTCGCCGGACTTGTAACGCGAAATGCGGTGGAGCGAATGGACGTTTACGAATAACACGTCGCCGTCCTTGTAAACCAGCTTGATAGCCTCGTGCACCTTGCCGTTCTCGTTGATCTTCACCAGCCCGTCGAAACGCCCCACGCCGTGGTCGATATGCACCACATAGTCGCCCGGGCGGAGCTGGTTCAGCTCGGCGACGGTCATCTGCTCGTCGCGCCGGATCTCGCCGTTGATGCGGTAACGCTGGTAACGGTCGAAAATCTGGTGGTCGGTATAGAGGCACAGTTTCAGGTCGTTGTCCACGAACCCCTCGTGCAGCGTAACGGAGAGCGACCGCACGGCGGCCTGCCCGCGCCCTATCTGGTGGAAGATGTTTTCGAGGCGTTCGACCTGCACCTTGTTCTCCGAGAGGATGTAGGTCGCATAGCCCCGCAGCGAATTGCGGATCATGTCGTCGGCCAGCATCTCAAAATTCTTGTTGAACTTGGGCTGCGGGGCCGTGTCGAACACCACGGCCACCGTGGCGGGGCGTTCCGGCAGGTTGTCGCGC
>OHMT01000917.1_pt1 | contig 13472 bp, 9 predicted proteins | sample 1569371 | NCBI WGS metagenome assembly OHMT01 (sample SAMEA3879500, study PRJEB24766) | human gut metagenome | biome: human-associated habitat; feature: feces | place: USA | collected 1985/1987 | reverse complement strand
CGTCCAAGTCCGCCATTTCCGAGTGAAGGCTCAAGTTCGATCTCCTCAATCTCACCGATATTCTTTCCGGATGCTTCAAGTTCGGATTTTACACTGTCATAAATGCCAAGGTTGATCAGGTTGTTGGACAAAAGCTTTCCGATCAAAAACTCTGCTGAGATGTAGTACAGCTTCTTTTTTCCCTCATTGCTGACCTTGTCCTCTGCCATCTGCTTTGTCATGTCAAGAAGTGCATAATAAATTTCTTCATTGGAACACTTCTCAATGGTCTTGTTATACTTCATGGATACTGCTTTTGCTAAAGTCATGTATTTTCCCTCCCACAAGATTTCGTGTTGTTTTGATGTACTCAGTATATGATTTTTTCCTGCTGATTTCTTGTCGTATTCAAGCAAAAACTGATACTATTCTATCATTTTTCATATTCAAATAACGCCCAGCTGTTAAATTCCACCAATTTCGTGCCACCTGTCTTAGTACATTTCCACAGTGCCTGCATATCCTGTGTTTTCGCCTGTTTCATGCGTTTTCTGTCGTTTTTGTCCTTTACAGTCATAGGACAATTCTGCTAAAATAAAGATATGAATATACTTGAATATGAAAATTATCACGAAACCATCACACATGGGGATATCATCTTCCCTTATAATACATATCTATGCTCGATCCCACTGGATTTTCCGCGTGTACCGCTGCACTGGCACGATGAACTGGAACTGATCTACATCAAAAAGGGGATGGGACGCATTACGGTAGATTTCCGGGAATACAAAGTAAAAGGTCCGACTCTGGTTCTTATTCTTCCGGGACAGCTCCACTCCATTGACCAGCTGGAAGATGCCTTCATGGAATATGAAAATATCATCTTTTATCCGAGTATGCTGATTCCACGGCAGAACGATGTGACTGCCACCGATTTTCTTCTTCCTCTTATGAGCGGAAAAGTCACGGTTCCAACCATCTTCACCCCTGTCTATCCTTATTACACAGATGTCATCATGCCAATTGATGCCTGTGACGAGATCAGCAAGACCAAACCACAGGGCTATGAACTGTACATCAAAAGTCAGTTGTACCAGTTTTTCTTTATTTTAGACAACCGCTGCCGGAACTTAACGACAGGCAGTAACCGCAAAACGCTTGATAAAATGAAAATTGTTTTAAAATACATTGAAAATAATTACATGCAAAAAATAACGATTGCCGACATCGCGGCAACCGTTGATTTTTCCGAATCTCATTTTATGCGGTATTTCAAAGAAACTATGGGAACGTCTTTCGTGGACTATCTGCGGGACTACCGCCTGACAATCGCCTCGCGTCTGCTGACAACTTCCGACTCCTCCATTCTGGATATTGCGGCGGAATCCGGTTTTGAAAATCTTTCCTATTTTAACCGGGTGTTCAAACAAAAATACAGCATGACACCGCGCCAGTTCCGGAAAGAAAGCCAGTAATTTTTCCGGCATAGCCGGTGAAAACCACACTAAAAAAACAAAGAAAAAAACGCAGCAAAAAGAAATCCCGCCACTACATCACTGATAAAGTGCACTCCAGAAACTACCCGGATCCATGCAATAGCAACTGTCATAAGCAAAAATACAATTCCCACAGCCGGACACACAAACCAGAACGTAAACGCAATCACTGCCGCGGAAAACACATGCCGGCTCGGCCAGGAATGTCCTTTCGTATCTTTTGGAATCACAGATGGCAGTTCAAATATTTCATACGGCCGTTTCCGGTTGATCCAGGCCCGCACAACCGTCACAATAATAAATCCGTCCAGCGGCACACAGATGGCTTTATATAGCCGCATATCCTTCTGCCACAGCAGCCACAGAAGTAGGCATGGATATGCCACAAAAATCACAACCGTCAATATTTTATTTGCTCTATGTAACGCCCGCGCACGTTTCGGGTCATCCCGAAACGGCTGGGTCATTTTAACGTAAGTTTCTTTTTTCATAGGTAATCCTGTCTAACGTCCAGTATTGGTCTTACCGCCATTGTTTGTGTCTGCATCCGGATCTACCGCGTCAATTGCATCATCCACGCCATCTGCCACAGCATCACCGGCATCTTTCACACCATCCACGACATCTTTTCCCACATCCCCGATATCTTTTCCGACATTGCCATCGTTTTTGGAATTTCCGGCATCCGTATTATTGTCTGTTGTACCATTTCCAGTCGTATTGTCCGTTCCCGGAATGTTTTCCTGTGTAGTAACCTGTGTATTGGAAGTATCGTTTACACCATTGTTCGTTCCGTCATCATTTGCTGTACCACAGGCCGCAAACAGACAGATCCCTGCTGCAAGCATTCCGCCCATCATCAGAACTTTTAATTTTTTCATCACACATATCTCCTTTTATTTGATCTACAAAGCTAGTGTGTGCAAAATTCCCATTTATTATACAACAGAATTTTCCAGATTTGCTAGTGCTTTTTCATCTTTGGCTGGCAGAGCAGGGAAGCAATATAAGAAAAAACGAGTGCTGCGGAAAGCCCTGCCGCACAGTTTTTAAAGCCGCCCAGAAAAATACCGATAAATCCTTTCTTGTCCACCATCTCTTTGACACCCTTCCAGAGATTGTTTCCAAATCCCAGAAGCGGCACATTCGCGCCCGCCTGCGCCCATTTGGAAAACGGCTCATAGATCCCCACAAATCCAAGGATGGCCCCAAGGCAGACCAAAAGAACCATGATACGTCCCGGAAGCATTTTTGTTTTTTCCATCAGGATCTGTGACAGTGCACAGATCATTCCCCCTGTTACAAATGCAATTACATACTGCATATCCTTATCCCTCCTTTTTTGCGGATGAAATACAGCTTTCCAGCACAACACCGTGTGCAATCCCCGGTATTGTCTGTCCTTCATTGAAACTGACCGTAGAAAGCAGTGCGCCTGTCGGCACAAAAAGTATTCTTTTCAATTCCCCGCTTGCCAGTTTTGGCAGAAAATGCGCACTCAGCACCGAGGCTGCACATCCGCATCCCGATCCTCCGGAACCGGTTCCCTGTGTCTGTGAATCAAAAATTAACATGCCACAGTCCTCATGCTGCTTGCGGATATCCATGCCTTTTTTCAGCAGCAGATCAAACAGAATCTGCTGACCGACTTCTCCCAGGTCTCCCGTGATAATCCGGTCATAATCTTCGGGTTTTCGTTTAAAATCCGTAAGATTCTGCGCAATCAGCTCAGCGGCAGCCGGTGCCATCACGGCTCCCATATTCATGGAATCCTTGATTCCGTAATCTACAATCTTTCCGGTTGTGACTCCCGCCACCTTTGCCAGCGGCTGCTTCGCATCCTTTGACAGAATAAATGCACCACCTCCGGTCACTGTCCATGTGGCACTTACCGGACGCTGATTTGCGTATTCCAGCGGAAAACGGAACTGTTTTTCCGCACTGGCAAAATGGCTCGAAGTGACTGCAGCCACGCGATCCGCATATCCGGCCGCTACCGTCATTGCAGAAAGTGCCAGTGCTTCTCCACATGTGGAACATGCCCCGTACAGTCCAAACAGTGGAATTTCAAACGTTTTCAGTCCAAATGATGAGGCAATCAGCTGTCCAAGCAGATCTCCAGCAAACAGATACCGCATATCTTCCGGCTTTTGATCTGCTTTCCCGAGGGCAAGCGTCAATGCTTCTTTCTGCAGACTGCTCTCTGCGGCCTCCCATGTCTGCTGACCAAATTTATCATCCGGTCCGATACAGTCAAATGCATCTGCCAGGGGGCCTTCCCCCTCTTTGGTTCCAACCACAGATGCTGTTCCAATAATAAAAGGAGCCTTTGCAAAGCAAAGACTCCCTGATCCAACCTGCTGATCCATACTATCTCTCCTTACTTTGTTTTTCTGATAGTATGTACAGGTCATGCTGTTTTATTCTGCTATAATGGTATACAGTGTCATGAAACAGAGAGCTTCAGCGTAAGCAGCACAATTTTAAAATTTTAATGTTCTATAATCCAGATAATGTCCTCATTACCAGATCTACATCCTTGTTTTCAAGTTCCTGTATAATATGTAAATATGTTTTCTGGGTAGTAGTCATACTGGCATGTCCCAAGCGTCTTGCTACACTGGCAATGGATACTCCTGCAAATAATAACAGTGATGCATGTGTATGTCGAAGCCCATGAATTGAAATCACTGAAATACCACAATCCCTGCAATGCCTCGCAAGAACATCATTAACCGTTGAATTATATATTTTTTCTTCTCCTACAAAAATCGGCTTATCCTCCGGCAGATTTTTAACCAATTCAGAGAACTTTACAACAATTTGCCAATCTATTTGTATTTTTCTGACCGATGACTTGTTTTTAGTAGGTAAAAAACCACCTGTTCCTTTATAATCCCAGGTTTTGCTTACCGATAATGTCTGCCTTGCAAAATCAAAATCTGCTGGAGTAATTGCAAGTGCTTCAGAAAAACGCATACCCGTTTTGGCAACCAATAGAATAAACCAATCCCAATTTGGTTTTTCCTTTATGTCAAGATGTGCAATCAATGTATGAAGTTCAAACTGATTGAGATATTTAATCTTTTTTACTTTTGGTGTTTTTCCTTTAATAATTGCTTTTCTTGTAGGATCTCTTTCTATCAGTCCCTCATCAACGGCATCCAGAATTGCTCCTTTCAACTGATGATGAAAATCAAGTGTTGTCTGTCTTTCATGTTCTTTTGCATAATCATTTAAAAGCTGCTGATACATCGTTCTTGTAAGTTCAGATACTTTCAAATCCGGCACCAGTTTTTCTACCCACTTTTGTGTCATTCGGTATTTTGCCAAAGTTGCTTCTCTTATGGCATCCTTCTTATATACATTAACCCATTCCTTATAATAATTACAGAAAAGTTCTGTGGTGTTCTCATCATTTCGCATAAGCACCTCCGTTTCCTGTACTACTTACGCTGATAAGAACAGTAAAGAATATTTATATATACAAATCAATCCTAATGGTTCATAAGAGGTTTAATTTCTTCATCCAGAGTTTTTCTTAACTCAGCAATCATCATTGTATAATATTTAAATTTTGGAATTGCTCTCTCCTGTACTTCTTTGTAACTGGTAAAATTTGCTGTCTCTTTAATTGCACTCTCATTCGGGATCTCTCCATTTCGATAATGCATTGCCGCATACATAACATCATCTTTAGACGTATACCATGTAATACAAAAATCTGTAACTACTTTTTCAATACACTCTTGTTTCATATTTTCAACAATATTCAGAATGGACTGTCCTTTATACTTATTTACATCCTGCTCAATTTCTCCAATTAAAGTGGTCATTATCTCAGCTACTTTCGGATTATCTTTTCTGAGTTCTTCCACATATTGCTTTACCTCATCCATCTGCTTTTGTTTCTGTTCCTGTGTAACATCCTGTGATTCTTCATCTGGTGATACAATGTTCTGGATCAGATTGATAATATACTCATAATCAATCTTTGTATGACTGTATGCCATTAATTCATAATCTTCATCTACGACAGGCACTCCCGGATCATCAATTTGACCATCGGTATCTTCTTTAATTTCCTCTTTTGCATTTAAGTACTGTCCTGCATAATCCGTATACTCATCTTCCGTAATACCATATCCAGCCAGCATATTATCTTCATACTGTGTAAATGATTTTAATTGCGCAAAAAACTTGTCAAAATCCTGAAACAGCTTAACAAATATTTTTTTCTCTTTTATTGACATTCCCGGAACTTCTTCCGGAGTCTCTGCAGATATTCGAAGTGCTTTTAATGACTTGCGAAATGCCGATTCCACCTCTTTCCAATCTGCCAGAAGAGCTGTTTGTGTACTTCCTGCAGAGTACAATCGTACCGCATTGTCAACACTCTCCTTAAATAATTTGGGTGCCTGAAATGTAACAATCTGACCATATACTTTATTTTTATCATAAATACGATTTGTTCTGGAAAATGCCTGAATCAAATCGTGCGGTCCCATTGGCGGTCTGTCAATGAATATCGTTGACAGACACGGTGCATCAAAACCGGTCAGGAGTCGATCGACTACAATCACCAGATCCAGCTGCTCATTTCTGCTCTTATATTTTGCATCCTTCCTTGCAAGACGCTTATTCAGATTTCCATTGTATCCCTGTATTTGAGAAATCTCATATTTTGTTCCAAACATTTTATTGTAATCATCTAATGATTCCTGCATCTTCTGCTGATTTACATGGGAACCTTCTTCGTTTTCTGTTACGGAATAAGTAATTGCAAACTTTGGGAAATCCGGTAATACCTGTTTTATTTTTTCATCTATTTTAAGTGTTGTCTTCCCTTCCTTTACCATTTTCAACAAATCATAATATTTTTGTGCCAATTGGATGGAACTCGTTGTAAGTAACCCCTCATATGTCTTTCCTTTTCCATTTTGAAATCCCAACTTATAATAAGATTTATTCAAAATCACCTCGAGTACTTTCAACATATGACTTTCGGTTACATAAAGATTACTGTCCGTTTCATCCTTTTTATTTTTTGGTCCATTATGTTCCACCTGAAATCCTAAAACAGCATTATCATGAATGGCATTCTGAATCGTATATTTATGCAGGCAATCTCCATATAATTCCTGTGTAGTACGGGGCAGATCTCCCATCTGTGGATATGGATTTTCCGCAAACCGGGGAGTGCCTGTAAATCCATACCATAAGGAATTTCCAAAAAATCTTTCTATTTCCCGCTTTGTTCCAGGAGTGACAGCTCTATGACATTCATCTACAACAAATGCAATTTTCAGGTTTTTAATTTTGTGATATTCCGGTGTACCTTCCTGCAATTTTCTGGTAATTAATCTCTGCAATTTCTGGATCGTTGTCACAATCACCTGACGATCATCTGATTTCAACTTTTTCTTTAAATCAAACACATTGTCTGTCTCATCTACATCTATAAGATCATTATTCGCATATGCCTGAAATGCCATGGTGGTCTGCGTATCCAGATCTTTTCGATCAATTAAAAAGATAGCTTTATCAATCGCTGGAATATCCATTAACAAATTTCTGGTAGCTTTATAAGAAGTTAAGGTTTTTCCTGATCCAGTTGTATGCCATACAAAACCAGATTTTCCAGTCTTAGAAGCATCACGAATTGCTTCTATTGCATGGATCTGATAAGGGCGCAACAAAATTAAACTCTTTGCCTCTTCATCCAATACTGTATATCTCGCGATCATCTCATGCGCCTCCGGAATACGAAGCACACTTTTTGCAAAATCAAGGTAATCAGAAACTGCGTTATTTTCCTTATCCAGCCATCCACTGATAAACTTCGGGTTCAATTCGGTATCACTTGCAGCTGAAAAATATTTTGTATCAACCCCGTTGCTGATTACAAACATCTGTACGGCTGAGAATATTCCCGTAAATTTTCCCTCTCCAATATATTTTTTAATCTGCCGGAATCCATCCATATAAGAATGCTGCTTATTTTTCAATTCTATATGAATCATCGGCAATCCATTGATCATAAGAGTAACATCAAATCTTCGATCTCTTGCATTTACACTACTATCCTCATCCATTTTTAACGCATTGTACTGATTAATCACCTCATAAACACTGCTGCCACCTGCAATATGCTCATGATTCATCACAACAAGATGCAACCGTTCGGTATCCCTTTGTACGTGTACCATTACTTTTCCATTTTCACCAACTAACCATTCGCCAGCCTTATAGAATGATGAAAACTGCAGTTGATTCTTTACCTGTTCAAATTCTACATCCGAAAGTGGTTCTCCATTTAAACGTTCCTTATTATTCTGTTCAAGAATATATCTGAAATTCTTCCAAAGATCTGCTTCTGTTTTTAAGTCTTCGCGATACGTCCATTGTGAATCACCATAAATCAGTTGTTCAATAAGTTTCTGCTCTATCACGGACTCTAATTCTGCCATAATAGCCTCCTTTTTGGGTGTGTTTATATCGGTTGTTATGTATTTCATTACATTTTTTGCGCAAAATAGCTTATACTGGTGAAGAGTGATGAGGTGGTCGAGATTACGGAAATAAGCTCCGATTTTTTGTTGTTCTGCCAATTCTGAAGGTACTTTAATTTCAGTTTCTCCAAATGTGGTCTTATTTACAATTGGCACTGCCTGATTAGATGCTATAGCTTTTATACTTCCAGATATATTTTCTAAGGACGTAAAAATAAAATCATCATCAAAGTTATCATAAGGTTCAACAGCATTTATTTGCTGATTCGTTGTTGATTCTTGGCTTGTTTGTGCCACTTTTCCTATTGTTGAACCTATACTCACAAAAAGAGAAGCCTTCTCCCTTATCTTGCGACCTTGGTCGAATCCCTTTTTTGTAAGTGTAGTTATTGTTTCATCAACATAACGATTTTCTTGTATATCAGCAGGACTAACAAATAAAAATTCTCCACCATAATTATCACTAATACTTGTTTTTGGAGTTGAACCTGTAACGATATTACCAATTTCAGAAACCTTACGCTGTTCCCAATCGTCCTCATACCCTTTGAATCTAATTTTAGGTTTTCCCATCGCTATCACCCCTCCATCTTCCTAATCAGTTCATTCAACGAGGACATAATAGTTTCATCCGTAGATGTCAAATCCTTAAGTAAGAACAGAAATTCTCCCTGCGCCTGTTCCAATTCCTTATCCGTCTGATCCATCTGCGTTAAAAGAGCATTTATATCGACTTCTTCCTCTTTTTCAAAATTATCTACATAACGCGGAATATTCAAATTGAAATCATTCTTCTCAATATCCTCAAAGCTTGCAAGATAGGATTCTTTTTCTACTGTTTCTCTTTTACTGTACAACTCCATAACAGCATCTATATGTTCATCTGTCATGGCATTTTGCTTTTTTCCTTTGTCAAATTTCTTTGATGCATCAATAAACAATACATCTCTTCCATCTCTGTGTTTCTTTAAAACGATGATACAAGTAGGAATTGAAGTATTATAAAATAAATTGGCAGGCAATCCAATTACTGCATAAATATTCCCTGCACGAAGCAGTTTTTCCCTGATTTTTCCTTCTGCTGCCCCTCGGAACAGAACCCCATGAGGTAATACAATTGCCATTGTTCCATTACTTTTTAAATGATACAGACCATGAAGTAAAAAAGCATAATCCGCTTTTGATTTTGGAGCCAATACTCCATAGTCGCTGAATCTTTCATCTTGTAAAAATCCGACTGTTGCACTCCATTTTGCAGAGTATGGTGGATTCATAAGTACCATGTTGAAATCGGTCTCTTCTCCTGTCGGCCAGTCTCCATCCAGCGTATCACCATTGCGAAGTACCTGATTCTCCGGAGTAATTCCATGTAAAAACATATTCATACGTGCCAGATTATAAGTAGAAGTATTTAGCTCCTGCCCATAATACTTAATATAACCTGGTTCAGTGGCATACTTTTTGGCATTTAACAAAAGAGACCCAGAACCCATGCATGGATCATATACAGATAATCCCTTTTTGTTTTCCTGCCCTGCAATTGCAATCTTTGTTAATATCTTTGAAACTGCTTGTGGTGTATAAAATTCTCCTGCCTTTTTTCCGGTCTCTGACGCAAACTGTCCAATCAAATATTCATATGCATTTCCAAGTATCTCTGCGTCTGAATTCAACAAATCTGCCTTATCAATTTCCTTAACAAGACTGGATATGGTATCACTTTGCTTCTGATCTCCATTTCCCAAACGATTAGAGTACAAATCAATATCTGTAAATAAATCTGCAAACAATGGATCACTCTGTTCAATATTGTTAAAAGCTTTTTGCAATAACTCCCGATTGAATGCATTGTTTCTCGCCGCATCAGCAAAACACGTATAGGTAAGTTGCGGTTCAATCAAGTAATGACATTCTGACTTTATCTGCTCTTTCAGTTCCTCAGCACTTTCGTCTTCCAGTGCTTCTTTGTATGCATCCAATGCAACTTTTAAACTCTTCGGCTTTTCATCATAAATCAAATCATAAACTTTAATTAAAAATGTATCCGAAAGATATTTATAAAATACAATTCCAAGTAAATAATCTTTATATTCATTTGCATCCATCTTGGATCGGAGAATATCTGCGCCACTCCATAATACACTTATCAAATCTTTACTACCTTCTACTTCTGCCATGCTCTTTCCTCCGCTCGTTTTTCAATTTCAATGATCTCATACTGCTCATATTTTCCAAACAGATAGATTTTAATCGTTTCGCCATTAAAACGCTGATAAGATTATAATAACAAATTACCTTTTTATTTACAATCAAATATTAAAAAGCCCCCACAACCACAGGACACACCATCGTGTGCCCCATAGCGTGAAGGGCTTTCATCCATTCTTTTACGCCTGTCTCAAACCAGGTTTTATTTTCCCTCGAACTGTACAACAGAGTCCACGTCATAGTCCTTTAAGACTTCCCGTCCGTTGAGATCGCTTAACTCTATGAGAAACAGCATCTTTACCACTTCACCGCCAAGTTCCTCTACCAGTTCTGCAGCAGCTTTCATGGTTCCGCCGGTTGCAATCAGATCATCCAAAAGTACAACCTTTTCTCCTTTTTTAACGGCATCTTTATGCATTTCAATCGTTGCCGTACCATACTCTAGATCATATGTTTTTTCAACTGTCTCACACGGCAGTTTTCCTTTTTTACGAATCGGTACAAACGGCTTATGCATGACATAAGCAAGTGGTGCTCCAAAGATAAAGCCTCTGGATTCTGCTCCGGCGATCACATCAAAATCAACGCCCTCCAAGCGTTTCGCCAGTTCATCAATGGAAAGCTTCAGTGCATCTGCATCCTGCAGTACACTTGTGACATCACGGAAAATAATTCCCTTCTCCGGGAAATCCGGGATACTGCGAATGTACTCTTTTAACTCTTTCATCCTCTTACCTCACTACTACACGAATTTCTTCGCGTTTTTGACTTTTGACGTTTCTATTATAAGGCTTTCCCCGTGCAAGCGCAACTCTCACTTGACTTTTTTCCATTCCTGCGTGCGACTTGTGACCTCTTTTACCGTCAGGATTCCCTCTGCCACCATAAACCGGATGTCATAATCATCAAATGCCATCCCGTAGATATAATCCGGCTTTTTGTTGTATGCCGCCCTGGGGTCCTGTGCAAGAACCTCAAGAAGCGGTCCCCGCAGATGTTCCGGAATCTGTGCCTGCAATTCCTCCGGAAATACTACCGGTATCTGAAACTGTCGGAATTCTTCCGCAAAACCGTTTTTTGCCTCCGGATGGGCATCCACGTACGGCAGATACGGTTTGATATCAAAAAGCGGTGTGTGATCAAGCAGATCCAGCCCGGAAACCGTAAGAACCGGTCCAAGCTTCTGATCGATGCGCACTTTTTCAAGTTTCACGCACGAAAGACCGATCGAATTCGGGCGGAAGGGGGAACGTGTGGCAAACACGCCCCGTTTTTCTTTTCCTCCCAGACGGGGAGGTGCTACCGTTGCATGAAAGGTATCCTGCTTTGCCCTCGAAAACTCCCAGAGAAGCCACAGGTGGGAAAACTCTTCGATTCCACGCACTGCATCCGGATTCCGGAATTTCGGTGTGAAAATAATTTCCCCACAGGTACTCTCCGCCAGCCCACTCTGTCTGGGAATTCCAAATTTTTCTTTATACGGGGTCTCTACATAAGCTATATATTCCATATCCGTTCCTACATCTGATAAAACCGCAGATTTTCTTTCAGTTCCGGTGTGATCTCTCCACCTGCTGCTTCATATTTATCGTAAACAGAACGGAACCGCTGCAGTTTCTTTCTGTTTTCCGCATCAAGTCTGTGAAATGCATTCTGATACTGTGGATTGGTGGCCAGTCCCTGGCGGATATCCTTTGCAAACGGACAATACCTTACCAGAATATCTCTTGCCACTTTATTCAGTCGGAAACTTCCCTGTGACTCATACTTCATCCACGCCTGATAATCCTTGACAAATACCTCACGGTAACTGTTGCGCGCACGGGACAATGCAGTCTTGATCTTTTCCTTTGCATCTGCAGAAAGATCTGAATTTTTGCGATAATACTGAATAAAATCACAGTACTCCGCCGTAAGCGATTTCTCCCGGATATCGTTCCAGTATACACCCTGCACACGTCTGCAGATCTCCCAGCGGTATCGGCCGATACATTCCACCATCTGATCATCGAGATCCACTGCGGAAAAGATCGGAAACAGAAAACGCGCTGGTGTATCAATCTTGGCCCCGGATGTCTCCTGCCACATCAGGGTACGGGTTCCGGCATTTGGCATCAGAATCACATCCGGCAAAATCTCCTTTTTGATCCATTCCTGATTGATTCCGCGATCCGGATCGGAAAACATGACATCATGATAGAGTGCAGAATAATCCACACAGCGCACCTTATTGATGGCATCGGCAATTTTTTCTGCGGTAACTGCCATCTTTTCCACGGTGTTGATGAAATCCTCTTCCATCAGAACCGGACAGAATGTAGTCACACGGCCATAGGTCACACGGTTTCCGGAGGTAAACATATTGCGGATCTCAAACTGTACTTTCTGCCTGCTGTCATTTTTATACTGTTGCATCTGCTCTTCCGTAATATTCCCAGTTCTCTTTTCTTCCAGCAGAAATGCATTGAAATCCTGGTCAAATTCATTGCGAGACGGGTATTTCTTTCCCTGATAAATCTGTACCAGCCAGTCATAAACCGTATAGACATTTGCAGAGTGAAACAATCCAAGCGAATCCGTCAGATTATACAGTGCATTTGTGTTAGTTTCCCCCAGCACCTCCGCATCCATAAACCCAAAATTGAAAAACATCATCATGATCGGTGACGGCTTGACCAGTTCCTCAACTGATCTCATAAACGCCTTGGTATAAATATCGTAAAAGACCTTTGTGATTTCCCTGCGCAGCTGTCTCGCCTCATTGTCTGTAGACATCATATCCGGCAGCTCCCGGTACTGCTGCACAATGCTGTGGAAATCCCTGATCATATCGCTGCCATATCCTGCATACTCCATAATATGTGCAATACAATCCTCACGCATAATATTGATACGGCCTTCGGACTCCTTGGTAAAGTCGTAATTCTCGCAGAGCTCATGTGCCTCCGCCATCTGCTTTTTGTCGTATACATCAAGCTTTGTCATGACATCCACCATATTTAACAGACGCTTTTTGATCTCGGAAATGTCCTGCTTTTTCTGCGACTGCTGGACTGCCATTGCAAAAAACAGATGAAAAATATCATCTCTGGAATCTGAAAATAAAATATCCCTGTTGTACTGCAGATAATTTACCATCTCGCCGATTCCCTGTGTCACACGGCGCATCTGTGCCGCCGCCTCCATGATTGCTCCCACACACAGACTGTCATCTTTGATCATCAGCTGCATATATTCTTTCAGATAACTCCGGACCAGACTGTTACTGTTTGCA
>OHMT01000916.1_pt1 | contig 13485 bp, 9 predicted proteins | sample 1569371 | NCBI WGS metagenome assembly OHMT01 (sample SAMEA3879500, study PRJEB24766) | human gut metagenome | biome: human-associated habitat; feature: feces | place: USA | collected 1985/1987 | reverse complement strand
TATGGGGAGTGGCTGGATAAGGAAGTAGCAATGTTTATAAGAATGGTAACTGGATTGTAAAAAATTAAAAAAGAGTTTACAAAAATCAATAAATTTTCTTCTTAATTATTAGAATAATATTGGATAAGAAAGAAGTGTTCATAATTATCATTGACAACTTCCACGCAATCCCTTATACTTGGAATCACATCAAAGTCGCAGACAGATAAAGCATCTTATTTTTTCTTGTCTGCAAATCCAAAACCAATTTGAGGTGGCAGGATATAATCTCAACGTTCACAGCCGGTTCGGCACGAGATTCCATTTTGATGAAGAACAGCAATGCATATAGATTCTGAGTTTCTTGTTATATTTTTAACATAGAAAATGCTTCTTATGCGTTGAAAATCACAGCAGATTCTATTATGATAAAGGGGGAACATGATTGAACACAGAAGGAGAAAAAATCCAATGGCATCCTGCGTTTGATGCGGCATTGCAGATTGAACTGGGAGAAGAGGCAAAGTACCTGACCTTTGAGCCGGAACATTTGCTTTCGAAGAAACCAATGCAGATCGATGTGTTGGTCAAAAACGAGAAGAAGGTAAAAATCAGGAAAAATATTGGAAGGATTTTCCGGCAGCATAACATTATCGAGTATAAGTCACCGGAAGATCATCTGAACATTGATGATTTTTATAAAGTCTATGGTTATACCTGTATTTACAAAACGGAAGTCGAGAAAGTGAACCAGATTCCAGCAGAAGAACTGACGATTACGTTTGTGTGTTATCATTATCCGCGGCAAATGTTACGAAATCTTCAGAATGAGAGAAATATAAATGTGAAAAATATCGAAAATGGTATCTATTATCTCTATGGAGATGCAATTCCAATACAGCTTATTATCGTACCGGAATTGTCAATCGAAAATAATTACTGGCTGAATAAACTTCGCAACAATTTGAAGTCCGGTGGAGAAATTAAATTATTTATGGAACAATATGAGAAAAACAGGGATTCAAAATTGTTCCAGGCACTAGCAGATACCGTCATGCGCGCAAACTGGAAAGAAGTGGAGGAAGAAGGAAACATGAGTGATGTAATAAAAGAAATTTTCGCAGACCAATTTCATAAATGCGAAGCGGAAGCGAGGGCACAGGGCGAAGCAGAAGGAAGAGCAGAAGGCGCAGCATCTAAAATGATCGAGCAGATCATGAAAAAGTACAAAAAAGGATGTTCTGTGGCTGAAACAGCAGATATGCTGGAAGAAAATCCGTCAGTCATTGAGCAGATTTATGATATACTTCGGCAGAACGCACCGGATTATGACGTGCAGAAAATATATCAATCACTTTTGAAAAAAAACACACAGGACAGCTTAACATAGGAGCTGTCCTGTGTGTTTTTTCAGATCTTAGATGAAAAACCTAAGAATATTAATACTTTTTTTAATATTTCTATGAAATCATCCAATAAGAGTGTGAAACAGTTTTTCTCTCCACATTGCGGTGATTTTATGTCTGTGCCGGAGGAGTCTTTCTTTATCTGAGCGGTATCAGGTAAAGAACTGTTGCCGGATACATTGGCAGATCCGGCTGTAGAAGCAGTTTCGGAAACCGGATCAGCAACAGTATCTGTAGATGAACCATCAGTGTTTGTATTACCTGATGCCGGTGGCACAGGTGCGGATGCCGGTGGTACCGGGGCAGGATCTGAAATTACAGAAAAACCAGCCGTTGCCGTTCCGGTTGTTGATACAATGGCAATGTTGTGAGCTCCTTCGGAAAGACCGGCAAGGAAGGATGGAAGTAAAGTTATGATAGTACTTCCGGAGTGGGCGGTATAGTCTTTATCTTTCACTAATACATTTTCATCTACCTTAACTTCGATTAAGTTAGCGAGCGGTGCACTGGAACGAAATACTGCACCGGAGTTATTGTCCGGATTTTTACTTACTTCTGTTTTGTTTCCTTCCAGCATGACCGGTGGCTTATTATCAGGAGATACAGGCGGTATTTCCGGTTCCGGTTTTCCATCAGGTGGAGTGACTGGTAATTTATCAATGATCTCACCAGCTTCTACTATGGCGTTACAATCTGTACATACCAGATCACCGGTATATCCATTTTCCTCCTGTGTTGGCTCTTTAAAGCCCTGTCGCTGGAGATTCAAATGGCATGTTGGATCTATTTCTCCGTATTCCTTCCCACATTTTTCACAGACGGCTTTTTTCGTACAGGTCGCCTGTCCACCGGAATGGACATGTTGTTCCATTTCCCCTTCAATTTGAAAGGTAAGGACTTCCCCTTCTATAGCAGCGACAGTCACTTTGAGTTTGTCTGTAACCTGAAGCGAATCATTTAAGCCAAGGGCTGCATCAGATTTAGTGGATTGTGTACCGCCCATAACTTCCAGTGCCCAATTTCCCGGTTTTCCATTTAGATTGCTTGGAAAGCGGATGTCAGGTTGCGCAAGATAACAGACTAAACCGGATTTTATGTTCGATGTTTCTGAATTGGTCAGCTGCTTCTCTGACTTATCATATTTGCTGCCATCTGTTGAGAAGTTTCTGTATTCCAGATACAGTGTCCTGTTCAGTTCCGGAATGCCTGCTTTATATCCGATACAGTCGTCAGTACCGGTGGCTGTGCCGCTGAGCTTTACTTTGTATTCACCCGGTTCTGTGATCGTCTTTAGAGTACTGTCGTCTGTCCATCCCAGAGCCTCTTTTTCTTTGATCGAAAGTCCCTGTGGAACAGGTGAGATGGCATTTGCCATGGCAGACATGAAATAAACCGGCGTTTGACCTGACGAATTGTATAAATCCAGCAGACCAAATATATGCCCCATTTCATGGATCGGAGACTTCAATGAAACGATCGGATTTTGATCATTGTTTGCCATATACAGAGTTGAGTAGTTATTTATGACCTGTACATAATATTGGCTTTGAAGCATCCTGCCATCGCCAAGATTGATCTCCACATAGTCTGCATAATCCTTATAGTTCCAAAGCGGATCAGAGCGGTTTATCACAATATTTTGTGTCGTGTTTTTATAGATAACAGTAATGGAATCGATCTTTCCATCCCGGTTTTTGTCAAGATCCTCATAACTGTATGTCTGGCTGCTATTGTAATTCGTAATGGGGTTTCCTTCCTGGATCGCCTTGTTTATGGCATCAGACCAATCGGTGCGCAGCTCGTACATACGGTAGGCTTTTTCACCACTTGTTTTATAACCGATTGGATTATCTGCACTGTAACCGGCATAGTAACCGCGTTCATGTTTTAATTGCAGGGAACCGCCGTTATCAAACAGATAAAGACTATTCATGCGCAATTTGTCTGAGGACGCATTCCGGTAGTAATCGCCCACGGAATAATAGGCAGTGTTATAGGAATTGTCTATGATCTCCCTTACAGAGACACCTTGATAAATATCATTCACAAATTCATTCTCATCTGCAAATCTGGCAAATACGATTAAATTTGTAAAGTTTGGATCAGAAGTCTGTTCTGTATTCCCGGCAGCTGCGCCCTTTACGGACAGAGAGCCAAAACCGACATTCAGCAGCAGACACATGGATATCAGCAATCCGAAAAATGTACATAATTTTTTCATACATATCTCCTTTTTGTTGTTGAATGTTGCATAGGTTTTTATAGTTTCTGGAAAAAAGGCGCAGAGCCGTTTTTTTATTTCTTAAAATTCGCTCTTTTTCTTAAAGTCGGATCCAAAATTCTCTTACGGATACGAAGGGATTTCGGAGTAACCTCCAATAATTCATCGACATCGATGAAGTCAAGCGCCTGCTCTAAGCTTAAAATCTTAGGCGGAACTAAAGTCAATGCTTCGTCAGCGGAAGAGGAACGTGTATTGGTAAGGTGTTTCTTCTTACAAACATTCAATTCGATATCCTCGTTTCTGGAGCAGGAACCGATGACCATACCTGCATATACTTTTTCACCAGGTCCGATGAACAAAGTACCACGGTCCTGTGCAGAGAACAGACCGTAAGTGACAGATTCGCCGGATTCGAATGCGATCAGCGAACCAAGCTGACGGTAAGCAATATCTCCGCGGTAAGTATCATAGCCATTGAAAATGGTGTTGATAATACCATTACCTCTGGTATCGGTCATAAATTCGCCTCTGTAACCGATCAGACCGCGGGATGGGATATTGAACTCAAGTCTTGTATATCCGCCGGTCAGAGGTTTCATATTGATCATTTCACCTTTGCGCTGGCTTAACTTGTCGATAACAGCACCAGTATACTCATCCGGAACATCGACATAGGCAAGTTCCATAGGCTCTAATTTCTTGCCGTTTTCGTCCGTGTGATATAATACTTCAGCCTTACTTACGGCAAACTCATATCCCTCACGACGCATATTTTCAATCAATACAGATAAATGTAATTCGCCGCGGCCCGATACTTTGTAGCTGTCCGGGGAATCGGTCTCTTCTACACGAAGGGAAACGTCTGTATTTAACTCGCGGAATAAACGGTCTCTTAAGTGGCGGGAAGTAATAAACTTTCCTTCCTGACCTGCCAATGGACTGTCATTTACGATGAAGTTCATGGAAAGAGTCGGCTCGGAGATCTTCTGGAATGGGATCGCAACCGGGTTCTCCACAGAACAGATCGTATCACCAATGTGAATATCAGCAATACCGGAAATAGCAACGATGGAACCAATATTTGCTTCTTCGACATCTACCTTATTTAATCCGTCAAATTCATATAATTTGCTGATGCGGACTTTTTTCTTCTTGTCAGGATCGTGATGGTTGACTACGACCGCTTCCTGATTTACTTTCAGGGAACCATTGTCGATCTTACCGATACCGATACGTCCAACGTATTCATTGTAATCAATGGTACTGATCAGTACCTGTGTCGGTGCTTCCGGATCACCTTCCGGAGCAGGAATGTAATCTAAAATGGTTTCAAATAATGGTGTCATATCTTTTTTGTTGTTTACAAGGTCGTGGATTTCACGAACGGCATAACCGTCTCTTGCGGAAGCAAAAAGGAATGGGCAGTCTAACTGCTCGTCAGAGGCATCCAGATCCATAAATAACTCTAATACTTCGTCCACAACTTCGTTTGGACGGGCTTCCGGGCGGTCTACTTTATTGACACAGACGATAACCGGGAGTTTTAAATCCAGAGCTTTCATCAAAACGAATTTGGTCTGAGGCATAACACCTTCAAATGCGTCAACGACAAGGATAACACCGTTTACCATTTTAAGGACACGCTCTACCTCGCCACCGAAATCGGCGTGGCCAGGAGTGTCGATGATGTTTATCTTTGTTCCTTTGTAAGTGATCGCTGTATTTTTGGAGAGGATTGTGATACCACGTTCCTTCTCAATATCGTTGGAGTCCATGACACGTTCAGCAACTTCCTGATTCTCACGGAATACACCACTCTGTTTTAAAAGTTCATCGACCAGTGTTGTTTTGCCATGGTCAACGTGGGCGATGATTGCTATGTTACGTACGTCTTCACGTTTCTGTTTCATAAAAAATCTCTCTTTCTTCTGTGCGGAAAAGAAATTATCTAGAAATAAATCCTGTCTTTTCCTATTAATATAGCTTATAAATTAACTCGAACCCATATATTCTATCACAATTTTATGAGAACGCAAGTAGGCAGCAATATTTTTTTTCAAAACAATATAAAAAACTTATCGACAAGTTACACGAAATTTTTTCTGGAAGGAAATGGTAAAACCATAGTTGTCAGGCAAATCACCGGTCGATTCCGGTGATAAGAGGAAGGGAGAAAAAATTCATGGCAGATAAAATTTTTGAAAATAACCAGGTGTCAATTGTGGGAGAGATTGTTTCTGATTTCAGATTCAGCCACGAAGTGTATGGAGAGGGCTTTTATGTGGTAGATGTCGCAGTCAACCGGCTGAGCAATTTTATGGATTACATACCACTGATGATCTCAGAACGGCTCATTGACGTGAATGAGGACTATATTGGTCAGACCATATATGTTATGGGACAGTTCCGGTCATTTAACCGGCACGAGGAAAAAAAGAACCGTCTTGTTTTATCCGTTTTTGTAAGGGAACTGGAATTGTTAGATGAGATCGACGAGGATATGAAGACGAACCAGATTTTTCTGGATGGCTACATCTGTAAAGATCCGATTTACCGGAAAACACCGCTTGGAAGAGAGATTGCAGACCTTTTGATCGCGGTGAACCGTTCTTATGGAAAATCAGATTATATTCCATGCATCTGCTGGGGAAGAAATGCAAGGTTTGCATCCGGGTTTGAAGTCGGAGGGCATGTTCAGGTATGGGGACGTATCCAGAGCAGGGAGTATGTGAAAAAACTGAGCGAGACAGAGACAGAAAAGCGCGTGGCATATGAGGTTTCTGTGAGCAAAGTGGAATTTATCGAAGACGAAGAGTAGATGTTAACAGGGAAATTATTCCTGAGAGTAGATATTGACAGGGAAATCGTGCATTGACAATGGAATAAGATGGTGTTATGATTTACGCAATGAAAATATTGCTTGGTAGAGGTCGCGTGCTTTATGAGTCGCTTTTTGGATGTATCAGGAACAGTTGATAAGAAGCAAAAGGAAAGTACGCCGAAAGGGTATGCAGCCTGAAGGCATATTACTTGGGCATAAAGTGAAGAACTTTATGACTGTCATCTGAATGGAGATCATTTGAGATGGGGAGCTATCAGATTCTAGGCAGATTTGCAAAGATGCAGAATGCGTATAATATTAGAATTTTGAGACCGGCTCGTCAGCCGGTCTTTTTTTTACTTTACTGTAGCAACATTTTTAACAAAAAAAAATGCAGTGCGTATAATGACGATAGGAGGAGAATGCAATGTCTATTTTTAAAGGAGCAGGTGTAGCGATCGTCACACCGATGAAAGAAAACGAAGAAGTCAATTACGAAAAGTTACAGGAACTGATCGAATGGCAGATCGACCAGGGAACAGATGCGATCATCATTGCAGGAACGACAGGAGAGAGTTCCACACTGACCATGGAAGAGCACAGTAAAGTGATCAAAGCAGCAGTAGAATTTGCAAAACACCGTGTACCGGTTGTGGCTGGTTCCGGTTCGAACTGCACAAGAGAAGCAATTTATCTGACACAGGAAGCAGAGGAAGCAGGAGCGGACGGAATCCTTGCAGTGACACCTTATTATAATAAATGTACACAGGGCGGTCTGGTACGTTATTATTCTGAAATTGCAGAGTGTACAAAGTTACCGATCATCATGTATAATGTACCTGGAAGAACCGGATGCAATATTCTTCCGGAGACAGCAGCTAAGATTTTTAAGGAAGTTGAAAATGTAGTAGCGATCAAAGAGGCGACAGGAAGTGTTGCACAGGCATCACAGTTAATGTATCTGACCGATGGCAGGATCGACCTTTATTCCGGCGAGGATGGAATCGTAGTTCCGCTTATGGCGATCGGTGCGATCGGAGTGATCTCTGTATGGTCAAATGTTGCACCTGCCAAAGTACATGGCATGTGCCAGAGTTTCTTTGACGGAGACTTACAGACTGCAATGAAGATACAGAGAGAGGCACAGCCGCTTGTCAGTGCATTATTCTCAGAGGTCAACCCGATTCCGGTGAAGAAAGCGTTAAACCTCATGGGAAGAGAAGTTGGAACACTTCGTTCTCCTTTGACGGAGATGACCGATGCAAATGCAACTGTTTTGGCAGATGCAATGAAAGCATATGGCATTTTAGATTAAAAGGAAGAGACTGTCGTATCCGGGTGCGGCAGTCTTTTTGGATTTTTTGATAAATCGTATCCAAAGATAAAATTCGAAAGGTGGATTTTTAAGTATGACAAAAGTAATTATGCATGGATGCAATGGAAAAATGGGACAGACGATCACGGAGATGTGCAAGGATGATTCGGAAATTGAGATCGTGGCAGGTATTGATCTGTATGACGGGATCAAAAATGATTATCCGGTATTTCCGAATATCTCCGTCTGCGACGTGAAGGCAGATGCAGTGATTGATTTCTCAAATGCAAAGGCAGTGGATGATCTGCTCATCTACTGTGAGGAAAAACAGGTGCCGGTTGTATTGTGCACGACCGGTTTGTCCGAGGAACAGCTCGCAAAAGTAAAACAGGTCAGCGGACATGTGGCAGTCTTAAAATCAGCCAATATGTCACTCGGCATCAATATGCTGATGGAACTTTTGAAAAAGGCGGCTTTAACGCTCGCACCGGCAGGTTTCGATATGGAGATCGTGGAGAAACACCACAATCAGAAATTGGATGCACCGAGCGGAACGGCTCTCGCTCTGGCAGACTCCATGAATGAGGCGCTGAATGAGAAGTATGCCTATGTTTATGACAGAAGCCGGGAGAGAAAGAAGAGAGAAAAATACGAGATCGGAATTTCCGCAGTGCGCGGTGGAAATATCGTGGGAGAGCATGAAGTGATCTTTGCAGGACAGGACGAAGTGATCGAATTTAAGCACACGGCATATTCCAAGGCAGTTTTTGCCAAGGGAGCAGTGCAGGCGGCAAAATTCCTTGCAGGAAAGCCGGCAGGATTTTATGATATGAGCGATGTCATTCAGGCGCAATGATGAATGAAGTATAAATCAGTACACAGAATAAAAACAGGATGGTGACGGATGGAACAGACGGATTTACGCTATTTAAAAAGTCTTGCAAAACAGTATCCGACCGTGGCGGCGGCCGCTACAGAGATTATCAATTTACAGGCGATTTTAAGCCTGCCGAAAGGAACCGAACATTTTATCACGGATATCCATGGCGAATATGACCAGTTTCAACATGTATTAAAGAACGGTTCCGGAGCGATCAAGAGAAAGATCGAGGACGAGTTCGGGAATGCCATCAGTCAGGCAGAAAAGAAATCGATCGCCACACTGATCTATTACCCGGAACAGAAGATGGAGCAGGTGATAAAGACCGAGGAGAACATGGAGGACTGGTACAAGGTCACATTGTACCGCCTGATCAGGATCTGCAAAGGAGCGTCTTCCAAGTACACCCGTTCCAAGGTGCGCAAGGCGCTTCCGAAAGATTTTGCCTATGTGATCGAGGAACTTCTGACCGGAAGACCGGATGTATCCGATCAGGAGGCATATTATAATGAAATCATCCATTCGGTGATCCGGACAGGCAGGGCAGCAGAACTTGTGGTGGCGTTCTGCAACCTTATCCGCAGACTTGTAGTGGATCATCTGCATGTTGTCGGCGATATTTTTGACAGAGGACCGTATCCAAACCTTATTATGGATACATTAATGTCACATCATTCCGTGGATATCCAGTGGGGAAACCATGATATCTCGTGGATGGGGGCAGCAGCGGGCAATCAGGCGCTGATCTGCAACGTGATCCGCATCTCCGCAAAATACGGCAATCTGAATCTGCTGGAGGATGGATATGGAATCAATCTGGTGCCGCTTGCGAGACTGGCAATGAACCGTTATGACAAAGATCCATGCAGCTGTTTTAAGCTGGATTACCGGGAAGAGGAATACGATGTCCGGGATGCAATGCTCGATGAGAAAATGCACAAGGCGATCGCCATCATGCAGTTTAAGCTGGAAGGACAGATGATCGTGGGACACCCGGAATTTGGAATGGAGAACCGTTTATTGCTCGATAAGATAGACCCCGCAGACGGTACAGTCCTGATCGAAGGGAAGAAATACCCGCTTCGGGATCTGAATTTTCCAACCATTGACTGGAAACATCCGTATGAACTTTCGGTGGATGAGGCAGATGTGATGGAACGACTGACTGCCGCATTTTTAAATTGTGAAAAATTACAGAGACAGGTGCGTTTTCTTTTTACCAAGGGAAGCCTGTATCATGTATACAATGGAAATCTTCTGTATCACGGCTGTGTGCCGCTGAATGAGGATGGCTCTTTTACCAAAGTCAATATTTACGGCACGGAATATGCCGGAAAAGCGTTGTACGATGTGTTAGAAAGCTACGCCAGAAAAGGTTATTACGCCATTGACCCGGAAGAGAAGAAAAAGGGATCAGACATTCTCTGGTTTATCTGGGAAAATAAAAATTCACCGGTGTTTGGCAAAGATAAGATGACAACGTTCGAGCGGTATTTTGTGGCAGAGAAAGCGACACATGTGGAACCGAAAAATCCGTATTACCGGCTGCTGGAAAAAGAAGAGATTGTAAATGCGATCCTCGCAGAGTTCGGACTGTCCGGCCAGGAGGCGCATATTGTCAATGGACATATCCCGATCGAGGCAAAAAAAGGAGAGTCCCCGGTGAAGTGCGGGGGCAAGCTTCTCATCATAGATGGCGGCTTTTCCAAGGCTTATCAGCCAAAGACCGGAATTGCCGGGTACACATTGATCTACAATTCATATGGACTTGTGCTGGCGGCGCATGAGCCTTTTGAATCCGTGGAAAAAGCAGTTTCGGATGGGAATGATATTGTATCACATACGATTCTGGTGCAGCATGTTGTGAGACGGAAAACGGTTGCAGATACAGATAATGGAAAAGTGATGCGGGAAAATATCCGTGATCTTGAAAATTTACTTCAGGCATATCGTGAAGGAACGATTGTAGAAAATCCTTAAAAGTGTTATACTACATATATCTTACCATAATTTACCAGAGTAACATATGGTCTGGGATAATATGATACCAAAGAAGGGAGTTTCTTATGAAAAAGAAAGTAATACAGATTTTATCCATTGCATTGTGCATGGTGTTGTTGTCCGGAAGCACTGTCACGGCAAATGCAGCAAAGAAATCATCGAATACAGGTGCATATCAGGCAGTATTTGATGCAGAATATTATTATAATTCCAACCCGGATCTTCAGGCGGCGTTTGGATATGATGCACAGAAGTTGTTCAATCATTTTGTATCTTCCGGCATTTATGAGGGAAGATCAGGCTGCGCTAATTTCAATGTTGCAATTTACAGAGCCAATTACCCGGATCTTCAGGCAGCATTCGGCAATGACCTTGCATCCTACTGTGCCCATTATGCGGCAAACGGTGCAGCAGAGGGAAGAAATGCAACGACACTGATCTCGGCTGGAGAAGGAGCACAGGCAGCAATTGTCCGTGGTTCCTGCACAACAAAGTTTGATCCGAGAGCTTCCAGAGCAACCAACATTGCAGTGGCAGCTTCCAGAATCAACGGTGTAGTCATTCAGCCAGGGGAAGAGTTTTCCTTTAACAGAACGATCCTGCCAAGAACGGCAGCAAACGGTTATGTGGAAGCGCCAATTTATGTGAGTGGTAAACATTCCACAGGAACAGGCGGAGGTATCTGTCAGGTATCTTCTACCATGTATTCTGCAATGTTAAACGGAGGAATCCCGGCGACTGAGCGTCACCCACATTCTCTCCCGGTTCCATATCTTCCAGAAGGCAGAGATGCGACAATTGCAGGTAATTATTACGACTTAAGATTTGTGAATATTTATAATACGCCATTGCAGATTTCAGCAGTAGCAGATTTAAGAACCGGTACAGTCAGTGTGACTTTGATCCAGCAGTAATTGTTAAGAAAAATAAGAAAAGTAAAATACGAAACTTAAGTTTATTAGGTTTCGTATTTTGTTTTCACGGAAAAGGGGGATTACGATGAACGGAAAAAAAGTTATGTTAACAATCCAGGGGGAGAAAAAAGAGTATCCGGCAGGAACAAGTTTTTTGCGCATTGCGCAGGATTACAGCGATGCGTATCAGGATGATATTGTTCTGGTATTGTACAATAGGAGACTGCGGGAATTAAATAAGTGTGCAGATGGAGACGGAACCGTAGAATTTCTCACAACCGCAGACAAGACAGGGAAAAAGGCGTACCGCAGAAGCGTGACACTTTTAATGCAGAAAGCAGTCTATAATCTCTGGGGAAAAGGGAATATATCTGTGCGTGTAAAATACTCCATCGGACAGGGAAATTATTGTGAACTTGTGAAGTGGGAGAATGATACAGAGGAAGTTGTGAAAGTATCTGGGACAGAAATCAATAGATTAAAGAATGAGATGTATCAGATGGTAGTTTCCGATATTGAGATTCACAAGGAGAGCATCAATACAGATGACGCCGTGACACTGTTTCATGACCTTGGAATGACAGACAAGGAAAAACTGTTCCGTTATCGGAGAAGTTCCAGAGTCAATATTTATGAACTCGATCATTACATGGATTATTTTTACGGATTTATGGTGCCATCGACCGGATATCTGCGCTATTATGATGTGATCCCTTATGCGGATGGATTTATGCTTCAGTTCCCGGATAAAAATACGAGAGAGGTCGCACCGTTTGTTCCGGCAGAAAAACTGTTCCACACGTTAAAGACATCCAGAGACTGGGGAAAAATGCTTGAGATCGATACGATCGGAGCCTTAAATGATGCGATCGCAGCCGGAAAAACACAGCAGATGATACTGACCCAGGAAGCCCTGTTTGAGGAGCGTATCGGAAGGCTTGCCGAGGAGATCATTTCAGCAAAAGACCGGAAATTCATTATGATCGCAGGACCATCCTCCTCAGGAAAAACGACTTTTTCACACAGACTGTCCATTCAGCTGGCTGCAAAAGGACTGAATCCGCATCCATTTCCACTGGATGATTATTATAAGAACCGGGATATCTGTCCAAGGGATGAGAACGGCGAACTGGATCTTGAATGTCTGGATGCGCTGGATGTGGAATTATTCAACCATGACATGAATGAACTGCTGGCAGGAAAAACAGTCAATCTTCCTATTTTTAACTTCAAGACGGGAAAAAGGGAATACAAAGATAAGCTTATGACACTGGGAAAGGATGATGTGTTAGTCATCGAGGGAATCCACGGTCTGAATGACAAGTTGTCCTACTCCCTGCCGATCGAGAGCAAGTTTAAGATTTATATCAGTGCGCTGACGCAGTTGAATATTGATGAACATAACTGTCTGCCGACGACTGACGGAAGACTGATCCGGCGGATCGTCCGCGATGCACGGACACGCGGAACCTCTGCAAAGGAAACCATTGCTATGTGGGATTCTGTGCGCAGAGGGGAAGAAAAGTATATTTTCCCATTTCAGGAAGGTGCAGATGTGATGTTTAACTCCGCGCTCATCTACGAACTGGCGGTTCTTAAAATGTATGCGGAACCGTTGCTTTTTGCCATTGACAAAGACTGCCCGGAATATTTAGAGGCAAAGCGTCTGTTGAAATTCCTGGACTATTTCCTTCCGATGCCGAGCGATGGGATCAACCAGAATTCCATTCTGCGTGAGTTTATCGGCGGAAGTTGTTTCAATGTATAAATACAATTGAAAAAATTTTCTTGCGAAAAAAATTTTCTTGCGAAAATGAAAGGAATAGTGTATATTAAGGGGCGTCGCAAAGTTTTTGCGGCGTTCTTTCAGTTTTTAAAATAAGTAGGACAAATGATCGCGGCTGCAAGTGTCGAAAGACCGCAGGTGAGGAAAGTCCGGGCTTCA
>OHMT01000876.1_pt1 | contig 13897 bp, 10 predicted proteins | sample 1569371 | NCBI WGS metagenome assembly OHMT01 (sample SAMEA3879500, study PRJEB24766) | human gut metagenome | biome: human-associated habitat; feature: feces | place: USA | collected 1985/1987 | reverse complement strand
GGATGCTTTTTTTTCGAGAAATTATCAAAATTCGCTTGCGTAATCCATAAGAATAGGGGCGGGAGCACCCGTCCCGACGAGCGGGACTTCAACTACCTTTCCCCTGCCGTTACGAATATATTCCATCGGTGTTTTCATTTGTATGCCTTGATGGGGTCGAAGATAATTGTATGCATATATGGCATCGGCTATACGTTTATCCAACTGTTCAAAGCTATCATCTTCGCAGTCAAACAGCCACCCATTCTTGATCGTGTTATTCATCCGTTCAGCCAGGGCATTATGTAGCGGATCTCCACACTGAGTCATACTAATATTAATATGATGTTTCTTGAGCATGCCCACATACAGTTTTGAGCAGTATTGCACTCCCCGGTCAGAATGGTGTATGAGACTACTCAAATCAACATTGTATCTGTTGTAAAAGTCCATAGCCATCCTAAGTGCCTTTAAGGGACCTTCCGCTTCAAGTGTTTTGCACAGTGCATATCCGACTATGGCCCGACTGCCCGCATCGGTAAGAAGAGACAGGTAAGCCCATCCCTGGCACGTGGCAACATAGGTTATGTCCGCTACAACCATTGAACCGAATGTGTCAGCTACAAATTTAGGAGTGACATTCAGCAAGTCCGGATAAATGTAATAATTATGATTGGAATTTGTTGTCTTTGGTCTCACATGCCTGACACGTTGACACAGGCCATTAGCACGAAAAATATTATAGCATTGATCACGCCCAATGACCATCCTGACACCAAACTTGCGGAGGCAGCATGCATAGAGTTCACGCATACCAGCCTTAGGCATAAGTTTACGTAACTCATTACAATACAGCACAATGCTTGATGTGAGGATGTCTATTTCCTTTTTTCTGTTGACATGCTTATAATAACCTTGTCTGGTTATGCCGAAGTAATCACAGAGGAACTGCAGACTGCCGCGCATATGACGGGCAGAGTTCCCCTGTGACAAGGTGTCGATTACTTGGCATCGGAGTTTTTTCGAACCTTGATGTGATAGGTGGACTCCGCAAGATTAATCAATTCCTCACAAGCTTCATGACGAAGACTTTCCTCCTGAAGGGCACGCTGAAGTTTGCGGTTTTCGGCACGCAATGCAGCGAGTTCTTTTTCCAGTTCATTGAGAGACTCATCAGAGGCTTTGCTTAAAGAGGGCTGTTCTGTATTCATAACTTTATCATTTATATGATACTTTTCGAGCCAAAGAATCAGCAGACGTCGGCAAATACCGGTACGCTTAGCAAACTGATACTTCGTTTCGGAAGTCGATAAATACTCACGAATATAAGACATTCGTTCAGATTCTGTGTAAGGAGTGTACTTCTTTTTTAATTCTTCCATGTGAATTTCGAATTTGAGAAGTGTCAACTTATTCAGTACACTACAACTGGAACTTTCGTATGGAGAAACCTGTTGCATGGTGAGGGTAAAAAGTTACCCTCACCATGCCCTTACCTTTACTCCCACACCTGTAATGCCGATGAATAAAGGGATTGAACCAATGGGTGAGAGTGTGAGAGTAAAAACTGCTATAACTTTTATTTGTGAGAGATATTTCAGTAATCAAGAATGAGAAGTAGAGTCGTCTTTTGTCAGATTCATTTTAATACATAACTTCCAGTATTTATTTCCATATTTCGACTGCGTTTCAAAAAAAACATATATCTTTGCCGTACGCTTTCAGCCCATCAGCGTGATGGAACAGGCAGGAAGCGGTTTTTATTTCCTATATGGAGTAAAAGCGTATTATCTCTCGATTTCAGAAATAGCTAATTCAAACAGAGGGAGATGATACGGTAGATACTCCACGTGAACGGATGTATATCAACATATTCGTAAGAGATGTGTTATATATAAACGATTGACGTGGGTGTCTGCTGTCATCATTGTTCTCTGGAGGGTGTAGCTAGCCTTGAAATCGGATAATGGTACAGCAGCATCTACGTCTTTCTTGTATTCGGCCAGTAATAAATTGCCCCAATTTTAACCTAGCCAATCGGCGGACTGCAAAAAGCGTGGATGCCCGTTGTACTAATATACATGAATAAAATATTATTCATCCCTTATTTGTATCACACATGAAAAACAAACGCTATGGCACAATGGATTAGTATAGAAGAGGCAGCTGCAAAGTACGGATTCGAGACAGAATATATCTGGGTCTTGATAGAGATGCGAGAAATCACTGTGGACTACGAAAGACCGGGCATCGACATCATCAGTGATGACAGTGTTCAGGAGTTTATGAGTCGAAATGAAAGAGGGGCTACTTTGATGTATATCGAAAAACTGGAACGATATTGCATAGATAAATCAAAACTTTGTTCAATATACCTATCACTTTTAGGCAAACAAGACAAAGAAATCACAAGATATAAAGCAGCCGGAATCCTTTATGATACCTTACAAATCAAATGGTTGAAACAATGTGACCGATTGCGGAAGTTGGAAAAAGAACTCGTCTTGGGGCAGACTACTTGCTGTACCTGTTGGCTGAAAAGAATCTGTATGAAAATCAGGAAGTAAAATCGGATTATCTTTTTTCTACTCGTAGTATGTTACTGAATAACCGGGACCGGGAACATCAACAACCGGTGAAACTACTGTATGGATCGTTGCAATTATACAAAAAATTGCAGGTACTATTATTTTTTTTGTAACTTCATAAAATATTTCTTCATCTCGATTGTCTATAAGAGTAGAGGGCTCTTTTAACTAATAAGAATGATGAATTAAAAAAATGAAGTATAATGGCAACAAAAAGTTTTAATAGAAGATTTCATGGAAGATGTGGCGGTAAGTTTTCTTTTTTCAGAAATCCATTTGTGTTTGTAATTCTTTGGCTAGTTGTAGCTGCGGGAATAGGAGCAATAGTCATGTTATTGTGGAATTGGCTGATGCCCGTGATTTTTGGTCTGCCTGCACTTAGTCTGTGGCAGGCATTGGGCTTGCTCGTCCTGATGCGTATTCTTTTCGGAAGTTTCGGTTTTGGCCGTAGAGGAGGGAGGCCCGGAGGAGGGATGCCTGGAATGCCCGGAAGAGGAATGAATCCGGTTCGTGAGAAATGGATGAAGATGACTCCGGAACAACGCAAGGAGTTTATTAATAAAAGGAAGAAAATGGGATTCGGTCCCTGGGGTAGAGACGACTTCTTTAACAGGGGTGACTTCGGGATGGATAAAGACTTCGAGATGGATGAAAATGTAGACTCTTCGAAAAAAGATGAATAAGCAAAAAGGGCACGAAGGCGATGTGGAGCGGCTGATCGAAGAACATCAGCCGCAACTGAAAGCCTTTATCCACCGGAGGGTTTCCAGTAAGGAAGATGCGGAAGATATTCTACAGGATGTATTTTATCAGTTGGTAAAAGCGGTCAGCAACACTTTGAATCCGATTGAGCAGGTGACGTCGTGGCTTTACAGAGTGACACGAAACACGATTATCAATAAGGGAAAAAAGAAAAGTGAAGAAGAATGGCCTGTTTCTGCCTACGCAGAGGAAGAAAGCGTCTTGAGTGAATTTTCGGAAGTGTTGTTTGCCAATGATGATCTGGCTCCTTCGCCTGAAACGGAATATATGCGTTCGCTGGTATGGCAGGAGTTGGAAGCAGCTCTTGGTGAATTGCCTGCCGAACAGCGGACGGTTTTCGAACTGATGGAGCTGGAAGGACTTTCTGTAAAAGAGGTAGCCGAAGCGACCGGTGCTTCTGCAAATACGGTGCTTTCGCGCAAACATTATGCCGTCAAGCATTTGCGCAAACGATTGGAAGGACTGTATAACGATATTCTTACTTACTGATGATTTCTATTAACTAATTACTTTCTCTTTCCTATCTGCCGTCCGGCGGATAGTTTGGAAAACTCCTGTCTATGCAAATAGTTATATCAATCTCCCTTGCGGGATATTGGTAAGGGGGATTCTATGCCCTACCGGGTACTTACTAATCACTTACATAAACGAAAAGAAAAAATGAAAACAAATTATATTTTACTGTTTGCGCTGATGTTGATGGTGTCTTAAAAATCTTCTGCACAGATATTTAGCGGTCGGGTTATTGGTGAAAATCAGCTTCCTGTGGAGTATGCCACGGTTGCACTATTGTCCGTGCCGGATTCTGCGCTTGTGGGCGGAGCTGTGACGGATAGCAAAGGTGTGTTTAAAATAACGGCACAGGATGCCGGGCCTTATTTGTTGTCCGTGTCTTTTGTGGGCTATAAGAAGTTCGTTCAGAGGGTTGCGTCTTCTGTGGAGGAAAATATCACGCTGATTCCTGATGATTTGATGTTGGATGAGGTGGTGATTACGCAGCGTCTTCCCCAGTTCCGGTTGGATAATGGAGGATTGACTACGAAAGTGGAGAATACAATATTAAGTAAGGCAGGTACTGCCATGAACGTAGTCGGGCTTTTGCCGGGAGTGTTGAAGAAGCAGGATGGCACGTTGGAAGTGTTGGGAAAAGGCGTTCCGCTTATCTATATCAATAACAGGAAAGTCCGCAACTTGGACGAACTCGACCGTTTGAACTCTGAAAATATCAAGCAGGTTGAACTGATAACCAATCCCGGAGCGGAATATGGAGCATCGGTAGGAGCTGTCCTGAAATTGAAAACAACCGGGAATAAAAACGATGGCTTTGGAGTGGGAGTGCGCTCGGTAGTGGATTATGCGCATAAGGTAGGAAACAACGATCAGATCAATATGGAATATCACCGGAAGGGACTGGATGTGTTCGGAGCTTTCCAATATCGTTTGGAGCATCTCAAGGAAACGGGAGAATCGGTACAAGATACGTATGTGGATGCTTCGTGGCAGCAGAAAGCTCAAACAACGGATTTAGGAAGAAATATCAGTTATTTCAGTCAGATAGGATTTAATTATGAAATAAATGAAAAACACTCTCTGGGCGCTACTTATGAATTGACTTCTGCCCCACGCAATAAAATGAACAATGACAACCGGACGGAGGTCTATGACGGGCAAGCATTATACGATGTGTGGAATACGTATACCTTTGCGATTGAGAAAGAATATCCCAGCCATCATTCCAATGTATATTATCATGGAGAGGTGAACAGTCTGGAAATGGATTTGAATGTAGATGTATTGGCTGGCAAGAATAAGGAAGAGGAGCATATTAGCGAATTGAGCCGCAATTATGATGATTTCTACATAACGACTCTTAGCAGAACCGATAATAAGTTGTATGCCGGAAAGTTAGTTTTATCTTATCCGCTGGCAGGTGGAAGAATTTCCGGAGGCAGTGAATATAGTTATACGCATCGCACCAGCGACTTTTCGGGGTTCGGTGATGAAATAGAGGGAACCAGTGATAAAATCAGAGAGAAGAATCTGGCTTTTTTTCTTGATTGTGTTTATCGTTTGGGTGGTGTAAATGCTTCGGCAGGACTTCGTTATGAAGATGTGTATTATGATTTCTATGAAAACAGTCTTTATCAGTCGGATGAGAGCAAACACTATCGCAACCTGTTTCCATCCTTGTCACTGGAAGGGGCGATGGGGCAGGTGCAGTGGGCATTGGGGTATCATATTCAGGTTGCCCGCCCTCATTATGAACAGTTGAAAAATGCCATTCATTACGGGAACCGGTTTACCTATCTGGGAGGAGCTCCTAATTTGCAACCTACCTATATTCATGCGGCAGAGATGCGGGCTATCTATCGGGATCTGCAACTCTCCGTCGGCTACAATCGGTATAATGATGATATCCTGTTTTCTATCGAACAGATCACTTCCGATCCGAAAATCTCTCTTATTAAGTTTCGCAATGTCGACCATCGGGATGAAATGACTGCTTCTCTGGTCTTTGCTCCAAGTATCGGATGCTGGAAACCGGAGTGGACGGCTTCCCTCAACTCTCAATGGTTCAAAATCGGTTATTTGAATGAAATGAAGAATATGAGCGGAACGACATTCGGGATCCGGTGGAATAATTCATTTCAATTGCCTGCCGGATATATATTTCGCTTGAATGGTGAATATACAGGCAAGGGAGTGTATCAGAACTGTTATACAAGGCCCGTTAGTTGCTTGAGCACAAGTATCTATAAATCGTTTTTCAACGGACGTGTGGACTGCTTGCTGGAGGGGAACGACTTGTTTCATTCGATGAGGGATGCTAATACTCAATATGACGACCGGGTTAAAATGTTCCGGGAGACAAAGCGGAATACGCAGGAAGTGAAACTGACTGTTCACTATAAGTTTAATTTGCAGAAAAGTAAATATAAAGGTACGGGAGCAGGATTGGGTGAACAACAACGACTTTGAGCGAACAAAAAACCAATAATTTGTGTTTATTTAATCTAAATATATATCTTTGTCCCGAATTATAAACACGTAAATTTATGAAAAAGATTTTTGGTGCTTTAATGATTGCTATATGTATAGCTATGGCAATGCCTGCTCAGGCGCAGATACACTTTGGTGTAAAGGGAGGTTTGAACTTGTCAAAGGCGAGTTTCTCTAATGTGAGCGAAAACTTTAAAAAGGATAATTTCACAGGTTTCTTTATCGGTCCGATGGCCGAGTTTAATATTCCAATCGTAGGGTTGGGAGTAGATGCATCTTTGCTTTTTGCTCAACGGGGTATCAAAGTTTCAGAAGGGAATGATGATATTACTGTTAAACAAAACGGTATTGATATTCCTGTAAACCTGAAATATACCATTGGCTTGGGAAGTCTGGCTGGTATTTATCTGGCTGCAGGTCCTGACTTTTATTTCGATTTTGAAAAGAAATCGGGAATTGATAAGAAGAAAGCTGAAGTAGGTATCAATGTGGGTGCCGGTTTGAAGTTGCTGAACCATTTGCAGGTGGGTGCTAATTACAATATCCCATTGGGTAATACTGCTGATATTGAAGGAACAAATGCTTCTTATAAGACTAAGACTTGGCAAGTATCTGTGGCCTATATTTTTTAAGTAGTCTATCACTTTACATAGTATATGAAAAAGAGTTTCCGATAACCGGAAACTCTTTTTTGTTTGGGATTGTCCTGTTGCGCTCTTGAATATATTTCTTCCAATTCTCGTATGAAGTAGAGTTTTCTTTTTAAGTGTTCTCTCTCCCTTCTTTTAAATCCCCATTTTTTTATTGTATTTTTGTAGCTGCAATGAAAAAGTATGTAGATGTCATATTACCGCTTCCGCTTCCGAAGAGTTTTACTTACTCTTTGCCGGATGAATGTGCGGAAGATGTGAAGATAGGCTGCCGTGTGGTAGTTCCTTTCGGGCGGAAGAAGTTTTATACGGCTATCGTCCTTAACGTTCATTATTGTGCTCCAACGGAGTACGAAGTGAAAGATATATCTGCATTGCTGGATGCTTCTCCCATTCTGTTACCCGCTCAATTCAAATTTTGGGAGTGGATAGCTGATTATTATCTCTGTACACAAGGCGATGTCTATAAAGCGGCACTTCCCTCCGGCCTGAAACTGGAGAGTGAAACGATCGTTGAATATAATCCTGATTTTGAAGCGGATGCGCCATTGCCGGAACGTGAGCAACGTATTTTGGATTTACTTGCCGTAGATTCGCAACAGTGCGTCACTAAACTGGAGAAGGACAGTGGTATCAAAAATATTCTTACGGTCATCAAGTCTTTGCTCGATAAAGAAGCGATTTTCGTAAAGGAGGAGTTGAGGCGTACTTATAAACCTAAAACAGAGGCACGGGTTCGGCTTGCGGGTACAGCGGATGAAAAGCGGCTTCATATCCTGTTTGATATTCTGTCTCGTGCTCCGAAGCAGTTGGCATTACTCATGAAGTATGTGGAGTGTTCCGGTGTTTTAGGAGCGGGAACTCCGAAAGAAGTCTCCAAGAAAGAACTGTTGCAGCGGACTAATGTGGCCCCTTCTGTATTGAATGGATTGGTAGATAAGAAGATTTTTGAAATCTACTACCATGAAATCGGCCGGTTGGATAAGCAGGAGAAGGAGATTGTCGAATTAAATCCTTTGAATGAGTTTCAACAGCGTGCATTTGATGAAGTCGTACAGTCTTTTCAAGAGAAAAATGTCTGTCTGCTTCATGGGGTAACGTCCAGTGGTAAGACTGAAATTTATATCCATCTGATAGAAGAAGCGATTCGTCAGGGAAAGCAGGTGTTATATTTGTTGCCGGAAATTGCATTGACCACTCAAATCACGGAGCGTTTGCAACGGGTCTTCGGTGCTCGTCTGGGTATCTATCATTCTAAGTTCCCCGATGCTGAACGGGTTGAAATATGGCGGAAGCAACTGGGAGAGAACGGGTATGATATTATTCTGGGTGTTCGTTCTTCTATTTTCCTGCCTTTCCGAAATCTGGGATTGGTGATTGTGGACGAAGAGCACGAAAATACGTATAAGCAACAAGATCCCGCTCCCCGCTATCATGCGCGTAGCGCGGCTATTGTACTGGCCGCCATGTACGGAGCTAAAACCCTGTTGGGTACGGCCACTCCCTCTATCGAGTCATGGCAGAATGCAAGAGAGGGAAAATATGGTTTCGTACAACTGAAAGAACGATATAAAGAAATCCAGTTGCCGGAGATTATTCCGGTGGATATCAAGGAACTGCATCGCAAAAAGCGGATGGTCGGACAATTCTCGCCACTTCTGATACAATATATGAAAGAGGCTTTGGAACAGAAAGAACAAGTGATTCTCTTTCAGAACCGTCGTGGGTTTGCTCCGATGGTGGAGTGTCGTACCTGCGGCTGGGTGCCTAAGTGTAAGAATTGCGACGTAAGCCTTACCTATCATAAAGGAATCAATCAATACTGCGGTTATACGTATCAACTGCCGAAATCCTGTCCTGCCTGCGAGGGAACAGAACTGGTGAACCGTGGTTTCGGTACGGAAAAGATTGAAGACGACATCAAAATCCTTTTCCCGGAAGCTGCCGTTGCCCGGATGGATTTGGATACTACACGTACCCGTTCCGCCTATGAGAAGATTATTGCAGACTTTGAGCAGGGAAAGACGGACATATTGATCGGTACCCAAATGGTATCAAAAGGGTTGGATTTCGATCATGTCAGTATAGTAGGTATATTGAATGCCGATACCATGTTGAATTATCCCGATTTCCGTTCCTATGAGCGTGCTTTTCAGTTGATGGCACAAGTAGCAGGACGTGCCGGGCGTAAGAATAAACGCGGACGGGTGGTATTGCAAACCAAGAGCATCGATCATCCTATCATTCATCAGGTCATTGCCAATGATTATGAAGATATGGTAGGCGGACAATTGGTGGAACGTCAGATGTTCCATTATCCTCCCTATTACCGGCTGGTATATGTTTATCTGAAAAATCATAATGAAGCGTTGCTGGATCAGATGGCGGCAGTGATGGCGGATAAGTTGCGGGCTGTATTTGGCAATCGGGTATTAGGTCCGGATAAACCTCCTGTTGCCCGTATCCAGACTTTGTTTATCAAGAAGATCGTTGTCAAGATTGAGCAGAATGCCCCAATGGGACGTGCACGGGAATTGTTGCTACGTATTCAGCGCGAGATGTTGGCGGACGAACGCTATAAATCTTTGATTGTCTATTATGATGTAGATCCTATGTGATTTAATAATTTTCCCCCATATAATAACCTTTAATCATTTAATTAACTAACCATGAAACGACTTACTATTTTTTCTCTGACTTGTCTCTTTAGCGTGGGTGCAGTTTTAGCCCAGCAGGGAGTAACTCAATGTGGTGTTCCGACAGGACAACCGAAGTTCCCTTTACTGACTTATCAGGAGTTGCCTGATCCTACTGCACCTTCTGATAAAGAGTGGGTAGCGGTGACTTCCACCCAAGTTTCTTGGGGTACAACAGATGTACGGTATGCAAAACATCAACTCCCGCAGTTGAAGAAACAACAGACTGTTTCCCTGAAAGGCTGGCGTGGCGAACGTGTGAACGCGCAAGCTGTTGTGTGGACAGGCGTAGAACTGAAAGACCTGAATTTCAGCTTTGGTGATTTTAAAGACAAAAAGGGAAATGTTCTTCCCAAAGATGCATTTACAGGTGGTTTTGTCCGTTATGTGATGACGGATGAATTGAATAAGGATGGGAGAGGTGCCTGTGGACATCGGAAGTCTATAGATTATGATTCATTATTGGTGGCCGATCCTATTGATACCAACCTGAAAACGATGGCTTTGCCCGCTCGTACTGTTCAACCGGTTTGGGTGCAGTGTTGGATTCCTCAATCGGCTACTCCCGGAACTTATCAAGGGGAGTTATTAATTAATGATGGCTCGCGTTTATTGCAACGCCTGAATCTCGAAATTACCGTTTCTTCCCGTGAACTTCCTCAACCTTCGGAATGGGCTTATCACTTGGATTTATGGCAAAGTCCTTATGCAGTGGCACGTTATTATCAGGTTCCTTTATGGAGTCAGGAGCATTTTGACGCCATGCGTCCTTTAATGAAAATGTTGGCAGATGCCGGACAGAAGATTATTACGGCTACTTTGACGCACAAGCCTTGGAATGGTCAGACAGAAGATTATTTTGATACAATGGTCACTTGGATAAAACGGGCAGATGGAACATGGGCTTTTGATTATACTATCTTCGACCGTTGGGTGGAATTTATGATGAGTGTAGGCATTGATAAACAGATTAATTGTTACTCAATGGTTCCATGGGAATTGTCATTCCAATACTACGATCAGGCAACCAACTCTCTGCAATTCGTGAAAACTGCACCGGGTGATGCGGCTTATGAAGAAATGTGGGGAGCGATGCTTGCCTCTTTCTCCAAGCATCTGAAAGAAAAAGGATGGTTTGATATTTGTGCTATTGCAATGGACGAACGTCCGATGGAAGTGATGCAGAAGACGTTGAAAGTGATTCGTAAAGCTGATCCGGATTTTAAAGTATCGTTGGCTGGAAACTATCATGAAGAAATTGAGCCCGATCTATATGATTACTGTATTGTCATCGGACAGAACTTCCCGGAAGAAGTGCGTCTGCGTCGTGTAGCCGAGAACAAGCGTACTAATTATTATACCTGCTGTACGGAAGCCCATCCCAACACGTTTACTTTCTCTGATCCTGCAGAAGCAGCCTGGATGAGTTATTATTCATCTAAGAAACATCTGGATGGTTATCTGCGTTGGGCATATAACAGCTGGCCATTGGAGCCGCTGCTTGATTCCCGTTTCCGCAGTTGGGCAGGCGGAGATACTTACCTTGTATATCCGGGTGCTCGTAGCTGTATTCGTTTCGAGCGTTTGATTGAAGGCATACAGGCGCATGAGAAGATCAATATCCTTCGTCAGGAATTTGAGAAAAAAGGAAATAAGGCCGGATTAAAGAAAATAGAAAAAATGCTTGCTCCGTTCAATTTGGGTAGTATGCCGGAAATCCCGGCCGCAATAACCGTGAACCGGGCCAATCAGATACTGAACTCATTTTGAGAAACAATCATGTATATATGAAGAAAATATTATTTGTCTGTTTAGGAAATATTTGCCGTAGCTCTACGGCTGAAGGCGTAATGCTTCATTTAATAGAAGAAGCGGGACTGGAAAAAGAATTTGTGATAGATTCTGCCGGAATCCTGTCTTATCATCAGGGGGAATTGCCGGATAGCCGGATGCGTGCTCATGCAGCCCGTCGCGGTTATCAATTGGTGCATCGTTCTCGCCCCGTCCGTACGGAAGATTTTTATAATTTTGATCTGATAATCGGTATGGACGACCGGAACATAGATGACTTGAAAGACAAAGCTCCTTCTCCCGAAGAATGGAAGAAGATTCATCGCATGACGGAGTATTGCACCCGTATTCCTGCAGATCATGTCCCCGACCCCTATTATGGAGGGGCCGAGGGGTTTGAATATGTACTTGATGTTCTTGAAGATGCTTGCGCAGGTTTGCTTACTTCTTTAACTCAGGATAACTGATCCGGGTGTGATAAGCAATCTTTAGTTTTTCTTTGAACACAGCTTTCACTGTTGCTATATCCTTGAAAGTGATAGGACATTCTTTAAAGTAACCTTCAGTGACCTGGGAATCGATAATCTTATCGACCAGGTTGCTGATTGTTTCTTCTGTATATTCCGGAAGACTGCGTGAGGCAGCTTCTACGGCATCCGCCATCATCAGGATAGCCTGTTCTTTGGTGAACGGATTCGGCCCGGGATAGGTGAACAGTTCTTCATTCGGTTCTTCGTCCGGATGCTCGTTCTTCCAGGAAATATAGAAATATTTTGTTTTTCCCCGTCCATGATGCGTGCTGATAAAGTCCTTGATGGCTTTAGGCAGATTGTGTTTATCGGCTAACTTCAATCCATCCGTCACATGACTGATGACGACCTGCGCACTTTGTTCGTAATTCAGGTTCTTATGCGGGTTAACTCCTCCTGACTGATTTTCTGTGAAAAAAGCAGGGTTTTCCATCTTACCAATATCATGATACAAAGCTCCTGTACGTACTAACTGGCTTTTGGCTCCAATGCGGATGGCTGCTTCTGCAGCAAGATTGGCCACTTGCATGGAATGTTGGAATGTTCCCGGAACCGTCTCGGACATTTGCCGCAAAAGGTCATTATTGATATTCGAAAGTTCTACCAACGTTACATTGGAAGTAAATCCGAAAGTTTTTTCCAATAAAAAGAGTAAAGGATAGGTGAATAATAACAGAATTCCGTTAATGATGAAGTAAGTGTACATTCGTATGTTCAACTTTGAAAAGTCGGTGGAAAGACCGTTCTCTGTCATCAACTCGAAGGCGAAATAAATGGCTGCATAAGTCAGTATAACCAATAAAGCCGTTCGGAAAAGTTGGGACCTTTGCGATAGCTCTCTTAGACTGAATATCGCCACTAATCCTGCAGCCAACTGTGTCAGAATGAATTCATGCGGAAAGCGTAAGGATATGGAGCATATCAATATAGTGATGACATGCGTCAGGAAAGCAGTCCTCGAATCAAGAAAGACGCGAATGATAATGGGTAGCATCGCGTACGGGATGATATACACATTAAATAGATTATGTGTTACCATGAAAGCGGTTATGACACTGTAAAATACAATCAACGTGAATAGCAATGACAGACTGCCTTTCCGTTGATAGTAGTCTTTTCGGAACAGGTCGAGATAAAGCATAAAACAAAGCATCAGCATTCCTACAAACAGAATCTGTCCGCCGAGAATCAGGCGGTTTTGTCCCATGGACTCATTCCGTTTGATGGATTCTTTGCGTAATGACTCCAGGATATTATAGGTATGCGGGCTGACGATTTCCCCCCGGTCGATAATCTTTTGCCCGCTGACTACTAATCCGTTTGCCCAGGAATAGTTGTTCAGGATTTCTTCTTTGGCAGCCTGGGTACGTTCCTCGTCAAAGGTAAGGTTGGGGGTGATGTATTCGTTCAGGGAGCATTGCCTTAAAATTTCCCGGTTGAAATGAGTAGAGTCTGCTGACAGCAAGTGCTCATAGGCTTTTTTTACCGTGTAAAGATTCTCGGTAGCCTGTGGATTAGCCAGTTTGTCATCAATCACCATGACAGATGAAGTGCTGTCTTTGTGAAGCAGCTGTATATTCTCTGTCGAAACGATGCCTGCCTGATAGATTTCTTTTAAAGTGCGCTCAATGTACCGCAAATAATCGATGGAAGGGAGAATACCTTTCAGATTCGTATGGTAATTCTCTTTCAGCTTGGCGATTGCGTCTTTCTCTACTTGTTTGTCAAGCAGATAATAAGGTTGGAAGGAAGCCAGCAGACTATCCTGTTCCCGGTTCACCACTGCGTCGTCTTTATAGATCGGAAAGTCAAAAGTGGCTATCAACTGCCCGTACTTCCAGGGCTTGTTTATGTCAAACTGATAGTTGAATTTTCCGTCACGTGGCAGGAAATAAACAATC
>OHMT01000872.1_pt1 | contig 13935 bp, 10 predicted proteins | sample 1569371 | NCBI WGS metagenome assembly OHMT01 (sample SAMEA3879500, study PRJEB24766) | human gut metagenome | biome: human-associated habitat; feature: feces | place: USA | collected 1985/1987 | reverse complement strand
CGTTTTATACGGTGAAAGTGTACGGAATTTCCGGTGATGGGCAGTGGACCGAGCATCCGGTATTTGTTGCCGACTCTCTTAGTGAAACCTGTTGCACAGTCCGGTTGGACGATACCGGATATCAGTCGTATGCCTATGGCGTTTCGGCATTGGACGATGAATACGAAGATTCGGAGTTTTCCGATTACGGCTATGTCCAATTACCTGCGGATGCCGTACGGCAAGTGAGTGCGGAAGATGGAGCCAGTGTAGAGGTCTATTCTCTGCACGGCGTGTTGCTTGCCCGTTCACGGGAGGAAATGCTTAACCTTAATCCGGGCATATACATCCTGCGTACGGAGGATAAGGCCGTCAAGATCGTTGTTAAATGAAAACCGATAAAATAAAGCAAAATGAAAAAAATGAGTTTGAAATGGATTGTAGTTTGTTGCGGTCTGTTGTTTACCACGACTGCATCTGCGCAGTTGGGTAACTTGTTGAAGAATGTGTTGGGGGGTAATAAGGGGACGGAAACCCAACAAACCGAAACAGAAGAGAAGGGTAATGTCTTGGGATCTATATTCCAGAATCTGATTGGGAAAGCCCGGCTGTGGTGTTCGAATCCTCCAACCTCTTGAAGAAAGCCGGGGGAAGTCTGATGACGAATACTGCGGAGAAAACGTTGCAGAAGTATCTCGCTAAAATCGGTTTCGAGGAAGGCAAAGTTGATATTTCGTTCGACGGAGATAGTACATATACCATGACGATCGGGTCACGGAATTCAACGGGAACTTATACTGTCCAGGACAATGAGATAACCTTGAAGCGCAAAGGACTGCTGAGCCGTCCGGTCACAGCAAACCTTGCGTTGAAGGGCAACGAGATGCAAATCACTTTCAAGGCGGATAAATTGCTCGACTTCTTGACGAATATAACGACAATGACCGGTAATAGTACACTGAACATGATCGGTAATATTGCCAGCGGATACGATGGCATGCAATTAGGATTCCAATTCAAGAAGAAGTAATCCGGTTTGTTACAGAAAAACAGGAAGAGACTTTAAATAAGGCTTTTCCTGTTTTTTGTAGATTCTATCGTTGGAGGTTGAATGTCAAGTTGCGTGGTATTTTGACCAGTTTCTTGTTTACGACCTTTTTGATAACCGTCCCCCCTTGCTGTTCCAACAAGTATGTGGAATCGTTTTCTACCGTCAGTTTGACTTCTTGTGTTTCCGAACCCAAATCATTGGACAGCCTGAATGTGGCGGTTTTCTCATTTTCAATCTTGGAAGAAGTAATCATCCATATACCGTACACGTTTCCGTTCATATATCCGTTCATGGGACCGAACATTTCCATTCCCGGTACGTTGATGCTTTCTTCATACAAGTCCAAATGAAGATAAATTTTGTTTTCACGGTCGTAAAGCGTACATTTAAATGGTGAACGGGCTGTAGTGAGACCCGTACATAAACCAACGAGACAAGTAACGATATATTTTTTCATCATACGTGTAACTTTTATTTAAAGGTAAATCATGTTCGTCAGTATGCCAAACGGTTTAATGTTTTTTTTGAATATACTCTTTCTATCCCTTGTGTTTGCAAACAACTCTCTATGATTATAAAATATTTTTAATGAAATGTGTTTAATAACAGGCCATTTCCTTTTGGGATTACTGTAAATTTCGTACCTTTGCCTTTGTTTTATAAAAGGTTAGAAATGAGTAGAGAAGTGTATGTTCCTAATTTTATTTTTGAGTCGAGTTGGGAGGTTTGTAATAAGGTAGGCGGTATTTATACGGTATTATCCACTCGGGCAAAGACATTACAAGATAAATTGAAAGATCACATCATGTTTATCGGTCCGGATGTGTGGAAAGAGAAAGAGAACCCGCTTTTCGAAGAAGATGCAAGCTTGTTGAAATCTTGGAGAGATACGGCTGAAAATGAAAATTTGCACGTACGAATAGGCCGGTGGAATGTTCCGGGGCACCCCATTGCGGTTTTGGTGGATTTCCAACCTTACTTTGCTATAAAAAACGATATATATACCCGCTTATGGGAAGACTACGGAGTAGATTCGCTTCACGCTTATGGCGACTACGATGAAGCGTCTATGTTTTCTTATGCAGCCGGACTGGTCGTCGAAAGCTATTATAATCATATTTTAAAGGGGCAATGTGAACATGTCGTTTATCAGGCTCACGAGTGGATGACAGGCTTGGGGGCTTTGTATATTCAGAAGCATGTTCCGGAGGTTGCCACTATATTTACGACACATGCTACGACCATCGGACGTTCCATTGCCGGGAACCATAAACCGCTTTATGAATATTTGTTCGCATACAATGGAAATCAGATGGCACAGGAACTGAATGTACAGTCCAAGCATTCCATTGAGCGCGAAACAGCTCATCATGTGGACTGTTTTACCACTGTGAGCGAGGTGACGAACCGGGAGTGTGCGGAATTATTGGACAAACCGGCCGATGTGGTCCTGATGAATGGTTTTGAAAAGGATTTCGTTCCGTCGAAAGCTCAGTTTGCCCGTAAGCGCCGAGAGGCTCGTCGTAAGTTGCGTGAAGTGGCGGGTGCATTGTTGGGTACGGAATTCGATGACGATGTGATGATTATTTCGACCAGCGGGCGGTATGAGTTTCGCAATAAGGGTATTGACTTGTATATGGAAGCCATGAACCGTTCTTTGCGGAATAAGGATTTAACGCGTAAAGTGCTGGCTTTTGTACAGGTTCCCGGATGGGTTTGTTGTCCCCGTGAGGATTTAAAGGAAAGGCTTGCTTCAGGAAAGGCCTGTGACACGCCGTTGGAATGGCCCTTATTGACCCATTGGCTGCATGAGATGTCCCATGACCAGGTCATTGATTACATGAAACGATACAACATGTGGAATCTGCCGGACGATAAGGTAAAGGTGATATTCGTTCCTTGTTACTTAGATGGAGCAGACGGTATTTTTAATATGCATTACTATGATTTGTTGATTGGAATGGATCTCACTGTCTATGCTTCTTATTATGAGCCGTGGGGGTACACGCCATTGGAAAGTGTGGCTTTCCACGTACCGTGCATTACAACCAATCTGTCCGGTTTCGGATTATGGGTAAATCAGTTGTTGGGAAAAGATGGAGAACTGACCGATGGCGTACAAGTCGTACGGCGGACGGATTATAATTCTTCCGAAGTGGCAGACGCTATTAAAGATGCCGTGACGGCTTATGCTACTTTCACACCGCAAGAAGCGGAAAAGATACGCCATAAAGCTGCCGACATATCGGAACATGCTTTGTGGAAGCATTTTATCCGATACTATTATCAAGCTTACGATATCGCTTTGCATAAAGCGAAGCAACGTAGGGGAGAATAAACATGAATATTGCAAATATATTTTATAAATTTAATTTGAGAGTCTATGAAAATTAAAGCAAGTTGTTCTAATGGAGCAAATTGGAAACAAGTGGATGTAAAGTCAAGGATTCCCAAAGAGCTGGATAAACTCGAAGAGTTAGCTCGTAATATGTGGTGGGCGTGGAACCATGATGCTCGCGTGCTGTTCCGCAGTTTGGATGAAGACTTGTTTGACGAAGTGGGACAAAATCCGGTGTTGCTGCTGGAACGTCTCAGCTATGAGAAGATGGAGGAATTGTCGAAAGACAGTTCGGTCGTACGTAAAATGAACGACGTATATGCCGCATTCCGTGAATACATGGACGTAGAGCCGGACAAGACACGTCCGTCTGTAGCTTATTTCTGTATGGAGTACGGTCTGAATCACGTGTTGAAAATATATTCCGGTGGTTTGGGAGTATTAGCCGGCGATTATCTGAAAGAGGCTTCCGATAGCAACGTAGATATGTGTGCAGTCGGTTTCCTTTATCGTTATGGTTATTTTACGCAGACTTTGTCCATGGATGGACAGCAGATTGCAAATTACGAAGCACAGAATTTCGGTAGCCTGCCGATTGAACGTCAACTGGATGCCGATGGCAACCCGATGATTGTAGAAGTACCTTATTTGAATTATAAGGTATATGCTTCCGTATGGAGAGTGAATGTAGGACGTATTAAATTGTATCTTTTGGATACCGATAACAATATGAATTCTGAATTCGACCGGCCTATAACCCATGCCCTCTACGGCGGCGATTGGGAGAACCGTCTGAAACAGGAGATACTATTGGGTATCGGTGGCGTACTTACGTTGAAGAAACTGGGTATTCATAAGGATATATACCACTGCAACGAAGGCCATGCCGCTTTGTGTAACATCCAACGCTTATTGGATTATGTACAGGAAGGACTTTCTTTCAATCAGGCATTGGAATTGGTTCGTGCCTCTTCTCTTTATACGGTGCATACTCCAGTTCCAGCCGGTCACGACTATTTCGACGAGGGATTGTTCAGCAAGTATATGAGCGGTTATGCGTCGGTTTTGGGCATTTCGTGGGATGAGTTGATTGGTATGGGACGTCAGAATCCCGATGACCATTCGGAACGTTTCTGTATGTCGACTTTTGCATGTAACACATGCCAAGAAGTGAACGGCGTAAGTTGGCTTCACGGAAAAGTGTCTCAACAGATGTTTGCTAATATATGGAAAGGCTATTTCCCGGAAGAAAGCCATGTAGGTTACGTAACTAACGGTGTGCACTTCCCCACGTGGGCTTCGACATCATGGCAAAGACTTTACCGGAAGCATTTCGACAAAGACTTCATGAAGGACCAAAGTAACGAAAGCATTTGGGAAGCTATTTTTGACGTCTCGGATGAGGAGATTTGGAAAAACCGTATGGAGTTGAAGACGAAACTGATCCACTATATCCGTGAAAAGTTCCGTGATAGCTGGTTGAAGAATCAGGGAGATCCCTCACGTGTGATTTCTTTGATGGACAAAATCAATCCCAATGCCTTGCTGATAGGTTTCGGACGTCGTTTTGCCACATACAAGAGAGCGCATTTGCTTTTCACCGACCTCGACCGTTTGGCCAAGATTGTGAATAATCCGCACTATCCCGTTCAGTTCCTCTATACCGGTAAGGCTCATCCTGCCGATGGAGCGGGACAGGGATTGATTAAAAAGATTTATGAAATCTCGCAGCGGCCTGAATTCTTGGGTAAAATCATATTCCTGGAGAACTATGACATGCAGTTGGCGCGTCGTTTAGTAAGTGGTGTCGATATCTGGATGAACACCCCGACGCGTCCGTTGGAGGCCAGCGGAACATCGGGCGAAAAAGCTTTGATGAACGGTGTGCTGAACTTGTCTGTGCTCGACGGATGGTGGCTCGAAGGCTATCGTGAGGGTGCCGGATGGGCTTTGACAGAGAAACGTACGTATGACAATCAAGCCTATCAGGATCAGTTGGATGCGGCAACTATCTATAGCTTGTTGGAAAACGAGATTCTGCCGTTGTACTATGCGCGCAACAGCAAGGGATATTCTGCCGGATGGGTTAAGACCATCAAGAACTCAATAGCCCACATTGCTCCCCATTATACGATGAAGCGGCAGTTGGACGACTATTATTCGAAGTTCTACAATAAAGAAGCTGCCCGCTTTAAAGTTTTGGCAGCCGACAACTATGCCAAGGCAAAGGAGATTGCGGCATGGAAAGAAACCGTAGCCTCTAAGTGGGATCAGATAGAAGTCGTATCGGCAGACAAGTGTGACGAATTAATAAACGGAACGATTGAAAGCGGGAAGGATTATACGATTCGTATCGTGATAGACGAAAAAGGACTGGATGATGCTATTGGAGTAGAACTGGTTACTTTGCACACGGATGCAGATGGTAAAGATCATATCTATTCGGTAGAACCGTTGGAGGTAGTGAAGAGAGAGGGTGACTTGTTTACTTTCGAGGTGGTTCATTCCATCAATAATGCCGGAAGTTTCAAGGTGGCATACCGTATGTTCCCGAAAAATAAGGACCTGCCTCACCGTCAGGACTTCTGCTATGTGAAATGGTTTAATTGATAGGTTCTGAAAAAGGACTTGTCTCGATAAACGAATCCCGGATGTCTACGTCATACGAACACGTCGTGCATCCGGGATTTTTCTTTAAAATCTTCCTACCCAGGATTTCTGTAAAAACACCCTTCATCTTTCAGGTTATACTGTAAGCCTCTCATAATATTGGTATTACAGGCTGAAGGATGTTTCAGGAATCCTTCAGCTACGTTTCATTTCGTTTGGCGCAGAATGAAAAATCGTTCGCTTGAGATTGAAAAATCATTTGGCTGAGAACTTTTTATCGCTCTCTGCAATGAAAGAAGCCTGAAAGATACTCTTTCTATCTTTCATATTGTAATATATTGTATGATAGTGCGTTATCCGATAATATGAAAGATGAAAGAGTTTTTTGTAAACCCTTTGGGGAATGCATCCTGTCACCCCCCGAAAAGAACGTGTTCCGGAAAACTTCGGAAAGGCAAGCATTGTATCGATCCAATTTTCTGTACGGTAAAAGTTTTCTTGTCATAAAAAAAGTATTAACTTTGCACATAATATAAATCGTATAGCCTATGTAGCAAGACAGAATACAGACATATAGATAAAAAGCGTTAGCTTTATTCTTGTTTTTTCAAAATCGCCAAATTTTAGAAATAGCTATCAAGAGTAAAAGTTGATGCTCACGCCTCAGGCGTGGGCTTTTACTTGTTTGATAGCAATGGTGTTTGGCGATACCTGAAAAGACAGACAAAGTGAAGAGTCCACGCTAGAACCAGTATATATTTTGTAAGTATCTATAAATCAAAAGAAACCTTACAGCATCAAAAGTAAATGATACCATAAAGTTCCCATTGTATGCAAGAAATCAATCTTGCGTTGTTTATATCAGAAGATGAATGGTTTGCTGCAAATTAGCGATTAACATCCATTAACTCATCTTTTGCAATTTCAATGGCTATAAGTTTCAATTCGTCTTCACCCTCCAAAGCATCCAATACTTTGTCGGCAAGCCAAAGAGTGAGCATTTCCTTTTCATCCACTTTGAAGTATGTTGCCATTTGAATTACTTGACTTCTCTTTGCTCGCCTATCCCCACGTTCAATCTTGCTGAACATTGGAGTATCTATTTCTAAGTATGCAGCTACTTGACGCTGCAATAATCCTTGTTCGTCTCTTAGAGACCTTATCTTGTTTCCTAATAACATATCCGTTTTATTCTTTGTCTAATATTACGATTTCCCAATAGCCTCCAAATCTACCACCTGTTCGTTTAATTTTGCCTAATTCACGAAGTTTACGTATTTGCTTCTCAACTCCTCGTGAAGACATATTCAATTGCATTGCGATTTCAGCGGCTGTTATATGTGGGTCTTGTTTTATAATATCTATAATCAAGTCCTTTGTTTCCGAACTCCTTTCCGAACTTTTCGTTTTTGTTTCCGAACTTCTTTCCGAACCAAGTATGTCTGTTTCCGAACTGTTGCTATTCGTTTTTGAACTTTCACGACATCCTTCATGAACAGGAATAGTTACCAAGAACGTCAAGCGGTCATCTGTAGTTTCAAAGATGGCACGTGGTGAACCATTCTCTGCTAACTTTGTTTGTATTGTTGGAACACCAGTTGAGCGACCCTCTGTAAGGTCAAGTTCTTTTAAGAAATCACCCAAACGACGGTTACGATAGCGACGGCTTTTTAGCATATCGCCCTTTTCTATATCCTCCTTGGAGATGCTTCTGTCAGGTCCAGGACAATTGAGGATAGAGATTCCGCTTGGTTCAATGGTAATCTCTATTGGTTCATGCTGCAAGAAATCTCTGTGATATACAGAGTTTACAACTGCTTCCTCAATAGCATCGTATGGATAGTTCCAAAAACGTTCTGCCTCCTGCCTACCGGAAATCTTACGCACATGCTCTTTGAGTACATTGCTCTTGATGTAATCCATTGTCTGTTTTATCATCTGCGGGACACTGCCTTTGAATGTAACTTCTGTGAATTTGTTTGGATCATTCATCTTTCCCTTAGGGAATGTCACTACATCAATCTGAGTGTAAGGGAAGAACTTGCTTGGATTCTCGCAGAACATCATGGCTACCACATTGCGAAGCAAACGGTTTTCTTTTGGTCCTGTGTACAGTTCCATTTGGTCAAGTATGGTAGAAAGCGGAGTCGTTATCGCATCATCAGCCAGTTTGCTACCCACTTTGACAAGATAATCACGAAGAAGTACCAGAGAAATATCTTCCAACTGGATGTCGCTATTGCCTCGTTCATCAAAAGGCACACGATTAGCCAACTCTCGCAATTCAACGAGAACTTCACCTCTTGCCTCAATGCTACTTGTGCCACTGCGAATGTAGAAATATTCTTTTGTCCCTTTCGCTGTTACGTTTACAGGCACAGAATATGGACGGTAACTGCCAGCAGGACACCATATAACTATCAACTGTTTGCCATCAACCTCCTCTACAGAAGTGCGAGGTAAGTAGTATGGAGTCATTTTGTTGTTGTAGCCCACCATCTCTTGCAAAATGTTATCTATATTTTCCATTGGCACGCCTTCTACAGGTCGTATTGCCATGCCAGTCTTATCATCGGTATCTACACCTACAATGATATATCCACCACCAAGGTCATCAAAGTCATTGGCGAAAGCACATATACTGTGATATATGCTTCCTGGGTTCCAACCTTTCTTGAACTCAATGCGGTTAGATTCTATTTTCTGCTTGTTAAGCAGGTCGTTTATGTTTATTGCGAGTGCCATGAAATGTTTTTTAATTGGGCATTATGTAGCCTTTGTCTTCAGCCTTGTTCACGATTTTAACCAAACGCTTACATTGTGAGGCAGAAGGTAAATTCTGCTTTGCAATGTAGTCTGCAATTCCTTTTATAAAGCTACAATCACCATAAGAAAGAACGTTCTCTTTCATAAGGTCATTGTATACTTTCATCCAATAATTTGCTCCAAGATTGAAAATTTCCACAGATGCATCAATAGCTGCGTCAAACTTATGTGCACGTTTTGCTGCACGTTCTGCATTTTTTGTTTCTTCGATAGACACTAATGTTGACAAGAATGTTTCACCAAGTGTATATTTGTAATCTTGGAAATTCTTCCATACAGCTTGTGTACGTGATATGGTTCTAACGATACCTCCGTTTGCTTGATCCATCAAGAAGTTATGAGTACAATACGCAAGTCTCAACAATTCTTCTGCCAATTCAGGATAAAGAGTTTGTTTCTGCCATATATAACGCCAGTCTATATCTTTGCCTTTAGGGATGATAGTCATGAGTTTGGCTATCGTATATGGTACTATCTGGGCTTTGTTACCACCTTTAGGATACCATGAAGCCTTACTAATCAATCCATCAAGAGTATCGAAAAGTATAACGGAGCTAACGCATTTACGGAAGAAATCCTCATTTATACTATCTCTATTCTCATCGTAAATTTTTTCAATAACACCAGCAAATCTATTGAAATTGATTGCAGAACTTTGGCATACTTGATGTGGATTCATCAGTATTGTATTGTAACATTTTGCAAGCTTTTCCTTTTTGATGACTTGATTCTTAGGATGCATCTCACAGAATTTCTTTTTCTGTGCTGGTGTCAGTTTCATTTGTTCCTGTTCCCATTTGCCTCGCGAACGCTCATAAAACCATATCGTTTGATATGGATTTCCATTTACAGGAGGTGCCATTACCTTTTTAGACAATTTTTCCATTAACACATGGAATGGGTGGTTAGAGAAAAAATCAGCCTCAGAAACAGCATTTTGGCTATTTGCACATTGTGAAATAGTCTTTGTTATGCTGTTATATCGCTCTACTTGTTCTTCAGACAAATCATTTTCAACATTCAAGACTGTCAATTTCATCGGAACATACAAATTATCCATGCCATAGCGAGCTTCTTTTTTAATGATGGCATTAGCCAAAGAAGCCGTCGTTTGACCTCCGTTGATAATTTGTAGATCCTTAAAATGTACTATTTGAGTTTTATCTGCAGAAAATGAAACAGAACGAGCAACAACAGCTATACCATTATTGAAAGTGAAGAAATTCTCAGGATGATTTATGATAGTATCTCTAATTCCTTTGTTGACTTTTCCTCTTACACTTAAAAATGCTCGCACATTGCCTTGTAGTAGTTTGCTTCCATATTTTAGGTAAATGTCAGCAAGAAACTTACCTGGCACAATGCCAAGATAGGCATCATATTCACTGTCAACTCCAATGTCTGCTTTTAGACACTGGATACCATCACAACCAAAGTCAGTAGTATCTATTTCTATTATCTCACTTGAATTAGAGGCAAATGTTTGATAGAATCGTTCTAATGTCCATACGTTAAGTTCGACAGGACGACCCAAAAATTCAGGTTTAGACAAATTCTTCACTTGCTTGCTTAGTGTGGCATTAGACAATATAAAGAATTTGAAACGAAGGATTTCTGTAGATAGCAATCCTTTACCTATCTTTTTACGAAACTCATTTGCTATAATCAGTGCTGGATCGGAATCGTCACAATATTTGCTGATATTACCTTGTACACATTCATCAAGGAAATTCAACATATGTGTGTATATATCCTCTATACGTGAATTTGTGAGTGTTGGGGTACTATCACGTTCATTGGTAAAATCACTTGCAATCAAAATTAATGCCCCATCAGCTTCATCATATGCGTAAGCATCAAATGCAAGCAATCTATTTCGAGAACCGCGCATCTCTACAGACATTGGTATAGGATCGTTCAACTCTCCGATTTCTTCCAAGTCCGAAAGATATTTCTCTATGAATTGAGTTTCAGGCTCAGTGCCTTCATGTTCGGCATTGAACCTCAATTCATCGATAAATTGTTTTCTATATTCCTCGATGTCCATAATTTAAAGATTTGTTCTTTACGAAATTTTAAACTTTTCTATATTTGAGAGTACAATATCATATTGTATTTTAGAAATTGCTTTAGGTAATTTCTCTCTCATAACTCTTGGAAAATCGTTTCCTTCAACTTTATATATATTCATAGCCTTCAAGTCGTATACATAATTGTCATTTTCGGGAGAAAAGTCAAAGCCGTATAGTCCAAGCTTAGCAAGAAAGTAATCCTTTTGGATAGTGGAACTTATAGAGGCAATAATGTTAGTGACAAGTGCATTTAACCTTAACCCATTATATGATGTGCTCATCTTCTCTAAAGCATATACAACAAGGGAACCGCAGACTTCACTGTCCAATTGCTCTACTGACGAGATGTGAACAGTCTCCTTGCCTACAGCTATTGTTTTAATTTCATACCATTCTTCATCAAGCGAAAAATCCTTATGAGTCTTTTCTGGGCCAGTCCAACTTTCCAACGCCTTATCTAAACCTTTATCAGGAATCATCACACCTTTAAGAAAAAGTAACTCACCAATCAACCCCATGATTTCAATCTCTGAGAGATTTCCATGATTAGGCTTAAACAATTGTTTCCAAGAAAAATAGCGAGTTCTTAAAGTGTGATAAGCGGTTTCATCGTCATTGATAACTGCACATGAAGACATTAAATCTTCACAAAAAGTGCAGAAATACTCAAGTAAAGAAGGTCTCTCCAATGAGAATCGTAAGAAAATGTCGTTGTTACAATTGATGTGAGATACACTTATAATCTCAGAACTTTTGGTTTTGGAGATTTTAAAACTACCTCTAAAGTCGAAAGAATAACGGCCATACTCGTCCCTTCCAACATAGATATTAATATTACGATTATTACCTATGCGGATGAAATGACTTGCAGGGATATCTCCTGAAAGGATTGTGAAAATCTTAGTCTGCATCGTCTACCTCCTCTTCTTCTATATCCTCAATATTGAGACGTTGAAAAATCTTGTTTATTTTGTAATGAACAGCATTTTCCATTCCTTGTACTCCTGGCAAACCTATTGCAAAAGCGATAATTTTGTCATTGCCAAGTTCTGTACGGAATTTGGTCATTCGCTCATTCTCGTCAGATGTCGCTTCCTTGGGCGCTATGGGCATGATAATGAAAATTGGTTTCCTTTGCGGCAAGTATTGAAAATATGCTTTCAGTTTAAATTCACGTCCTTCAGTAGGTTCTCCTTTTGAAATCCAATCCTCTGTACATCTTTTTTCAGCAAGCTGTATCTGCTCCTTTGATAAAGCGAATTTGCCTTCTGAGCTACCACTTAATACTCTACGCCTTGAACTAATTTGTACTACATTTTTATTTCCATATTCAATGGAACGTTTCATGCACCTTATAGCTTTTAACCCATCGAAAGAAACATGCTCTTGGCTTTCACCACCTTCTATCACTATATCCCATAGTTCTATTCCTGTATTGTTTGGATCGGATAAGAACTCCAAAATGTTAGGAATGTGGAAATTACCATTTGCCATTGAACATTTTATGTTTTTAAGAAATGAAATTACTAAATCCTTTGGTACATTCTCGAAGAATCTTGAAGTTCCATCGGATGCATCACACACATCTTTATTTGACTTTTTAACCAAATCCGTGTATCTGAGAGTGTATCCTCCAGCAAACAATCTGGCTATCAAATCACCTGTTTGTTTAAGGTTATTTCTGTTATGCTCGATGTTAAAACTCACATAAGGTGTATCATAGATATTTCCATAGAATGAATAGCGAACATCTAAGCCAAGAGCATTACGCATCTTATTGGATGCTGTTATCTGTAACTCCACGGAATTGTCTCGAACCTTAATACCAAAATCTTTTGGTGTAAGGCGTTGGTCGTACATATCTTTAATATTGTCTTTCAATTCTTGAGAAGATCTCGCTACTTCTGCATACCATTCTGCACTATTCTTGCTTGTCCAAATTTGGAATATATCATCATAACCAGCACGATAGCCAAACCAACGTCCCATCTGCATTAACACATCAAAAGTTGAAGTGTTACGATAAAAGTAACTTACAAGAAGTCCTTCCAAAGTAAGCCCACGGGACAGGGCAAGTCCACCAACTGCAATGACACGTAAAAATTTATTGTTACGATAGTCAAGAGCACTGCTCTGTTTAGAGCCATTGACTACCATAATTTTAATTTTATCTATAGCATTTAGTATGGCCTGTTTCTGTATGATGCGCTCAAAAGTTATGTCATGAACATGTACAAAATGCTTATTCCAAATAGTTTCAAACCTTTTGTATAAAGGCAAGGACTTATTGCTCTCCGAATCGTCACTAAAGTTGAATCGAATGTCATCTACTATTTTTTCGTGCAATGTTTCAATATGTTCAGCAATATACTTTTGTACTTTTATAAAACGGCTCATATTAACTAACATACTGCGTGGAGAGGAATGGTTTCCTCGTAAATCACGTATTGTATTAGCTAAATAGAAACAATAGACAGCTTCATCCAATGATTTTGGTAGTTGCCCATTCCATTCTTTTTTATGACGGTAATAAAATGTACCTGAATTTAATGTCTCGGCATCATTCTCTACCATATCATGATATTCTTCTGATGTGTAATCAGGTTCTTCTATATCGGTTATGTAGCGAAGATTCCTGTAATAAGGACCATCCTCATAGAATATTTTTTGAGCACCCACATAATTAGATGGTGGCTCTAAAGCATAAATAAAATGTTCAGGAAACAGATCTGCATTTCTCATGCTGTCAACGGAGTCTGGATCTATGAAAACATTTGCGAATGGCGTTGCTGTAAACCCTACATAAGTTGTATCTTTGAATAAGCAACATACTTGGCGTATGAGCTTATTTGTTTTTGTGGGATCCGTTTCGTCTTTCTTGGTGTTTACGGATGCATTGTCTGCTTCATCGTCAATAAGTAACATTGGTATATCAATGTAACCCTTTACTGTATCAACATTTTGATCATATAATGATCTTATGTTGAACTCAACATAAAATCATTAATGTTACCCATTTATTTATGTCAGTTTCTTTCATATTTACTTGATAATTAGAG
>OHMT01000865.1_pt1 | contig 14051 bp, 12 predicted proteins | sample 1569371 | NCBI WGS metagenome assembly OHMT01 (sample SAMEA3879500, study PRJEB24766) | human gut metagenome | biome: human-associated habitat; feature: feces | place: USA | collected 1985/1987 | reverse complement strand
ACAGGCAGAGACCAACAAACAGCTGAAGGATTACCGGATTCCGGCAGAGAAGTACGGCATGCGAATATATAAATCTGTACGAAAAAATTAAAATATGGGACATATGTGGGAAAAAGTTATGAAAAGATCCTGCGAGAAACAGGGGAGTGGACATATGTAAAAAATTTGATGAAAAAGTCCCTTGAGAGACTGAAAACGGGATGTATACACCAAAAATAAGACAAAAAGTCCCGTAGTGATTTCTAAATGGGACATAATTGCAAAGAAAGTTGCTATATATCCTGAAGAGATAAATTGCCGGGATATCTATGTAAAGAAAAATTTTATATGTCCCAACAGAAGGGAGGTGCGGGATATATGAATTTACTTTTTTCCGATATATCCCATTGTTAAAAAAATATAAAAATTTACTTTACATGAGAATGAAGTTGTGTTTTAATAACGTCATATTAATGCACAGAAAGGAGAGGTTTTTATAACAATTTATCATCAGATTCTTTCGGAGAAGAGAAGGCTTACGAAAGAATTACAACAAATCAGTGAAGAACTATTGCATCTTCCTGATGGAAAAATTATTTGTGTTCACAATGGAAACCGGGTGAAATGGTTTCACAGTGACGGTCACACACAGACGTATATTCCAAAGAAACACAGAGAATATGCACAGCAGTTGGCATACAAAAGATTCTTATTGGAAAAACAGACAGAGTGTAAAAAAGAACTGTATGCATTAGAACTTTATCAACGACATGCAGTTGGTGAAAATAAAAAGTCGGACAGGTTTCTTTCAGAAGATCCGGCGTATCAGGAATTGCTCTGTCCATTCTATCAGATGGTTACGCAGGAAGAACTTATATGGAGTGATACTTCCTATCCTAAAAATCCCAATTATCCCGAACAATTGAAGTATAAAAGCTGTAAAAATGAATATGTACGATCCAAGTCAGAAGCATTGATTGCAATGAATTTGTATATGGAAAAAATTGCATACCGTTATGAGTGTGAATTAAAAATCGGGAAGGCAGTGTTTTATCCGGATTTTACAATTCTTCATCCGCTGACAGGAAAAGAAATTTATTGGGAACATTTTGGGAAGATGGACTTGCCTGAATATGCAAAGAATGCCGCGGATAAGTTACATATGTATGCGAGAAATGGGATATATCCGGGAGATCGGCTGATTACAACATATGAGACTATGGAGCAGCCGCTGGATACTGCAATTGTGCAAAAGTTAATTACTTATCATTTTAAATAATTCTGAAAGGCAGGAAAATGAGAGTATTTTGCTCTGGAAATTTATATACAGGGTATGTTGATAAACAAATAAGTATCATCTGATAAAGATTTTGTGGCGGTATTAAAAGGTGGGACATATGCCAAAAAAGGCAAGGAAACCTCCCACAGAAATCCGAAAGCAGGACATATGCAAAAAAAGGCGAGGAAACCTCCCACAGAAATCCGAAAGCAGGACATATGCAAAAAAAAGGCGAGGGAACCTCCCACAGAAATCCAAAAACGGGACATAATCAGAAAGAAAATCTGCATATGTCCCAACAAAAGGAAAATGTGGGACATAGTCAAAAGAAAATCTGCATATGTCCCAACAAAAGGAAAATGTGGGACATAGTCGAAAGAAAAAGCTCCATATGTCCCACATCCTATTTAAGTTTACCTGAAATAAAATTTGAATAAAGTTTGTGAAGTGATGGTGTAAGTTTTTCAATTTTTTGCGATGGTCAATAAATCAGCCACCATTTTTACAAGGTTTAATCAAACTCAAGTTCTTCATCTGCAGATTCTGAAACAGACGTTTTGTGAATATACCGGTCAATTAAATTTTTCGGAACAGAGATGTCTTCTTTTATCAGTAAATCCAGTCATACAGGGGACGTATGATATAAAAAGTCTTGCGACCTTCCAATAAAGACTGCGGACCTAATGGGTCAGCAGTTCTTCATAAATCCCCTTTGTCTGGGTATCGTCTACACCACCCATATAGTAAGTTTTCCCATTTGCGGAAAATTGGAGAAACGCATCATTTTCTGGATTTAAGAAAACATTGACATCCTCCCCTCCGGAGATGGTAAATGTGCCTTTTTCCAATGTATCCATGCTGGTGCCGTATGTTCTGGTCCAGTCCGGCAGATCACTTGCGGTAAGAAGTGTGGGATCTTTGATTTCACTAAGCGGAATCTGATAATCCGTTTTCAGATGCTGTGCGCATAGTGTGTGGTTTTGGATCACCAGATCAATGGGAGTAAATTCCTCCTGAATCAGCCATATGCATAACAGAGGGCAGGAAAGCATCATAATGGCACTGAAAATAGTAAGTCCTTTTCCGAGGGATGTGGCCATATTTACCGTTGTCCCGATGCCGACGCGCTGTTCCATCGTATGGGGATCGGATGGATTGTAGTAGAGGATGCCGCCGATGGAACATATTCCCATGTGTCTGGCAGACAGGGTAAGGATCTCCAGAAACAGGATCAATGCCGTGTTCAGCCAGCAGGAGATCAGCCAGAAGTTCTTCCAGAGGTTTTTCTTTGCGCGTGCATAATTGATATTCACGTCACTGTCCGTACTGATGACGGAAACCGGCTGGCGGTCTATCCATACAGCTGCAAGCCAGAAGACCAGCCCGCAGGAGGCACCGATCAGACAGGAAATCCCAAGCCCGCTGGACTTTGGAAGCAGCAACAGGGCACTTGCAATACTGATGATATTTGGCAGGAAAAACGGGAGAAACCGGACTTTTCTTACGGAGCCAGCCTGTTTTAATTCCACATAATGTTCTGGCTGCCGGTCTTCGTACAGATGGTTTTGCGTTTTCCATGTTTTCAGTCGGTGATTCGCACGCATGATCGGCAGGGAAAGCAGAAAAATCGCTGCCAGAAGCCAGAACATCCAGATGGTAAGCTGAATGGACATATGGGAGGTCAGCAGACTTACAAATGGAACAATCGCAAGGAGAATGGCGTAGTAACGCATTTCCTTTTTGAATTTTTGCCGGATGTCTGCGACGGTGGCATCTTTTATCCATTCTTTTTTCATATTTACGGCAAACAGGCGTCCGTTCTCATACTTGTTTTGTGTGGAAAATAAAAACAGTATGATAAAGACGATTGGATACATGGTTGCAAAAAAGATAATATTCATAATCATAACAATCACCCCTTATAGATGCGTTTGCATAAGTCGAAAAATTCTGTCTGCGTCATGCCGCTTACTTTCGCTTCGGAAATGATCTGGCGCAGCAGTTCCTGGGATTTTTCCGACAATTCTTTATTCGTTTCAAATTCCTGCCGCACGCGGGCACCGCTTCTGCGGTCGGTGTAGATGTAGCCCTCCTGCTTTAAGAGGGTGTAGGCTTTGCTGACGGTCATGGAGTTGATACCGATCTCCTCTGCCAGTGCCCGCACGGTGGGAAGTTGTTCGCCCGGAGCAAGCCGCCCGTCCGAAATGCCGAGCACGATCTGATTGCGGATCTGCTGGTAGATCGGAATCTCGGAGGCATCATTGATGGAAATTACCATGTTTTCTCCTTCCATAAATATCATACAATATTTTGTATTAGTTATAATAATACAAACAATACAAAATGTCAAGTAAAACAAGAAGGAATCTCAGGCATTGAAAAATAAATAAGAAAGTGCATAATAGGTTATAGAAGGAAGGGAAATTATTCTATGAAAAAATCAATGATCTATCGTGTATTGATCTATATTGCAGGATTATTAATTCTGGCGATGGAATCGTACAGGCGATTGCGGATTGTATTCACAGAAGTGTCGGATTTACGAAGAACTGTTTTGATGTGCTCAACGTGACAATTACGATTGTGATCAGCCTGGTCTGCACCGGGCGGTTGCATGGGATCGGGATCGGAACGGTGCTTGCCGTGATCCTTGTAGGGCGTACGATTGCGGTCTTTAATCATTTTACAAAGGAAAAACTGACGGCACTTGCCGGGATCGAGGAGTAAACAGGCGGTTACTTTTCCAGTGGAATTACTGCAAACGGGGAGAGTTCCCTGTTGTAGGTATGCAGTAAACCATCTGGAAAATTTCAAACCGCAATCTACATAATCAATTCTAAAAATATTCGTTTTCTATATAGTATAAAATAATCAGGAAATTCTCAGGAGAATAATTATTCAATCAATTTCATTTCAGTTTTCGTGAGCTCAAGTCAGGGCATATTTCGAGCGTGGTGGTGACGAAAATAAGACTATACTATTGAATCAGAAGCATCTGATACCTATCTTGTACTATCTTTTTTGGTCAGTCAGTTGTTATATATATATAGTTTTTGATTGTGTGCTGTTTAAACTGACACCTGTGGATGTCGAAGCAAAAATCGTATGATGTTTATAAGTAGGCAAATATGGATGCATTTTCCTAGAATATTGCGAAGAATAATATAATACTTTACACAGAGATTTTAATTTTCTGAAATGAACACGAGTACAAATATTGCAAATAGTAAAAATGCACAAAAAACTAATGGGAAATATGACACTACAGACAAAAATGCAAAAGAATATTGACATTAACAAGAACAGGTAATATATTTAATTTACAAGATAAATGTACACGTGTACAACACGACGCAGCAAGAATAGTTGAAGGTTATTTGCTTGACGAAGCAGAATAATTGGACATATTTCAGAATGGAGGATATATGAATAAGTTTAAAAAGTTTATGGCATTGGGATTGGCGGCAATGATGGTTACATCACTTGTAGCCTGTGGTGGATCAACAGGTAATGCAAAAAATAAGAAATCAGATTCATCAAAAGGGACAACAGTTACTTTCTGGAATAGCTTTACCGGAGCTGATGGAGATATGCTGGTAAAGATGGTTGATAAATTTAATAAGGAAAATACTGATGGAATCAAAGTAAAGATGGATATTTCATCAGATTTTGACAGCCAGTTATCAACAGCATTTGCAGCTGGCGAAGGGCCAACAATGATTCTTAGCTCAAGTGCTTACAGATTTACATATGGGGACTATTTGCAGGATGTTAGTGATGTGTTTGATAAGACAGATTTGAATAAGGATGATTTTATTCAGTCATATTTGGATTATTGTTCTGATGGTGATAAAACATATTTCGTCCCATTCCAGGTAGTTGGATACTATATGTACTGGAACAAAGATCTGTTTAAAAAGGCTGGTCTTGACCCTGAGACACCTCCTACATCATGGGATGAGTGGCAGCAGGATGCAGCAAAGATTTCTGATTCAACCAAAAATATTTACGGCTCAGGAATTTCTTATGATTATGCCTACCAAATTGCACACATTATGCAGAGATTTGGGGGATTGGCTGTTACTGATGATAATGGAACGTGGAAGGCTAATTTTGAAAATAATGCGGGATATGAGAATTTCCTTAACATGTACAAAGATATGGTGGACGATGGCGATAATCCTCTTGAAGCAGATACGGATTCAATGATGAGTGCTGGACAGGTTGGAATTACTGTTGGAGGTCCTTGGGTAACAGCAGGACTTGACACTGCCGGGGTGGATTATGGTATCGGGCTTATTCCACAGGGCGATGCAGGAGATATGAATTCTGTTGAGGTTATTGGATTTGGTATTACAACAGCAGCAAGTGATGCCGAAAAAGAAGCTGCTTATAAATTCATCGAGTGGTGGAATACCCAGGATAAAGATGGAAGCAGTCCTGCTTTAGAGTGGTCTCTTCAGAATGGATTCCCGGCATATACATATTCAGTTCAAAATAACAAAGAATATAAAGCTAATAAGAAACTGAGCGCCATGTCGGCAGCTAATCCGGAAGCTCCTACAGATTTTATAGTTGATTCAAACTTCCCTGGCATTAATTCTGTATTATCAGATGTTATTCCAGAGATGATCAACTCAGTGGCATTTGGTAATTCATCGGTTGAAGATGCGTTAGCAAAAGCTCAGAAATCGACCCAGAAGATAGTTGATAAATACAACAAATAGCAGGAAACATAAATAGCAAAAGAAGGGGCGGCTTTAATAAAAGGTCGCCCTTTCAATAGAAAGGTTGAAGTAATAGATGGAAAAAATTAGAAAGTATTGGAATAGACCATCCCGAAGTGCATATGTTTTTATCGCTCCTTCAATAATTTTATTGATATTATTCAATATAATTCCCTTAATTATGGCATTTGGTTTAAGCTTTTTTGATGTCCCTATTACGATGAATCATGCTACATTCGTAGGATGGGATAATTTTGTAGAAGCATTTCATGATCCACGCTTTATAAACAGTTTAAAGGTTACTGCGATTTTTACAGGCATTGAGGTACCTGTGCAAGTATTAGGGGCCTTGGTAATAGCAGCATTTATTAGCAAAAATAATAAGAGAAATAAGTTTTTACGTGCAGTGTACTTTCTCCCTGTTATTTGTTCTGCAACTGTAATAGGTATTATGTGGAGAATGATTTTACATTCAAATATAGGCTTTATAACGGCTGCTTTACAGTCAATGGGATTAGGAAAAATTAATTTTATGAATACTCCGGGACTTACAATATTTGTAATCTCGTTTATATCAATATGGAGAAGCTTTGGTATTTCGACAATAATATATGTTACTGCAATCCAGCAGGTATCACCTTCATTATTTGAAGCAGCTCAAATGGATGGGGCGGGAAAAATTCTTCAGTTTTTACATATAACAGTTCCTTCCATACGGCCTACATTCTGGTATATCATGATGACCAGATTTGCAGGTGCTCTTCAGATTTTTGATATCATATATGTAACGACAAACGGCGGACCAAATTATACTACAGAGTCAACTGTTAGTTATATATATTCAAGAGCGTTTTCATCAAATTCAAGCATGGGATATGCATCGGCAATGTCGGTAGTACTTTTCATTATTATTATGTTCATTACTGTCTTGATGTATAGAAGAATGGTAAAGGAGGACTAACGGTATGAAAAAGAAAAAGACGATAAGTATTGGGAAAGTATTCTTTAATGTACCGGTTGCTTTGATATTGATCATAATTGCTTTGCTGGTTTTAGTGCCGGTCATTTGGATGACATTTAGTGCTTTCAAGACAGAAAGAGAGATCATTTCATGGCCACCTACATTTATTCCTAAAACATTTACACTTGAAAACTTTGTGGACGTGCAGGGGCGAATTAACATTATTCGTTATATTGCAAACTCTGTAATATATGCAGGTGTAACAACTGCTTTAGCTGTTGTCGTAAATAGTATGGCTGGATATGCATATGCATTTTACGAATTTAAAGGTAAAACAGGAACATTTTTGATGACATTGGCAACAATGATGGTTCCTTTTCAGGTAATTATGGTTCCGTTATTCCTTGTTGTATACAAGATGGGAATGTATGACACTTATTGGGGACTTATAATTCCGAGAGTGGCAGTTGCTGGTTCAATATTTATGATGAGAGCTGCGTTTACGGGGATACCGAAAGAAATGGCAGAGGCAGCCAGAATTGATGGCCTGTCGGAATTTGGAATATTCTGGAAAATTATGCTTCCGCAGGTAAAACCAGCGGTAATAACATTGGTTATTTTAAGTGTTAATGGCTCTTGGAATGATCTGTTATGGCCGATGATTGTTACAAGCAGTACAGAAATGAGAACACTTGCAAATGGATTAGCATTATTTATAGGACAAAATACTATTGAATATGGTGCTGCTTTTGCAGGAGCACTTGTTTCATTACTGCCGATGTTTGTACTTTATATGTTTGGACAGAAGTACTTTGTTGAAGGCATGAGCAGTGGTGGATTAAAAGGATAGGAGTTGAGGAAGATGGAAACTACAAAAGTAGTATGTAATAAAGAATTTCAAATTGACAGAGTAGATTCTAGATTGTTTGGCTCTTTTCTTGAGCATATGGGAAGAGTCATATATTCTGGAATATATGAACCTGACAACAAGAATGCTGATGAAGACGGCTTTAGGCAGGATGTGATTGATCGCGTAAAAGAAATGAATGTAACAACAGTACGTTATCCAGGTGGTAATTTTGTTTCTGCATACCATTGGGAGGATGGTGTTGGGGCTAAAGAAAAGAGACCGCATAAACTTGATCTTGCATGGAGGTCAATTGAAACAAATGAATTCGGTACAAATGAGTTTATGAAATGGGCCAAAAAAACAAATGTTAATCCTATTTTTACGGTAAATTTAGGAACACGGGGTGTTGAAGATGCTGCACATTATCTTGAATACTGTAATTTTTCTAGCGGAACACAGTATAGTGACATGCGTAAATCTCACGGTGTAGATGAGCCATACGGAATAAAAATGTGGTGTTTGGGGAATGAGATGGACGGAAGCTGGCAGATAGGACACAAATCAGCGGAAGAGTATGGAAAGATTGCGGCTGAGACCGGAAAGGTTATGAAGTTGATAGATCCTGATATAGAACTGATTGTATGCGGAAGTTCTCTGTCAAGTATGGATACATATCCTGAGTGGGATATGGAAGTATTGGATAAAACTTATGATGTTGCAGATTATCTGGCACTGCATCAGTATTATGCAGGACAGGAAAAGGGAACAAAAACTTTTCTGGCACAATCGGTTGATATGGAAGAGTATATTCATACTATTAGATCTGTTGCACAGGTTATCAAGCAAAAAAAACGTTCTAAAAAAGATATGAAGTTTAGCGTTGATGAGTGGGGCGTATGGGCTGTGCCAAGCAATACTGTAAATAATGAAATTGATGAGAAACCATGGCAGATAGCACCCGCAATCAGTGAACAGATTTACACCCTTGAAGATGCGTTATTGTTTGCAGAGATGCAGATGGTAATAATTAGAAATGCAGATGCAATTAAAATCGCATGCCAGTCACTTCTTACTAATATAAGTGCATGTATTATGACAGAAAAGGGTGGGGGGCATTGGTTACAGACTATATATTATCCATTTTATTATTTCGCAAATTACGCTAAGGGGATAGTTTTAAATGTCTCGAGTACTGGGCCAGTATATGACTGTAAAGAATTTAACAATGTGCCTTATGTAGATTCTATTGTTGTATGGAATGATGAGGATGGAGAGTTAGTCTTTTTTGCAGTAAATCGTGATGAAGATAATAAACAGAAAGTGTCACTTCAATTGTCGGATTTTGAAGTAGATAGTGTAATCGAAAGTATCGGTATGACAGCAGCAGATAAAAAAATGACAAATCAATTTCAGCATGATGCTGTTAAACCGGAAACAGTTGACAATGTGAAACTGGGCAATGGGGAGGCGAAAGTAGTATTAAAACCATTATCATTTAATGTGGTTAGATTAAGAATAAATCAGTAACAGGAATATATAGTGAATCCTGAGAAAATCGTGAGTTCATTGATGATAACAGGCGATTATGGTATACTCTGACTAGAAATATACGGGGGTACGGATATGGCAATTACAGTAAATCAGATAGCAGAGCAGTGTGGTGTTTCCAGAACGACAGTTCTTAGAGCTTTAAATGGTGGAAGTGTGTCAAAGGACACTAAGGAACGAATATTGCAGGTTGCTAAAGATAATAATTATCGCCCGAATCTTCTGGCTAGGAGCTTAAATCATGGAAGAACAATGTCACTTGGGGTTGTAACAATCAATATCGAAAACATGTACTTTGTACAATCATTAAATACTATTAATAAAGAGGCTGATAAAAGAGGATATTTTACTAATATAGTAGTTTGTGATGATAGCCTTGAATGGGAGAAAAAACTTATTCAGGGATTGGCTGAACGTCAAATGGAAGGGATATTGATTAACCCAATAAACAAAGGAAAAGAATTTGAAGATTTTCTCTTATCACTGCATGTTCCGGTAGTATGTATTGGCAATCAGGTATCAGAAAAGATTACAACTGTACAGGTAAATGAAATGGTTGCGACCATGGATGCGGTAAAACATATTGTATCAAAGGGCTATGAGAAGATTCTGTTTATCTGTCCTCCACTTGAGATGAAAGAAGTGAAAAATACTTATACGCATGAGCAGAGAGAATTGGGATTTAGAAATGCTATGGGGATGTATCCAGATGTAAATATGCATGTAATTGGAAAAAATGAATTTTTACAAGAAGTGCAAACAGTTTGCAAAAATAATCTGGATAAAAGAACCGCTTTTCTTTGTTCAGGAGACAGCTATGCATTGATGATAATGCAATGGGCTGCTAAGGAAGGCTATGAAATTCCAAAAGATTTTGGATTAATGGGATTTGATGATATCAGTGTTTTACAATATATTTCTCCAAAACTTACAACGGTTTCGACAAATGTTGAGGGAGTTGCATCTACTGCGGTAGTGGAACTTATCCAACAGATAGAATCAGAAGTATATTCGCCTAAGTCTATATATTTGAATCACAAAATATTAGATAGAGATACATTATAATTACCGTATTCATATTTCCTGTGCGAATAAAGGAGATATGAATATGAATAAGAACAATTATATAGAAACTGAGTACAATAAACCATTTATTAGACAGCGTGCAGATCCATATGTGTATAGGCATTCGGATGGAAGCTATTATTTTACAGCTTCCGTGCCGGAGTATGACAGAATAGTATTGCGACGGAGTAATACTTTAAACGGGTTAAGAGAGTCAGATGAAGTAACTATATGGAAAAAGCATGATAAGGGAATCATGAGCGTGCATATTTGGGCACCAGAGATTCATTATCTAGACAATAAATGGTTTATTTATTATGCAGGAGGAGATATTGATGATATATGGGCTATAAGACCATATGTGTTAGTGTGTGAAGGACAGAATCCGTTAAATGATCCGTGGAAAGAACTTGGAATGGTAAAGGCAACTGATGCTTTTTCTTTCAATGATTTTTCATTGGATATGACGGTGTTTGAAAACAAAGGTAAGAGATATTGTGTATGGGCTGAGAAAGTAAATATCGGTAAGAAAATATCTAACTTGTATATTGCAGAGATGAAGTCTCCTACAGAACTTGCTACAGCGCAAGTACTTTTATCCTCTCCTGATTATGAATGGGAAAGGGTTGGTTTTTGGGTAAATGAAGGACCGGCAGTAATCAAACATAATGGAAAGATTTTCTTGACATATTCAGCAAGTGAAACGGGAGAATGCTATTGTATGGGAATGCTGAGCATTGGCGAAAATGAAGAGATTTTGAATTCTCGTGCTTGGAAGAAGGAATGTAATCCTGTTTTGAAAACTGATGTTGATAAGCAAATATATGGACCAGGACATAATTCGTTTGTAAAAGATGAAACAGGTAATGATGTAATGATTTATCATGCCAGACAGTATGATGAAATTATAGGTGATCCGTTGTATGATCACAATCGTCATGTTTATCGGATGAAAATAAAATGGAATTCAAGAGCTGAACCCGTTTTTAACTATGGCAATAACTTTTAACATGATTTTCAGGAAGAATAAGGAGAAGATGAATATGGGTTTATGATGTTTCTTATAGTGAAAGTGAACTTTGCTTTTGATATGCTCACCCTGCTGGGGTGAGTAAGGGTTTTAAACCTGGATAATTCTATAGTTAAATGCAATTGTTATAAAGACATCTCTGGACACTAGTTTAAAAAATTGTAATTTTTATAAAAAATCGTTATACTGTAATAAACGGTATAGCGATTTTTTTGTGAAGATTTTTATATGAGGTAAGTAAGTATGGAATTATATCATGCAAGTAAGGAGATTGTCAGATATCCTGAAATAAGAAAAGCAAAATATACCAAAGATTTTTCATGGGGATTTTATTGTACCAATAATATGGAGCAGGCAATAAGATGGGCAAATCGAGGAATGGGTGAACCGATAATCAATTATTATGAATATAAGCCAAATAAAAATTTGAATATTTTAAAATTTTCAGAAATATCAGATGAGTGGTTGGACTTTATTGCAAAATGTAGGAGTGGAAAAACACATATATATGATATTGTGGAAGGACCTATGGCGAATGATACGGTCTGGAATTATGTAAATGATTTTCTCTCTGGACGAATTAACAGAAAGCAGTTTTGGGCATTGGCTGAGTTCAGGTATCCCACACATCAGATCAGTTTCCATACATTGTCTGCACTTGACTGTTTGACATTCATAAAAAGCGAGGTAATTTATGACAGCGAAAGAAAGAAATGATTATTTTTATGTGTGTGCATTGATTGAGTATATTGCAAGGGAGACCTTGAATCACAGAGGTGATATCGTTAAAGCCATCGGTGAAGAAGGTATTAAGAAACTACTACATGATGCGGAAATGGATCATTGCCTTAGCTTTGAGCAGGTCAGTGATGAAGTAATTTCTTATTACAAAATTAAAAAGGGAAATTTTGATACGATATCGAATTGTAAATATTCAATTCCAAGTTTTCTTGATATTGGAAAACTATATAGTATTATGATTGAAGACTGCGCAAAACAGGGAGAAGAAGTACAGGAATTAATTAATATTTTTTCTTCTTTTATCAGTGATAAAATTTCAGAATTTAATACGGATTTATATTATCAGAATCCGGACTACCTTGAATGGTCATACAGAGATGGAAAATTACTGGATTAAAAACTAAAGTAAATTAAAAGGGAGCGGATTCCATTAACGAACTTCTTGGGCTGACGATAAAATCAGCCCAAGAATAATATTAAAAAACAGATAAAGGAAAAGATGGAGGAGTTTAAAGATGAACAGGTGGACGAAACGGTGCATGGCGTTTGTACTTACATTGACAATTATATGTACTTCAATGAGCGCAGTGAAACCAACAGTGGAAACGACATATGCGGCCACTGTGCAAAATATTACGAAGTCAACAACGGTTGTATGCAGGAAGACGGTTGCGGTGAAAGCACCGTCAGGATATAAAAATTGTAAATATTCAAGTACGAATCCCAAGGTGGCTTCCATAGATGCAAAGGGAAAATTAAAAGCCCTTCGTCTGGGCGTTACAACCATCACGGTAAAAAGCGGTACGAAAAAGAAAAGCTATACGATCACGGTTGTTCCGGAAAAGAAAAGTGATGTAAGACTTAATCAGGAACTGATTCTTGGCGGACAGATGGTTCAGTTAAAGTTAGTATCCGATAAGTATGATACAAGTCAGGTAAAGCTGTATGTTGATAGTGCCTTTAAGGAAATTGACCACAGGGGAAATTGTAATTTCAAGAAATATAATGGTTATCAGGCAAGTGGATCGCTTTATTATTCGTATGGGCAGTTTACCAGAAATATTACCCTGTACATCTGTGATAAAGATGTGATTTTTGATGGATTAATAGAGAATTCCCAGGCTGGGGTAAACTATGATGCAGATTCTCTGCAATGGGAATTTTTGGGGAAATCATTCCATTATAAACAGTTAAAAAATAAAGGCATCGAAATTCAGATGGATGGCAGTGCATTGCCGGATCAGATTGTTTATACTCCGGGAGATCATACATTTACTGTTATTGCCGGAAAAGAGATATATAGCAAAAAAATTGCTGTCAGTTATTCGGTCAAGGATACGCTGATAAAAAAAGACGCAAGAGGGTATACAGAGGATGGAAAAGCTGTATTTGATGCGGCCTTTGCAGCAGTTGATCAGGTAGTGAAGGACGGAATGGGCGAGGAAGAGAAAGTAAAAGCCATTCATGATTATTTAATCTATCATGCCAATTATGTCAATAATGGAGATTATAGTACCGCGGAAAACTGGGCATATGGAGCTGGTGGAGTATTGTTACATAAAGAAGGTGTCTGCCAGAGTTATGCGTTTGCTTTTTATATGATGGCAATATCTGCCGGGCTCGAATGCAGGTTTGTGTCCGGTACAGCAGATGGAGGTGGTCATGCATGGAATCAGGTTAAGGTTAACGGAAAGTGGTATTATATTGATTGTACCTGGGATGATCCGGTTGGCGGAGGATATGAAAATTATAAATATTATTTATCGGAGAGCCTTTGGGCAGATCATATTGCAGAGACGGCAAAAGATCTGTCGGAGGATGGAAAATATGATTGGGAGCATTATTATTTGACAGGAGCAGATTATGCCAGA
>OHMT01000856.1_pt1 | contig 14140 bp, 11 predicted proteins | sample 1569371 | NCBI WGS metagenome assembly OHMT01 (sample SAMEA3879500, study PRJEB24766) | human gut metagenome | biome: human-associated habitat; feature: feces | place: USA | collected 1985/1987 | reverse complement strand
GTGATCTTCGACGGCAAGACGCTGACCCTCGGCGGGTCGTGCAGCCGCGAGGGGCGCAACCTTGTGGGTGACCTGTCGGCGGTGCTGATCCACGAAACGACGTTCTGGAGCGGCTGGTTCCGGGCGCCGCGCACCGCCACGGCGATCATCCCCGATTTCGACCGCAAGGTCGAGGCCATCTGCCGCGAGTGCACGGGCGAAAATATCACGGCCTTCGCCGGGGTGCCGTCGTGGAACCTGGCGATGATGCGCCGCGTGCTGGATTATACGGGGCGGGAGAACCTGCTCGAAGTGTGGCCCAACCTCTGCATGTTCGCCCACGGGGGCGTGGAGTTCGCTCCCTACCGCCGTTCGTTCGAGGCGCTGATCCCTTCGGACAGGATGCAGTACATGGAGACCTACAACGCCTCGGAAGGGTTCTTCGCGCTGGCCGACGACCCGTCGCGGAGCGACATGCTGCTGATGCTGGATTACGGAACCTTCTTCGAGTTCCGCAGCGGGGATACCGTCGTGCCGCTCGAAGGCGTGGAATGCGGCAAGGTCTACGCCATGCTCATCACGTCGAACAACGGCCTGTGGCGCTACGAGATCGGCGATACGGTGGAATTCACTTCGACGAATCCCTACCGCATTCGTTTCGCGGGGCGTACGAGACAGTATATCAATGTCTTCGGCGAGGAATTGATCGTCGACAACGCCGACCGCGCACTGCTGGCCGCCTGCAACGAAACGGGGGCCGTGGTCGGGGAATATACCGTGGCGCCGTGCTACATGTCGCTGCGCGAGCGGGGCGCCCACGAATGGATCCTGGAGTTCGAGCGCGAGCCCGACAGCCGCGAGCATTTCGCCGAGGCGCTCGACCGTGAACTGCGGGCCGTGAATTCGGACTACGACGCCAAACGCCGCACGACGCTCGAGCGGCAGCGGCTGACGGTCGTCGGCCACGGCCGTTTCCTCGCGTGGATGCGTGCCCGGGGCAAGAACAAGGTGCCGCGGCTGGTCAACGACCGCCGTGTGGCCGACGAGATACTGGCCTTCGGCGGGGAAACGAAGTGACGGCGCGTGTTTTTTGCGGCGTAATGTAGTGAAACACTGCTGCGGAACACTCCGGCGGCTGTCTGGAGCGGACGGGCTGTATTTAGAATGTAAAACAAATAATTGATTATTATGTATATAGCCATTGCAGGTAACATCGGAAGCGGAAAAACCACGCTGACCCAGATCCTGACCGAGCGTTACAACGCCAAAGCCTACCTCGAAGAGTGCAACAACCCCTATATCGGCGATTTCTACGAGGACATGAACCGCTGGTCGTTCAATTTGCAGATCTACTTCCTCGGAAGCCGCATCCAGCAGACGATGGACATGCTGGCCGACAACCGCGGTTCGGGGGCGATCTTCCAGGACCGTACGATCTACGAGGATGCGCATATTTTCGCCGACAACCTTCACGAAATGGGACTGATGCCTACGCGCGACATCGAAACCTACATGAAGCTGTTCCGGCTGATGACCACGCTCATCCCCAAGCCCGACCTGCTGATCTACCTCAAGGCGAGCGTACCGACGCTCATTTCGCAGATCCGCAAGCGCGGCCGCGAATACGAGATGAACATCGACGAGTTGTACCTCAAGCGCCTGAACGACAAGTATAACAACTGGATCGACAATATCTATGAAGGCGATGTGCTCGTGGTCGACAAAGACCACGAGGATTTCGTCTCCGACCCTACGGTACTGGAGAAAATCTGTGCGCGCCTCGATGCGCTGAAAAACAAATAGCGACGCATGACGCTGCCTGAGAAATTCGCCGGCCGCATCCTGTCGGAACTGGGAGCGGAAGAGGGGACGGCGCTGTGCGCCGCGCTCGATACCGGGCCGTCCGTGTCCGTGCGGCTGAACCCCGCCAAATGTACCGCTGCGGCTGAACCCGGCCCGGTGCAGGGCGGCCCTGGGGGGACACCGGGAGGATACGGATCGCCGCAGGGAAGATCCGGGACGGGTGCGCCCGCCCTGCTTCCGGTTTTCCAACACGCCGACGGCCGTGTGCCTTGGTGCGCCGACGGGTATTACCTGGCGGTGCGGCCGCAGTTCACCTTCGACAGCGATTTCCATGCTGGGGCATATTATGTGCAGGAAGCTGCGTCGCAGTTCGTGGGGCACCTGCTCGGCGGGACTGAAACCGCCGGGAAGCGGATCCTCGACCTTTGCGCCGCCCCGGGCGGCAAGACGACGCTCTACGCCTCGCTCGCAGGCCCCGACGGGCTGGTCGTCGCCAATGAGATCGACCGCCGCCGTGCGCAGGTGCTGGCGGACAACGTCCGTAAGTGGGGCACGGGCAATGTCGCCGTGACGACCTGCGAACCCCGGCAGCTGGGCGATTTCGAAGCGTGGTTCGATGTGGCGGCCGTGGATGCCCCCTGCTCGGGCGAAGGGATGTTCCGCAAGGACGTACAGGCACGTGCGGAGTGGGGCGAGGGAAATGTAAAACTCTGTGCCGCAAGGCAGGACGGGATATTACGTGAAGCATGGCGTGCACTCAAACCGGGCGGTACGCTGATATACAGCACCTGCACTTTCAACCGCGACGAGGACGAAGGTTCGCTCGAAAGGATGCTCGCCTGGGCGGGCGACGAGGTTGCCGAAACGGAGGCCGTTGCGGTCGACGGGGCGTGGGGGATCGTCTGCGGCCGGGTGGGGGCTTTCCGCACCTACCGGTTCTATCCCCACCGGGCGCGCGGCGAAGGTTTTTTCGCCGCCGTGGCACGTAAGGCCTACGATGCCGGCGGCCGTTGCCGCACCCCGAGGGCACGGCGCACGGTATTTGCGCAGGTGGACAAAATCTCCGCGGCGGAGTTGCGCCGTTGGGTTCGCACGCCGGAGCGGATGTGCTTCGCTGCGGTGGGCGATACCTGTTACGGGTATTATGTCGCGCAGGCCGAGGCCGTGAAGCAGCTTGCCGAGGCGCTGCCCGTGATCTATGCGGGTGTGGCGATGGGACAGCTCTTCAAGGGGAGCCTGCGCCCCGATCCGGCACTGGCGTTCTTCTGCGGGTTGAACCGCGAGGCTGTGCCTGCTGCGGAGCTGGACGAGGAACAGGCGCTGTGTTACCTGCGCAGGCAGGAGGTCGCCGCCGGGATGTTTGCCGAAGGAATGAACCTGGTGTGTGCCCGCGGCCGTGCGCTCGGGTTTGCGAAGCGGATAGGCAACCGGGTGAACAACATGTACCCCAATACATTGCGAATTATTAAACAATAGATATGGCCGAGAAACTTTTTTATTCGATGGGCGAAGTGGCCGAGATGTTCGACGTCAATGCGTCGCTGATCCGCCATTGGGAGTCGCAGTTCAGCGTCATCCGCCCCAAGCGCAACAAGAAAGGCAACCGCCTATTCTCGCCGCAGGATGTGGAGAACCTTAAACTGATCTACCACCTGGTCAAGGAGCGGGGCATGACCCTCGAAGGGGCCAAGAAGGCCCTGAAACAGAAGCCTGCCGCCGAGGGCGGCGTGCAGCGCGATGCCGAGCTGATGGAGCGCCTGCAACGCATCCGCGCGCTGCTGGTCGAGGTGCGTGAAGACCTCAAGGCGGGCGAGGGCGAGATCCTCGCCGGCGGGGATGCAGAAGTCCCGGTGGCGGAAGCCGGAGCGGCTGCGCCCCGCCTGAGGGCGAAACCCGTGGTGAAGATCGCTCCGGAGGATGCCGCGGCGGAAGGGGAACCAGAACCCGGGCAGCCCGCGTCGAAGCGCCCGCGCAAGCCCCGCCGCAAAAAGGAGGAACCGGAGCACAAGGAGCTTTTCGCCTTTTACGAACAGTCGCTTTTTTAGAGGCGGACAAGGTGCGGCGATCTTTCGGGGCGGTGCCGCAGGGATGAAAATCCGCGGCGGTCTCCCGGGACGGTGCCGTAAGGAGGGAAAACACGCGCTGCGGCGAAAACGGGGGCTGGCAGCCGGAAATGCCGGAAGTGCCTGAATTGCCGGGATTATGAAAATTATAAACCAGATTATTCGGATACTATGTTAATCAGGGAAGTGACCGATGTCATCGAGCGTTTCGCACCGCTCGCGTGGCAGGAACCGTACGACAACGCGGGGCTGATCGTGGGGCGCCCGGACGACGAGGTGCACAAGGCGCTGCTGGCCGTGGACGTCACGGACGAAGTGATGGCCGAGGCCGAACGCGAAGGGTGCGACATGGTCATCACGCACCATCCGATCGTTTTCCATGCGCTCAAGCGGTTCAATTCGGCAGACCAGGTGCAGCGCTGTGTCGAGCGGGCTATCCGCAGCAGCATAGCACTCTATGCGTGCCACACCAATCTGGACAGCGCCCCCGAGGGGATGAGCTGGCGGCTGGCCGGGATGCTGGGCGTGGGGAACCTGCGCGTGTTGCAGCCCACGCCGGAGGATGAAAAAGTCGGGTTCGGCGTGGTGGGCGAGTTGCCCGCGGCGATGGCCACGGTGGAGTTCATGCGCCGCATACAGCGCGTGCTGGGGGTGCGGGTTGTGCGCCACAGCGACATCGCTTCGCCCGAGGTACGGCGCGTGGCGGTGTGCACCGGTGCGGGGGCTTCGATGATCGGCGACGCACGCCGGGCCGGGGCCGACATCTACGTCACGGCGGATATGAAGTACAACGACTTCATGACGCCGGATAAAGCCCTCACCGTGGCAGATATAGGCCATTTTGAGAGCGAATATTGCGCAATTCAGATTTTATTTGATATTTTGTCGAAAAAATTGATTACCTTTGCGGTTCGCAAGAGTGAAAGCTCTCGCAATCCGGTGAACTATTTGGTTTAAGTCTAAACTATACAAGTACATTATATGGCAACACAGAAGAAAACTGCCGACGTTGACTATTCGATGCAGGAGAAGATCATCGCACTCTATGAATTGCAGAAGATCGACAGCAAGATCGACGAAATCAACAAGGTGAAAGGTGAACTGCCTCTCGAGGTTCAGGATCTCGAAGACGAGATGACCGGCCTGAAAACCCGGATCGACAACATCAATGCCGAAATCGAGGAGCTGAACACGCTCACCAAGCAGCGCAAGCGCGAGGTCGACCAGGCCAAGATCCTCATCGGCAATTACAAGGAGCAGCAGAACAACGTGCGCAACAACCGCGAGTTCGATGCCATTACCAAGGAGATCGAGTACCAGGAACTGGAGATCGAACTGGCCGAAAAGCGCCTCAAGGAGTATGCCGCCGGTGTGAAAGCCAAGAAACTCCAGCTGGAGGAGGCCGAAGCCGTAGCGGACGGGCGCGCCGCCGACCTGGCAGCCAAGAAGAGCGAGTTGGAGGGTATCGAAGCCGAAACCGCACCCCAGGTCGCAGCGTACGAAGTGCAGGCCGACCGGGCCAAGGCCAAGATCGACGAGCGGCTGTTGTCGGCCTATGGCCGTATCCGCCGCAACGTGCGCAACGGCCTGGCCGTCGTGACCGTGAAGCGCGATGCCTGCGGCGGTTGCTTCAACCGGATTCCCCCGCAGCGCCAGGTGGAGATTCGCCAGGGCAAGAAACTGATCGTTTGCGAATATTGCGGACGTATTCTCGTGGCCGATCCCGAAGAGGGGATGGAGTAGCCCTGTGGAAAATTTAGGAAAGCGGGCCGGAGTGTACCGCTTTGCATTGGGGGCAACCATGTCCCGGGCTCTTGTCCGCCGTAGCATTCGGGCGTTCATGCCCCCTGTGCCCCTGGATTAACCGTCCTTGCCGTATGCGCGGCGCGTCGGTTTTCCGGGGTTGTTCGCCTTGTCGTGCCGGGAGCCGGGAGTCAGGAGCCAGGAGCCAAGAGCCCGGGCTGCCTACCAGACGACCTGGTCGGGGAGGATTTCGCCGTCGGCGGCGTCGCCCGCGTCGAAGGAGGCGGCTTTGCACTGGATGCAGATCATCGTCATCGGGCTGTCGCCCGTGTTGCGCAGCGAGCGCCTGCCTGCGGGCGAAACCCGTACGATGCTTCCTTCGCCTACGGGGAAGACCTGCCCGTCGACCTGGAACTCCCCATGGCCGCCGAGGATGATGTAAAGTTCTTCGTGGGTCTTGTGGGTGTGGAGGAACCCGACGCTGCCGCCCGGTGCGAACTGCTGGAACGACATCTCGGCCCCGGTGGCCTGCAGGTCGCCGCCAACGAACACTTTCCCCGGGATCTCCACGCCCGGTGCCAGCGGCAGCGTGTACTGGTTCAACTCTTCGGTTTTCCCGACCGTCACGGCTGCGAAATTCGCGCCCGAGGCCACTTTTTCTACCTTTTTCATTTTTTACGGATTATTAAAGCGTTTATTAATCGTGTTGCCTGTATTGCCGTTGCGAAGGTAAGGAGAATGTAGCGTTCGTGCAAGACGGTACGCTGGCGTATGTTGCTAACATTTAGGTAACTAATGTTGTATGTCAGGCAGAAATCCAAGTGAAAAAAAGATTTTTTTGCAGGCTGCGTGTGCGCGGCGATACGCGCGGCCGTGATACGGGGCGTTTTGCCCTCCCGCGCAAAGCCTGCCGGGCAGGGGCTCGGCGTGTGCTGGCCGGCTGCGGGAATAGCGGCCGGACAGGCGGTTTTGCGGGGCTGGGTGGGAGCGGCCGGGTGGGGGCTTGTTGTGCGCCGGGAGGTTGGGGAATGGTGTCTGCCGGGCGGTTTGCGGCCGGGACAGGTCAGAGTGCCGGGGTTTCGGGGTTTTTAAATTTTTTTGTAAATTAGGAAATGTTAATTTATTAACACCGAAAATCCTTCCTATTTTTATAAATAATCCTTAACTTTGCGACGTTGTAATTTGCCTACTAAAATTACTGATAGATGAAAATAGCCCTTGCCCAGTTGAACTATACGATCGGGGATATCGACGGCAATGCCTCGAAAATCATCGATTCGATCAACAAAGCGAAAGCGCAGCGTGCCGACCTGGTCATTTTTGCCGAACAGGCCGTGAGCGGAACCCCGGCTTTCGACCTGTTGCGTAAAACCACCTTCCTCGAACTGTGCGAGGATGCACTGGTCGAAATAGCATCGTGCTGCGACGGTATCGCGGCCATCGTGGGACTCCCGATCCTGACGCGCGAAGGCACCATCAGCGCCGCGGCGCTGATCCAGGATCGCAAAGTGCTGCGCTACGTGGGTAAGAAATATATCACCGCACGCCGCGAAATGGGCTTCCTCGTCCCTTCGAAGGGGTTCGAATATGCGACGATCAAGGGCCACAAGTGCGCCATCATCGTGGGCGACGACCTGAGCCGCGAGCATGACTTCGACAAGTCGGTCGAGACCGTCATCTCGATCAACGCCCGCAAGTACGGCCGGGGGACGATGACCTACCGCTACGAGATGATGCGGCACCTGTCGTTCGTCGAAGGTAAGAACCTCGTGTTGGTGAACCAGGTCGGCGGTTCGACGGACATCGTCTACGACGGTACGTCGGGGGCGTTCAACAACCGCGGGGAACTGGTGCTGATGATGAAGCACTTCGAGGAGGATTTCCAGATCTTCGACACCAAGGCGGCCGGCGAGCCGGTTACGATCCCCTCGACCTACAACGACCGTACGCGGATGGTTTACCAGGCGGCCCGGTGCGGCCTGCGCGACTTCTTCGTCAAAAACGGCTACAAGAAGGCCTGCATCGGCCTTTCGGGCGGCATAGACTCGGCCGTGGTGGCCTGCCTGGCCGCCGACGCGCTGGGACGCCAAAATATCCGGGCTTTGCTCCTGCCCTCGCAGTTCTCTTCCGACCATTCGGTCGAAGATGCCAAGAAGCTGGCCGAGAACCTCGGCATCGAATATAACGTAATTCCCATCACGGAAATATACACCAGCGTGGTCAATACCCTCAAGCCGGTCATCGGCGGCAGGGAGTTCGACGCCACGGAAGAGAATATCCAGACCCGTATCCGCACGGTGCTGTTGATGGCCGTGCAGAACAAGGCGGACTACATCCTGCTCAACTCGTCGAACAAGAGCGAGAATGCGCTGGGGCTCTGTACGCTCTACGGCGATACGGCGGGCGCTTTCAGCCCTACGGGCGACCTCTACAAGAGCGAGATGTACGACCTGGCGCGCTATATCAACCGCACGCAGGGCGACCCCATCCCGGGCAATATCCTCGACAAGGAACCCTCGTCGGAGTTGCACCCGGGGCAGAAGGACAGCGACATCCTGCCGCCGTACGAAGTGGTGGACGCGATCCTTTACCGCATGATCGAGGAGGGGCAGCACCGCGAGGAGATCGTCAATGCGGGCTTCGATTCCGAGGTCGTGGAGAAGATCCACGCCATGATCATGCGCAACGAGAAGAAGCGCTACCAGTTCCCGCCCGTGCTGCGTCTGTCGATGTGCTCGTTCGGGCACGAGCGCCTTATGCCGCTTACCAACAAATACGGCGATTGAGGGCGGTGGCTTCACGGATTGAACATAGCGGCGTGGTGGAACGCACGGAACGCGACACGGTCTATGTGAGGATCACCTCCCACAGTGCCTGCGGTAGCTGCAAGGCCCGCGAAGCGTGCGGCCTGGCCGAAGCGCAGGACAAGATCGTGGTCGTGAAGAGTCCCGACGCGGCGCATTATGCCGCGGGGGAGAAGGTTATGGTCGGCGTCCGTCGTAGTGCGGGCGCTGTCGCCGTTATATTGGCCTATGTCGGGGCGTTGGCCGTGCTGCTGGCCGTGCTGGTCGCCGCCGTTGCGGCGCTCGGCTGGAGCGAAGGCCGCGGCGCGCTTGCCGCTCTGGGAGCCGTGGTCGTCTATTACTGCGTATTATGGCTCTTCAGGCATAAAATCGAACACACAATTCATTTCTCAATAACCAAACACTACTGATGGAAGTATTACTTTACACAATCCTGACGCTTTGTGCGCTGGGAGTGCTTTCCGCGGTGATCCTTTACTTCGTGGCCCAAAAATTCAAGGTCGAGGAAGATCCCCGGATCGACGAGGTGGAGAAGATGCTGCCGGGCGCCAACTGCGGCGGCTGCGGCTTCGCCGGGTGCCGCGGCATGGCCGACGCGCTCGTGAAACAGGACGACATCTCGGCGCTCTTCTGTCCGGTGGGCGGCGGCGACTGCATGAAGGCCGTTGCGGCCTACCTCGGCAAGTCGGCACCGGAAAAGGAGCCGCAGGTGGCCACCGTGCGCTGCGGCGGCACCTGTGACAAACGCCCCCGTACCAACGAGTACAACGGTGCCAAGTCGTGCGCCGTGGCATCGTCGCTTTACATCGGCCAGACGGGGTGCGCATTCGGCTGCCTCGGGTTCGGGGACTGCGTCGTCTCGTGTGCGTTCGATGCGATCCGCATGAATCCCGCGACGGGGCTTCCCGAAGTCGACCCCGACAAATGTACGGCCTGCGGGGCCTGCGTGAAGGCGTGTCCCAAAATGATTATCGAACTGCGCAAGAAGTGGCCGAAGAACCGGGCGGTGTATGTGTCGTGCGTGTCGAAGGACAAGGGCGCCGTGGTGATGAAGGCCTGCAAGGCGGGTTGCATCGGATGCGGCAAATGCCAGAAGGTCTGTGCGTTCGGTGCCATCACCATTGAAAACAACCTCGCCTATATCGACCCGCAGAAGTGCAAGCTCTGCCGTAAGTGCGTGAACGAGTGCCCGACAGGCGCCATCGTGCTGGCGGGCATGGATCCGCTGCCCAAGGCACCGAAGGCACCGGCTGCCCCGAAAGCCGCACCTGCAGCCGCAAAGGAGGCTCCTGCGGCAGCCCAGGCTGCCCGGGCCCCGAAGTCCGCCGATGCTGCGCCCGCCGATGCGAAGGGAACCGCACCGGTGCCTGAGGCCGCCCCGAAGGCCGCACCTGCGGCCGCAGAGGGTGCGCCCTCCGTAGCCCTGAAAGCTCCTGTAAGCGAAGCCGTACCCGCTGTTGAGAAGGAGGTTGCACCGGCATCCGCCGCTGTGCAGGAAGCAGCGGCAACCGGGAATGCGGCGGAGGCTCCGAAAACCGACGGAACAGCCCCGAAGGCCGAATAAACGGATGTTTCCGCAATGCCGGGCGGGCGGGTGACGCCGTGCCGGGCATGGGAGATGAAGGAAGAAACCCAACCGAAAAATCAGAGAAACACAAGATATGAAGACATTTCCAATAGGCGGAGTCCATCCGTCGGAAAATAAACTGAGCGGCGCCAAACCGATCGAGGTGCTTCCGCTGCCCGACGTGGTGACGATCCCGCTCGCACAGCACATCGGCGCCCCCGCCGTGGCCAAGGTCGCCAAGGGCGACAAGGTCGTGACGGGGCAGCTCATCGCCGAGGCGGGCAGTTTTATGTCGGCCAATATCCACGCCCCGGTTTCGGGGACGGTAACGGCCGTGGACATGGTGCCCAACGGGCAGGGGCTGCGCCAGGCGATGATTACGATCAAACGCGAGGGCGACGACTGGGCCGAGGGGATCGACCGCTCGAAGACGATCGTCAGGGAGTGCACGCTCTCCGCACAGGAGATCGTCGCCCGGATCAAGGACGCCGGCATCGTCGGCATGGGCGGCGCGACGTTCCCCACGCACGTGAAACTCTCGATCCCTCCCGGGAAAAAGGCCGAGGCGCTGATTATCAACGGTGTAGAGTGCGAACCTTACCTTACGTCCGACCACCGTACGATGCTGGAGCACGGCGAGGAGTTGCTCGTGGGCGTGACGATACTGATGAAGGCCATCGCCGTGGAGAAAGCCTATATCGGGATCGAGAACAACAAACCCGACGCCATTGCGCACCTGCGCCGTCTGGCCCAAGGGTATAAGGGCATCGAGGTGGTGCCCCTCAAGGTGAAATACCCGCAGGGCGGTGAGAAACAGCTGATCGCGGCCATTACGGGGCGCGAGGTGCCGCCCCCGCCCGCACTCCCGATCGACGTGGGTGCCGTGGTGTGCAATGCTTCGACGACCTATGCGGTCTACCAGGCCGTGCAGAAGCACAAGCCGTTGATCGAACGCGTGGTGACGATCACGGGCAAAGGCGTCCGGGAGCCCAAGAACCTGCTGACCCGCATGGGTACGCCCGTCGAGGCGCTGATCGAGGCGGCCGGAGGGCTTCCCGCCGATGCGGGCAAGGTCATCAACGGCGGCCCGATGATGGGGCGCGCGATGGTCAACCTCGCCTCGCCCGTGACGAAGGGGTGCTCGGGCATCACCGTCATGAGCGGCCGCGACGCCCAGCGCCGCGAGGCCTCGCAGTGCATCAAGTGCGCCAAGTGCGTGGCTGCCTGCCCGATGGGGCTCGAACCCTATTATCTCTCGAAGATGACCCAGAAGAAAGGCTGGGAGGAAGTCGAGGCGCAGATGATCACTTCGTGCATCGAGTGCGGCTGCTGCCAGGCCTCGTGCCCCGCTTACCTGCCGCTGCTGGACTGGGTGCGCCTGGGGAAACAGACTGTCATGGGCATTATCCGCGCACGTGCCGCGGCACCGAAAAAGTAAATGGAAAAACAGAAAGATATTATGGCAAACAAACTTGTTGTTGCTCCCGCACCGCACGTGCAGACTTCGCAGTCGACGGCCAGGATCATGCGCGACGTCGTGATCGCGCTGATGCCCGCGCTGGTCGTTTCGGCGGTGGTGTTCGGGGTGGACGTGCTGCGTGTCACGGCGCTCAGCGTGGCGTGCTGCGTGTTGTTCGAGTACCTCATCCAGCGGTTCCTCGTCGGCGGCTCGCTGACAATCGGGAACTGGTCGGCCGTGGTGACGGGCGTGCTGCTGGCTTTCAACCTGCCTGCCTCGATTCCCTGGTGGATCGTCGTGATCGGCGCATTCGTCGCCATCGCCATCGCCAAGATGACCTTCGGCGGGCTGGGCAAAAATCCGTTCAACCCCGCGCTGGTGGGGCGTGTGTTCCTGCTGATCGCCTACCCGGTGCAGATGACTTCGTTCCCGATGCCGGCGAACGGAGCCTTCGACGCACTTTCGGGCGCTACGCCGCTGGCGGCCGTGAAACACGGCGCCGCCCCCGACGTGCTCGGTGTGCAGGAACTGCTGCTGGGCAATATGCCCGGCTCGCTGGGCGAGGTGGCGGCATTGGCCCTGATCTGCGGCTTCGTATACCTGCTCTGGCGCCGCGTCATCACGTGGCAGATTCCCGTGTCGGTGCTCGGTACGATGGCCGTATTCGCGTTTGTCGTGGCCCTCGCTTCGGGCAGTACCGGGGCGGTGCTGTGGCAGCTCCCGCTGTTCCATGTACTGGCCGGCGGAGCCCTGCTGGGCGCGATATTCATGGCGACGGATTATTCGACCTCGCCGATGACCGTCAGAGGGGGTGTGATCTTCGGCATCGGTATCGGCGCCATCACGATGTGCATCCGCCTGTGGGGCGCCTATCCCGAGGGTATGTCGTTCGCGATACTGATCATGAACGCCTGTGTGCCCCTGATCAACAAATATGTCAAACCCAAGCGCTTCGGCGTTAAATAGGAGGTGACGCAGTATGAAAAGTACACTTGTGAATATGACGGCCGTACTGTTCGGCATCACGCTCGTGGCTTCGGCCGGCGTGGGCGCCGTGAACATGATTACGGCCGAACCGATCGCCCAGGCCGAGCAGGCGGCGAAGGTCGAGGCGCTGAAGGTCGTGCTTCCGCCGTTCGACCAGACCGCACCCGAAGCGCTGACGATCGACGATATGCCGATCACGGTCTACACCGCAACCAAGGGAGGACAGGTCGCGGGCTACGCCGTGGAGTCGATGACCAAGAACGGTTTCGGCGGCGCGATCAGCATGATGGTGGGCTTCACGCCCGACGGTGAAGTGGTCAACGTCAACGTGCTCAGGCAGGCTGAGACCCCGGGGCTCGGGACGAAGATGGCCGACAAGGAAAATGTGCTGCTGGGGAGCATCCAGGGCAAGAAACTCGAAACGATGAAGCTCGTGAACGGCAAGCTGGCCGTGAAGAAGGACGGCGGCGACGTCGATGCACTGACGGCCGCGACCATATCCTCGCGCGCCTATGTCGATGCGATCAACCGCGCCTGGATGGCTTACAAGAGCGTAGCGACGGGTACGGCGCCGACAGACGTATCGTCGGGAGCGACTTCTGCGGCCGGAGATTCGGCAGAGGAACAAACCAACGGGCCGGCGGCTCAGGAAGGAGGGCAAAATGAATAAACTGAACATCATTCTGAGCGGCATCGTCAGGAACAACCCGACGTTCGTGCTGGTGCTGGGCATGTGTCCCACGCTGGGTACGACGACCTCAGCCGGAAACGGCATGGGCATGGGGCTGGCGACGATGGCCGTGCTGATCATGTCGAACCTGGTGATCTCGCTCATCAAGAACATCATTCCGGACAAGGTGCGCATCCCGGCGTTCATCGTCGTGATCGCCTCGTTCGTGACCGTGGTCGAAATGCTGATGAAAGCCTACACGCCGCCCCTGTACGAGGCGCTGGGCGTCTTCATCCCGCTGATCGTGGTGAACTGCATTATTCTGGGGCGTGCCGAGGCTTTCGCCTCGAAGAATACGCCGCTGGATTCGGTGCTCGACGGTGTCGGGATCGGTTTGGGCTTTACGCTTTCCCTGACCGTCGTAGGGGCCGTGCGCGAGATTCTGGGCAGCGGCGCGATCTTCGGCATAAGCCTCGGAACGGCCGATGTGATGCCGCTGGTATTCGTGCTCGCCCCGGGCGGATTCCTCACGCTCGGTTATCTGATGGTAGTGTTCAATAAATTAGCCAAGAAATAGTTATGGAGCTTTCATATTTCGCAATCATCATCGGCGCCATCTTCGTCAATAATGTCGTGCTGGCGCAGTTCCTCGGCATCTGCCCGTTTCTGGGCGTGTCGTCGAAAGTCGAAACCTCGATGGGTATGGGCGCTGCCGTAACGTTCGTCATGGCGCTCACGGCCGTCGTGGCATGGTCGATCCAGACTTATATTCTCGTGCCGCTTGGGATCGAGTACATGCAGACTATCGTCTTCATCCTCGTGATCGCCGCATTGGTGCAGATGGTCGAGATCATGCTCAAGAAACTTTCGCCTTCGTTGTACCAGGCGCTGGGCATTTTCCTGCCCCTGATCACGACCAACTGTGCCGTGCTGGGCGTGGCGATCCTGATGATCCAGAAGGAGTTCAATCTCCTGCAAAGCGTAACCTACTCGGTGTCGATCGCTTTGGGTTTCGCCCTGGCGCTGGTGCTCTTCGCCGGCATCCGCGAGAGGCTCGAATTCGAG
>OHMT01000852.1_pt1 | contig 14217 bp, 6 predicted proteins | sample 1569371 | NCBI WGS metagenome assembly OHMT01 (sample SAMEA3879500, study PRJEB24766) | human gut metagenome | biome: human-associated habitat; feature: feces | place: USA | collected 1985/1987 | reverse complement strand
CCGGTGATAAGGACTGTTTCAGTCAAGCCGTGGGAGATTGATAAAATGCATAATATACTTGGGCTTCATGAATATGATGAGCTTCTGGATTCTTATAACAGGGAGCATGAAGAGTACATGGCAGTTTCACGTATTCCTGTGTTTTTCTCAATTAATGAACAGTACGCACCATATCTGGCAGTGTGCCTTAAATCGCTGGCTGTACATGTGGCTTGTGATGAGCGTTACCGCATTATTGTTATGTGCGATAATGTGAAGAATATTACGATGATTCAGCTTCGTAATGTGATAAAGGATTATGAAAACATAGATATTGAATTCGTTGATATAAGAAAGAAAATGTACGAATATTCTGAAAGCTTTGGACAGACAGTTACTGACAGGCAGGAAAACAGGCTTTATTCAGGCGAGTTTACACTGACGATATATTTCAGGTTATTTATTGCAGAGCTTTTTCCAGAACTTAATAAAGCTGTGTATATTGACTCTGATACCGTAATAAATGATGACATTGCAAAGCTTTATTCAGTTGATATGGGAGATGCAATGTTTGGTGCAGTAAGAGATACATTTGCAGGAAAGAATACAATACTGGCTCATTACATTGAAAATGTAGTGGGAATAGAGCGGGATGAATATGTCAATTCAGGAGTGCTTCTTATGAACCTTGATAAGATAAGACAGGCTCATCTGGCAGACAGATTCTTAAAGCTTATGGCTGAATATCACTTTGACAGTGTTGCACCTGACCAGGATTATATTAATGCTATGTGTGCAAAAGAAATATATTTTCTTGATAAGGAATGGAATGTTATGCCTAACAAGGGCGGGGAGTATATAGCAAGACCGAAGCTGATACATTATAACCTGTTTGACAAGCCGTGGCATTACAGCGAGATTCCGTATGAGGAGTATTTCTGGCAGTATGCGGCGGAGTCGGGATTTTATCCGTTGCTGATTAAACAGCGCAAGCAGTATGGGGATAATGAAAGGAAAGCTGACCGTGAGAATTTAAAGAAGCTTCTTGCAAGGGCTGAGAATATTGCGGACGGTGATGGGGTTAAGTTTTCTGATGTTGTGGGAAGCAGAATTGTTGTGGATAGTGGTTTCGTGAAGGATAGCAGTGATGCTGCAAAATAAATTATGTCGGAGGAGATATGATTGGTGATAGGGAGCAGGTCTATGAAAATATTAGGACGGCTGTAAGCCTTAATCAGTTGAATTCAAAGGTTGAGCCGGGAGACCCTAAGCTGTTACGCGAAGATAAAGAAGCATTACTAAGACATTATATTGATTACCGCACAGCATATGGTTTTTGTGTGAAGAAATATATTGCAGAAGCTATATTTCATGCCGGGACTTCTGCGGTGGGGCTTATAACACAAGTTGACGGACTTGAGAATCTTTCTGGAATCAGAGGTCCTGCGATTGTAACATGCAATCATTTCAGCCCGTTAGACCCTGCAATTGTCAGGTTTGCAATGAGAAAAGCTGGATTCAGAAGAATAAGTATTGTTAATCAAGATTCTAACCTTGCAATGAAAGGTTTTGTCGGGTATATGCAAAAATATGCCGACACAATGCCCGTAAGCAGCCTGAAATGGTTTATGGAGACTGAGTTTCCTAATCAGATTGAGAATGCATTTGATAAAAACAAACTTGTGCTTATATATCCTGAGCAGGAAATGTGGTTTAATTATCGGAAGCCCCGCCCATGCAAAAGAGGTGCATATCTGTATGCGGTAAAGTTTAATGTGCCGGTGATTTCGCTGTTTGTTGAACAGCAGGTTAAAAGTACACATTTGCACACATTCAGGGTACATGTCCTGCCAGTAATATATCCGGACAGACAGCTTGATGAAAGAACAGCAAGTTTAAGAATGCAGCACACAGACTATGAGCAGAAATGTGCTGCATATGTCATGGCATATGGAAAGAAACTGACTTACGATTTTGAAGAGGGCGATATTGTAGGAAGATAAAAGCATTTGACGCGGAAAGAATTGAAGTGTATATATATTTGAAGAAATTACAAAGATTGAGAGGAAAATGTATATGAAGATACATTCAGTGGCAGTACTTGGAGCAGGAGCAGTCGGCTCTTATGTTATATGGGGACTTTCAGAAAAGAAGGATATAAGTTTAAGCGTTATTGCAAAGGGCGAAAGAGCGGAAAGACTTAAGGCAGAAGGCTGTCTGATTAATGGAAAGACATACCACCCGGAGGTATTGACCCCAGAGGAAGCAAAAGGTGTTGACCTTCTTGTTGTATCATTAAAATACGGCGCACTTGCAGGTGCATTAGATGATATTAGGGAAGCCGTCGGTGAGAATACAATTGTCATGAGTCTTATGAATGGTGTTGACAGTGAAGAGATAATATCTACCAAGATAGATAAATCACATATTATTTATTCACTTATAAAGGTGGCGTCACACCGCGAAGGTAAGGAATATGTGTTCAATCCTGAGACTACAATAGGCATTATATATGGAGAGGAAACTGCACCATTTGAGAGTAAGAGAGTTGCGGCAATAAGAGATTTATTTGATGGAACAGGACTTAATTACAGAGTGACTGAACATATCAAAGAAGAGATATGGAGCAAGTATAGACTTAATATCTGTAACAATCTTCCACAGGCTATTATTGGAGCAGGTGTTGGCTGTTATACTGACAGTGAGCATATGAAAGCAATCAGCGAAGGATTACGTAAGGAGGTTGAAGCAGTAGCTCTTGCCAAAGGCATTGATATGAGCAGGTGTGCAGATAACTCAAGCCGAGGAAGCACTGTTCCGCCAACAGCAAGATATTCAACACTGCAGGATATTGACGCTGGCAGACACACAGAGATAGATATGTTCTCCGGCGCAATGATGCGCATGGGAAAAGAACTTGGAATTGATACACCATATAATGAATATACATATCACATCATCAAGGCACTTGAAGAGAAGAATGATGGCATGTTTGATTATGATGAGAATAGTGAGGCTGTGACTTATTCTAAGTAGTGGCAGACGGATTTAGCAGGCATGTGGGGTACAAGACAGAAAATATAAGATATTAATCATGGCGCAGCCTTTTTAAGGGCTGCGCTTATTGCTTCTATAAAGACGGAATATGTATATCTGTTGGCTGAATCATAGGTTATGTTGGTTGTGCCGGCTTCCATGACTTTAGCAGCAACTTCATCAAATGAAGTTGTGAGCTTAGGGTACATAGTTGTGATTGATTCAGAAAGATTAACAAGCTCAATGCTGTTAATGTTAGAGGAATCAACTGTGACCTGGATATCAACGGGGTTGCCGTCTAACAGAATAGAGGCGGTATATACTCCGGGGCAGAATTTAGGAGCGTCGGCATTATCAAGGGGTGTCTCAATATTAGAAGAAGCAGAAGCATTTACAGTGCTGCTCTTAGGTTTAGTAGTATTCCTGGAATTATCAGAACTATTGCTGCCAAGACGGATAACAGCGAATATAATAAAAGCTATTATAATAGCAGCGATAACCGCTCCAATAAGGAGCTTTTTAAATGGAATAACAACAATTTTAGTCTGACTCATCACAAAGAAACCTGCCCTTCATATTCATTATTACAAAATATATGGTATGGAGTGGGAGATTATGATTAAAATGTGGTATATTAAATACAAATGTATTGGATAGTGTAAAATGGCACATTAAATTAATGCATAGCTTGAAAAACCTACTAAATTGTTAAATATGATGAAATGGTAGGTTTATGAAGAGGTGAATGATTATGAACAGTAAATTTATCAAAACATTTGCAGTAATAGTGATTATAGCGGCAGGCATGACAGCGTGTGGACAAAAGAAAAATGTCATAACAGATGATGTATCAGAAAAAGAGATGACGAACATACAGGAGACTGCATCACAGGAAGTGACAGCACAGGAAATTATAACACAGGAGATTACAACCGAAAAAGAACCGGAAGATGACGAATATGTTCTTGTAAATAAATACATACCTGATATATATGTCGAATTGATGTATGCAACAGACAATAACTTTACAGGTGTCAGAATATATGATTTCACAGACGCATACCTTCGATACGGAACAGTTAAGAAGCTTGCAAATGTGCAGAAAGAACTGAAAGAACAGGGGTACAGCTTAAAGATTTGGGATGCATACAGACCGTTTGAGGCACAGCAGAAATTATGGGAAGTATATCCGGACCCTAACTATGTGGCAAATCCGGCTAACGGAATGAAAAAGCATAATCTTGGAGGAACAGTGGATATTACAATGGTTGCTGCTGATGGAACTGTTATATCAATGCCGACAGAATTTGATGATTTTTCTTTGAAAGCAGATAGGAATTATTCAGATATAGACAATGAAGAGGCTGTGAAAAATGTGATGATTCTACAGAATGCTATGGAAAATAACGGATTTACAGGCTATCAGGGAGAATGGTGGGATTATTCAGATACGGTGGTATATGAAGCGGTTGATTTCGAACCATGATGAGACATGATATGAAAAGGTGCATTATGGTAAAGCAAATGATGGTAAAGTCTATTATAGAAAGATTAGGGGAGTAACACATGTCATTACAATTAATTCTGGGAAGCTCAGGTGCGGGTAAATCGCACTATCTGTATACGCATATAATTGAAGAGTCAATGAAGAATCCTGAAAGGAATTATATAGTTGTTGTGCCTGAGCAGTACACTATGGCAATTCAGAAAAGACTGGTGTCTATGCATCCAAGAAAAGGAATACTTAATATAGATGTTGTGAGCTTTGAAAGGCTTGCGTATAAAGTATTTGAGGAAGTGGGTGAGGATAATCTTGAAGTCCTTGATGATACAGGAAAGAATCTGATTATTAAAAGAGTTTTAGAGCAGAACAAGGACAGATTAAAATATTTTGGAAGTAATCTGTCTAATACAGGATTTGTGTCAGAGATGAAGTCTGTTATATCGGAGATGCTTCAGTATGATATCAAGCCGGATGTTATGCAGGATGCGGCAGGTGCAGCATACAGTGATTCAGAGGGAAGTGCAGCACTTCAGTATAAGCTTGATGATATAGTACTTGTATATAACGCATTTGCAGAGTACATAGACAAGAATTATATAACTAAAGAAGAAATACTGGATAAATTATGCAGCAAGGTTACAGAGTCAGAGAGAATAAAGAATTGCGAGATAGTATTTGACGGATTCACAGGCTTTACCCCGGTTCAGTACAATTTAATGACAATTCTTTTATCAATGTGTCCGAAGATATATGTTTCTCTGACAATTGATGCATCTGAGCGTGAAAATTCAGTAAGAGGCAGGGAAGAACTTTTTTTCATGAGTAAGGACTGCGTATCAAAGCTTTATAAGATATGTGATGAAGAACATGTGAAAGTCCTTGAACCTGTGTATATTGCAGGAAAAGCAGTACCGGGAAAGAATGTAATTGTAAATGTTAATTCAAGATTTAAGAATTCAGAAGAACTGGATTTCCTGGAACAGAATCTTTTCAGAAACAATTCGGGAAGATTTAACCAGAAGACTGACAACATAGTTATATATGAGGGAGCTGTTGCCAAGGAAGAATTAACATTTGCAGCAGGAGAAATAATAAGACTTACAAGACTGTGTGGATACAGATATAACGAGATTGCGATAGTTACTGCGGACATGGATGGCTATGGCAAACTGGCGGCTAATATATTAAAGCAGAACGATATACCATATTTCTTAGATTACAAGCGCCATGTGACGGACAATCCATTTATTGCGGCAATTAACGGTGCACTTGGAATAATAGAGAATAATTACAGCTATGACAGCATATTAGGATTCCTAAGAACCGGAATGAGCGGAATGGAGCGCGAAGATATTGATCTGTTAGACAATTACTGTGTTGCAGTTGGAATCAGAGGCAGGGGAAAATGGCATGAACCATGGATAAGAAAGTTCAGGGGAACAGTCAATAATACTGACCTTGAGAAGCTTAATTCACTAAGAACAATGATAACAGATATGTTGGATCCATTGGAAGAAGTGCTTAAGTCAAAGGAATCTAATGTTGCAGATATGGTAAAGGCTCTTTACGAATTCCTTGTGAGTGAAGATATGGAGCAGAAGGTAAGTGTGCTTAATGACAGCAAGTACACTGGTGATGAATATGCGCAGTTATATAAGAAAGTTATAGAAGTATTAGATAAAATGTATGCCCTTCTTGGAAGCGAGAAGGTTGGTATTAAAGAATTTAACAAGATACTTGCGTCAGGATTTCAGGAGATTAAGATAGGACTTATTCCGCAGACCAATGACTGCGTTGTTATCGGAGATATAGAAAGAACCCGTCTTGACAATATCAAGGTCATGTTCTTTGTCGGAATCAATGACGGCAATGTACCTAAGAAGGCTGATTCAAGAAGCGTTCTGTCAGAAAGCGACAGGGAGTATCTTGAGGATAAGGGAATAGTTATGTCAGCTTCCGTGAGGGAGAAAGCATTTACACAGAGATTCTATCTGTATCTTATTATGACAAAGAGTGCGGAGAAGCTTTACATGTCATATGCGGTAAAAAACAGCGAGGGTGCGGCGCTGATACCTTCATATATTATAAGAAGCATGAGAAAAATGTTTTCACATTGCCTTAAGTTATCTTACAAAGACACGGCACAGCAGAATTCATATGTGACAATACCGCGGGCGGCTAACAGCTTTGATAATACTGAAATTGCTGCAAATGTAGATGAGGATATTATTGATTCACTTACTGGCGGCAGGCTTGTCGGAAGCGTCACATCTTTTGAGAACTTTGCAGAGTGTCCGCTGAGGTATTACTTAAGATATGGAGTTGATTTGAAGGAAAGGGAAGAATTCACATTTTCACCAGTAAACTTTGGCGTCGTACTGCATGCGGTTATCCGTGAGGTGTGCGACGAAATCAAGAAAAACGGTGAGTCGTACTATCTGATATCAGAGGAGAAGCGCCGCGAGATGGTAAAAAGAAGTGTCGCTGCAATTACTGACATATACCAGAACAGTATCCTTAAGGATTCAAGCCGTAATTCATTCATGATTAAGCGGATGGAAGACCTTGCAGACCGCACTGTATGGGCGATGGGTGAACAGTTAAAATGTGGTGATTTCGTGCCATTTGTATTCGAGCATAAGTTCAATATGGAAGTCGGGGACGGAGACAGAAAGCAGCTTATGAGCGGAACAATTGACCGCGTTGACATATGCGAAAACGGCACAGATGTATATGTAAGAATTATCGATTACAAGACAGGAAAGAAGGATTTCAACATAGTAAAGACCTACTACGGAATTGATATCCAGCTTATGGTCTACATGGAAGCGGCAATGAAGCTTGTGGCGAAGATGCGTCCGGGTAAAAATGTGATTCCTGCCGGAGTGTTCTACTACAACATAAGTGACCCGATTGTATCTGCGACAACAGAGAGTGCAGAAGAGATAGAGGATAAGATTAAGGGTGAACTGCGTCTTAAAGGAATGGTTAATTCGGATAAGGATATTGCCGAGAAGATGGACAATACCGAGGGTACATCACTTAATATTCCAGTTAGCAGAAAGGCTGACGGCGGATTTGACTCACGAAGAAGCAAGGTGATGAATACAGAGCAGTTTAATATACTTGGAAGATTCGTTGATGTAAGAGCCATTGATACTGCGGACAGAATTGCAGGTGGTGATATCAGGAGAAGTCCTTATAAAGATGGACAGTTTTCAAGCTGTGACAGATGTCCTTATGGGGCAGTGTGTGGATTTTCAGTGGATTTGCCAGGCTGCAATTATAGAAAATTAAAGAAATTCGATGATGAAGTATTATGGAATAATATAAAGGAAGGGGTTGATGAGAATGGAAAGAAAATGGACACCGGCGCAGAAGAGCGCGATTGATACAAGAGACTGTAATGTGCTTGTTTCGGCGGCTGCCGGTTCAGGAAAGACTGCTGTTCTGGTTGAGCGAATCATTTCCATGATTACAGACCCTGACAAGAATATAGATATAGACAGGCTGGTTGTTGTTACATTTACAAAGGCGGCAGCAGCCCAGATGAAAGACAAGATAAGAAAAACACTTGATTCAATGCTTGACGAGAATCCGGGTGATGTGAACCTTTTAAGACAGATAACACTGCTTAACAACGCACAGATAACAACAATAGACAGTTTCTGTCTATGGATAATCAGAAATCATTTTCCAGAGGTTAATCTGGACCCGGGGTTCAGGATAATGGACGAGGGTGAGAAGAAGCTTATTGAAAATGATGTGTTGGAAGATGTGCTTGAGGAATTCTATGCCGAAGCAGATGAAGAATTCTTTAATCTTGTTGATGCATTTGGCATGGGACGGGACGATTCAGGGCTTGTGAGCATTATAGATAAAATATACCGTTTTTCAAGAAGTAATCCGTGGTTTGATGAGTGGTTTGACGAGTGCATGTTAGTTTATGATGATGATACTTACGATAATCCTGCAATTAAGGAGCTGTATGATTCAATTAAAAATGCACTTCTTGATTACCGTGATAAATATAATAGATTAGTAGATATCTGTTCTGAGCCGGCAGGACCTGCAGCATATACAGGTGCTTTGCAGTCTGACCTGCTTGGAATTAATGAGATGATTAATTCACAGGATTTTGGAGAGCTTGGCAGAAGGATAAGAATATTTTCATTTGAAGCTCTGTCAAGAAAGAAGGATGCAGGAGCAGACCTGGATATTAAGGAATATGTTAAGGGGCAGCGAAAGTTGTTTAAAGATTACATAGGACGGCTTAATGATAAGATATTCTTGAAAGATGATGAGGGAATATTTGCAGACATGCAGGGGGCAGGCATCCAGATACGGACTTTACTTAAAGTGGCAAAGGTGTATGCCAAGCGTGTTTCAGAGGTGAAGCGAGAGAAGGGCATAATTGATTTTAATGACATGGAACATCTTGCACTTTCAATACTTGTAAAGAAAGAAGACGGAAAGCTTGTATATACAGAGACTGCCGACAAGCTTGCGAACAGATTTGAAGAGATACTGATAGACGAGTATCAGGATTCCAATCAGCTGCAGGAGGTTATTCTTAATGCGGTGTCAAAGACGAGACTGTCAGGTGAGAATAACAATATATACATGGTTGGTGATGTAAAGCAGAGTATATACAAGTTCCGTCTTGCCTGCCCGGAGCTTTTCATAGAGAAGTACGATACATACGGCGAGACTGGCGATAATGTTAGAATTGAATTACAGAAGAATTTCCGAAGCCGGGAAAATGTACTTGAGTGTGCCAATGATGTGTTCAGTCATATCATGAATAAGAATTTTTCAGGAATCGGGTATGACGAATCTGTAAGGCTTAATGCTGGGTTTCCATATCCTGAATACAGTGACAGTAATTATGGTGATGAAGCCAACAAGAGTACAGATGTAATTCTTATATCTTCAGAGAATGAAGAAGAAGCTACGACAAGAGAGCTTGAGGCAGACAGGCTTGCAAAACTGATTGAGGAAATAGTTGCTTCTGGTGTAAATGTGTATGATTCAGATGAGAATATATACAGACCGGCAGAATACAGGGATATTGTAATTCTTACAAGGTCAGTTACAGGTTGGGCAGATACATTTGCAGATGCCCTGATGGACAGGGGGATACCGGCGTATACAGATTCGTCAACAGGATATTTCAGCGTGCGTGAGATACAGGTAATCTTAAGCATGCTTACAATAGTAGATAATCCGGTTCAGGAGATAAGCCTTGCGGCGGCAATGATGTCTTATTTTGGAGGATTTACGGCAGCAGAGCTTGGAATGGTGAGAAAGCTTGGCAGGGAGCATGCAGATAAGAATACACATAACAACCTGTATGAACATTTGAAAGCAGTTGCAGTGCTTGGCGGAGCAGATAAGATACAGGAGACGGATGTTAAGCAGCTGTCCGGCAAATGTGCATTATTCCTTGCAAAGCTCACAGAATACCGAGACAAGAGCAGTGTTGAGTCACTATATGATCTGTGCTGGGAGATGATATATGATTCAGGCTACTACGATTATGTGGGAACAATGCCTGCCGGAGCACAGAGACAGGCTAACTTAAATGTCTTGCTGGAAAGAGCAGCGGGATATGGAAAGTCAAGTTATTCAGGTCTGTTTAATTTCTTAAGATATATTGAAAGACTTAAGAAGTTTGACGAAGATTTTGCAGAGGGGGCTGCCAGCCTTGACAATGAGAATCTTGTAAGAATTATGAGTATCCATAAGAGTAAAGGTCTGGAATTTCCGATTGTAATACTTGCTGGGGCGCATAAGAGCATTAACTTTATGGACGCAACTGCGCCTGTGCTTGTAGACCAGAACTTAGGAATTGCAGTTGATTATGTTGACCTTGAAAGAAGAACGAAGACACCTACTATTATTAAAGGTGCTATGGCAAGAAGAATTGTAAGAGAGTCGATAGCTGAGGAAGAGAGACTTCTCTATGTTGCAATGACAAGAGCAAGAGAAAAACTCATAATTACCGGAGTTGTAAAAGATGCAGACAAGACACTTGATAAATACAGGGGAAGTGCAAAGCAACTTGCAGCAGATGGAATGTTGTCTTTCGCGGACAGTGAGAATATAAAGAACTATCTTGATATGATAATGCCAGTGTGTCTTATGGATTCAGATAAATTGAAAGGCAGCTTTAAAGTGATGGTTGATGCCGGAGAGGATTCTTGGGCTGATGTGGATGAATCCGGGGAGATGGCTGGTGAAGCGAATGCTGTTAGAATCGGGGGACTGGCTGATGAAATTATGGAAGCTGTGTCTTATCCTTTATTAGAGGAGCTTCCGGAGTATGTTCCTGATGATAACGCAGCCGGAAGGATGAAGCTGACGGTTTCGCAGCTTAAGGCTATGCAGGCGGATGATGATTCAGAGGAAAATGCTTACATGGATGAATCTGTGAAGACAGCACTTAAAAAGGAAGAATGTGATGAGACAAACAGCATAATTCCAAAGTTCATAAGCGGTGAGGAAGTTAAGCTTGCTGCTAATGAGCGTGGTAGCGCATATCACAGGGTTATGGAATGTCTTGACTATTCAGTGAGTGTGAACCTTGATGGAGTTAAAGCAGATATTAACAGAATGTTAGAAACAGGCAAGATGAATGAATTACAGGTGAAAAGTGTCAATCCGTGGGATATATATACATTTGTACAATCAGATACAGGCAGGAGAGTTGCAAATGCGGTGAACTGTGGCAGTGTCAGAAGAGAACAGCCTTTTGTATTTGAGTACGAAGGACAGCTTATACAGGGTATAATTGACTTGTGTTTTGAAGAGGACGGAGAACTTGTGATTGTTGATTATAAGACTGACAGGGTTATGAAGGGCAAAGCGGGGGAAAAAGAGCTTGTCAAAAGATACGCAATCCAGCTTGATTACTATGCAAAAGCGCTGGAACAGCTTACCGGAAAAACTGTAAAAGAAAAAATTGTATATTCATTTACTTTAGGAAAAGAAATAATGTGTTAAAATTACGAAAAATTTTCTCTAACATGTAAAATGCGGTTGAAAATATTGTACAATAATGGTAATATAAACATGATTTATGAATAAAACATATCAAATTTGCACAAAAATGTGCATAAAATGGAAAAGGAGAGGAAAAATGAAAAAGCAAGTAAAAAAATTTATGAGTGCATTACTTGCATGTGTAATGGTGGCAGTGTCAGTTATAGTATTTGACATGAATCCAGTACATGCAGCTTCTGGCGCAATAACAGAAGCATCAGGCTGGCTTGAGACAGCATATGTTAAGTGGACACCTGTAACAGGAGCTACAGGTTACAATGTATATGTTAAGTCTGCAAGTGCCTCAGATTCAGCTTATGTCCAGTTGGACGATGAGCTTATCAGAAAGTATCCATCTTACATGAGAGCGGATGCTGTAGGATTAAAAGCAGGCGATTATGTTATGAAGATTGTTCCGCTGAACAATGGCAAGGAGAATACATCAGCTGCTATCGTTTCAGATAAGCTTACTGTAAATGCACATGACAGAAGCGGATTTACATTTTCAAGTAATTCACCGGTAAAGAATGGCGTTGGTGCATATAACAACGATGGTACATTAAAGTCTAATGCATCTGTTCTTTATGTTACAGAAGCTAATAAGAATACAGTTAAGATGAAGATTGGTAACACAGAATATACAGGTGTAGCAGCTATTACACAGGCAATTAAGGCTAAGAATAACTGCCAGCCAGTTGCTATCCGTATTATAGGTCAGGTTACATTAAGCGGACTTGCCTGCAAAGATGTATCATCAGCATATGCAATTGGTGTTAAGGGAGCAGCTAACGTAACATTTGAGGGTATTGGTGATGATGCTACTTTATATGAAGCAGGTGTGGCTGTATTCCAGTCAACAGGCATAGAAGTAAGAAACCTTGGTCTTATGAACTGGGGCGGTGGAGGCGACGGAGATGGTATATCTCTTAAGCAGTCACGTGGTGTATGGGTACATAACAACGATGTGTTCTATGGTAATGCTGGTTCAGATGGTGACCAGGCTAAGGGCGATGGCTCTATGGATTTAAAGGATAATTCTCAGTATGTGACAGTATCTTACAATCATTTCTGGGATTCAGGAAAGATGTCACTTTGTGGCATGAAGTCAGAGTCAGGTGAGAACTGGATTACATATCACCATAACTGGTTTGACCATTCTGATTCAAGACATCCTCGTATCAGAACAATGTCAGTTCATGTATATAATAACTACTATGATGGTAATTCTAAATATGGTGTAGGCGCTGCAAAGGATAGTGAGGCATTCGTAGAGGCTAACTATTTCAGAAACTGTAATTATCCAATGCTCAGTTCAATGCAGGGAAGTGATGTTCTGGCAGGTGGAATATTCTCAGGAGAGAATGGTGGTGTCATCAAGGCATACAACAACTATATGGAAGGTCAGAAGTCTGTTATATATGCTAATTCGGATGCTGGTACAACAACTGCAAGTGCAACTGATTTCGATGCATATCTTGCAACATCAAGAAGTGAAACAGTACCTTCAACTTATAAGGCAAAGCAGGGTGGAAAGACATATTCTAATTTTGATACTAAGGTTGATTTAGGTGTTGATACTGCTGATATTGATGCACCCGCAGATGTTCCTTCAATTGTAACTAAGTATGCAGGACGTATTATGGGCGGAGATTTCAAGTGGACATTTGATAACAGCGTTGATGATACAAGCCATTCACTTAACAAGCCTTTAAAGGATAAGCTTAATGCATACAAGACATCTCTTGTATCAGTAGGTGGTGGAAGCGTATCTGGCACTTCACATACACATACATATGGTGAGTGGGTAGTTGTTACACCTGCAACAGAGACAGAAGAAGGTCTTAAGAGCCGCACATGTACAGGATGTGGTTATAATGAAACAGCAGTTATTCCAGCTATTGGAAAAGATACACCTGTTACACCTGACACACCGGTATCAGGAGATGCAAAGGTACATAACTTTACAGAATCAGGAACAACAAGTGACTTCTATAGTATTACAGGAAGCATAGCAACAAATAAAGGTACAGCAACATACAACGGTCTTACACTTACAAAATGCCTTAAGATGGAGTCATCAACAAGTATTAAGTTCACAGCACCATCCGCTGGAAAGCTTACACTTGTATTTGGCGGAACAACGGCAGCTTCTGGTAAGGGCGTAAAAGTTAATGGAACAAGCAAAAAAGTTGGTTCTGATGGTACATTAACAGTAGATGTTGCTAAGGGTGCTGTAACTGTAACAAAGGGAGATTCAATCAATCTTTTCTATATGATATATACACCATCTGGAACATCAGAGACAACACATACACATAAGTATGAGTCAAAGATAACAAAGCAGGCAACATGTACAGAGGCAGGAGTGCTTACATATACATGTACATCTACAACAGGAACATGTGACAAGAAGACATACACAGAAACAATCCCAGCAAAGGGACACAGCTTCAGTACAGAGTGGACAGTAGATGTTGAAGCAACAGAGACAACACCAGGAAGCAAGAGCCACCATTGTACAGTATGTGATGCGAAGACAGATGTAACAGAGATACCTGCAACAGGAGTTGTTGAAAAGAAGAATGGTCTTAGTAAGGCAGAAGATGGAAATTACTATTATTATGCAGATGATGTGGTAGATACAAGCTTTACAG
>OHMT01000825.1_pt1 | contig 14568 bp, 28 predicted proteins | sample 1569371 | NCBI WGS metagenome assembly OHMT01 (sample SAMEA3879500, study PRJEB24766) | human gut metagenome | biome: human-associated habitat; feature: feces | place: USA | collected 1985/1987 | reverse complement strand
TGAATTTTTGCAATTTAGTCTTGACTTTTTCAACAAATCCCTGTCATTGTGGCGTTTATCATTAAGTGCGAAAGAGCTAATAAGCTCCGACGCACTTATTTTTTTACGCAGAAACGGAGGCGAGGCTATGAAATACGAGTGCTTAAAGCTCGAGGAGCGGCGGATTATCGAGGAAATGTACGCAAAGGGCGCAAAGCCGGGCGAGATTGCCGAGCGTGTCGGCAAGTGCCAAGCGACCATATACCGCGAGCTCGAGCGAGGCAAGACCGGGGAAACGGACTCCCGCTTTCGTCAAGGGTATAGCGCGGCGGTAGCGGAGGCTCGAGTAAATCGGTCGTACCGAAATAGAGGCCGTCGGAAAGCGGCTCAATAAAGAAATGGAGGTTACTCATACCATGTCGCAAAGTAATACGAACATAGTACAAGCCCGTTTTCTTGCCGATATTGTCGTCCTACAACAGACGACCGCGCCCGTGGCGCTGGAAATTGGCGCGGTTATCAACGGAACGGTAGAGAACGGCGTTATTACGGTAAGCAAAGCTCCGGGCGCAATCTTGAGCCGCGTTATCAGTATCGCGGACTCCCTCGGCGTTCTGTATTCCCTCGTCCCCGGCGGTATCCGCCTTGATTTCCGAGCGGCAAACGAATTAAGACGGGAGGACTTTTTCGATTGAAAGTATATGCGTCGATTTCCGGCGGTAAAGACTCTCTCGCGGCTCTCATAACGCACATGGAGCGCGGCGGTCAATGCGACGGCGCTATTTATTGCCGGATAATGTTCGACGACGAGACGAGCGCGGAAGTGCCGGAGCATGAGGAATGGTTACATAGCAAATGTTTTCCGCTCCTCGAGCGGGAGTATGGGATTAAGACGCAAATCGTCCAAGGGAAATACACCTATACGGATTGCTTTTATAAGCAGTACGAAAAAGGCGGCAAGGTCGGCAAAATATGGGGATTTCCATTTTTGCGCGGCGCATGGTGCAATACCCGGTTAAAAGTGAGGCCGACACAAGCGCACATAAAGACTCTCGGAGAGTTTACCGAAATCGTCGGAATTGCCGCAGACGAAACAAACCGTATCGAGAGAAAAACGGTCGCCGGGAAAATCCTCCCTCTCGTAGAGTGCGGCATAACAGAGGCGCAAGCATACGACGTTTGCCGGTCGCGCGGGCTCCTCTCTCCCGGATACAACGGAGGCCGGGCGCGGCTCGGGTGTTGGTTTTGCCATAACCAGCGCGTCGGAGAATTAAAACGCCTCTATTACGATTACCCGGAATTGTGGGACAAGCTGGCAAAGCTCGACCGCGACAGCCCGGTAACGTTCAAGCCCGGGAAAACACTCGCGGACTTTGGTCGGCGCTTTTCGCTTGAGGGGATGCAAGAAAAATTATTTTAGGAGGTTACTCATACCGTGAACAATTTTCAGAGGATAACGGCAAGCCGGGAGACGCTCGCGGCGTTCCTCGGCACTATCCCGGCGATTGAAACGCCGTGGGACGATGCTTTCCACCGGATTTATTGCTCCTCGTGCTCGGCGGAGGATTGCGACGACTGCCGCCGCCCGGAGCGGGATAGCCCGCTATGGTGGCTCGGCCTCCCGGCGGCGGAGGTAGAGAAATGATAGTGATTTGCCGTGAAGTGAGCAAAAACAGCGGCGAGATTGCCGTATATCCGATTAAAGCACCGGCAACGGAGAGACTTCTCTTTCAACTGCAAATACGCTCCCGGGTAAATCCAGAGCTCCGATATTTCGTCGTAGACCTTGCTCGGTGGGAAAACGAGGAACAGCGAGGGCAGATAGAGCGGCTCCTCCGTCGGAAAGACGTAACGCAACGAGCCATTGACGCGCTCGGCGGAATGGTGGAGTTATGACCGGCGCAGACTTTACCCGCACTTGCGAGGGGTGCGAGCACGTCGTTACGGAGCCGTGGGCGAAAGATATTCTCTCCTATCGGTGCTTTGCTCCCGGCAGATGCAAGGGGCGCGTCGTCGGCGTGAAACGCTTTGACCCGTATATCCCGGCATGGTGTCCCAAATTAAAGAAAAACGGAGGAATGAAACAATGAGCGAAACGAGTTCGAGAGTCCGGCTTATGGCAAACCTGCAAGCCGCCGTCGCGGAGGCCGTCTCCGGCACGATGGAGGAACGCGGGCGCGGCTTCGCCTCTGACCGTGAGGCATGGGCGGAGCTGAAAGAGTGCATCGAGCGCACAAAGCAGATGCACACAGACATTGAGAAAGTCCACAAGGAAATGTGGAGCGCGGTCAAGGACAGGAACGAGGACGCTTTCGCCGCGCTCTCGCAGGAGTTCGAGCGGAGCTCCCGTATTCTCGCCGAGGAATGGGCGAAAACGCCCGCCCTTGCAAAAATCGCCGTTATCAGCGAGTCGAACGATTAAGGAGGTCGCACAAATGAAAAAGCTCTATTCAAAGAAACTCGGCGGAGAGGCGTTCGCCCTCGACGCGGCACAACTGGACACTCTGAAAAAGGCCGGTTATACCGTACCGAGCCCGGAGGAAGTTATCGCGGACGCGGCGGCGGTCAAAATCGAGCCGCCGGAGGGAAAGCGGGCGTATGTCGTCTTTGATTTCAAGACCGGCGCTTTCAAAGTCCGCACGAGGACGCAGACGCTCGCCGAGAGCGAGGTCGGAGGCTTCGTTGGTGAGGTAGTCTCGGCGGCGATTTTATGCGGTTTCGTCGAGCGGGCGGACATGGACAATCCGAAAGCGGATGCTCCGGCGACTCCGACGACGGCCTCTCCCCTCGTGAATATGCTCCGAGCCGCTTTCCTCCGCGCGGCGAGCGATAAGGCTCCGGCGGCGGACAAGCCAACGGAGGCGGCAGACGCGCCGGAGGTCGTCGAATGATTAAGCTCGGCGACCGCATCACGGTAAAGCCCGCGACGTTCGACGTTCCGGGCAAAGACGGAAAGCCGAAAGGAGTTCCCGGGACGGTCGTATATATCCATCCTGCCGGGCGATATTGTGTCCTCGAGTTCGAGGTAGGCAGACGGGAGCCGACGACCATCCGAGAGAGCTTTCAGCTTATCGACGGGAGGGTAGCAGAATGAAGCACGAGCAATCAGCACCGGCGGGATACCGCCCGCGCTTTGCCGGGACGATGAAATTATACCTCGTCCGTCACAAGGAATACGGCGAGCTCACCGTAAACGGCGTGAACAAATACGAGGCCGTACACGCCGCCGCCCGTGCGTGGGGCGTTCGGTGGACGGCAATCGCCCGGGAGTGCGAGTATATCGTACTCGCAGAAGATACGCCGGAGGCCGGTAGGCCATGACAAGGCAGGAGCGGCGGAAACGCCGCAGACAGCGCCGCCGGATGCAAGCCGCCCTCCTCGCCTCTCTCCTCTTTGCGTTGGTGCTCATAGTGACGCTCCGCATCCGCGAGACAGCACCGGAGCCGGTCGCGGAGCGGAGAAACACACTTGCGGCGGAACGGCAAACGCTGACATACATAGCACCGGCAAGGCCGGAGGCGGCGGAGGAGCCCGAGGAGCCGCCGGTAGAGCCGGAGCCCGAGAACAGATACGCGGAGCTCCATTTCAGCGACGAGGACGTTTATATCCTTGCTTGCCTCGTCTACCACGAGGCGCGCGGCGAGAGCTTCGAGGGACAAGTCGCCGTCGTCGAGGTCGTTCTAAACCGTATGCTCTCCGACTATTTCCCGGATACGGTCGAGGAGGTCGTATTTCAGAAATACGGCGACGTGTGGCAGTTCTCCCCCGCTCCGTACCTCTACTCGGCGGAGCCGGACAAGGAACAATATCTCGCGGTGCATACCGCAATAGAGGAGCGGGAGCGCATTCTTTCAGAGGATACGGTCTATTTTTCGACCGCGCCTTATAACGAGAGCGTCGATATGATTATCGGCAATCACTATTTCTGTAAAATCTTTTGAACGGAGGAAAAGACGATGCAACTCATTACCACAAGGAACAAGGAAATCTCTTTCGCGGAACTCAAAAAGGCCATTTCGAGCGGGAACGGCCTCGAGCTTATCCATCCGGGCGACAAGTTCGCTATCGAGCTCAAAAACGGCGAGCTCGTCAATGCCGTTTGCGGCGGATATGTCAACGAGAAGCGCGCCCGCTTCGTCCTCGAGGACTGCCTCGCGGAAAAGTGGCGCATGAACGACACGCCGACCAACAAGGGCGGATACCTCAAGAGCGAGGGACGGCGACACGTCCTCGAGGATATTCTCCCGCTTTTCCCGGACGAGCTCGCGGAGGCGTTCGAGCCTCGTTTCATGTCCGAGGAAATCGACGGAGAACGTCACGAGTACGCGGATACTCTGTGGATACCCTCCGCGACCGACGTTTTCGGCGCGGGTGATTGGTGGAGCGAGGAGCCGGACAGCTTTCAACTTGAGATTTTCAAGCGTGAGCGTGACCGCGTGAAAGAGCACATCGGAGATGGGACGTGGTTTTGGTGGCTCCGTTCTCCGTGTGCGAGCACCTCCACCGGTTTCGTGTTTGTGGACACCGACGGGACAGTCAGCTACGGCTACGCGTACTATTCCCTCGGCTTCGCGCCCGGCTTTGACCTGTAAAATTCGGAATTAAAAAGCTCCCCGGCTCAATGCCGGGGAGCAAGCCACAAGGAGGCTCATACCATGAAAAAAATATCGGAAATGACTCCCGGCGAGGCTCTCACGGAGCAGGCGCTCGCGGTATTCAAACGCAGACTCGAGCAAGCGAGAAAAAAGGCCGTTGAAAGCGCCGCCGCCACAAAAGCGGTATTCGACGCTCTCGAGGATATGTGCATCGAACCGGACGAAATCCCGTCGGCGGCGGAAAACGCCGAAAATCACGAGGAGGCTATTTGCTGTTTCATCGACTACGGCGAATATTCCGTATCCGGCATTATGCGGGAAGTTCGCGCGGCCTATAAGGAGGCGGAATGAGAATGTTTGAAAGAACAAAGGCGAAAATCCGCCTCCGTCGGATTTGTAAAGCTCTCGGTGTGGAGCCGTACCCGGAAATGGTGCGATACGTTATCGACCGCGACGAGACAATTTTTCGAGGCGGTCGTCGCAACGGTAAGACGTTGGCGCTCATTATAGACGAGCTCGTATATAAGCGTGTCCCTCCGGCGTTGTTCGGTTGCCTTATGGAGTGCCGATTTTGCAAAGACCCCGATTATTGGAAAATGCCTCGAATGAGCCGGGATAGATTTTATATCTCGGAGCTCATGAGAGCCGTACAACGGTGCGAGACGGCGGGTATTGACGTAGGCAGAGGGAAACGCGACTACAAAGACGGCTATAATTGCCGCGTTTTCATCGTGGACGAAACGGAGCGCAGAACATGAAGCGTCGCCGAGAAAAACTCCCGAAATGGCGGTACGAGTTCGATTGCCGGAAATGCGACAACATTCGAGAGGTACACGACCCACGCAAGGGCAGAGACGGCGATTACTGCATCCCATGTATAGAGCACATGGACAGCCGCCGCCCGAGCCCGATACACGCAGATGAAAAAGAACGCGTCCTCCGTTGCGAGTGCTTTACGCCTATCCCGGAGGACGAGGAGGGCGAAAAATGAGATTTCCGAAATTATATGAGTGCGACCCGCAGAAAAATACCGAGTGCAACAAGCGGAATTGCGGAAATCCGTGTAAGCACACTACGCGAAAAGAGTTTGCTCGGGAGCCGTCCGGGAGTGAACTCCTCGGGAAAGTCGTTGTAATAACGCAAATGAAAAAAATCCCGACGGCGTGTGCGTATTGCAAATATTACGAAAACATGGGCGGAAACAGAGGACGCGGTAGCGACGGCGCTTGCACGGCTCGCGGGACACTTTATGCGACGCGGGGTATCAGAGTGTCGAAAGAGCGCCTCGATAATTGCCCGCTCCGCATAATTACGGGAGGCAGAGAATGAGACGAAAAAAGAAAAGCCGCCTCGCGGCGGCGGAGTTCCTCGCCGTGCTTATCGTGACGGCGGTCGTTTTCACAAAGGGCTTGAGCGCGGCGCTCGCGTGGCGAGGCTATAAGGCCGTCGGCGGCGAGTTTATGCTCTTGCTCCTACCTATTATATATTATGAGGCAAAGCGGATTATCCTCGATTTCGTGGCGGACTTCGTAGAACTTTACCGCCGCGCGGAGGATTGACAATGCAGGACAGAAAAAGAGAAACCGCCGACGCTTTGCAGAACGTCGGCGGGGACTCGTCCCGGAAAAGACGAGCGATTACTCATACCTTTATTATTATAGCACTCTCCGGGACGGTATGCAAGGGCAAAAAATCGAGCGCAAAGCGCGTTTTTACGGGCTCGTATGGAATATTAACAAACCGACCATAGACGAGCTCTCGTCGGAGGGTATCACATGAAAACAGTTTACAGAGAGAAACGCTATTATTGCGGCGAGTATCTCGACGTATATATCTACCCGACCTATCGGCAAGGCCGGAGCAGAGGCAAGCGGAGCAAGCCGACCTCCGCCGCTCAAGCGAAACTCAATCAGCGGCATAGAGAGGAAAAGCTCGTCCGTCTCCTCCACGCGAACTTTACGCCGGACGACATCGAAATCCATTTGACCTATCAGCTCCAGCCGGAGAGCCCGGAGGAGGCGCAACGCCTTTTACGGAATTATATCCGCCGGGTGCAGAGAGCACGGAAAAAGCAAGGACTCCCGCCGCTCAAGTACATAGCCGTTACGGAAAAGGGCTCCAAGAATGGGCGCTATCATCATCATGTTACGCTATCCGGCGGAATGGATAGAGACGAGCTCGAAAAGCTATGGGGGCTCGGGTACGCGAACTCCCGCCGTTTGCAGTTCACGGAGAGCGGCCTTGCCGGGCTCGGTCATTACATCGTCAAGAGTCCGCTCTATGCTCGAGCATGGAACGCCTCGAAAAACCTTATCGACCCGGAGCCGAAAACACGGGACGGGCGTATCTCCGGCAAGCGCGCCGAGGAGCTCGCCCGCGACACGACCAACAACGCCGAGTATGAAAGGCTCTATCCGGGCTATTTCCTCGCGGATGCTGGCGCATGGCACAACGACGTAAACGGAGGGAAGTATATCGTCGCCCGCTTTTATCGGCGGGACGGTGTATTTATAAAACCGAAACGGAGGAAACGAAAATGACAGTAAACGAATTTGCGAAAGAAGTCCACGAAAACGCGGTCGCGCATGGATGGTAGGAGACGGCTCGGAGCTTTCCCGAGGTCGCCGCTCTCATTCATTCGGAAGTGTCGGAGGCGCTCGAGGAGTGGCGCGACGGCAATCCGGCTATTTACGGGTGCTGTGGTATCCCGGGCGCGGTGTGCGAGTTTGAGGGCGATTGCGACAAGGACGAGAAAACCGGCACTTGCAAGCCGGAGGGAGTCGCCGTCGAGCTTTGCGACGCGATTATCCGCATCCTCGATTACCTCGCCTATATGGGCGTGGACGTTGAGGCCGTGCTCATGGCAAAACATGAGTACAACAAGGGACGCGAATACCGCCACGGAGGGAAACGCGCCTAAACCACGATAACGCACGAGGAGGGCGAGCTAATGATTAACTATTTCGAGGCGGCGGAGAAAACTCTCCGCGCTCGCGGCTTGCTCGAGACGGCTTTAGGCAATCTCGAGCGGAAAAAGGAGAGCATTTTACGATACGGCGCGCCGTCGGAGTATCCGTCGGCGGATATGTCTAAACCGTACACGGGTGCGAAATCTGTAAACGACGCGCTCGCGGACTGCCTCGAGCTCGCCGAGGTTATGCGGGAAATCCAAGTTACCCGGGATAAGGTCGAGGAAATCGACGACGTGCTCGCGCAGATGGACGAGGACGACGCGCGTATCCTCCGGCTTTGGTACATTGAACGCAAGAGCAAGGACGAAATCACGGAGGCCGTATGCTATTCGTCCACGTCGAGCCTCTACGACCTCCGTAACAAGGCGCTCGTGCGCTTCGCTCTCCTCTACTTCGGCGCGGGAGCTATGCCGTCTATGTGAGGCGTTTTCTAACTTATTCTCATGTATCGAAAAAAATCCGTATGGAAACTTGCATTTTCCCCGTGCTATCATTGAGGCGTAAAGAGAGGTCGAGGGAAAACCTCGCCGCCGTGCGCCCTACATGGTCGAGCCCTTGCGCTTATGCGTGAGGACGCTTGAGGCCGTGCGGGGCGTTCTCTTTACCCATTCGGAGGCGGAGAGCATGAGAGAGTTTGCAAAAGCGTTTTACGAGTCTCCGGCATGGAGACGCACACGAGCGTATATTCTCAAGCGCGACGCGGGGCTATGCGTCCATTGCGGCGAGCCCGGCGTTATCGTGCATCACAAGATAGAGCTCACGCCGAGAAACATCGACGACCCGGCAATCGCGCTCGGCGAGGATAACCTCGAGACAGTTTGCCGGACGTGTCACGCATTGATACACGAGGGAACGCCGCCGCTCGCCGACGGCCTCGCTTTCGATGCAGACGGAAATATTATCACAGCGCCACATACCCCCCGGGGTGCGCCGAAATAGATACCCGGTAAGTAACCGCGCCTCAATCCTCGGAAGAACCGACCCGGGCGCGCACATGAGGGGGGGTAAAACCGGGGCGGAGGGAGGTTTACTCATTATATGGCGGCAAATAAAAAAAGCTACGACGAGCTCTCGATTTCTGAAAAAATCGAGGCGAAAAAGAAGAAAATTAAACGGCTTTTCCGAGAAATGCCTCCCGAAAAGCGGCAGTTTGCCGAGGGGCTTATCAATCAATTCGCCGTGACCTCCGTCACGCTGGAACGCCTCGCCGACGAAATCAACAACGGCGACTTGATAGAGGATTTCGTACAGGGGGCGCAAAAGCTCCGCCGGGAGTCCCCGGCTCTCCGTGCCTACAACACGACGATAAAATCCTTTTCCGCTCTCACAAACCAACTCGTCGCGTTGCTCCCGGAGAAAGAAAAGAAATCGGCGGGTGACGAGCTTATGAGCTTTATCACAAAGCCCGCCGCCCGGTCGGGCAAGTAGTGAACTACGTCCGGGAATATTGGGAGCGGATTTCCTCCGGCGAAATCGTCACGAGCCGACGGGTAAAAGCCGTGTACGGTCGCCTCGTGGCGGAAATGGACGCGGCGGACGAGAGCTCGCCGTATTACTTCGACGAGGCCGTCGGCGAAAGGCCGATTATCTTCGTCGAGCGGTTTTGCAAGCAGTCTCAAGGAACGCTCGGCGAGTCTCTGACGCTCGAGCTTTTCCAAAAAGCATTTATACAACTCCTTTTCGGGTGGCTCGAGAGGGCGACGGGATACCGGCGCTTTCGAGAGACACTCTTTCTTGTAGGGCGAAAGAACGGCAAGAGTACGCTCCTCGCGGCTCTTGCGCTCTATATGCTCGTCGCAGATTACGAGGGCGCGGCGGAGATTTACTCCGTAGCGACCAAGAAAGACCAAGCGAAAAAGACGCTCACCGAGGCCGTAAACATGGTGAAGCAGAGCCCCGAGCTCTCCGCCATTCTCAAGAAGCGGCGAAACGATATTTATTTCCCGGCGACGGCCTCCAAGTTTGAGGCGCTGGCTTCGGACTCGAACACCCTCGACGGCCTCAATTCTCACGCCGTTATTATCGACGAGCTCCACGCGATACGCGACCGCAATCTCTACGAGGTTATGAAACAATCGACCTCGAGCCGCCGACAGCCGCTCGTGATTATGATTACCACGTCCGGCACGGTGCGCGAGTCCGTTTTCGATAACCTTTACGGCTACGCTTGCGAGGTCGCCGACGGGCAGACTCCCGACGAGCGTTTCCTCCCCGTGCTCTACGAGCTCGACAAGCGCGAGGAGTGGACAGACCCGACGGCATGGATAAAGGCAAATCCCGGCCTCGGGACGATAAAGCAATATACCACGCTCGCCGACTTCGTAGAGCGAGCAAAGAAAAATCCCGAGGACTTGCCCGGCGTTCTCTGCAAGGATTTCAACGTCAAGGCGACCGGCGCGGCCTCGTGGCTCTCCTATGAGGACGCAGTAAACGAGGCCACATTCAAGCCCGAGGAGGTCTATAACACCTACGCTATCGGCGGGTGCGACCTCTCCGCGACGACCGACCTAACGTGCGCGACGCTGATTATCCGGCGCTCGTCCGACGATGAAATCGTGTACGTTTTTCAGCACTATTTCCTCCCTCAAAAGAAAATCGACCAGCTCGACGAGCACAACACGCAAGAAGCGCCCTATAAGATTTGGGCGGAGCGGGGGCTCGTCACGATATGCGAGGGTACTCGCGTCGATTATTCGGCGGTGACGGCGTGGTACTGCCAAATGCGGGACGAGCTCAAGATAGACGCTTTCAAAATCGGCTACGACCGCGCTCTCGCCGGTTATTGGGTGGACGAAATGAAAGCGAACGGCTTTGAAATGTGCGCCGTTGCACAGGGGCCTTTTACATGGTCGCAACCTATGAGGGAACTCGGCGCGGCGCTCGCCGATAAGAAAGTCAATTACAACAAAAATCCCGTTTTGCTTTGGTGCTTGACGAACACAGGCGTTAAAAAAAGCGGCGTGAACAACATTCAGCCCGTCAAGATTTCCGAAAAGCGCCGTATCGACGGCATGGTATCCCTCCTCAATGCGTGGGTTATCTATGTGCGGGATTACGAGGACTATATGTATTTAGTGGGGTGAAAAAATGGCAAAGAGAGGGCTCTTTCAATCTATTTTCGGGGGCAAGAGCGAGAAAAATAAAGATTTCCACGCATACAAGCTCTTGAGCTCGTGGGAGTCTACTTTCGTACCGTATTCCGGGAATATGTGGGATATTAACACGGTACGCTCCGCCGTGGACGCTTTCGCCCGCCGAGCCTCGACCGCACAGCCGCGCCACGTCCGGCAGTCGGCAGAGACGACGGTCGCGGTAAACGACTATATCGACCGCATTTTGCAGTTCCGGCCTAATCCGTACATGACGGCGGCGGACTTCTATTACAAGCTCGCCGCGCAGTACAAGGTATATAACAACGCGATAGCGTACCCGGTTTTTGATGAAACAGGCCGTTTGACGGCGGTCTACCCTATCAACGCGCAGTATTTCGAGCTCCTCGAGTACATGGGTACGCTCTATTGCCGGTTTACCTTTGCGACGGGTGCAACGTACATTTGCGAATATTCCCGAATTATCCATGTCCGGCGGCATTTCCTCGAGCACGATATTTTCGGCGACGGAAACAAGCCGCTCGATACCGCACTCAAGACAGCGAATACGCTCAATCAGAGCATGAGCAAGTTTGCCGAGCTCGTCGCGGTTATCCGGGGTATTTTGAAAGTCTCGAACGCCGTCAAGACGGAGGACTTAAACCGACGCAGAGACGACTTTATCCGGGACAACCTCCGTATGGAGAACAACGGAGCGGGCGTTATCGTCACGGACGCGAAATACGACTATACGCCTATCACAGACAAGACGACTCCTATCCCGGCGACACAACTCGCATACGTCAAAGAGGAGATTTACGACTATCTCGGCGTGTCGAAAGAAATCGTCGAGAATACCGCGACTCCGCAACAGGAACAGGCTTTTTATAGCGGCGAAATCGCCCCGTTTTTCCGCCGTCTCTCGCAAGCGTTCTCGAATGTGCTCTTTACCGAGCGGGAGTTCGGGTACGGAAACCGTATCGTCTTTTCCGCGAACTCCGTCCAGTTTGCGACGCTCCCGGAAAAGGTCACGGCGGCAAAGTTCTTGACGGAAATCGGCGCGGCGACGCTCGACCAAATCTTGACTATGTTCGATATGCCGACCATCGGCGGCGAGGAGGGCGCGCGCCGCGTCCAAACGCTGAACATGGTAAACGCAAAGCTCGCAGACAAATACCAGACCGGCGGAAATACGCCGCCGGACGACACTACGCCGCCCGGGGAGCCAACCGGCGGGAAAGAGGAGGGTTAGGCTATGGCTATCAAACAGGGGCGCGAGTATCGCGCTTTGCAGGACTTTAGCCTCGTTCCGAGGGACGAGGGCTCGAAAGAATACCGGGTACGCGGTACGGCTATCGTATTCAATTCGCCTACGGTGCTATGGGAGTGCGACGGCGTGGAATACAAGGAAATTATCGACCGTCACGCTTTCGACGAGTGCGATATGTCCGACGTGATTTTCAACTACAACCACGGCGGAAAGGTCGTCGCTCGCCTCCGAAACAAAACGCTCGCGCTCAACATCGACGAGCGCGGCGTAAACATCGACGCAGACCTCGGCGGAACAACTGCCGGGCGCGAGCTTTACGAGGAAATCGACGGCGGGTACGTCGATAAAATGTCCTTTTCTTTCACGGTGCGCGAGGCATCCTATGACTCCGTTACCCATACCCGCACTATCACAAAGGTCAAAAAGCTATACGACGTGTCGGCGGTGGACATTCCCGCCTATAATGACACGTCTATTTCGGCTCGGAGCTTTTTCGAGGAGGAGCACTCGAGGGAGCTTGCGGCTTTGGAGCAAGCCCGGAGGCGGAAGAAACTCGTAGCTTTGACATACTAACCGACCACACAACAACTATCATTTTTGGAGGTAAATTATGAACATCGAAAAGAGACGCGCAGAAATCGCCGCCCGCAAAGCTGAAATCCGTAAGCTCATTGAGGGCGACAGCGAGAACAAGCTCAACATGGACGACCTCGAGAAAGAGCTCCGCGAGCTCAACGAGGAGGACGAGAAGCTCGAAAAGAGACAGGCTATCGAGCGTATGCTCAACGGTGGCGCGACTCCGGCCTCTCCCGCTGGCCTCTCTAATCCCGTCGCTCGCTCCGCAAATCAGCCCGCGCCGGAGAGCACCGAAAAGCTCTATCGCTCCGCATGGCTCAAGACCTTGCAGGGTAAGCCGCTGACCGACGACGAAAAGCGCGCATACTCCACGGCGGCAAACTCCGGCCTCCCCATTATCCCGGAGACGACCGCAAATCAGATCATCAAGAAAATGTACGAGGTCGCGCCGATTTTGCAGAGATGCAAGATTTTCCACGTCCCCGGCAATTTCAAGTTCGCTATCGAGGGTACGAACGACGAGGCCGCGCTCCACACCGAAAACGCCGCCATTACCGCCGCGAGCGACTCCCTCGGCTCCGTCTCTCTGACCGGCTACGAAATCGTGAAGCTCGTCAAAGCCTCCCGTGCTTGCTCCGAGATGGCGCTTTCCGCGTTCGAGAGCTATATCGTCGAGGTTATCGCCGAGGCCGTCGCCCGCCGCATTGAAAAGTACATTTTCACCGGCACGGGTACAAATCAGCCCGGCGGCGTTAAGACTGCCGGTAAGGGCGCGAGCGGCGCGTACACCGACGGCACAGACCAGATTACCGTAGGTAAGACGGCCTCTCTCACCGAGGAGAACGTTATCGCGCTCTACGGCTTGCTCGGCGACGGTTACGAGCGTAACGCCGTTTGGTGCATGAACAAGGCGACATTCTTCTCCGACTTCTTCCCGCTGATGAACAAGAGCAAGAACAACGTTATCGAGTTCGCAAACGGCAAGTATTACATCATGGGCGCGGAGGTCTACTTTACCGGCTCTCTCGCCGCACACGAGGCGTATCTCGGCGACTTCTCCTATATCATCGGCAACTATTCGCAGGATATTACCGTCGTCCGCTCCGAGCACTCCGGCCTTGCTACGAACAGCATCGACTATCTCGGCGCTTGCGTGTTCGACTCCAAGCCGGTCGCGGGCTTTGGTGCTTTCGTGCATCTCGCAAAGGCGGCGGCTTAATAGGAGGGCTCGAGTATGGCAGTCGGTGACGAATATCTCGCCTCCGTCCGCCATAGCGTGAGACTTTCCTCCACCGTTCACGACGGGGAATTGACCGACCTCATTAACGCCGCTCGAGCCGACCTTGTGCTCGGCGGCGTTCTTGAGGCAAAAGCGAACGACGAAACCGACCCGCTTATCAAAAAGGCGGTGACGACCTACGTCAAGGCGGAGTTTGGGCTCGACAACGAGGACGCGGACAGGCTCCGCGCCTCGTATAAAGAGCAGAGAAACGGCCTCTCGCTATCGGACTCCTATATCGCGGCGGAGGGGGGATAGCTCATGTACTGGCGCGACGTTGTGACGCTCAAAGCCGTTACGGAGGGGCGCGACGCGGACGGTTTTCCGAAAGAGACAATCACGGAGACGACCGTTTTCGCAGACGTGTCCTCTACCAAGCGGAGCGAGTTCTACGCCGCCCGACAAGCGGGTATCTCGCTCGCGCTGACGGTAAAGCTCCGCGCCGCTGACTATGACGGTCAAGAGCGGCTCTCCTATGAGGGCAAAGAGTACAAGGTCGAGCGCGCATACACGGAGGCGCGGGAATACTACGAGCTTAATTGCTCCGAGTTTAGGGAGGCGAGCGAATGAACGTAAACGCTCTTTTAGTGGGTACGCTCGATAGTCTCCTCCCTACCGCTGACAGCGTGTATAAGGGAGCGGCGACCGAGTATATCGTTTTCAACTATACCGAGCTCCCGGCGGACTTCGCAGACGACGACGCGGCACATTACCGCTATCTCGTGCAAGTCCACCTATACGCGCCGCTCGAGAAGAATACCCGCACATACCGGCGGGAAATCTCTCGGCGGCTCGTGGCGGCGGGCTT
>OHMT01000756.1_pt1 | contig 15690 bp, 14 predicted proteins | sample 1569371 | NCBI WGS metagenome assembly OHMT01 (sample SAMEA3879500, study PRJEB24766) | human gut metagenome | biome: human-associated habitat; feature: feces | place: USA | collected 1985/1987 | reverse complement strand
AACTTCAACCGCTACAATAACGGTTCGGAGGAACAGTTCTGGCTTTCGGTGTTCAGTGCCAAGACCACCATATCCGACCGCAAAAATGCCAAGAGTTCCATCTTCATCAAGCGTCCGTATATATCGGTCATTGGTACTATCCAAAAGAAAATTTTGAATGAGTTGGCTAAAGGTGAACGTTCCAACAATGGATTTATTGACCGCATCCTGTTCGTAATGCCCAACCTGCAACAGAAAGCACGGTGGAATGACAAAGAACTACCAGAAGATATTGAACAAGAATGGAATACCGTCATAGATAAGCTGATACAATCGGAGTGCCATCTCAATGAACATGGAGAGATTGAGCCACAAATCCTCTTTTTCTCAGAGGATGCCAAGAAACGGCTTTACGAGTGGCAGCACCATTTCTCAGAATGGTGCGACCGGGAAACGAACGACACCATCGTAAGTATCTATTGCAAGCTGGAAATATACATCATCCGCTTTTGTCTGATTATCCAACTGACGCGATGGACTTGCGGTGAGTGCGACAAGACGTGTATCGACCTGCTGACGGTGGAGAGAGCCATTAAACTGACTGAATATTTCAAGGAATCAGCATTAAGCGTACAAAATATTCTGAATGAGAATGCCCTCAACAGCCAGCAACAGGCGATAGTCAATCTGCTGCCTCCGTCCTTTACGACAGCTCAAGCTATACAGGTAGCAGAGCAAAACGGAATGAAGGAACGGACATTTCAACGCTTTCTCAATGACAATATCGGAACACTGTTCCGCAAAGAGAAGCATGGAGAATATTCAAAGATTAACCCGTGACATTTTTGTCGGTTTTGACACTTTCCAAGCGAAAACGACAATAACGACAAAAGTGACACACTAAAAAAGAAACAAACAATGAGTACACATAGATTCATATTAGAACCCTACAAAGGTGTCAGTACCCGGCATACTTGCCCGAACTGCCACCGTAAAAGATGTTTCTCCAAGTACATTGATACAGAGAAACAGATACAGTTTCCTGATTACGTGGGTCGTTGCGACCACGAACAGAAATGTGGTTACCACTTCACGCCCCGTGATTACTTTGAGCGGAATCCGTCTGAGAAGGAAAAGTTGTCCGAAGATACCTTTCGGAACTATACGCCCATTAAAGAAGTCGAGCCGAAAGTCACCTCCTACATTGATTTGGATATAGTCAACCAGTCGTTGCAACGCTATCCCGACAACAAACTGTTTCAATTCTTATCGGCTCAATTCGGAGAGGCAGAGACATTGAAGCTGATGGAGAAATACAAAGTTGGTACTTCCAAACATTGGGATGGCGCAACTGTATTTTGGCAAACGGATTATCAGAACAGAGTCCGTACAGGTAAGATAATGCTTTACAATACAACGACAGGCAGGCGGATAAAAGAACCATACAATCATGTCACGTGGGTACACTCCGTATTACACAAGGGGGATTACAATTTAAAGCAATGTTTCTTCGGTGAGCATCTGCTTCCAAAAGATAAAAAACGTCCTATCGCACTGGTCGAAAGCGAGAAAACGGCAATCATTGCTTCCTACTACCTACCCCAATTTCTATGGATTGCATCGGGTGGAAAGAACGGTTGTTTCAATGCCAACAGCCTATCCGTTCTTGCCAGAAGAAGCGTTGTGTTATTTCCTGATTTGGGAGCGACCGACTATTGGCAAAGCAAAATCGGGTTGATGAAAAGCTATGGAATTGATGTGCAACTGTTCGATTATCTAGAAACCAAAGCAACCGAAAACGAACGGAAGGAGGGTTACGACATAGCCGATTATCTGTTAAAGGTACGCCCCGATGAAGCCATACTCCAGCAGATGATTAATAGGAATCCGAATTTGAAAACACTGATAGAGACATTCGATTTGAAGCTCATCAGCGTACAACGAAGCATCCCTCAACCGAAGGTTTCACCACCTAAGAAACGAGGATTCAGACTTTGAATAAAGGGAGAGAAATCGAGACTTTTTTACTGTAGCAAGTTAATGTCGGTGTATTACATTTCCCGACCACTTGCTCCTCAAAAAGTCTGAGGAGACGGCTCCCGATGGTCACAAATTATTCACTAAAAGCAATTCAAAATGGAAAAGAAACATACGATAACTCTCCGACTGTCATACGACCAATTCACATGGCTCGGTGCGCTTTGCAGACGGAGCAAGCAGACCCAAAGCGCAGTCATCCGTTCGCTCATCGAGAATGGGACGGTACGTGAACGAATCACGAAAGAACATATCCATATCATCCGTCAGTTGATAGGTGAAAGCACCAACCTCAACCAGTTGGCGAAGCAGGCAAATACCTACGGTTTCTTTGCCGTTGCCAAAAGATGCGAGGAGGTGGCGCAGCATATTAACCAACTCATAAAGCAACTGAAAGATGATAGGTAAGCAGACAAAAGGGACATCATTCGGAGGTTGTGTCCGCTATGTCCTCAAAGAGGAAAAATCCAAATTGCTGGAAGCAGCCGGAGTGGATGGTACACCTGAACAGATGGCAGAGCAATTTGAATTACAGGCGTTGCTCAACGATAAGGTAAAGAATATTGTCGGACACACCTCACTCAACTTCTCTCCTGAAGATGGCGAACGCCTGAAGTCTGATGATACGTTGATGTTGCAAATCGCCCACGACTACATGAAACTGATGTGTATCGAAAACACGCAGTACATCATCGCCCGGCATATCGACCGTGAGCATCCGCATTGCCACATCGTTTTTAATCGTGTGGACAATGACGGTAAGACGATTAGCGACAAGAACGATTTCCGCAGAAATGAAAAGGCGTGTAAGATGCTGACGGCAAAATACCGCCTGCACTTTGCAAACGGCAAAGACCATATCAAGGAGGAACGCTTGCGCCCATACGACCGGGCAAAACACGAGATATACAAAGCGTTGAAAGAGGAGCTGCCCAAAGCTCAAAATTGGGATGAACTGAAAGAAGCCCTTGCCGACCGTGACATTGATATGAAATTCAAGGTCAGCCGAACTACACGGGAAATACAGGGAATCAAGTTTGAGTACAACGGCTTTTCTTTCTCCGGTTCCAAAGTCAGTCGGGAGTTCAGCTATTTGAATATCGACAACCGATTGGAACAGAATGCTTGTGCATCTTCATTTGAATACCATAAACAAGGATTCACGCATAAAGATGAAGAGGTGCAGCAAAGCGTTTCCCATTCCGACAATGGTTCAAGTATCAGTCTTGGTCTGTTGAATGGTAGTTCGTCTTACGATGCCACTGCCGCAGAAGAAGCCGAGTTCAATCGCCTGATGAAAAAGAAAAAGGCTAAGCGCAAGCGAGGCTTTCATTTATAATTCACTATTCATTAACTTTTTAAATTCAATCAATTATGTTACAAAACAATTTGATTCTTGATTTCAATCTCTACTTGTGTGAGAAATTCGGCTACAGAAACAGTTGTAGCGTGATGCAAAATGCCAATGGCTTTTGTGTGGACATCCGTGAGCGTGATTTAGACTGCTACATCCGCTTCTGGGAGTATAGTTGTGGAAGAGGCAACTTCCCCGACTGGTCTATCATCATCGTGCGTAGCAACTTCAAGAAGAACCAAGCCGAAAACCTGAAAGACTTAGCTCGTTTCTTTAAGGAGTACATGCCACGCTACGGTTACAGATACCTCTGCACCGAAGGTGATGATTACAAGTATTATCAGACACTAGACTTGAAACTTATCCATAGAGACCTGTTCGAGCAAGAGAACTATGGATTGGCAATGAAGGATTTGAATGTCTAACACTTGTTTTAAGGGTTAAGGAGGGGGATTTTCCTCTCCTTTTCTCTTTATATACCGATAAATCAGAATTTACCGATACCTGACCGTTCATCAAAAGCGGTAGGAGCCCGTCACGCTGCTTAGTAAGATATTCTTTTTCTTTTTGAATTTCAAACTGTTTATTATTAAGAGCTGATACTCGCTCTTCCCATAAATCCAAAATTGTATCACTTGGCTTTAGAATTGGAAATTTCAACACGTCTTCACGAGAAACCTCTTTGAATGTTGTACCAGTACCAAGTTGTTCTATCTGCCTGATGTGAATGTTTAGGTAATAATACAGGTAAGTTGATATGTTTTCCGCTTTTGGAACAAAGTTCTTAAATCCCTGATTGGTACACAACTCAGTTTTAGCAATAGACAACAGACCTATTGGCGCACGGCTTGACATTAATATTGTATTTGGAGGCAATAAATGAGTACTGCAAGAATTATATCCTGCTTGTGAAATCTTGCGTTCTCCCAGATAGACGAATTTTTGCTTCTGGTCAGATAAATCTTTCGGAGTAATCCAAACAATATCTCCTCCATAATTTTGCTCATTAACAGTTGAAGGGGTTGCACCATTATAAACATCAGCAATATCTTCTATCGCTTTGGTTTTCCATGACGCAGGAATATCACGCTTTAATTTCTCATTCCATACCATTTCTCCACCACTTGATTTATACGGTTTGCCTTCCTCATTCGGGAAGTCAAACTGCACGAACCAATAGTCATAGAGTTGTTTCGCCATCGTCTCTAAATTCTGATTTAGCAGTCTCTTATATTATATATAAGGACGTAAATATCAGAATTATGAAAGAAAACATCATTCAGGCGATAGTTGCGAAGATGCAGCGTGACTTAGATTGCCGACAAATGGCGCAGCTTAAAGCTGTGCTTACATCAGAACTGCATAACGTTGAGATTATCGAAAAAGAGGAGTGTGTGTACCAGCAAACACAAGAAAACGAACAGTTTCTTAACTCTTTTATATCAGCAAAGAAAATAGAGGGGTGTTCGGATAAGACATTGGCGTACTACCGTAATACCATTGAACGGCTATTAGTTACACTTTCAATGGCTATCTGTCATATTACCACATCCGACATTCGTACTTATCTATCCGATTATCAAGAAGAACATCAATCCAGTAAAGTTACCATTGACAATATGCGACGCATCTTTTCCAGTTTCTTTGCATGGTTAGAAGATGAAGACTACATCGCCAAAAGTCCGGTCAGACGTATCCACAAGGTTAAAACTGATTCACTTGTAAAAGAGGTACTTTCTGACGAACAATTGGAGCAACTTCGAGATAGTTGCACTAACAAACGAGACCTTGCTATTATAGACTTTCTTTCATCTACAGGCATTCGTGTAGGTGAATTAGTAAAACTGAACCGTGAAGATATAGACTTTCACGAACGACAGTGTGTGGTATTCGGAAAGGGAAATAAGGAACGTGTTGTTTACTTCAATGCCCGAACCAAACTGCATTTGCAACAATACCTCAATGGGCGTACTGACGACAATCCTGCTTTATTCGTCTCACTCCATTCTCCTCACACACGCCTTACTATCAGTGGCGTAGAAGTAAAAATCCGGAAATTGGGACAAGCACTTTCTATACCTAAAGTTCATCCTCACAAGTTCCGTCGTACCCTTGCGACAATGGCTATCGACAAAGGTATGCCTATTGAACAGGTGCAACGCTTACTTGGACATGTACGTATTGACACAACACTGCATTATGCGATTGTGAACCAAAACAATGTAAAATTAGCTCATAAGAAGTACTTGGGATAAGTAATCATACAGGATTCTGCCTGAAAATGCGTAACTTTGCATCCAAAACTGGATGCAAATGGAAAAATATAAATTGGGAGACATCACTACTGTTGAAATCAGTGGAGTAGACAAGAAAATGAAAGACGGAGAAAAAGAAATTCGTCTTTGTAACTTTGTAGATGTTTATTATAACTGGGCTATTACCGCAGCTCAGTATGATAGTTTTATGCTTGCTACAGCCCGTTCCAATGAAATTTCCAAATTCCAATTGAAGAAAGGTCAAGTAGCCTTAACTAAGGACAGTGAAACCCGTGACGACATTGGCATTCCTACTTATATTGCCGATGATTTTGATGATGTCATATTGGGTTACCATTGCGCTCTGATTACTCCAAACAAAGACATTCTAGATGGACGTTATCTGAACGCTCTTCTACAAACAGACTATGCAAAGAAATATTTCGCTTGTAATGCCTCTGGAAGCGGACAACGCTATGCGTTATCCATAGAAGCTCTCAATTCCTTTCCTGTTCCAGTAATTCCATTGCAAGAACAAAAACAAATTGGCGAAACATTCTCTGCATTAGATAAAAAAATTGAACTTAATCGTGCGATAAATCAGAATTTAGAGGTTTATAATCTCTGGTTGTAGCTTAAAGGCATCGGCATATACACGCATTTGGTAAAGATTGATGTGTGGGTTCAGTTTCTTACGGACAAACTGAATTATTTTTTCTTTCTCTTGCTCATCTATGTTGACACCAAAATAGATCGACTCAAAACATTCTCCTTTCACCGGCATATAATGGTGTATCTCTCGCCAATCCCATGTTTCCTTAGGATGTTTGGCTTGTGTTGGAGTCAAGGCTGCATACATAGCACTTGGTTTAGGCATTACTAATCTGACCTCCTGCTCATATTCCCACTCCTTCGCTTTTGTTTGCCATTGGTAATTGAAAATATCCTGTGCTGAATTATATGCGCTTGGACGTTCGATGATATTACAATATTGAACATCAAGGACAATAGGATTAATGTATATTGAGCCAAACATTGGAGGAACAGATTCTAGTACTTTATCCAAATCAAGACCGATGCAGATGCCTTTGTGGTTATAACAATAATGTGCCCACATGAGTATAGAGTCATTGATTTTTGACAAGCTGCACAGCCATGTATCATTACGCAAATTGAATGCATCGTTTTCCTCTTTCTCTACCCACCAATCCTTTGGTATCCATCCTTGAAGTTTAGAGTCCGGCACATTTGAGTAGTCAATTAATTTAGGATGACAATCAAAAGGGTCATTCAGTTGAGACGCATTAGTGAATTGGAGATTCCGGTTTCCAATCATGCTCTTTGCGCCAACTATATCTAAATATTTGTAGAGTATACGAGACATTTTTTATTCTATTGTTATTTGTCCATTCATTAAAAGTGGTAAAAGTTCGTCACGCTGCTCAGTCAAAACTTTGAGCTGTGCGATATTATTATGTAAATGTACTATTATATTTTCAATCAGTAGAGAAAATTTTATTGCTATTTCAGAATTATAAGGAAAATCAAATTTCATCATAAGTTCTGGATTTATTCTTCTGTGGCTATGAGAAGTACCAGTAGCACCTTGCGTACAGTATTCAATGAATTTTGCACTTTTAGCCAACATGAACAAGAAACCTTTTGTTTTCAGAGAAGCAGGATTCCATACAACAAATTCTGTTGAACAAATCTGATTAGATCCTCTATTTCCACAGATTACTCGACTTGTCCAAGGATTAAGTTTAGATACCAAAATACAATTGTTAGTGACTATAAACTTTGCACTTTGAATATCTATTCCATATTCTTCTGCGTAAGTTCCTGTTTTATCATATTCGGGCAAACTATAATGTTTGAATAATTCATTAGGCTGTGCCTGTGGATTAACTGTTTCTTTTGAAATACTTGCTAATTGATAAATGTTTGCATTTGTCCACTCTTTTGGAATCATTCTTTTTAACTTTTCATTCCATACCATTTCTCCACCACTTGATTTATACGGCTTGCCATCTTTGTTGGGAAAGTCAAACTGCACAAACCAGTAATCATAGAGTTGCTTTGCCATCGCTTCTAAATTCTGATTTATCGCTCGGTTAAGTTCAATCTTGCGGTCAAGACTACGAAGCAACTTGCCAATACGTTTCTGCTCAGCTAATTCAGGAATCCATACGGTACAATCCCTGATTTTATCAGGCGAAGTATGACGAATTTTGGTTTGTTGGGCAGCAGCACTTAATTGTTGCTTGACTAAAGTAGAAGATATGAGATAGAAAGCGAAATCCTTGTCTAACAGTTCTTCTTTACAAATAATCTTTGCCACATCTTGACTTTGAATATATTTACCACTTTCTGGGATAATGGCGGTAGAGCCAAGTAAACCAATAGCCTGTTCTGTCAGAGGGGTAATAATATCCCCTTCCTCCATTAAGAAATCCGACTTGAAATCACCGACATAATAAAGATTGTCTTTTGACTTATTTTCCTTGAAGCAATTATTTTGATAGTCGAAGTTTCCACAAGTCAAACGAATGTATTTTCCCTCAGTGGCGTAAAATTCGCCACTGAGACTTGCTCCTCTTGTTACATCAAGTATCTCTCCTAATTTATATTTTGTCAATTTCATTACTGCTTTTTATTTGTCCCACAGTTTGTGGGACTATTTTAATTTTTCAAATCTTTCCACAACTTGTGGAAGAATTACTTATCCAACATTCCTTTAATCTGTTTATCAAAATCAGAATCAATACGTTGGGTTCTATTAAAAATGTCGTATTCGCTTTCAGCCTTTGCCTTGGCTTGTGCCGCAGAAATGCGTCCTTTGTCCGGTAATATCTGATATTTGCGGAAGGTCAAGAACTCGTTGACGCTGGCTGCAAACTGCTCCATATTGAACGCATTCTCACGCTCTATGAGGTCTTCAATATAATCGAAATATCCCGTAACGGCACGCTCTAACCTACGAATTTCATTTTCCTGCAAATAGTTCTTAGCTATTGACACATCCGATTTCAAGATACGTCCGTCAGGAGCATTCTTCCATGTGGTCAGCCCCATGTGTTCTTGGGTATGGTCTGCCTTAGTATAGATGATTTCTGCTGCCGTTTGTCCAGTAATAGCATAGTGAAAACGGTTTTGTATCATGGCATAGAAATCGTGTGTGGTAGGCGAGTTATTGTCATAGTCAATACTGCACTCTGCGTATATATCGGTAATCTGCTGCCAAATACGCCGTTCACTGGCACGGATAGAGCGTACCCTTTCAAGCAATTCACGAAAATAGTCCTTTCCGAATACTGCCGTTCCCTGTTTTAAGCGTTCATCGTCAAGTACAAAGCCCTTCTTGATATACTCGTTGAGAATCTTGGTCGCCCACTGGCGAAACTTGGTAGCTTTGGGTGAAGAAACACGATAGCCAACTGCGATAATCATATCAAGATTATAGAAATCTACCAACTCTTCAACCTCACCTCGTATGCCTCTATTTACGACAGTTGCAATTTTTGCAACTGTCGTGTCTTGCTGTAGTTCTTCGTCTTTGAATATATTGGCTATGTGGCGGCTAATACCTGATTTGTCAATGCCGAAAAGCTCTGCCATAGCTTTCTGCGTACACCAAATGGTCTCGTCTTTTATAACAACCTGCACCTTTTCCTCTTTATCGGGAAGATTGTATAATAGAAACTGTATTTCGTTACTCATTGTTACCTACATTTGAGTTGAACTGCAAAGCATCCAACTGTTTCATGATTTCTTCTTCCAAACGATGGCTCTCTGCAAATTGATCGGAAAGGATTTGCTTGTAGTCCGCCATTCGGGAATTAAACTCTTCTTCCGTAATATCTACATAATCTATCTTGATGTCGAAGTATTGCCCGGCAGAAAGAGAATATCCTTTTTCCTTTATTTCTTCGTAAGTAACAGCTACAGAGAAATCTTCCACAGCCTCTTTTCGCTGGAATGTGCCGACAATCTTTTCTATCTCGTCATCGTTCAAGCGCACCTTTTTCAGCCCGTTAGCATCTTTATATTCCTCGCCTAATTTACTGGCATCAATCAAGATTACTTTGTCAGCGGTTGCCGACTTATCAAAGAACAGCACACTGACATTCGTACCTGTATTGGCAAACACGTTGCTTGGCATAGAAACACAGCCGAACACCACTTTGTCATCTACAATTGTATGAAGGATTTTGTTCTCAATGCCACTTTTGGCCGTAATAAAACCAGTAGGGATAACAATCGCACCTTTACCTGTCTTTTTCAGCGAATTGATAACGTGTTGTATGAAACAGGTGTATATCGCCATTGATTCTTTCTTTTTTGCCGGCACTTTGGGGACTCCTGCCCAAAAACGGGCTGGCATGGCAGCAATCTTCTCTCTGGTATCAGAGAAATCCATCTTGAAGGGCGGATTGCTCACCACAAAATCAAACTGGCGCAACTGTTGTCCGTCATCGCTCTTGTGATAAGGGCTTACAAGCGTATCTCCTTGAATGGCATTGTCAAGCGAAGATACAAGTCCGTTGAGCAATAGGTTCAATTTCAGCATTTTGTTGCTTCGCTGGGATATATCTTGCGAGAAAATGGTACAACGGTCTTCACCTATTTGATGACTGAGTGCCATAAGCAATGTACCTGTTCCTGCCGATGGGTCGTAACACTCCATGCTATGCAGGTCGGCATTATCACCCACCAACAGACGAGCCATAATCGTGGCAATGGCGTGGGGGGTATAGTATTCCGCATATTTACCGCCGCCGGCTGTATTATAGTCTTTAATCAGATATTCAAAGATGCTGGAGAAGAAATCGTAATTCTGTGCAAACGCTTCCTCGAAAGAGAAATTCACAAGCTTATCCACCAGAGCACGAGCGAATGGCGCACGTTGTGCCGAATCGGTCACAAACGGTGTCAGTGCCTCGAACAATGGAATCTTCGTGTTGGCAGTGGTCTGCGTGGAGAATATATCTGCATTCAGCTCCGCTATATCTGTCATTGTAGAATCGAAAATGGTGTCAAAATCACCTTTTCCCTGCTGGTTCCAAAGATTGGCAATTAAATGGTATGGTTCGAGCATCGGAACATCGGGCGAAATTGCACTCTGAATCAGCATACGCTCATCATCCGAAAGAGTCTCGTATGCCGTTTCCCATTTTACATCGCCTGTAAGTTTCTTGGCTATCTCACTTTTCGCATTTTTCAATTCATAGCCGAATTTATCATTCAGGAATTTATAGAGAAATACCTGAGTGATAATCTTATATTCGTTACCATCGTTTCCCATACCGTATGATTGGCAGGTGGCTTTAAGCCCATCGATGAGTTTTAATGTTTTTTCTTTAATATCTGACATAATCTTTATGCAATGCCGTAAGTGGCGTTATATTGGTTGATATACTGTTGTGAAATGCGTGTTTGGATGAACTTGTAATCGTCCATTTCCGGCTTGATTTGCGGAAAATGAAACAAGCATCCATTGATGAGTGCCATTACCGTGCGCCCGAAATAAGCATCCTTTTTCAGAATGTCGTTACGGTCATACACTTTGGCATCTACATCCTCTTTTATAATATTGAGGATGGTTGCAATCTCTTCGTCAAGGAAAGAGAACATAGGCTTCTGTCCTTTATCTTCCCTCTGCTTATTCACTTCACGAATACGCTTGTGTACACGAGCAAATTTTTCATCGCCCTTGTACTTTTTCAACAAGACATTATTGCGTTTTTGTAAGTCTTGCAGACGACCGATGATTTCATCCAAAGCCTGTGTTTCCTCGTTGAACTTTGCTATCGTGTCAATCACAAAACCATGTTCCTTGAATCGTTCCATAAAGGCTTCACGCAACGAAATGAACTCCGGATCGTCTTGGTCGAAGTTTTGGGTAAACGAAGAAATGGTACGCTGCCATTTCTCCTTCAATTCCACACCACCGGATATAAGCCGCATTTCCTCTTGCCCTATTTTGGAAAAAGTAAACTCTATATCCATCATTGCCTCATTGATTAGAGTTTTCGTTTCTTCGTTTGCGCTGAAAGCCTCTTTCTGATTGATGATACTTATCCTTCTCTGTACCTCAGAGAGCAGTTGCGGCAGCTTGGTGATTTCAAGTTTGGCAAATTGCTCTTTCATTTCATCATCCCCAAATGTACGCACGATATTCGCCATGTTCTTGGCTGATTCCAACGCCTGTTTCAGGTCGAGCAACACAGCCTTATCCTCTTCGGTGGAGATTTCAGAAGAAAACTCTTCCGCATTATCGTATGTGTAATTGAAAAGCGTTTGCCGAACTTTCTTCATTTGGTTCAATATCTCTTCCTTGTCCTCAATGACTTGGGTAAAGGTATCGGTGGCAGCGGATTCGCCTGCCTCGTCCACATCATTGAAGCGGTTCAACTCTTGCAGATAGGCTTCGTTGGTTTCCTTAAAGTTGCGCTTGATGTCTGCGAAGTCAATGACAAAACCGTAACGCATACCGAGATAAGGACGGTTTACACGAGTTATGGCTTGAAGCAGATTGTGGTCTTTCAGTTTGCGCCCGAAATACAAACGCTTCAAGCGTGGCGCATCAAAACCAGTCAAAAGCATATTGAAGACAATGAGAATATCCACTGTCATATTTTTCTTGAAGTCCTTGACTATCTGCTTGCGAGTTTCCTTGTCATCCGTATCGTGAAGAATGATTCCGGCTTTCAGCGGTCTGTATTTTGATTTGTAATCCACTTCCGGCTCACCCACCACATACGAACCATCGGCAAGTTTTATCTTGATGGGCTTTGGCTGATACTTCTGCCACTCCTCTTGGAATACATCATAAAGTCGTCTTGCCTGTTCGCTGGTTTCACAAATGACCATACCACCCAAAGTATCGTCACCCTGTATCTTGCGAAACTCTTTCAAGTCTGTCATAATGTAACGGGCTAACTCGTTTACATAACTTGGATGCTCTATGATTTCCGACTTACGAATATCTTTCTTTTGCACAAGGGTTTCCAGTTTGTCGTACACATCAGACAAACGTTCTTTGTAAGAAGTTTCTATATCCTCACGTATGATTTTCAGCGTGTAGCCATCCGCAATGGATTTGTCGTAATAATAGGTATGCAAATAGTTTCCGAATACCTTGCAACTGGCACGTTCCTCTTTTAACAGCGGTGTACCTGTAAGTGCGATTTTAACCGCATCGGTGTCGGCATCAAAGAGATTGGCAAGAAAACAGCCACCGGGCTTATATCCTCGGTGTGCTTCGTCAAGAATGAAGATGCGCTGGAGGTTGGTTGCATAATCACTGATACGCACTTTCTCCTTGTCCTCGGCAAAACGTTGTATGTTTACTACCGTGATTTCCGCCTGTCCGCTTACACCTTGTTGAGCCTGATTACTGCGGAACTGCTCCATCAGTTCAGCTCTTGTATTGGCAGTAGATACTACCAGCCCACGAGCTTCAAACTCTTGTGTGGCTTGTTCCAAAAGGTCAAGGCGGTCTACAATGAAATAGAATTTGGCGACCTTATTCTGTTTGGAGTAGAAATCGTTGAGAATATAGGTCAGATAGTATGACAAGGCGGTTTTACCACTCCCTTGTGTATGCCATACTACGCCCGATTTTACTCCCTCTGACAGTTTTTGACGAATAGCTAACGATGCAAACAATTGTTGGTAACGCATGATATGCTTCTGGTCAGTAGATTCTATTTTTCCATCCACCTCACGCTCCATACGGACATAAGCAATACCATATCTAATGATATACAACAACCGTTCTGGCGAACACATAGAGGTCAAAATTCGGTTTGTAGGAGTATTGAAACCGAGATTTGTCTGATATTCAGGACTTGTATGAATGACTTGGCAGTTGTAATCAGACAATATCTGTTTTTCCACCATCTTGTCAATCTCCTTATACAGATAATCACAATGGAACGATGCGATTTTCTGACCGCTTAAATTTTCCTCACGGAAGCAATTGAATGGTGCGTATGAACGTGCCCCTGTACAATAGAAAGCCCCTTGTATAGGTACGATGCCGCCCAACGCATCATATTCCATATTATTGCTGAATATCATCAACTGCGTAATGTTGATGAAACGGCGGAATTTCTTATTGGGAAAGCGTTCTTTGTTCATTCGTGCGCTCTCTGCCAACATTCCACCGTGATTGTTGGGCTTCTTCACTTCTACAAAACAAAGTGGCAACCCATTTACGAACAAAGTAATGTCAGGGCGAAATTCATCCTGTCCGTTCCGGCAGGTAAATTCGGCTGTGAAATGGAACGTATTATTCCCGATGTTATCAAAGTCTATCAGCTTGACAGGCGAAACGGCTTTGAGACGATTGTAAAAGCCCCGACCGAGATCATCATCGTTCAGTTCCTTGCGAATATCTTTCAAAACTTGAAGAAACTCTCCCTCGTGTCCGGGATTCAGATTCTTAAACTGCCGTTCAAATACCTGCAAAAGAATATTTGTGTCACCGTCATAGACTGTGCCATTTTTATCTTCACTCAACTTACCAAAGTAAGTATATCCTATTCGGGTGAGGTGAACCATTGCAGGCATCTGTACCCGTGTAGCTTCCGAAAATTGCTTCATATCACCTATCCTTTTTGTCGGTTATCAAATCCTTCAAATCGACCTGCAATATCTCTGCTATCTGTTGCAAGGTCTCTAAATTTGGTTGAATCCTATTACAGGCATAAGCATTTACCATACTGAAACTCTTGTCAAGTTTCTTTGCCAACCATGTTTGAGATATACCTTTTTCAGATAATACAGCCTTTATTCTATTCAGTTTCATTCTTTGATACGATTTTATAGTGCAAATATAGCGAATTATATTCGATAATCGGAATCGTTTTTGTACTTTTGCATCTTGCAAAGCAACCTCTGGCATAATAATCAAACAGATGAATTAGTATATGCATATATTTGATGAATATTTGAACGATAAAGATTTGGGAAAACGGGAAAGAGCCAAGTTATGGAGAGTATCCATCGGCTTACAAGCTGTTGACAATCTACGTGTATCTAATTTCCTCATTGAAACCGCCCGTAAGCATATAGAAGGGCTTATTTCAATGGATGAAGTAACCCAAATGATAGATGAACATTATGAGCAAAAACGTAAACAATCAAGACAGAATTAAAAAATCACCTATCATATCGCTTTGCAGTTATTCAAAATGTCGAATAAATACAAAGCCTCAATGCATCAGACATGACACATCAAGGCTTTACTGACTCTAATTTAAACTTGATACTCCTCTTGACATGAGATAACATATCCGTGGATCCATAGTTCGATAAATTGTATCATCATTCTCTGATGCATCTGGTAAAATAATTCCAAGTTTCTCCATCTGAGAAATATATGTTCGAGCAGTTGCAGCTTTAATATTAAATACGCCACATAATTCAGAAATAGTAAAATATGGTTTTTTCATTAGCAAGATTTTGTTCAGCCAATTGTAATAATTATTTTTATCTGATATCCTTGAGGGCTGTAGTGACTCATAGTCAAAGCGTCTGCAAAACTCAATCAATCCCTTTGATATAGCTGCCGGAGAAAATGACACAACATCACTATTGATAGCATTATTCCCCATTTCTTCATCGTATAATCTATTCATTAATGATATTAGCGACCTTGGTGACCCTCCTGCTAAACTCAAAATAGTCTTTCTATCGTTCTCAAATGGAATGAGAGATTTGAGGGTAACAGGTGCTTTCTTATTAATCGAATAGAATAAAAGCCTTTTATCTATTATATGTTCAAGTTCTTCATCACGCCATGAAATATCAATGTCTTGGAATTTGTCAAACCGTACCCCACGACCATTAAGGGTACGTTTTACCTCTGACCACAGACTAAATACAATAGACAGTTTATTAGTATACAACAAATCTGTATCTGTCAAAATTTGCAAGGTAAATTCTGCAACCTTATTTACATCTGCATTTATCGCTGCAAACTCGTCAATTTTGTCAAACAAAACTACAATAGACTCATATTTAAGACTCAGTGCTATATCCACAAGAAGCCTAAGT
>OHMT01000754.1_pt1 | contig 15704 bp, 8 predicted proteins | sample 1569371 | NCBI WGS metagenome assembly OHMT01 (sample SAMEA3879500, study PRJEB24766) | human gut metagenome | biome: human-associated habitat; feature: feces | place: USA | collected 1985/1987 | reverse complement strand
GCGATGCCATAGTCCCCGTCCGAGAGGTCTGCCCAATGATGGGCGAATGTTTCGTGCGCCCGCTGGTGGTTGGTGGGACGGCGCTGGTTGCCGATGCCGATGTCGTAAACGGCCTCCTCGGCGGAAACGGACATCGGGAATTCGGCCTTGAGCAGGGCGTCGGGCGTCTTCCAGTCGATGTCGGCCACGATGTCGATACGCTCGTCGTCCCCGCCGTCGGTCAGGCGGATATACTGCACCAGCCGGGAATCGCCGTACCGCCGTTCTACTTTCAGGGAGGCCCGTGCGGCGCCGCACTCCGCCACGCTGATCCGGACATCCGTATCCACGGGTTCGGGTGTCTGGTCGAGCGTCGCCTTGTGGATCTCCCATGCCGGATAGCGGTTCGACACATTGGGGGTCAGCACCGCAAGGCGGAAGGCCTTGCCTTTTTCGACCAGGTCGCGGCCGTTGCGTTTGTCAATGACCGAGGCGATGTCGCCGTTCGCATCGAGCGTCACCTTATAGACCCGGTTCTCGAGCGTATTGCCCGAGGCCCTGAGCACCTTGCCCTTGCCGGCCTTGCCGGCCCTCACGTCGTATACCGCATAGCTTACGGGTTCCATCGCGGCGGCAAACAGCACGGTCGCCCTGGCACCGTCGCGGGCAACGATCTGCGCAGGAACGGCCTTCCCGTCCGGCGCATAAACGGCCACCTCTTCGGCCTCCGCAGGCAGGTCGACCGTCGCCTCGACAAGGCTCCTGCGCGAATAAGCGGCGGGGTTATAAACCAGTACCGGACTTCCCTTCGCGCGGGTGTCCATTACGGATGCCGCAGCCCCGGCCGAGGCGAGGATCACATCGCAGAATTGTCCCTGCGCCAGGAATTCGTCGTTCCAGGAATAGGTATAAGCCTCCCAAATGCTGGTTCCCGTAAGGTCGTCGTGGAACTGGTGCCAGAGAAAACGCTTCCAAGCATCGTTAAGCGCCTCTTTCGGATAAGGTACGGCTCCCATCCAGTCGGCGATCACGGCCGAACGCTCGGCGGCATCGGCCAACTGTTCGTTACGGCGGTTGTAACGCTTCATCTCGGCCTGGGAGGTATAACAGCCCGGAGCGTGGACGTCGAGGGGCATCTCCCCGACGAACACCGGAAGTTCCGGATGGTTCCCGTAGGGCATATAATCCTCGTAGAGCTGCGAGGACGTGGCGCTGACAAGCTGCACGGGCCCCTTGCCGTTCGTAATCCCCTCCTCGAGCAGCTGGATGCTGCGGGGCAGGGCCGAGCCGCCGTGGTCTCCGGCTCCGTTTGCCAGTTTGTTGCCATAGTACCGGTAAGCGATGCCGAAAGGCGACTTCCGGGCACTTTCGGCCAATTCCTCGTTGGCGCTCAAATCCCCTTCGGGAAACTCGTTCCACGAATAGCGTCCCGGCTCGAGCGCCACCATGATGCGGGCGCCGTCGACCCCTTCCCAGAGTCCGATCGGAAACGGGGTTTTGGAGTCGCCGACAAGCGGCTCGGTGCGCCACGACAATTTCTGCGTCGAGAAACCGATCAGGCCGCAGTGGTGTCCCAGCGTCGGCATGACCTGGCTGAATCCGAAACAGTCGGGCAGGAACATATCCTTCGACTTGATGCCGAACTCCTTTTTATAAAACTCCTGTGCAAGCAGGATGTTGCGGATAAACGACTCCGACGACGGCATGTTCGGGTCGTTGGCCTCGAACGAAGCCCCCGAAATGTTCCATCGCCCGTCGGCTACGAATTTCCGGATGCGCTCGAAGAGGTGCGGATAGTACTCCTTGATCCATTCGTACTTGACGGCGCCTTCGAAATTGAACACGTAATGCGGATATTTTTCGAGCAGCGCCAGATTCTGCACGGCCGTATTATATAGGTAATCGTCGATCGTGGCTTTCACGTCCCACCGCCACTGCGTGTCGAGATGGGAATTGGAGACCATATAGACCTTGTATTTCTTTCCGGAATCCTGCGCCTGCGCAGCCGGCGGGCTTCCCGCCGAAAACAAAGCGAGGACGATTCCGATAAATCGCATGGTTTTCATATTTGCTTGCTTAAAAATTAAGTGATGGAAAGAAGATGGAAGTTGACCGGACTTCGACTACGTTGCGGACAAAAGTAATAAAAGGCAAGACAAATAGCAACATAAACACAACAAATAATCAAAAATAAATTTCCTTTTAATCTCTTTTTAACACCTGTATTAAAATAAAACTTATATATTTGCCATAACTTTAAAGCTAAAATACGATGGAAAAGAAATTCCGGACTCTTTCAGCCTGCCTCCGCCGCGGGAGATTATCCATCCTGTTCGCCCTGCTGTTCGCCCTGCAAACCGGCTACGGCACACCCGCTGCCGCCCAGGACACCGCCGCCGGAATCTCCGGCCAAACCTGCTCCGCGACGGCCTCAGGCAAAGTGACCGACGAAACCGGAACCCCGGTGTCCGGGGTCGTCGTAAGCGACGGCCGCAATTGTGTCGCAACCGACAAAAAAGGACGGTACACGCTCAGGTGCGACCCTTCGGCCACGCACCTGTTCATCTCAGTCCCGGCCGGATACGAGACGACAGGCCAGCAGGGATTCGGGAGCTACCCCGATTTTTACGTCCCGATCGAGCCTGCAGCCGGAAACCCGGGGAAACTCCGCGCCGATTTCAGGTTACGCACCGTACCGCAGTCCCAACAAAACTTCACCCTGTTGCTGGTCGGCGACCCGCAATCCGACAGCGACCTGCAGATCGTCCGCTATGAACGGGAGACGATCGCCGACATGAAACGCACGCTCGGCCAGGCCGGCACCTACGCGGTAGCCATCGCGCTGGGCGATGTCGTGGGCCGGGGTGACGGGCAGAGCCACCTGAAACACAAGCGGGTAATGGGAACGCTCGGGGTGCCCTATTACGCAACGGCAGGCAACCACGACAAGGATGCCATGGATTACTCCGGCGAAACCTTCTCCAAGGCACTGGGGCCGCGTTGGTATTCGTTCAATGTCGGCGACGTGCATTTCGTGTGCATGGACAACGTAGACTCTTTCGAGGAGCAGAAAAAAGGCGCGAAATACCATGCCGGGTTCTCGGACATCCAGCTGCAGTGGCTCAGGCAGGATCTCGCCTTCGTCGGCAAGGACAAAATGATCTTCCTGTATTACCACATCCCCGAGCGCGACCACACCTCGCACAGGAACCACGACGCCGTTTTTTCGCTGATAGCCCCCTATGAGAACACAGTGACCGCATGCGGCCATACCCATTTCTTCCAACCCTACATGGAAACGGAATACGGCACGTCGGAATATATCATGGGTGCGGCCTGCGGTTATTTCTGGCGGTCGCATTGCGCCGGGGACGGCGTCCCGAACGGCTATTCGGTCATGACGGTCTCGGGAACGGAGATAACCGACGCCTATTTCAAAGGTACGGGGCACAGCCGCGACTACCAACTCCGGCTCTACCGCGGGGACGACATTTTCGGCAGCGAACGAGCCTCTTATACCTACGGGATGGGCAGCGACGTCATACTTGCCAACGTATTTTTCGCGGGCATGGGCGGCAAATGGAAAATCGAGGTATTCGAGGACGGGGAACTTTCCGGCGAAATGGAGAAAATGGATCCTTCCATCGGCGACCTCTGGATCAGGGGATACCACACCGGGGTAAAAAGTTTCCCAAAGAAGAGCGCAAGCGCACCGTGTCACCACCTGTTCAGCTACAAACTGAAAAACCCGGACGCCAAGGTAGTCGTCCGTGCGACCGACCCCTTCGGCAACACCTACACCCAGGATCGGATAACCCGGGCCGGGGATTACGGCGACGCCACCGGCGAATTCATTCAATGCCCGGCGGACTGAAAACGCATTAAAATCGCAGCCGCCCGGACAAAATCCCGGCAGTCCCGATTTTAAAATGTATATTTGTATTACGACAACCTAACCCTCGACCAGATATGAACCGTAATTTCCTTCTGCTTACCGGCCTGCTGATCTGCTGCTGCGTCCCGACAAATGACTTTATCGTCCGCACAATGCGTGGGGGGGGGATTTCCCTCTTTTAATTTCGGGAGCCGGCAACATACTGCCGGAACGAATAGTCCTGTCGGCTTCGCGCGGCGGCGAAGCCGGCAAAAACGACGCTGACCCCGCGCCGGCAACGGCGGGGATCACACAAGCCCGAAGCCCGCGGAAAAGCAAGGCCGCACTGCCGGCCATCGCAACGGGCGCATTCCTCCTACTGGCGGCCATCTCGCTCGCCCTCAGGCAAAAACACCAAATCAAACGGTTGCGTGCGCAGCATGCGCAAACCGACGCCCGGCTGCACGAACTCAGCGAACAGCTCGCCGCAAGCAGCCTCCGCCACGAAACGGCCACCCGGGAACTCTCCCAGGCCAATACCATCAAAGACAAATACCTGCGTTACTACATGCAACGCAGCACGTTCTACATCAATAAATTAGAACGTCATCGCACACACCTCTACAAGACTGCGCTCTCGTACGGGCAGGAGCGCCTTTTGCGTGAGTTGCGCTCGCCTACGCCCATCGAGCAGGAATACAAATCGTTCTTCCACGAATTCGACCGGGTATTCCTTTCGCTTTATCCCGACTTCGTGGAAAAGGCCAATGCCCTGCTGCGGGACGGGGAGCAAATGAAAACGCCCGGCCTCAACACCGAATTCCGGCTGCTGGCCGTGATCCGGCTGGGCATCACGGGCAACAGCGAAATCGCCCAGTTCCTGCATATCTCCATAAATACGGTCTACACCTACCGCAACCGGCTGCGGAACGCGGCAAAATGCCCGCCCGCCGAATTCGAACGCCGGATCATGGAGATCGTCTGACAGCCGGAAATCCCGCGCCGGCAATTCATACGGAATTCATATAATAACACCCGGCCTACGGAAATAACATGCTATTTACCAGAATATTGGTTGAAATACGCATTCATATTTCATTTTGATGCTGTTGACACACATTTCCCAAAAGCATACTTTTACAAACAACAAAGCGGCATTTTCTCTGAAATAAACACAAAAGAGCACGATAGGAAATCGAATATATTTCTCTTTGATCTTCATTTGTCTTTCATTCAATATCTTTTCACCAACCTTTAAAATACGGACATGCCTATGACAAAGTAAAGACTGCGACCCCGGACTTTTACGACTACGAACCATTCATTCATCCAAATATTCAACCCTAAAACTTTCATTTATGAGAAAATCTCTTCATTTTCTTATTTACATGCTTTTTGCCGCACCGCTATTGCTGTCCAGCTCCTGCGGCATCGAGGATGTAGAGGCAGAAGACGGTGCGATCGTATTCGAACTCTATGACGCGGAGGGCAACCTGATCGAGGGCCTCCAAAGCATGCGGTTCGGCACGACGGCCACTTATACCTTAAAGAGTGCATTCGTCACTTATACGGTGGCCACCCCGCCCACGGGCTGGAAATGCACCGTGATCCCCAGCTCCCGGAGCTGTTCGGTCACCGCGCCCCCCGCTTCCGACCTGGGAGCCAAGGCCAGCGGCGACGTGGTCATCGAAATACAGTCTCAGGCCGGCCGCACGGAGACCTATACGCTCGCCGTAGCCGCCCTGGAAAACGACATCACGCTCACATTCGACGAAGAGACAACCTCGAAGACCCATGTATTCTCCTACGGGAAGAGCATGGAATTCGAATTCACCAGCGAGAACACCGCGTCGCTCGACGTAAGCGTCCCCAAGGGATGGACTTACACGGCCGATGTCGATGCGGGCCTGCTGACCGTCACCGCGCCCACGCAGGAGGAGGCCGACCCGGCCATGGAAGGCAGCGTCAAGGTTACGCCGCTGAGCGTCCGCGGGACGGCCGGCGAGGGTGCGTCGATCCCCGTCGAACTCTCGACCAAGTTGCCGATCATCTCCTTTGCCGAGGCCGATTACAAATTCGCCTTCGGCGAGCAGCGCGACATCCCCTGAAGAGTTCGTAGCCTTCGGCAACGCGGTGACCGAAGGGGCGCCGCTCGACGCCTACACCAACGGCGGCAGGATCGTCCTTGTCAGCGACATCGACCTGAGCGCCCTTACCCAAACCAGTTTCGTAGGCTCGGCCGCCAATCCGTTCAAAGGGACTTTCGACGGCCTGAACAATACGATCACCGTCAAGCTGGCGGATCAGGACTCGAAGGAACTCGGCCTGTTCCACACGCTCGACGCAACGGCCGAAATAAAGAACCTCTCGCTGGCGGGCAGCATGTCCGTATCGCAAGCCACCCCGGTAGTAGCCGGCACGCTGGCCGTCTATAACAACGGCGCGGCACTGACGAAAGTCACCAACAAGGCCACACTGTCCTTCTCCGGGACGAAAACCGTTGCCACGGCAGGTTATCTCGGCGGGCTGGTCGGCCTGGCCAACGTCGGTTCGGTCTACACCGATTGCCACAATACGGGCGAATTCATCATCACGGGGACAGCCCGGACGGAGTTCATCGGCGGCATCGTCGCCGGCACCGCGGACAAAACGGAAGGGTCGCTCGTGAACTGCACGAACAAAGGCAATTTCAGCTTCGACTTCCCGGGCGCCGTCGACACCGGCCAATACGGAGGATTGTTCGGCCATGCCGAGAAATCGAACTGGACGTTCAGCAACTGCACCAACGAAGGCACCTTCACCGTCACCTTCGCCGATCCGGGGCACCAGTTCCACTCGCTGGGCGGTATCCTGGCCACCGGCTACGGCGTGTTCGACAATTGTGTCAACAAGGGCAAGATCACGTTCAACAACTCCAACGGCACGAAATATCGCCGCACGGGCGGTATCGTAGGCTGCGTCGGATCGGACGCAGGCCTGGGTTATACGCTCAGGATGACCAACTGCCGCAACGAGGCCGACATCGCGGCTTCGACGGCATCGGTCGGCGGTCTGATCGGCATTGCCGAAAAGGTGGCGTCGCCGGCCCTGATCGAAAACTGTGTAAACACGGGTAACATGACCAGCCCCACGATGGCCGACTACGACCTCTTCTACATGGGCGGCATCGCCGGCAAGGTCGCCGGAGCCTTCACGTTGAAAAACTGCATCAACCGCGGCAACCTCACGGCGGCCGTCGAGCGCGACATCGCGGGTATCGCCGTATCCGGAGACGACAATGCCGTTTTCGACGGTTGCGAGAACTACGGCGACATTACGGCAGTGGCCAACCACAAAACCGACAAATGGCGCCCGATCGTGGCCGGCATCGTCGCCATAGAAAACGACAAGGTCACCACGATCACGAACTGCACCTGCAAGTGCACCATCGATGCGACGCTCTACCAGGCGACCAGCGTCGGAGCGATCTATGTCTTCCAGAAAACCTGGGAAAAGGGTGTCGAAGATAAGAAGACCGTATGCGACGAGGCTTCCAAAACCAATTCGGCGGAAACGACAATCAGAATCACGACAAGAGAGTAAAACCCAATAAGAATACAATACGATTATGAATAAATATCATATTATAACACTGATATTGTGTCTGTTTTGTCTGGGAGGGGCCGCCACGGCCTCTCCGGACAGGACGGCAGCCGCCCCGGACACCCAGGCGCGTTCTTCGCAGCTGAAGGTCTCGGGTATCATCAAGGATGACGCGGGAAGCCCGCTGATCGGCGTGACCATCGTCGTCAAAGGTACCTCCTCGGGCAGCGTATCGAACTCCGACGGCAGCTATACGATCACGGTTCCCTACGCCGAAGCGACGCTGATGGTCTCCTACATCGGCTATGCCCCGCAGGAGATAAACGTAAACAACCGCACGAGGATCGACATCACGATGGTCGAGGACAGCAAGGCGCTCGAAGAGGTCGTGGTGGTAGGTTACAACGTACAGAAGAAGGAGACCATCACCGGTTCGATCTCGACGATCACCACCAAAGACCTCAAGCAGTCCCCCACGGCCAACATCAACAATGCGCTGGCCGGGCGCATGCCGGGCCTGCTGGTCAACCAGTTCAACGGCGGCGAACCGGGTAACGACGCCGCACAGCTCAACATTCGCGGTAAATCGACCTACGGCAAGTCGGACGTGATCATGATCGTCGACGGTATCGAGCGCGACATGAGCTACCTCTCCCCGGACGAGATCGAGACCTTCACGATCCTCAAGGACGCCTCGGCGACGGCACCCTACGGTATCCGCGGTGCCAACGGCGTGATCATCGTCACGACCAAGCGCGGCCGAAAAGGCGAAAAACCGACCGTCGATTTCAAGGCGTCGGTCGGTGTCAGCGAACCCATCCGTTACCCCGACTACCTGGGTTCGGCAGACTATGCGACCCTCTACAATGAGGCGATGCTCAACGACAACCCCTCGCTGGATCCCGGCTCGGCATCGCTCTTCTCCCAGGAGACGATCAGCAATTTCCGCCGCGCCAAGGGCGACAACTCCGACGGCCTGGGCTACAACTGGGATTACTTCGACTACGCATTCAAACCGTCGATCCTCCAGGATTACAGCCTTTCGGTACGAGGCGGCACCGACCGCGCCCGTTATTTCATCCTCGGCAGCTACTATAACCAGGGCGGCAACTACAAGCATTCGAACTCCGACAACGTCAACAAGTTCCTGCGCTATAACTTCCGCGCCAACGTCGATGTCGACGCCACCAAGCGGCTGAAGATCTCGGTCGACCTGGGCGCCCGCGTCACGGAGTTCAACTACCCGGGCGCCACGGCGGCCAACATCATCTCGCTGGCCAACACGCAGCCCCCCTACCTGCCGATCATCCTGCCCAACAACCACAACGACGTCAACCAGGCCGATTTCGAGGAGAACGGCGGCTACCTGCTCTATGCCGACAACGACTACCGTTACAATATGCTCGGGCAGCTCAACCGCACCGGCTTCAGCAAACGTACGCGCCGCTACCTGCAGGGATCGTTCAAACTGAGCCACGACCTGGACTTCATCACCAAGGGCCTGAGCGTCGCCGCGCAGTTCTCCTACGACACCTACAACCAGCACACCATCAACAACAGCGTGCCGACCCACAGCACGGGCAACCTGACCTACCCGGGCTATTCGACGTGGATGCTTCCCACCGAATACAGTATCGACGAGTGGAAGAACAACGCCGACTACTGGATCAAGAACGGCACCTATGTAACCGCCAACCAACGAACCACGGACGATGCGCAAAGCAACAGCATCAGCCACGGCTCGCCCGAAGGGACGTCGCGTTTCCAGGCGCGCCTGGACTACGCCCGCAAATTCGGCGACCACAACGTGTCGGGCATGCTGCTCTTCTACCTGCAGAACAAGGTCATCAGCAACCAGGTTCCCTATCGCTACATGGGATTTTCAGGCCGCGCGACCTACGACTACCGGAACAAGTACCTCTTCGAGTTCAACATCGGTTACAACGGCTCGGAGAACTTCGCCCGCGGCAAGCGCTACGGCGTATTCCCGGCAGGCGCCGTCGGCTGGGTCATCACGCAGGAGCGATTCATGAGGGACGTAAAGTGGCTCGACCACCTCAAGCTGCGCGCATCGTACGGTCTGGTGGGTAACGACCAGCTCTCGGGCAACCGTTTCTCCTACCTGCAATACTACAAGTCGTCGGACGGCATGACCACCTATTTCGGCGAGACCGAGGCCGGCTATACCAGCTACCTGGTCGAGGGCGTGTTCGCCAACCCGAACCTGACGTGGGAGAAGGCCCGCAAGTTCAACTTCGGTATCGACGCCCAGTTCTTCAACCAGCGGCTGACCTTCACGCTCGATGTCTTCAAGGAGCACCGCTACGACATCCTCACTTCGCTCTCGGGGGATGACAAGGTCGGGTTCCCCTACATCGTCGGGCAGGTCGCCCCGATCGTCAACTCGGGTATCGTCGACAACCACGGCGTCGAATTCGAAATCGGCTGGAACGGTCATATCGGGCAGCATTTCCGCTACTACATCCGCCCGAACTTCACGTTCGCACGCAACAAGATTAAATACTGCAACGAAATCTCCTACATCGACAACAACGGCCGCGACTGCCCGTGGCGTTACCAGACCGGCAAACGCCTCGATGAGAATTTCTGCTACATCTTCGACCACTTCGTGGCCGACCAGGGCGAGGCCGACCGCCTGAACGCGATGAACGGCGGCAGCGGATTCGCCATCTGGGGCCCCGTACAGCCGGGCGACGTGGTCTACAAAGACCTCAACGGCGACGGCGTGGTCAACAACTACGACCGTGCCGCCATCGGCAACCCCCGTACGCCCGAGATCCAGTTCGGTATTCCGCTGGGACTCTCCTACAAGGGCTTCGACTTCAGCATGCTGTGGCAGGGCTCGGCACTCTGCTCCGTACAGCTGAGCGGCCCGGCCGTATGGGATTTCCCGCTCTACGACCAGTCGCGTATCGGCAAGGTGCGCCGGATGCACCTCGACCGCTGGACGCCCGAAACGGCAGCTACGGCGAAATACCCCGCCCTGCACTACGGCATCCACAACAACAATAAACAGCAGTATTCGAGCCTCTTCCTCTACGACGCTTCGTACATCCGCCTGAAGAACGTCGAGATCGGTTACACGCTGCCCAAAGCCTGGACTTCGAAAGCCGGCATCCAGAACGTCCGCATCTACGTGCAGGGACAGAACCTACTCACGTTCGACAACCTGGGCGACGTCGACATGGATCCCGAAATCAAGAACGGCGACGGCAGCTGGTTCCCCGTACAGCGTGTCATCAACATCGGCCTTAACATGACATTCTAACCCAACAAAAACCAATGACAATGAAAAAAATCTTATATCTGCTCTGTAGCTGCTTTGCAGTCACGCTGATGGCTTCCTGCGAGGATTTCCTCGACAAGACCCCGCAGGGCGACAAAACGGATCAGGACATATTTTCGCGTTTCAACGAGACTGAAAGCCTGATCAACCGGCTCTACTTCTACGCCCGCGCCGCCGACCAGCCGCTCGTGCACATCCGTTTCTTCAGCGACTCTGCGCTCACGGACGAATGCGAAGGCTCTTCGGCCGAGAACGGATGGTCCAACAAGTTCAACGACGGCGACTGGGAACCGGGTTCCCAGCTCTACACCTCGTGCAACGCCACGACCAATGCGGGTGCCTGCCACACCTTCTGGCCCAAACTCTACGAAGACATCCGCTGCGCCAACGTCATCCTCGAAGGTATCGAGAAGTACAACACCCCGGATTCCGAGGCACGCCCCGGCACGCTCTCGCAGCGTATCGGCGAGGTGCTCTTCATCCGCGCCTACCTGCACTACTGCGTGCTGAAAAGCTACGGCGAATGCCCCTACGTCGACTATACGGTAAACCCCAACGCACTGCCGCCGTTCGAACGCGAGAACATCCATACGATCGTCGAGAAGATCTGCCGCGACTGCGACGAGGCCTATGCCCGCGTCCCGGCGCAGAACCTGATGGATCAGTTCGGCCGCGTGGAGAAAGGCGCCTGCCTGGCGCTGAAGGCCATGGCGCTCTGGATCGCAGCCACGCCGCTCTACAACGGGTCGACGCTCAAGGGCGACACCCGCAACTATGCGTCGGTCTACCAGTCGTACGACCCCGCGCGTTGGGACGCCGCAGCCGCAGCCGCCAAGGCCGTGATGGATTTCGAGGCCGAGGGACAGAAACGCTACTCGCTCTACCAGGGTTCACCCAAAAGCCAGACGACCGACTCGGGCGGCACGGATCAGAGCAACGGCGCGGTTTACAGCCGCCTGTGGGAGCTGTTCCACCGCACGATGAACGACGCCAAGAAAGCCGAATGGATCTTCTTCCACCTCCACTGCAAGACCGTGGGTTACCACAACGACATGTACCCGCCTTCGGCGCAGGGACAGGCACGCGAGGTTCCCGTACAGGATCAGGTGGACGAATACGAGGTGATCGGCCCCGACGGCTACGGTTATCCGATCTATGCGCTCAAGCAGAACCACAAGGCGCTCTACGGCAGCCTGATCTCCGAGGAGGACATGGCCAAGGCCTATGACGACGGCAACCCTTATGTCAACCGCGACCCGCGTTTCTACCGCGACATCATCTACCACGGATCCATGTTCAAGGGCAAGTGGATCAACACGGCCACCGGAGCCGACGCCATCAACGCCGCCAACTCCACGTCGACGGGCTACTTCACCCGCAAATATTTCGACGGCTATTACACCAAGGGCATGTCAGGCAACTGGAACTTCGATGCGCCGCTGATCCGCCTGGCGACGATCTACCTGGTCTATGCCGAAGCGGTCACCCGCTCGAAGGGCGCCACCCCCGAGGTCTACAACCTGATGAACGAGCTGCGTGCCCGTTCGTTCATGGCCCCCATCCCGCCGGCCGCGCAGACCAACAAGGAGTTACTGCTCGACTACATCCTGCGCGAACGCCGCGTAGAGCTCTACCACGAAAAGAGCCGCTTCTTCTCGACGCGGTTCTACCTCGAACCGACCAGCCCCGAAGAACTGGCCAAGGATGCCCAGTGGAGTTCGATCCAGGGGACGAACGACCAGAAGGCACAGTTGTATTTCGACAAATACGGCGCCTACCCCAAGACGCAGCACCGCATCTGCGGCATGCGCCCCGTGGAAGACCCCAACGGCAAGATATCGATATCCGGCAAGACCTACCGCATGGAACGCTTCTGGAAGGAGGATCGCGTATTCCTCGAGAAGCACTACCTCTTCCCGATCCCGACCGAAGAGTTGCAGCGGGCCAACATTCCGCAAAACCCCAACTGGTAATTGACAATCACCGACCCGACCGCCCGAACCGGCGGTCGGGTTGACAGTAAAACAAACTATGAAAAACGATTCAATCTTCACATGGTTCCGCCGGAAACTCCGCCTCCCGGCCGCAGCACTGGTAGCTGCGGCAATGATGGCTTGCGGCGGAGACGACAAAATGATCACCGAACTGCCCAAACCCGGCGGCGATGACGACGGGGGCAAAACGGAGATCACGCCCGACAAGGGCATCACCCTCTACGGGCTGGTAAGCGACAAGGAGGGCAACCCCCTCGAAGGGGTCGTCGTGAGCGACGGGTACAGCGTCGTGGCGAGCGATAAGAAGGGCGTCTACCAGATCGTGCGCGACCCCAACGCCAAGCACGTATTCATCTCCGTGCCTTCGGGGTACGAGATCCCGGCACAGGCGAACTTCGGCTCCTACCAGGGTGCCTACCAGGCGGCCAACTCCGTCACCGGCAGCAGTTCGAAACCCTACCGGGCAGACTTCACGCTTAGCAAGCTCGCCCAAAGCGACAAGCGGTTCCTGCTCTTCGGGCTGGGCGACCCGCAGCCCGACAACAACGACCATATACATCGGTTCCGCACGGAAACGGTACCCGACGTGAAGAAGATCGCCGCCAAGTACTCGATCCCGATGGTCGGCATCGCCCTTGGCGACATCCTGGGCAAGGGCGACGCCCAGACCTTCACCTCGATGAAACGCGCCTTCGGTGAAACGGGCGTCCCGTTCTTCACCACGATCGGCAACCACGACAAGAGTTCGGTGGACTATACGGGTGACACCTACCGCGACGTGCTCGGGCCGCGCTGGTACTCGTTCAACCGCGGCGACGTGCATTTCATTGCGATGGACAACATCATCTTCACCGGCACGGACTACACGGGCGGCTTCACCGACGAGCAGGTGGCATGGCTGGAGAAAGACCTGAGCTTCGTCCCGACGGATAAAATGGTAATCCTCTACTACCACATCCCGCTGCGCGACAACACGGGCTACCTCAACCGCAAAAAGGTGCTCGACATGATCTCCAGGTATAAGAACCCCACCCTGATGTGCGCCCATACGCACTATTTCCAGCCTTACCACATGCGCTCGCACAAACTCTTCGAACGCATCCACGGCGGCACGTGCGGTTATTTCTGGCGTTCGACATGCGGCGGCGACGGCACGCCCAACGGCTTCATGGTCTACGAGATCGACGGCACCGAAATCATCGACACCTATTTCAAGGCCTCGCAGCGCGCCGACGACTACCAGATCCGGCTCTATCGCGGCAACGCCGAGTTCGCAGGCCCCTATGCGACCTACAAATACGATGTCGGGGCGGACGTAGTCGTAGCCAACGTCTTCACGTCCGGGATGGACGGCACGACCTGGAAAGTCGAACTGTCCGAAGACGGCGGCAAGACGTGGAGCGTTATGACGGAGATGTCGCAGAGCTACGGCGACCGCTGGATCCGCGGCTACCACATCGGGGTCGAGAAACATCCGGTGGAAAGCGGCACCAGCCCCTGCTACCACCAATACCAGTGCAAGCTGAAAAATCCCGAAGCGACCGGCATCGTGGTTCGTGCGACCGACAGTTTCAACCATGTCTACACACAGACGCGCTTCAACGAAAGCAACGATTTCACCGAGGCCGAGGGTTATTGACCCTCCCGGCCGTATACATCGAGCGGGCTGCCCTTTTTGCGGGGCGGCCCGTTTCCGTCAGGCATACCATGAAACCCCGCGGAAATCATGGATGAAGCGAGCCGGCACCCCGAAGCACCGGCCGCCCAGACCGTTCCGCATTCGGTGCGCCGTATATGAAGTGCGCCGCGAAAACAGCAGGGTTCCTGTACCGCATGTTCAGGAACAGATCCGAAACCGAAGACGCCGCACAAAGACATAATTCCTTCCGTCCGTCTTTACAGACACGAATCATCAGCGGATGCGCTCCGTTTGCAAGCATTTTTGATTTGTAACACAAGATGCTAATACCTGCTGCCATGTGGTTTTCTGGTTTAACTCCCGGTTTAACTCGAAAGCTAAAAACAGCAGTAAACCACGAAAACAGCACATATGAAAAAAGCAGCCACATTGCTGTAACTGCTTGATTTTCATTAGTGGGAACATGCGGATTTGAACCGCAGACCTCCTGCTTGTCGAGCAGGCGCTCTAAACCAACTGAGCTATGCTCCCGGCACAAAAAAACCACTTGCATTACTGTAAGTGGCTGATTTTCAGTTGTGGGAGCTGAGGGATTCGAACCCCCGACCCTCTGCTTGTAAGGCAGACGCTCTGAACCAGCTGAGCTAAGCTCCCGTAGTGAATGGCTTGGGACTGCAAAGGTAATTCAAAATACATGAACTCCAAATTTTTCATCGAAATTTTTCATTCTTTTTATCACCTACCCTGCAGGCGTTTCTGAAAGAACCTTACGCAACCCTCGCGCATCTGCGCCTGAACAAGGACTTGAACCTAGGACCCCATGATTAACAGTCATGTGCTCTAACCAACTGAGCTATTCAGGCATTCGGAAATCGGTTTTTCAACCGTTTCGGAGTGCAAATATATAGCAAAATTTCATTCCCGCAAAATTATTGCACGATTTTTTCTCAAAAAATGTACCTTTGCATCATAGACACCAATCAGCACCATGACGGCACGACGACATATCCTCCTCACACTCTTGGCTCTTTGCGCTTTCGCAACGGCGGCGCAGGCACAACTGGTCTTTACCCCCGACACCTGGGATTTCGGCACGATCCGCGAAACCGACGGCCGCGTGAGCCATACGTTCTCGGGCGAAAACCGCAGTAATACGCCCGTCGTAATCCTCGACGTGGTGACCACCTGCGGCTGCACGGTACCCGAGTTCACCAAGCGTCCGATCCGCCCGGGCGAGAAAACCACCATCAAGGTAACATTCGACCCGGCCAACCGCCCCGGCACATTCACCAAGGAACTGGGCGTCTACTCCTCCGAACGGAAAAAGGT
>OHMT01000750.1_pt1 | contig 15819 bp, 18 predicted proteins | sample 1569371 | NCBI WGS metagenome assembly OHMT01 (sample SAMEA3879500, study PRJEB24766) | human gut metagenome | biome: human-associated habitat; feature: feces | place: USA | collected 1985/1987 | reverse complement strand
CATGTCGTCGAACCCGCACACACGGATCGTCTACACCGATTATATCGAACTTAAAAAACGAAACCGATGAAAAAATTTCTGAAAACAACATGGGCGGTACTACTCTACCTGTGGCAGCTCCCGCAGAACCTGATCGGCCTCGCGTACTTGGCATTTTGCTTCGACCGCATGAAAATCACCGAGCAACGCGGGGCCGTGTTCTATGCGACGAAGCATGTGCGGGGCGGCATGACGCTTGGGCGGTACGTTTTTATCGCACCGGGGAACATCGACCGGGAACCGGTCTACGACCATGAGTTCGGCCATGTCCGGCAGTCGAGGCGCTGGGGTTGGCTATGGCTGCCCGTATTCGCGATTCCGAGCGGCCTGCATTGCCTTTTCTGCCGCGCGGCGAACTACTACCACTTTTACACCGAGAGATCGGCAAATCGACTCGGAGGGGTACCGGACTATGCCGGAGAATACCACTACCACATGGACGGACTGATAGTCACGTATTGGGACAAGCTGGTCGAACTCAAGAACAAATATTTCAAATGACAAAACATTTTAACAACAGACAAAGCGCACGAACGTGCGCTTTTTTTTATATCTTGCATAAAAAGTTTAATATTTTTATTATATGGATGTACCCAAAACACTTGAGGATATATATAACTTGGTTACAAATGAAGTCGAAGAATCCACGGAGTTAGAATATAAAAGGAAGGTCAAAGTATTAACTCCCGGTAAGGATTGGAAAGCGGAATTAGCTAAAGATGTTAGTGCTATGGCCAATGCAAATGGGGGAATTATTGTCTATGGTGTTGGTGCAAAAAATATAAATGGTCGTTCGGTTCCCCAAGACATTGTTCCAATTCCGAATACTGAAATATCTAAAGATTCTTTGAGCCAAATTATTTCGGCAAACATTCAACCGAAGATAGAGGGCATTGAAATAACGACGATTCCAGTAAATGCAGATGGTGTTATATATGTTGTTAAAATACCTCAAAGTACAACCGCACACCAAAATAAACTGACACATCTATATCATAAACGAAGAAATGCTACTATTGAAGCAATGGAAGATTACGAGATACGGGATGTAATGAATAGATCCAAATATCCCGATATCGAATTGAATATTCAGTTAATCCGAGAAATATCAACCACGACGAAAACTATAGAAGTAGCACCATCTTATGAGTGTTTGGCACCTACGCCGTATCAAGAATATGTAGATCATGAGCAGTATTACTTGATAATACGTCCATATAATAAAGGAACTGTATATGCAAATTATATCAAATATTTCGTTTCCTTACCCGCGAGTGTACTAAAATTTCCGGCAAAGTATACTGATGATGGGATGTTGGTGTGTGGTGTGGATGATCCAATACAGGTGTGTGAAACTAATACGGTGCGTGATATACTTGATGAAACCCCGTCTCCGATGGGACAGACGGCCAAAGTCCCAAAATACGGGCCATCGCGTTACGAACCAGTTTTGCCTAAATGCTATGGTACACCTCTTCGTATTGATTTAGCCGATAATCTTACAATTGCCACTCAGGATATTAATTGGGTTGTGTACGTCGATAACGCTCCAAAAACCGATGGGAATATCAAATTGAATGCATTGCAGATTGTAACAAAGCGAAGATAAATAATAAAGCCCCTCACTTCGAGTGAAGGGCTTCTTTATAGGTTTCATTTTTGTAAAATATAGTCGATCAGTTTACGGTGGGCAGCATCCACTTTTTTCTGATTGCGATTGATATAAATATTCATCACCCGGTTCCCGGATGAATGCCCCAAGGCAAGGGATATTGTTTCATCCGGGATGTCGAGTTCTGCGGCCAGCGTTGCCCACGTGTGCTGCGCCCAGTAGGTCGATAGTTTTGGAAAGAGCGATGTCCGATGCTTTTTCCCGCCGCGCAACGAACTACTACCATTTTTACACCGAGAGGTCGGCAAATCGACTCGGAGGCGTGCCGGACTATGCCGGGGAATACCACTACCACATGGATGGACTGATAGTCACCTATTGGGACAAGTTGGTCGAACTCAAAGACAAATATTTCAAATGACATTACACACACAAATCTCTACCGATATCCGATGGGATTTTGTTATAAGACGCCCTGATAATTCAATAAAAGCGGATTTGCATCCCGAATATCCTGCGGCGTATATACATCGGTCATCAATAGCGACGAGTGCCGCGCCTGTTCTTTAACCGAAAGGGTATCATACCCAGCACGGAGCATCGCGGTAATTCCGGTATCCTTCAGACTATAAAATTTGTACTCTTTGGGAAAGTGGAGAGCAGGGCGGATTTTCCTGCTCCAAAAGTCGCGGTAAGTCTTTTCGTTTACCCATTCCGGCCCCGGTCTGAAATCCTTGGAAAAAATATAGTAGGTACTTGGAGCGTCAAAATACCCAAGTTCGGCCATCAACTCAATAATTTTCTGGGGTATAGTGACACATGCCGAACGCTTGTTTTTCGAGATTGTATCGTCAATATAGACCGTCTGTTTACTGACGGATATATCACACAGTCGGAGTTTGGCAATCTCCTTCGGACGGATAAGCATGTAGTGCAGAAAGTAGCAAACCAAAAGGAAGTGGCGGTTATTCACCTGAAGCCAATCATGCAGGCGTTGCATATCATCCACAGCAATAACCTTGCGCTCTTTCTTGAGCAAAGCCTTGCCAATACTGACCAACCCATCCGTCGGTTTTTCTTTGATATACAGATGTTGCACCAAAAAGGCGCTGAACGACCGCAGGAAAGCCAAATAATTGTTGCGGGTTCGTGGCGAATTCTCCCGTTCGATATAGACATAATCCAGAAAACGGACACAGAAAGCCCGGTCGAATTGATAAACATACCGTATAGACACCCGCTGATTATCGTTCCATTCTTCCATTATGCGAGCAAAACAGATATAGTCGTGGTGCGTAGATGCCCGGTGTACTCCGTCATTCAAGAGTTTGGTGATGTAATTTCGATAATGAATTAGCGCGTCAGAAAATAGTTTGTAGGAGCGGTCGGCATCCGCTTCTATCCAAGGATTCCAGCCAGCTTCCAGCTTTGCAGACAACCGGTGACATACCTGCGCGGCATATTGCCGCTTCTGGGAGGCTGTCCCGACGGAATTGATTTTTATCCGCTTTCGACGCATTTCGCCTTTTGCCGGGTCGAAAGCGTAAAAGCTGATGAACCAGCAAACGCCCGTATGCAAACGGGGATAGGTGTACGAGAGGATCTCGTTTAACGCAGAATTTCGCGCAGTTTTTACAGACAACATTTTTTTTACATTTTCGCGGTCAGCGACCCGACGCAAAAATGTAGAATGTTGATTTTCAAGCCAATTCAGACAAATATTTTGTCCCGGAATTGTCCCGGCTATTTTAGAAAAAAGGCCGTAACTAACTATATTTCAGTTCGTTATCGGCCTTTAAGTAGCGGGAGGAGGACTCGAACCTCCGACCTTCGGGTTATGAGCCCGACGAGCTGCCAACTGCTCCATCCCGCGATATATCTTCAGTGATGTACTATCGCTTTTGCGTGTGCAAAGATAAGACAAATATTCGGACTTTACAAATAATTCTGCGCATGTTCCCTCCGTACACCGCTTATCGTACTATCTATCAGCCGCAAAAAATATTTTATTATTTTTCGCAGGTTAGCCCCACGCTGATTTTTCCACAGATTTCCTGCCACCCGGAACAGGGCCGGATGAAAACGCACACACCGTCTGCAGGCCCCATCCGCAACACACACCGTCATTCCCAATCAGCGGATATTGGCTGCGACAATCTCCGCCAGGTCGCGGACTTCCCCTTTCGTACCGCGCCCGATGGCTTTTTTGCAAAGCGGGCAGGCCGTGACGATCACCTCGGCTCCGGTAGCTTCCAACTGCCCGGCCACGGATTTTGCGATCTGCACCTGCTGACCGTCTGAGATCGCCGTATTGGCGACCGAAGAGCCGCAGCAGGGGGCGTTTTCGCGGGTTTCAGCGGGTTCGAGCAATTCCCCGACAGCCCCGATCACGGCACGCGGATCGTCGTAAATCCCGCTGCCGCGTCCCAATTCGCAGGGGTCGTGGTAGGTATAACGTGTCGAGCCGTGCCCGACCTTGAGACGGCCCGCCTTCATCAGACGCAGGATATATTCCGAATGGTGCAGCACCTCGACCCCTTCGAGCGCATAATCCTCACGGAAAACCTTGAGGCAGATCGGACACGAGGTCACGAGCGTCGTGATGCCGTGCTTGCGGAACAACTCCGTATTGTAGCGCATCATCTTGCGCGCCGAATCCGTCTCACCGGCCAGTTTCAACGGGCGTCCGCAGCAGACGCCCCCTTCGCGGTCGGCCCACCAGACCTCTTCGCCGGCGGCCTGGAATACTTTTTCCATCGCCGACATCGTACGGGGCGTCAGGAGGGTCATGCACCCGGCGAAATAGCCCACCTTCCCCTCGCCGGACGAGCGGTCTAACCCTTTGAAATAACCGTAGCGCTTTTCGTCGGGGACATTGCGCATCGTATCGCGGGAATTGAGGCGCAGCGTATTGAGGTCGATGTCCACCGGGCATTTCTCGGCGCAGCGTCCGCACATCAGGCAATTGTCGGCCACCTGCAGGCGCAGCATCTTATATCGCCGGTCGCGCAGAAAATAGACCGACTGCACGTTGTCGATGCCCAGCACGCTCTGCAACTGGCAGGGGTCGATACAAATGCCGCAGCGCGAGCAGGCCTCGACCTGGAAGTTGTCGAACGACCCCTCCTTTTCGGTCGAGCGGAGCTTGTAGTGGCGCAGGAAGATCAAGGGTATCTCCGTGAAGATGTGCATGTAACGGGAGAACGGCAGCGCCACGAAGAAAACACCGAGACACGAGGAGTAGAACCACCACGCCACGCTTTCGAGGTTTATCAGCACGAAGGTGCTCATGTGCGCAGCCATCCATCCGCCCAGCGAACCGGTGAGGAATCCCCCGCCGCCATAAAGGGCGCAGGTCGTGCTTTCGGCGATCAGGCGCGCCGGGAATACGAACCACAGGGCCGAAAGCGCAATGCGGTCGCCCGGCACATGCTTGGTCGTGCGGCGCATGCCCATCCTCTTCGAGAAAAAGCGCTTGCCCCAGGCCAGCGCTACGCCCGACAGGACGAACAGCAGCAACAGATCCATCAGGAAATCGAAGACCGGCTTATGCTGGAGCCCCGTCGAAAAGTACTTGAAGAAGACATGCCCCTGCAACGGCACATAGCGGAACCCGAGGTAGGCGACGGTCTCGATCCACCCCACGGCGATCAGCAGGAACCAGCCGAAGGCCAGGCTCATGTGCATGTAGCCCAACAGCGGGTTGACCCTGAAGATCCTGCGGTGGAGCAGCGATTCGCTGACGACCTCCCCTATCGCCGAGAAGGTACGGCGGGTCGGCAGCCCGAACAGGATCCGTTTCTTGTCGGCGCGGGGCAGGCGGTAGAGCCACGTCCCCCACTTCCAGGCCAGGACGGCGAACATCACCGCAGCGCCGATGATGAACGGCAGACAGAATGGCGCGTAGAAAGTCATCGTCAGAAATCCCCCAGTTTACGTTTGATAAGCATCACCACGCCGCGCGTATTGATCCCGCGCGGACATACCAGACGGCATTTGCCGCACAGCATGCACTTGTTCATCTCCTCGTAAGCCCCCTGGTATTCGCCGCGCCGCACCAGCGTATGTACCTTGCGGAAGTTGAATTCCGTGAGATTGCCCGCCGTACAGACCGCCGTGCAGGCGCCGCAACCGATACAGGCCTGCAACTCGGGCATCTCGCGCAATATCTCGTCGCTCTTACGCAGATTGTTGCGGTCGATGTCGATCGCCCGCGGCTTGGAGATGGTATATCCGAAATTGATCGCTGCCATATGCTAAACCCCTACATACCGGGCCGCAGCATCGGCGGCGGCCGTCCCTTCGTTCAGACTCTCTCCGATATTCTTCGGCGCCGTGACCGTCCCGGCATAAAAAATACCCTCGACATTGCTCTTCACGTTGCCGAGGAACATGTCGCGCGGCGCCATGAAGCCGCTCGGCGCACGGTTGAGCCCGGCACCCTGGGCGAAAGCGGCGTTGTCGTCGTTGGCACGCATACCCACGATCAGGATCAGCATGTCGACGCTCATGCGCAGCGGACGTCCCGTGAGGGTATCCTCGGCCTTGATCTGTACGCGTCCGTCGATCATCGGGCTCGCCTCCGAAATACGCCCGCGGATGAAATGAATGTTGTATTTCTGCTGTGCCTCGCGGTACATCTCCTCGTAACCGGGGCCGAACATGCGGATATCCATGTAAAAATTGAACACGTCGGCCTCGGGAAACATCTGCCGCATCTCCATGGCCTGCTTCACCCCCGTGATGCAGCATACCTTCGAGCAATGCTGCTGGCAAACCTTCTCGTCGCGCGAGCCCACGCAGTGCAGGAAGGCGATGCGCTTGGGGCGCGAGCCATCGGCTTTCGACACCCGTGATGCAGCAAACACGCGAACAATGCGCCTGGCACACCTTCTCGTCGCGCGATCCCACGCAGTGCAGCAGGGCGATCCGACGCGGACGGCGACCGCTGGAGGTAGTCACATTCCCTTCGTTGAGCATCCGCTCGATGTCGACCGTCGTAAAGACGTTGTCGTAGATGCCGTAGCCGTATTCCTCCTTGATCGAGGCATCGAAAAGCGTGAAGCCCGAGCAGACCACGACCGAATCGCATGCCAGCATACGCCCGTCCGGGAGCTGAACCCCTTCGCGGCTGAACCCCCTGGCTTCGGTACGGGTCATCACCTCGATCCCGCGCTCGGCAATGCGGCGGCGCAGTTCGGTGAGTATCTCCGACGCCGGGGTGAACGACGGAAACAGCACATGCCATCCCCGGAGCTTGCCGCCCAATTCGGCCTCCTTTTCGATGATTACGGGCTCGACGCCCTGTTCTGCGAGGCGCAGGGCCGTTTGCATGCCCGCTACGCCGCCACCTATGACTGCAACTCGCTTCATTATTCTCTGATGTCGTATATTGTGTCCGTCGGGCAGCAATTGACCACAGCCGACGCGGGTTTACCGATATATTTTCCGTTGCGGCCGAGGTATTTGGCCGCGGGGTCGTATTCGACGCCCATCTTGTCGAGCAGGGGTTCGACGTCGACCTGGTGCATCTGCATTCCGAGCACCCACGGGTCGTAGCCCAGCACCAGCCCGGCCATCTCCTCGTAGGTCAGCACCGGAATGCCGTGACCGTTCTCGCCGTAGGTCGTACCCTCCATCTCGGCGATCGCATACTGCCACTTATCGAGGAACATCGCGCACCCCGGGCAGTTGGCCACGATGAAATCGGGTTTGTAGGGCGCCATGCTTTCGAGTTTCTTGTGCGAATTGGCGATCGAATAGCCGCGGTTGGCCTGCACCAGGTAGTTGCGGAACCCGAACCCGCAGCAATGCCGCCGCTCGGGGTAGTCCACGCATTGGCCGCCCCACGACTCGACCATGCCGGCCAGCACATAGGGGAATTCCGAACCGCCGATACCCGACTTGGGGAATATCTTGGCGTAGTGGCAACCGATATGCTCCACCACGCGCAGCGGCTCCCCGGTCTGGGCGTTTACCAGCTTATGCTTTGCGCGTGCGGCGATCTGCTCGCGGAAATGGAAAACGATGTCCGAGGTATGCGCCAGGCTCGCAGGCTTGCGGAACTCGCGCCCGGTGGCTTTGTAAAGGTTCTCGCGCGCCTTCTCCTCGGTTTCGGGAAACTCGTGCCACGTGGCCAGTATCTCCGAATAGACACCGAACGAAGTGATGCACGACGACACGAGGTTCTCATACCCGGCTTCGGTCATCAGCGCGAACTGGCGTGCCACGACCGTCATGATGGTTTCGAGCGGCACGATATCCGAATGGTAACCGATTCCCGTGCACGACGAGTGGAGCGGGTCATCCGTAAGATCCCGCCCCAAGTCGTTGCGCAGCATGTCTATGAACAGTTTTTCGCTGCCCGGAAAAAAATTCTGCCGGATACAGCTGCGGGCATAGTAATAGTGGTCGTCGGCAATCTCCTTCTGGTAATCCTGCCAACTCTTTCGCTTTATCATCTGTCAATAATGTTCGTTGTTGTTATGGAGGAAGACATCCATCATGTATTGCTGGTCGGCGCCCTCCCCGTAGCCCAGTTCCCGGGCCTTGCGGTCGGAATGCTCCTCGATGGAGTCGAACATCTCCTTGCCGCCGCTGACTTCGAAGATCTTGTTGATCTCCTCGAGCGACTGTTCGTCCAGACGGCGCAGGGCACCCGCGCCGTGGCGCATGTATACGGGCGTGAACTGTCCGTAGACCTCCTTGTCGTTATCGTAGATCCACTGCCACACGGTTCCCTGCTCGGGGTGCAGCTCGGGCTTCACCAACCGCGGTACGATGCAGTAGCCCGTGCGGAGGATATTTTCGCCGATGATGCGCTTGAGGGCCAGCTGCTGGCGCCCCTTCTCGCTCTCGACGAAGAAACCCAGCTTCTGCGACAGTGTGCGCAGTGCCTGAATCACATACCCCGGCGTATTGCCGCGCGGACAGCGCGGGCGGCACGACATGCACTCGCCGCAATACCAGATCGTATCGCTTTTCAGCAACTCCTCGATGGCATCGTCGTCGCGCGTCTGCACGATATTGACGATCTGACGGGGATCGTAGTTGTAGAACTCGGCCGCGGGGCATACGCCCGTGCAGACACCGCAGTTCATGCACGAGTGAAGGCCCTCCTTCATCCGTACGTCCTCCATCAGCATATCGAAATATTTTCCCATAATCTCACCTTTCTCCGGGCACGAAACCGTCCCGGATGCAACAAAAAAACCTTTGCAGTGCAAAGGTAGGGAATACGGGCGAGCCGTGCAGTGGTATAAATACCTAATTTCGCCGGCGCTCGTAGGTCTCGAACGCGAAAGGATAAGGGTAGTTCGCACCCGATGCGAAGGATTCGGACGACAGAAGCCGCCACTGCGCTTCGTCCCACTCGGGGAAATGCGTGTCGCCTTCGTAAGCGCGGAACACGCGCGTCAGGTAGAAGCGGTCGGCCAGGGGCAGGGCCTGCGCATAAATCTGCGCGCCGCCGATGACGAAGACCTCGTCGTCCCCGGGGAACAGCGCGAGGGCCTCGCCGAGCGAATGCGCCACCGTGCAACCGGCAATCTCCGCCTGCTGCCGCGTAATGACCACATTGGTACGGTTCGGGAGCGGGCGCCCGAGCGATTCGTAGGTTTTGCGGCCCATGATCACGGGATGCCCCGTCGTGACGGCCTTGAAATGTTTCAGGTCTTCGGAAATATGCCAGAGCAACGTATTCTTATCCCCGATCACGCCGTTTTCGGCCACGGCAACGATGATGCTTACCATAAATTTCAAATTTTAACGTCCGGCGGCATCGCAGCCGCGTATAACAATGCAGGTACAGCCGGCAGGGGCTTGCGACCGCTCAGAACGACATCGGCGCCTTGATCGCCGGCCAGGGATCGTAGCCTTCGAGCGTGAAATCTCCGTAGCGGAAATCGAAGAGTGATTTCACATCGGGGTTCAGCCGCATCACGGGCAGCGGCCGCGGTTCGCGCGACAACTGCTCGTCGGCCTGTTCCATGTGGTTCAGGTAGAGGTGCGCGTCGCCGAGCGTATGGACGAACTCGCCGGGTTCGAGGCCGCAGACCTGCGCCGTCATCAGCGTCAGCAGTGCGTACGAAGCGATATTGAACGGCACGCCGAGGAACGTATCGGCACTGCGCTGGTAGAGCTGGCACGAGAGCCTCCCTCCGGCTACATAGAACTGGAACAACACGTGGCACGGCGGCAATGCCATGTCCCCGATCTCGGCGACATTCCAGGCCGAGACGATGATGCGCCGCGACTCGGGATTGTGCCATATCAGTTCGACGGCCTGCGCGATCTGGTCGATGAAGCGCCCGTCGGGCTTGGGCCAGCTGCGCCACTGATAGCCGTACACATGGTTCAGGTCGCCGAACCGATACCCTTCGACAGGCGATTCGACACCGTCCTGTGCCGCACGCAGGAACGTATCCCGGTCGACGGGCAGCACGCCATGGCGCACGCAGAGTTCGTTGTAATAGCGGAAAGCGTCGTTGTCCCAGATATGGACACCGTTGTCCACGAGGTACTTGCTATTGGTATCGCCCGCCAGGAACCACAGCAATTCGTGGATCACGCCTTTCAGGAATACTTTTTTGGTCGTCAGCAACGGGAAGCCTTCGGAGAGGTCGAAACGCATCTGGTGTCCGAAGACGCCTTTGGTGCCGGTGCCGGTACGGTCGCCGCGGACGACGCCCTCGGCTTTGATCCGCCGCAGCAGGTCGAGGTATTGTTTCATCTCTCCAGCATTTTTAAAGTCATTCCGCCCGATGCGTCCAGCACGGCGCACGAAGGGTATTTCTCCCAGCACCCCAGATTTATCACATGCAGGCCCTGCTCGCGGTAGTCGCGCGGGAAATGCATGTGCCCGAAGACGAAGTGGTCGACGTCGTGCTCGGCGGCATACCGGCGGGCATATTCGATCAGCGGCTCGGTAAGCGAAACGTCGAGTTCCTCGGCACCGTGCGATTTGCGCGACTTGCCGCTCCACCAGTGCCCGAAGCGCATCGCCAGATCGGGATGCAGCAGCCACGAAAAGAGCCAGCGCAACGTCCGCGAGCGGAATACCGTATTGAGGAATTTGAGCACCGGCTGTCCGTCGATGTTCATGTTGTCGCCGTGGGCGATGAAGACGTTTTTACCGTTCAGGCAGAATTGCTGCGGCGAGGTATGTATCTCGACGCCGCACTCGCGGGCGAGGTAATCGCCGACCCACATGTCGTGATTTCCCGTAAAGAATACTACCCGGATACCGCGGTCGGTCAGTTCGGCCAGTTTGCCGAGCGTCCGCACGAAGCCCTTGGGCACCACGCCCCGGTATTCGAACCAGAAGTCGAAGACGTCACCCACCAGGAAAATCGCCTCCGCATCCTGCGCCGCATCGTCGAGCCAGCGCACGAAGCGCCGTTCGGTCTGCTGCGCAAACGCCTCGCCGCCTGCGCCCAGGTGGATATCCGATGCGAAATAGTACATCAACGGGTCAGTTCATCGAGTTTTTGTTCGAGGCTCTTGCCGTAAATATCCTTCCCGACGATATTCCCCTCCTTGTCGATCAGGAAATTGGCCGGGAGTTTCTGCACGTTGTAGAGTCCCAGCGACGACGATGCGCGCCCGCGCAGGTCGCTCACCGAAACCCAGGGAAGCTGCTGCTCCTGCACGGCCGAAATCCACAGGGGCTTCGACGTGTCGATGGCAACCTGGTAGACCTCGAATGCGACGGGGGCGTCGGCATATTTCTTATAGACCTCCTTCAGTTCGGCATTGAGCGTATTGCTGTTGCCCAGCTCGGCCGACCAGAAATCGAGCAGCACGACTTTCCCCGCGAGCGACGAGAGGCGTACCTTCTTGCCGTAGATGTCCGACAGCTCGAGGTCGGGATACCCCGCCTCGGTAATCTGGGACGACAGACTGATGCGGGCGTCCATGCGGGCGATCTCCCCCATGAGCGATTGCAGGTAGGGCGATTCGGGATAAGTCTGTTCGATGGCCTCGGCCACCGTGCGGTAATAAACCACGTCGCTGTCGCCGTTGAACAGGTAAGTGTCCCCGGGCAACCGCTGGTACAGGGCATAGACCGCCGCCAGCGACGCTTTATTCTCGATGATGAACCGCAGCTGTTCGCGGCGGATACGGTAGTATTCGGCCGTGTACTCCTTTACCAGCGCCTGGCGGTCTTCCTCGGACAGCGTTGCCTTGGCAAACTGCGACGCGATGTTATCCAGCCGCTGCGCGCCCGAAACGAAAGCCTGGTAGAACTGCCGCAGCAGTTCCGACTCCTTCGAACCTTCGACCGTATAGTTGCGTACGACGCTCCCCACGGAATTCAGGGACAGTTTCTCGCCGGCGGCGAGGAACAGCGGAATGCGTTCGCCGTTATATATTACATTATAAAGCGACGGGGTCTTCGTCACGCCCTTCAACTCGAAACGATAGTTACCGTCCTTGTCGAGCACCGCGGAGTCGATCACCGACTGCGTCAGGGGCAATACCTGTTCCAAATAAACATCCTTGGCATCGTTACCTACGAAGCGACCCGAAATCTTCACCTTCGACGACTGGCATGCGCACAGCATGACGGCCGTGGTCAGGGACACGAAAAGCGTTTGTTTATTCATTTATCCTTGTTATCGCAGTTAAATGCTTACAAATATAGCAAAATTCCGGATATGCGCACTTTTTATTTCGACGAATTGCGGTGTGCGCCGTTGTTTTTCGAGAAATTGCGCCCGTGCTGCTGGTTGCGGTTTTTCTGCGGGCGCTGCTGTTGACGCTGCTGCGGCCCCTTCTGGGGACGTGCCGTAAAGTGCTGTTTATAGTCACTTCGGAGATTATTTAATGCCACTTCATCGATTTCGATCGCTCCGCCGGACATGCGTTTGATGTCTTTTACGATCACTTCGTTGTTGGGATGCTCCTGGTTGTACTCGTAGCTCTTCGTGCGCATGTACCGGGCCAGGTTGTCCACCGTGCGCGCCATGGTACGCCGGTCTTTTTCCCCGGAAAGCCCGGCGATCATCTGCTCGACATACTTGCCGTAATGCTTATAGGAGATACGCCCCTGCGTGTAGGCCATGCGGCGCGGCGTAATGGTCAGCTCCTGGCGCGAAGGCTGCGGATAGGGGGAATCCACATCGAGTTGGAAATCAGACATTATGAAAAGGTGATCCCACAGTTTGTGGGTGAAGTCGGCCGTATCGCGCAGCAAGGGGTTCAGGTTGCCCATCACGGCGATCACGGCACGCGCCTGGCGGTTGCGCTCGCGGCGGTCTTCGATCAATTGCAACGAGTCGATCATCTCCTGGATATGACGCCCATACTCGGGCAGGTACAACTTGCGTCGTGTGTAGTTATAATTCTTTTTCATATTGTATTTGTGGTCTTCCGCACTGTTTCAATCCGTCCGCCGGAGCGTCCGGCAAGCCCGTTGCGGTAAACCGATTCAAGACGTTTTTTCCGACTTTCCACCCCATCCGGCAAGACCCTACAAGATTGGTTTTACACCGCAGAAAGTCATAACTTTGGGACAAAAGTAGGTAAAATTTCAGGAAAAACAAGCTATGGCAAAGGTTTTAATTTTAGACCAATCAAAAAGTATGCGAAACACGCTGCGCGAGCGGCTCGAATACGAAGGTTTCTCGACGGAGGCCGCCGAAGACGAAGAGGCGGCCTCCGTCATGTGCGAGAAAATCCCGTTCGACGTCATCCTGTCGGACACCGGGTGCAAAATCCCCGACAAGGGCGTCCCGTTCATCGTGCTGTCATCCGAGGCGTCGATCGACTCGGCCGTGGAAGCCGTACGCAACGGCGCCCAGGACTATCTGACCAAACCCATCGACATGAACCGCCTGCTGCAGTCCATCCACCGCACGATCGACGACCCGGCCCCGGTGCAGGCCCCCGCGGCGGCCCCGGCACGCCGCACTCGCCGCGGGCACTGTGCGCAGACGGAGCATATCATCGGCACCTCGCCCCAGATCGAACACGTCCGCCTGTTGATCGACAAGGTCGCGCCGTGCGAAGCGCGTGTGCTGATCACGGGCGAAAACGGCACCGGCAAAGAGCTGGTCGCACGCTGGCTGCACGCCAAAAGCAACCGCGCCGCGGCTCCGTTCGTCGAGGTCAACTGCGCGGCGATCCCCTCGGAACTGATCGAGAGCGAACTCTTCGGCCACGAGCGCGGCGCCTTCACCTCGGCCATCAAGCAGCGAAGGGGCAAGTTCGAGCAGGCCGACGGCGGCACGCTGTTCATGGACGAGATCGGCGACATGTCGCTGGCGGCGCAGGCCAAGGTGTTGCGGGCGCTTCAGGAAAACAGGATCAGCCGCGTAGGCAGCGACAAGGACATCGAGGTCAACGTGCGCGTAATCGCCGCCACGAACAAGAACCTGCGCGAGGAGATCCGGAAGGGCAATTTCCGCGAAGACCTCTACCACCGCATCGGGGTGGTCGTCGTGCGCGTCCCGGCGCTGCGCGAACATGCGCAGGACATCCCGCTGCTGGTCGACCATTTCATACACACAATTTGTGCCGAATACCACATCCCGGCAAAACGCATTGAGGAAGAAGCGCTTAGCGAACTGCAAACGATGCCCTGGAGCGGCAATATCCGCGAACTGCGCAACGTCATCGAGCGGCTCATCATACTCAGCGAGGAGCGCATCACCCCCGCCGACGTCAAGGCCTACTGCTGACCGAGGCTCAGAACAGCACCCCGACCTTCAGCAGGAGGGTGCCGTGGCTGAGCTGCTCGGCAAATTCGGCGGAGAACCAGCGGCCTTCGTATTTCCGGAGCCGCTCCAGCCGCTGCAACTCATAGCCCGCCGCGAAGAACAGATGCACACCGCAGCGCAATGCATACTGAACCCCCAGTTCGGGATTGAGCAGCAGTCCCCCGTTGGCATCCCTGCGCGGTGCGAAAGCATATCCGGCGGCGCACCCGGCATAGGGCGTAAAGCTGCGGCGGCGCGTAAGCAGGAACTTCGCATCGGCAAAGAGCGGCACGAGCGTTTTTTCATAGCAGGAAACCCCCGTTCCGGCACCGACCGAAAAACGGCGGCTCACATTGTAATGACCCGTCACGCGCCAGACGACGGGCACCGACGACGGGCGGGTCAGGCCGAAGCCCGTCCCTACGGACGTCGAACAGGAAAAGCGGGGAAACTCCTGCGCCGGCACCTCGGTGGCAAGGAAAGGCAGCACGCACAGCGCCGCGGCCAATACTCGGAATCGCCTCTTCATCGTACACGGATCGTAATGCGTTCCACGATCCGGAGCGCCGAAGTGAGCCCCGAAATATCGGGGTCTATCCCGCCCGAACTTCCGTCGGGACTGCTGTGGCCTACCAGCACGGCTTCGAACTGCTCCCTGCCCGACGACAGGTCGACGTCGGCGGCATAGACCACGGCCGGCTGGCCGCTCCCGTGCCGCCCGCCCGAGTAACCGGGCTCCCCCTCCTTGGCCGATTCGGGATAGGTTTCGTTGAAATCGGTCGAATGGTTCACCTCGACCTTTACGACGAACCGATCGAGCCCCGCCCCGGGCGAGAGCTTCAGGTCGAAACTGCCGCGCGGCGTGGCACCCGATATGCCGTCCGCCAGCGGTTCGCTTTTCGTCGGCAGGTAAAGCCCGTCGGCATATTGCACGCCCCGGCTATGGCACCAGTGAGGCAGCGCCTCCCTGCGGCGGTTTCCGCCCGCCGCCAGCCAGGACTGGGTGGCGATTTTGGAACTCGCATAAACCGTGGAGAGGTAGCGCCCCTGCGCATCTTCGATCCAGACCGCGATCTGCGGCGGGTTCTTCCTTTTAATCCCCAGGAACAGGGGAAAATCATGCAGCCATGCGTCGCCCCGTTCCACGACAATTTCCACGCTTCCCTTTTCATATTCGACCAGCTCCTTATCGCAGGAACCAAGCAATACGAACGGTAAAATCCATGCCATTACCATCTTTCTCATTGTTTTTGGTTTTCAATTTGTTACCTATTGGTAACATTCGTTATAAAAAATATATATACCTTCCCGCCCCGCGGGCCGGTCATTCCTTGAAAGTCTTGTCAATCAGCAGGTCTATCCCGAGGACGATCTGTTCCCAGCCGGCAGCCTCTCCGATCGGAATCCCGTTGTAAACCGGGCAATATTCCTCTAACAGCACAAGGTAGGTCACCGAAGCCGTCAGGA
>OHMT01000727.1_pt1 | contig 16116 bp, 18 predicted proteins | sample 1569371 | NCBI WGS metagenome assembly OHMT01 (sample SAMEA3879500, study PRJEB24766) | human gut metagenome | biome: human-associated habitat; feature: feces | place: USA | collected 1985/1987 | reverse complement strand
TATTAAAGCCGGACAGCAAAATAACCTTTCCGCTGAATGGTTGAAGAAGCTGGAAAATGCTTCTGCCAAGTTCCATGTTTCCCGGTTGGAAGCTATTCATCTTCAAATTCAACAGCAGATTGAACTTCTGTATGGGAACCAGCTTGACGGGGTGGATTCCCTTCTGAAGCAAATTGTTTCGGATGGGTACACCCACGGGGCTTTCACTATTCAAAAGGGCCTTGGGCTTGGGTGGGATATAACCGCCCTGAACCAGAAGAAACTTGAAACTTTGCTTTCAAAACCTTGGACTACTGACGGAAGAACTTTCAGTGATCGGATTTGGTTGAAGAAGCGGGAATTGGTGGGAACCGTTCATAAAGAATTGACACAGGGGCTTTTGAGGGGTGACAGCCCACAGAAGATCACGGATGCAATTAAGAACCGGTTCAAGGTTTCTCGCTATCAGGCGGGGCGGCTGGTGCATACTGAAACCACCTACTTCAACGCCATTTCCACCAAACAGGTTTATCAAGATTTAGGGGTTCAATCCGTGGAAATCCTTGAAACACTGGATTCCCACACTTGCCCATTGTGCCAACCCCTTGATGGAACGGTGATCCCGCTGGCCCAATATGAACCCGGCGTGACGGTTCCACCCTTCCACCCGAATTGCCGGGGAACCACTTGCCCACACTATAACGATATGGAAGGCGAAAGAGCCGCCCGGAACGCTGAAGGGAAAGTGTACTATGTTCCGGCCAACATGACCTTCACCCAATGGAAGAAGGCGTTTGTGGACGGTGTGAAGGACGGTTTGACGGTTGCCACCGTGGGCGCTATAATGAAAATGGTGGACGATTGCACCACTGTTGAAGAAGTGGAAGCCCTGATGAAAGAACAGGGGTGGTTTTATCAAACTACCCTTCCCAATGGGGAACCGTTTGACGGGAACCAACTTCTTTCTTTGCAAGGGTGTGACCTTGATACCGCCAAGGCAATTTTCAAGGCCCATGAAAATGTGTTCAACCGGCTTCCTGTTTTGCGGGGCCAACTGAATTCGATCAATGCACAAAAACTGTCCGCTGGAACCTATGCCCAATGTTCCTATGGGTTGGGCCGTGGCGGAATTTCTGTGAACACTTCCTATTTTTCTGATGTGGAGCGATTGACCAAACTTTATGCCAATGACCTTGCACACGGTTTCCACCCAGCGGGAACCACTTATGGTTCCATTGTCACCCATGAATTGGGCCATGCGGTGGATGATTACCTTTCTGTGATCCACCAGTTGGCCGGATTGAATGGATGGAGAGCCAAGAAGGTTTCTGCCTACCTTCGTCCCAAGGTGATGAAGGCTTGTGGGCTGAAGGTTGCCGACACCCGAACCGCTGTAAGTGGGTACGCTACCCAAGATGCCCAAGAATGGTTTGCTGAATGCTTCTGTGAATGGATGGACAGTGAAAATCCCCGTCCTGTTGCGGTTGAATTTGGTAAACAGCTTTTGGAATTGATGAAGGGGATGAAATAAGATGCCAATGCCTGATTTTTTCACAAGTGAATGGTTTGTGCCTGAAGTTGATAATTGGCACCTGAAGGAAGGCGCACCCCCTGAAGTGGTGGAAGAATTTGAAGCCTATATGAAGCGCCTGAAAGAGAACGAACAAAACAATATTGTTGAATGAGCCACCCCCGGCATTGCCGGTGGTGGTTTTTTCATACCCTTTTCGCCGTTTCCCGGTGGTGGGCGGTAAACAGAACCGTGGAAAATCGTGGTTCCTGACCCACGGAAAAAAAGGATCATAGAAAGGATGAACGAACATGACGAAAGAAAAGCTGATGGAATGGGGCCTTACTGAAGAACAGGCCAATAAGGTAATGGAAGGGCTGAACGGTTCTTTTGTTACCAAGGCCCGCTTCAATGAGGTCAACACCGAATTGAGCGCCGCAAAGAAAACTATTGGTGAGCGAGATGCCCAGCTTGAAACACTGAAAAAGGCTTCTGGTGACACCCAAGCCCTTCAGGATCAGATCACCCAGCTTCAGGCGGACAACAAGAAGAAGGATGAAGATCACGCCAATGAACTGAAGGCGCTGAAGATCGGCAATGCCGTTGAACTGGCCCTGACTGGGGCCAAAGCCAAGAACAACACCGCTGTTAAGGCGTTGTTGGCTGGTTTCATTGATAAGGCTGAACTGGCAGAGGATGGAACTGTTAAGGGGCTTGATGATGAAATCAAGAAGTTGGTGGAAGGCAAGGACACGGCTTTTCTGTTCGATAAGACCGGCACCAAGTTCAAGGGTGCCAAATCCGCTGAAAAGGGCGACAAGGGGGATGAAGGCGCTATGACGCTGGAAAAGCTGAAGGCCATGACCCCCGTTGATCGCTATAACTTCTCCGTCAACCATCCTGACGAATACAAAGAACTTTATGGAGGTAATGAGTAATGGCAAACACTGTCTATGATAACTTTTTCCTGTCCAATGAAATTGAAGATCAGTACCAGAGCCACCTTGATCTTCAGCAGTTTTGCACCATTGATAACAGCCTGACCGGTGTTGCCGGTATGCTTCGCAAGGTGCATAAGTACAAGGCTACTGACGGAACCGAGAAGCTGAATATGGGCGAGGGTAACACCAAGACCATTGAAGCCGGTTACACCGAAAAGGAATACCGTATTCAGATGGCCCAGAACCGTTTTGCCTACTATGACGAGGAAGCCATGACTGATCCTATGGTGATCACCACCGGCACCCGTCACGCTGGCACCGATATGTTCAACACCGTCAACGCTGACATTTTCGGCGCTTTCAATGAAGCCACTATGACGGTTGTAACCACCGCCCTTGGCTTTGATGCCTTTGTGGATGGTGCCGCCATGCTGAACTTGGAGAACCTTGAAAATGTGTCCATCTTCGGCTTTGTCCACCCCACTGATGTTGCCAAGTTGCGGAAGGCCCTGAAGGAAGATTTGAAGTATGTGGAAGCCTTTGCAAAGCAAGGCTATGTTGGCACCGTTGGCGGTATCAACATCTACACCAAGAAGAACGCTGACCCCGGCAAGGTGGTTATTGGCACCAAGGAAGCTGTTACCCTGTTCAACAAGAAGGGTACTGAAGTGGAGCAGGAGCGTGAGGGCAATATCCGTAAGAATACGGTGTATTCCCGTAAGTATTACCTTGCGGCCATGACCAATGAAGCCAAGGCGGTTAAGATCATCGTGGGTTCTGCCAAGACCACCGCTGATGAAACTGTTCAGAGCAAGAAGGTTTATTACAAGCCTTCCGGCATTGGCTATGTGGTTGGAACCCCCAAGATCAGCCCCAAGACTGAAGGCTTCTACGAGATTACGGCGGCGTAAGGAAGGCGGTGATCCCCGTTGCGTGATCAAGTGATTTCCATGCTTACGGCCCTTGGCGTAACGGGGGCCGCTACTGATCCGCTGTTGGATATTCTTCTTCAGAATGTTCAACAGCGGATTCTTAACAAAACCAATCAATCTGTGATCCCGGAAGGGTTGGAAAGCGTGGCTATTTATATGGCCGTGGGTGAATACCTGAACATGAAGAAAACCGTTGGACAACTGACAGGGTTTGATTTGGATGCGGCAATCAAGCAAATTCAGGAAGGTGACACCAATACTGTGTTTGCAATCGGTGAAGGGAGCCTGACACCAGAACAGCGGTTGAATGGGTTGATTGATTACCTGATCAATGGCCGTTCTGATGAACTGTACAGGTATAGGAAGTTGGTATGGTAAATGCCCAGCGCAAAGCCCTTGAACGGCTTTGGAAGGATCGCTGTACAGTATATCACCGGGTAAAGGTGAAAGACCCTATCAGCAAACTTACTGATTCTAAAGAAATGCCGCTTCTTCAGGATCAGCCCTGTAAACTGTCTTTTGAAACCCTATCTTCAACGGACGGTGATCATGTTTCCAAGGTGGCCCAATCTGTGAAGCTGTTCATTTCCCCTGATGTGGAAATTCCCGCTGGCTGTAAAATCGTGGTGAAGCGGTTCAACAACCTTGAACGGGAATTCACTTATTCCAAAAGCGGTGAAGCGGGAGTATTCACCAACCATCAAGAAATCCAGTTGGAGCCGTGGAAGGGGTATGCCTGATGGCTAAATGGGGCAAATGCGATTTCAAGCAACTGGAACGGCTGAATAAACGCCTTGAACAACTTTCTTCTGTGGATTTCGACACCTTTTGCCGGGAAGCGGCCAATGAGATTGCCGCACGGCTTTTGGCAAAGGTGAAGAAAAGAACCCCTGTTGGGGTGGTTCCCAAATTTGACGAACCCAAAACGGTGAAGGTTCAGGGGGCAAGTGGAAAAAGCAAAACCTTCTTAACCCGATCCGGGGCCATTCGTGATAAGTATTGGTCAGGGTATAAAGGCGGCACCCTTCGGGACGCTTGGACGATCCTTCCCGTTGAGAAACACGGGGATCAATATCTTGTTACGGTGGTAAATAATACCGAATATGCAAGCTATGTGGAATACGGCCACCGGCAAACACCGGGAAGATATGTCCCGGCATTGGGTAAGAGCCTGAAAGCAAGTTGGGTGAAGGGGCGGTTCATGCTGACCATATCCACCCAAGAACTTGAAACCCAAGCCCCGGCATTGTTGCAACAGAAATTGTATTTGTTCTTGAAGGAGGTGTTCTGATGCTGAATGAAGTGATCAAAGGAATTTCAATGGCGCTGAACACCGCCTTTGGGGATGAATATGAAATCCGCCAAAATGATGTTGAACAGGGTTTGATGAATGACAGTTTCTTCATTCAGGTTTTGAAACCGGAACTTACCCCACTGTTGGGGCGGCGCTCCATGAAGCGAAACCCTTTTGATGTAATGTACTTCCCCAAGGCCCCCGGAAATAATGCAGAAATGTTCACCGTTGCGGAAAAGCTGATGGAGTGTTTGACACAGATCAGCCTTCCCAACGGTGATCTTTTGCATGGAACCGGGATGAATTATGAAGTGGTGGATGATGTTCTTCACTTTATGGTGAACTTCAATCTTCCGCTGATCCGGCCCTATGAAGAACCTTATATGGAAACTTTGGATACCGATGTTGGAACGGTGGGAGGGGGTAAATAATGGCTACCAGCACGAAACCGAGAAAGCCCAAAGCAAAAGAAGCGGCCCCGTCCGTTTCCAATGCCCCGGTTTTCCCCAAGGAAAGGATTTTGACTTTCCAAAGATACGCCAACCGGCGTGATCTACTGTCTATTCTGCTGAAGGATGGACAGGAATACACCCATGATCAGGTTCAAAACCTGATTGATAACTTTATGAAAGGTAAGGTGAAATAATATGGCCCTTGGCGGCGGAACTTTTCTGACGCAGAACAAAATTCTTCCCGGCGCTTACATTAACTTTGTTTCTGTGGCAAAGGCAAGCGCCACTTTGTCTGATCGTGGTATTGCCACAATCCCCCTTGATATGGATTGGGGGCCTGAAAATCAGGTTGTAACTGTGGAGCTGGCCGACTTCCTGAAGAACAGTCAGAAGATTTTCGGTTATGCTTACACGGCGGAGAAGTTGAAGCCTATGCGTGAGATTTTCAAACACGCAAAGACGGTTTATTTCTTCCGCCTGAATGCGTCCGGTGTGAAGGCGGCGAATACTTTTGCAACTGCCAAATACCCCGGCACCCGTGGCAATGATCTTCGGACGGTGATCACGGAAAACGAGAAAAGCGAACTGGAAAGCAAACTGTATGATGTTGCCACTTTCCTTGGCACGGTTCAGGTTGACTTGCAAACCGGTATTAAGGCTATGGCCGATCTGAAGCCCAATGATTATGTGGACTGGATCACCAGCGCAAGCATTTCTCTGACCGCTTCCCTTCCGTTGAAGAACGGCACCAATGGCACGGTGGAAGATGCGGCTTATCAGACCTACCTTGATAAGATGGAAGCCTATAACTTCAACGCTATGGGTTGCCCGTCCAACAAATCCACCATTGCTGAACTGTTTGCCGCCTTCTGTAAGCGTATGCGGGATGATGTGGGCAAGAAGTTTCAGGTGGTGTGCTTCCGTAATCTGGCCGACTATGAAGGTGTTGTGAGCGTGAAGAACACCATTGTTGGGCAAACCGATGATCCCGCCCTGATCCCTTGGGCAACCGGCGTGGTGGCCGGAACCGCTGTGAACAAGTCTGCAACCAATATGGATTATGACGGGGAATATTCCGTTGATACCGATTACACCCAAACCGAGTTGGAAAACGGTATCAGGGAAGGTTCTTTCATGTTCCATCAGGTGGATGAAAAGGTTGTTGTTCTTGAAGATATTAACAGCTTCATTTCCATCACGGATGAAAAATCTAGTGACTTTTCCAGCAACCAGACCATCCGGGTTTTGGATCAGATCGCCAATGATATTGCGGTTCTGTTCGGCAAGAAGTACATTGGCAAGGTTCCCAATGATGCTTCTGGCCGTGTGAGCCTGTGGAACGATATTGTGAAGCACCACATGGAACTTCAGAATATCCGTGCCATTGAGAACTTCTCCAGCGATAATGTGACGGTTGCCCAAGGCGATACCAAGAAGGCCGTTGTGGTGACGGACTATGTTACCCCGGTCAACGCTATGGCCCAGCTTTATATGACTGTCTATGTTCAGTAAAAAAGGGGTGTAAAAGACGATGGCGAATACTGTAATGAATGCCAAAGATGCCATTTCCGGTTCTTTGGCCGAATGCTTTGTAACCATTGGGGATAACCGTTACAATTTCATGCAGGCTATCAACCTTGAAGCCAACTTTGAGAAGAATAAGACGGAAATCCCCATTTTGGGCAAGACCGGCAAGGGTAACAAATCCACCGGTTGGAGTGGTACGGGTTCCGCAACCTTCCACTATAACACCAGCATTTTCCGCCAAATGATGAAGCAGTACAAGGACACCGGCGAGGATGTCTATTTTGACATTCAAGTGACCAATGAAGATCCCACTTCTTCTGTGGGCCGTCAAACCGTGATCCTGAAGGATTGCAACATTGATGGCGGCATTCTTACCAAGTTTGACGCTGATGCGGAATACTTGGATGAAGATATGGACTTCACTTTTGAGGATTTCGAGATGCCGGAAGCCTTTACCCTGCTTGCGGGAATGGAGTAACATTGCCAAAACCCGCCCCATTTTGATAATGTGGGCGGGTTTTTCTTTTTTCAATTTCAAAATAGGAGGATTTTAACAATGAGTTTGTCTGCTTTTCTGGCTGAAAATGCCCTGTCCGTTGAGAATGTGAAGTTTGTTGCTTCCAAGCGGTTTTTGTCTGATGAATTGGACGATAAGGGCAAGCGGAAGCCTATGGAATGGGAGATCAAGGCCATTACCGGCACCGAGGATGAAGCCCTTCGGAAGTCCTGTGCCAAGCGGTTTCCCGTTCCCGGCAAGAAAAACCAGTATCAGAAGGAAACCGACTATGATATGTACCTTGGCAAGCTGGCTGTGGCCTGTACGGTATTTCCCAACCTGAATGACAAGGATCTTCAGGACAGCTATAAAGTGATGGGCGCTGAAGCCCTTCTGAAAACCATGCTGACCCCCGGCGAGTATGCCGATTACCTGACCAAAGTTCAGGAGGTTTGCGGGTTTGAAACCACCCTTCAGGATGAGGTGGACGAGGCAAAAAACTAATTGAAGAAGGTGATGGTGAAGCAAATATCGCTTACTATTGCCTTCACGAACTGCATTTGACACCATCTGCTTTTCTGGACTTGCCCCGGAAAGAACGGGCCTTCATTATTGCGGCCATTGATATTCGGGTGGAGCGGGAAAAGAAGAAACAGAAAGAAATTGAACGGAAACAGCGCCGGGGCCGCAGAAAGTAACTGTTGGCCCCGGCCCTCTGCTATGGAAAGAAGGTGAACCCCTATTGGCAACCATTAGAACGGCAATCGCCCTATATGACGGTGTTACTGCCCCGCTGAAGTCCATGCACAAGGCTATGAACATTGTGCTGAACAGCTTTGAAGCCATGCAACGGGCTTCTGGTAATTCTGTGGACACTTCAGCCATTCGGGAAGCCCGTGAAGAACTGGCAAGAGCCGGGGCCGCCTTCGATTCCATTGAAGAAAATATTCGGAATGCTGGCAACCAGCAAGACCGCTTCAACAGGCGGATCAGGGACGGCACCACCGCCGCTGATGGCCTTTGGAGCAAGCTAAAAGGCATTGTGGCCACCGTGGGTGGGTTGGCGGCTGTAAAGAAAATTCTTGGGGTTTCTGACCAGCTTACCAGCACAAATGCCCGGTTGAATAACGCCATGATCAACTTTGATGATGGCGGTTCCCTTACTGACCTTGAAAAAAAGGTAATGGCTTCGGCGCAACGATCCAGAACTTCCTATATGGATGCCGCTTCTTCCATTGCAAAATTGGGCCTAAATGCCCGTGATGCGTTTGGAAGTATGGATGAAGTGATTGCCTTCCAAGAACTGATTAACAAACAGTTTATTATTGGCGGTGCGAGTGTTCAGGAACAGCAAGCCGCCATGATCCAGCTTACCCAAGCAATGGCTTCCGGTGTGCTTCGTGGTGAAGAACTAAACAGCGTATTTGAACAGGCCCCCGGAATTATTCAGAGTATAACAGATTACTTGGATGTTTCCATTGGTGAAATCCGGGCTATGGCCGCAGAAGGTCAACTGACCGCCGATGTAGTGAAAAATGCCATGTTTGCGGCGGCGGATGATATTGAAACCAAGTTTTCAAATATGCCCAAAACTTGGGGGCAAATTTGGATCGGGATGAAGAACAAGGCCCTGTCTATCTTCAATCCTATTCTGAACAAGGTAAATCAAGTTGCTAATAGCGAAAAGTTCACCCAAGTAACGAATGGAGTTATCAACGGCCTTGCCGGGATCGCTTCTGTTGCAACGGTGGTGCTTGACCTTCTGATTGGCGGTGCCGCTTTGGTGGTGGATAATTGGTCATGGCTTGCCCCTATTGTTGGCGGTGTTGCAACGGCTTTTCTTGTTTTGAATGGAGCCATGCTTGCCTATAAAACAGTGACCGGCATTGTGAATGCGCTGGAAACCGTAAAGGCCGCAAGACTGGCTATGACTACCGTTGCAACCGGAGCACAGACCACCGCCACCTTTGCCCAAACAGCGGCCCAATACGGCCTGAATGCGGCTTTGATGGCTTGCCCCCTTACATGGATTATCATTCTGATTATCGCCCTTGTAGCCCTGTTCTATGCGGCTGTGGCGGCGGTCAATCATTTTGCAGGTACAAGCGTTTCCGCAACCGGCCTGATTTGTGGCGCATTTATGGCGGCGCTGGCCTTCATCGGGAATATCTTTGTGGCCCTGTGGAACTTGGTTGTAGATGTGTTCGTGATGATCTACAACCTTGTGGCTACGGTTGCAAACTTCATCGGAAATGTATTCAATGATCCGGTTGGGGCTGTGGCCCGTCTATTTTTCGACTTGGCGGACACGGTTCTTTCCGTCCTTCAGGCTTTGGCTTCGGCCATTGATACTATCTTCGGTTCTAACCTTGCCGGTTCCGTCCAAGGCTGGCGTGACAGCTTGGGCGGTTGGGTGGATTCCACCTTTGGCAAGGGTGAAGAAATCATGGAAAAGCTGAATGCGGAAGATCTTCATTTGGGCCGCTTCGAGTATGGAGCCGCCTTTGATATGGGGTATGAATTCGGCCAAGGCGTGGAAGATACCGTGGGCGGCTTGTTCGACTTTTCCGCAATGGACAGCTTGGGGGCCGCTGATGGGCTGGATGCCTTCAACCTTGGGAACACCCTTGATGGTATCTATGGCAACACCGGGGACACAGCGGGGAACACCGCCGCCATGAGTGATGCCCTTGACATTGCGGAAGAAGATTTGGCCTATATGCGGGATATTGCCGAGCGTGAAGCAATCAACCGGTTCACCACCGCTGAAATCAAGGTTGAACAGCACAATGAAAACCACATTTCCAAAGATACCGACCTTGACGGGATTATGGATGCGTGGGCCAATGATTTTGCTGAAAAGCTGGATGTGTCTGAAGAAGGGGTGCATGAGTAATGGCATACAAAATGTACTTGGATGGTGTGCTTATGCCCATCACCCCTTCCAAGGTCAAAGTGAAAATCAATAACCAGAATGAAACCCTGACCCTGATCAGCGGTGAGGAAATCAATATTCTGAAGGCGGCGGGGCTGACTGATGTAAGTTTTGACTTGCTTCTCCCCCAAGTCCCCTATCCCTTCACAAATGGCGGGGCGCAACCCGCAGATTATTACCTTTCTCTTTTTGAACGGCTGAAAACGGCAAAGGAACCGTTTCAATGGATTTTGAACCGTGAAAAGCCCAATGGAAGCCGGTTGTTTTATACCAATCTGACTGTGGGAATGGAAGATTACCAGATCACAGACGATGCGGAAGAAGGCTTTGATATTACAGTGGCCGTGAGCCTGAAGCAATACAGGCACTATGGTACTAAAACTGTGACCATCCAACCTGCCCCAACCCCCGCAACAAAGCCCACCGCCACGGTGGAGCCGCCCAAACGGGAAACCAGTCAGGCCCCCAAGCAATCCACCTATACGGTAAAATCCGGGGATTGCCTTTGGAATATCGCCAAGAAATATTTGGGGGATGGTTCCCGATACAATGAGATTTACAACCTGAATAAAGATAAAATCAAAAACCCGAACCTGATTTATGCCGGTCAGGTTCTTACTTTGCCTTCCTGAAAGGGGTGATCCGCTTGTCTATTGAACTTCTGATTCAGAATGGTTCCACAATTTATTATCCGGTTGTTGAAGAAGGGGTTTCTTTGACATGGGAGCGGAAAGGCACCCCCGGCAAGCTGGAATTCACAGTAATCAAAGACGGGGTTTTGAACTTTCAGGAAGGCAACCCGGTAAAGCTGACGGTGAACGGCACCACCATGTTCTATGGCTTTGTGTTCACCAAGAGCCGCAAGGCAAACAGTGTGACCATTGATGTTGTGGCCTATGATCAGTTGCGATACCTGAAGAACAAGGACACCATCACGGAAGAAGGGCTGAAGGCTTCTGACCTCCTGAAGCGGCTGGCGGCAGATTTCCGCCTAAACCTTGGGAGCGTGGAAGATACAGGGTACACCCTTGAAACCATTATTGAGGAAGATAGCACCCTGTTTGACATGATCCAAAATGCCCTTGATGAAACCCTGATGAATACCGGCCAACTGTTCTGCCTTTATGATGATGCCGGGAAATTGACTTTGAAAAATATCAACTCCATGAAGCTGAATTTGCTGATTGATGAAGAAACCGGGGAAACCTTTGACTATTCATCCAGCATTGATGAACAGACCTACAATAAAATCAAGCTGGCCTATGACAATGAGCAGACCGGCAAGCGGGAACTGTATATTGCACAGGACGGGGAGAAGATGAACCAGTGGGGTGTTTTGCAGTATTTTGAAGCCTTGCAAAACGCCACCGGAGCCGCCGCCAAAGCCAATGCCCTTCTGAAGCTGTATGACCAGAAAACCCGGAAGCTGACGGTGAAGAACGCTTTTGGAGATGTGCGGGTTCGGGCCGGTTGCGCCGTGGTGGTTGCCTTGAATTTGGGGGATATTATCACCAACAATTATTTGATGGTTGAAAAAGTCACCCACAATTTCAAGGGGGATGAACACTTCATGGATTTAACCTTGATTGGGGGTGAATTCATTGCCTAAACCGACAAATGCGGTGGAACTGGTAAAGAAGGCCGCTGTGGAAGCCGTGGACGCAAGCAAGCCGGTTCACATTCTGTTTGGAACCGTGATTTCCGCTTCCCCGCTGAAAATTCAGGTTGACCAAAAGGCCATTTACACAGAAAAAATGCTGGTGTTGGCCCGGAATGTCACGGATTATGAAGTGGATATGACGGTAAGCCACCAGACTGTTACAATTAGCCACGGCCACCCGGTTACAGATACTTATACCGGGGGCGGCACCGCTGAAGATGTTGACCACAACCACCCCATCAAAGGGCGGAAGAAGTTCAAAGTCCACAACGCCCTTGTGGTTGGGGATCAGGTGGTTATGGCCCGAATTCAAAAGGGCAAGAAATTCTTGGTGCTGGATCGGATTGCGCCGAACCCGGCCCTGAAGGGGGAATGGGCATGATTCCACAGGTTCAAGACGATCTGAAACAGGATTTTACCTTTACCACCCTTCCAAGCCGCACATTCAAAATGCGTCATGATACCAAAACCATAACCGGCACCATTGATGAAGTAAGGGCTGTGGAACAGGCGGTTTTCCTGATCTTGAATGTGGAACGGTATGAATGGCTGATTTATTCTTGGAACTATGGTTTTGAGAAGAAAAGCCTGATTGGTAAGCCGGTTGATTTTTGCATTCCAGAAATTGAACGGCGGGTGAAGGAAGCGTTGCTTCAGGATGATAGGATCACCGCCGTTGAAAATTTTCAGTTTGAAGTGAACAAGAAAAAGGTGCTGACCACTTTCACGGTGATCAGCATTTTTGGCCCCATTTTTACGGAAATGGAGGTGGAAACCTGATGTATGAAAATATCACCTATGCGCTGTTGCTGAACCGGATGCTGGAAAAGGCCCTGTCCATCAACAACAATCTTGATACCCGTGAAGGTTCTCTGGTGTGGCTTGGCAACGCCCCCGCCGCCGTGGAACTTCAAAACCTGTATATCCAGCTTGATACCGTTCTGAATGAAACCTTTGCGGACACAGCAAGCCGGGATTACCTGATTTTGAGAGCGGCGGAACGGGGCCTTTCCCCTTATGCGGCTACCCCCGCTGTGCTGGAACTGTCTATTACCCCGGTCAGCCTGACACTTCCCCCGGACACCCGTTTTTCTATTGGTGATCTGAACTATTATGTGTCCGCTGAAAAAGGGAATGGAAAGTATGAAATCACCTGTGAAACGGCGGGAGAAGTTGGAAATGACTATGGGGCCACGGTTATTCCCATTGAGTATGTGGAAGGGCTTGAAACCTGTACCATTACCGCTTTGCTGATTCCCGGTGAGGATGAAGAAGATACTGAAGTTTTCCGTCAACGGTATTTTGACAGTCTGAACGCACAAGCATTCGGCGGCAACCAGATTGACTATATCGAAAAGGTGAACGCCATTCCCGGTGTGGGCGGGGTGAAGGTTTACCGGGCTTGGAACAGCGATATTCGCCCCGCTGAACTGGTTCCCCCTGAAGGAACAAGCGAATGGATCAGCGGCCTTTCCGGTGTGCCTGAAGCCGTGAAATCTTGGCTTGATGCCGTGTATGCCGCCGCAAACAATAACAAGCTGACAGTGGGCGGAACGGTCAAGCTGGTGGTGATTGACAGCACCTTTGCGGAGCCTTCAGAACCTTTGGTGGAACTGGTGCAGACCACCATTGACCCCTTGCAGAACGCCGGGGAAGGCGTGGGTATTGCGCCCATCGGCCATGTGGTGAAGGTGTACGGGGTGGAGAATGAAACCGTGAACCTGTCCTTCACGCTGACCTATCAGCAGGAATGGAGTTGGGAAGATGTAAAAACCTATGTGGAAACTACCATCAAGGCATATTTCACGGAACTGGCCCAAACATGGGCGGATCAGGAACAACCCCTTGTGGTTCGTGTCAGTCAGATTGAAAGCCGCCTGTTGGCGGTTAGCGGGATTCTGGATATTGCTGATACGAAAATCAACGGAACAGCGGCCAACTATGAACTGGCCCTTGATCATATCCCGGTTCTTGGTACTATTACCCCGGCAACCGGTAAGCAGAGCGCATAAAGGAAGGTGATTGAATGGATCGCAAGCTAATCAATTACCTTCCTTATGTTGTCCGGGATTATGCGGAATTTCAAGGGATTACCGGAGCCGAGCAACCGGAGTTTGAAAACGCATGGGCGGCAGTGGATGATCTTCTGAATAATCAGTTTATCAAAACCGCTGGAAATCTTGGGTTGTCCAGATGGGAAAAAATCTTGGGTATCACCCCAAAAGGAACAGATACCTTGGATGATCGCCGCTTCCGGGTGCTTACCCGCCTGAATGAAGAACTGCCCTATACCTTGCCACAGTTGCGGGTGATCTTGGAAAGCCTTTGCGGAGCCGGTAACTATTCGGCTGATGTGGCAGATTACACCCTTTTGGTAAAGGTGGGTGTGGCCGCAAAGAAAAATTTCCAAGATGTTCAAACCTTGCTGAAAAGAGTTGCCCCAGTCAACTTGGTTTTGGTAGTTCAACAGTTGTTCAATATTCACCAAGTATTGGGCGGGTTTACCCATGCCCAACTTGCTTGGTACACCCATTCTGAAGTAAGAACAGAAGAACTTCAAACCCATGAATGTACCCCACACAAAACACTTCGGCCCTTCACCCATGCCCAGCTTGGAGGGCTGGAAAACAAATCTATCAGAAAGGAAATGACAGATGGCACAGTTCACACCTAATTATGATCTGGTGAAACCAGCCCAAGAAGATTTCTACAATGTGGACGATCAGAACCGCAATATGGATAAAATTGATACGGCCCTAAAAGCCCATGATGATTCCTTGGCCGGAAAAGCGGATCTTGGGGAAGATGGTAAGGTGAAGCCTGAACAGCTTCCCGATTCCAGTTCTGACCCCACAGAAGCGATTGAAGAAGCCATTAACACCCACAATGAAAGCCCTTCCGCCCATGCTGATATTCGGGAAACTGTGAAAAAAGCCCTTTCCGCCGCACAGACCGCACAGGAAACGGCGGATTCGGCCTTGGAAGCTGTGTCAGGGTTGATTTATACCATTGATGTTGTTCCGTCGCAGAACGGCACCCTAACCTATAATGGCGGGGAACAAAGCCCGTCTTGGAACAGCTACAACCCGGAAACTTTGACCCTTGGCGGAACCACAACCGCCACCAATGCGGGAACTTATACCGCCACCTTCACCCCCAAAGGAAAGTATAAGTGGACAGATGGAACGCAGACCCCCAAACAGGTAACTTGGACAATCAACAGGGCCACGGTTTCTGTCCCTTCTCAAAGCGGAAGCCTTACTTATACCGGTTCCACTCAAAGCCCGACTTGGGCCGGTTATGACAGTTCTAAAATGACCATCGGCGGCACTACCAGCGGCACCAACGCTGGAAGCTATAATGCCACTTTCACCCCCGGTTCTAATTACCAATGGACGGATGGGGGAAGTGCGGAAAAAGCCGTTGCTTGGACGATTGGAAAGGCCACAGGAAGCCTTTCTTTGAACAAATCTTCCATTTCCCTGAATGTTTCTAAAATGTCTGACACAATCACCGTGACCCGCCCCGGCACCGGCGTAATCAGCGCCGTGTCCAGCGCCCCCAGCGTGGCTTCTGTGAGCGTTTCCGGGAATGTGGTAACTGTTACCGGCAAGGCAAAAGGAAACGCCACAATTACCGTCAGCGTGGCCGCAGATACCAACTATACTGCCCCGGCTGATAAAACCTGTTCCGTTAATGTCACGCTTCCCACGAATACCCTGAATGATAACGATTGGGCCACCATTAAACAAGTCAGTGATTCCGGTAAGGGTTCCAGCTATTGGGCGGTTGGTGATATGAAGTCCATTCAGATCAACGGCAAGGTTGGGAACTTCACTTTCTCCAATCTGACCATCAACACCTTCATTTTGGGCTTCAACCACAACAGCGGCAAGGAAGGGAATAACAAAATTCACTTCCAGATTGGCAAAATCGGCACCACAGCGGTTGCCCTTTGCGATAGCCAATATAACAGTAATCAAAACAACAATGGCTATTTCAATATGAATCCTAATAATAGCAATAGTGGTGGTTGGAAAGAAAGCTATATGCGGAAAACGCTGTTGGGCAACACCGGCACACCCACAAGCCCCCCTTCCAATTCGCTGTTGGCGGCTTTGCCTTCCGCCTTGCGGAATGTGATGAAGCCTGTAACCAAGTACACGGATAATGTGGGCAACAATACCGGCAATACCCAAAGCAATGTGACCAGCACCACCGATTACTTGTTTTTACTGGCTGAATATGAAGTGTTCGATTCCAGAAGCTATGCAAATAGCTATGAACAAAATTATCAGGTGCAATATGATTATTACAAAGCTGGTAACAGCAAAGTAGCCAATAATCACACCAGCACCGCCTCGGCGGTGTGGTGGTGGTTGCGTTCCTC
>OHMT01000702.1_pt1 | contig 16636 bp, 12 predicted proteins | sample 1569371 | NCBI WGS metagenome assembly OHMT01 (sample SAMEA3879500, study PRJEB24766) | human gut metagenome | biome: human-associated habitat; feature: feces | place: USA | collected 1985/1987 | reverse complement strand
GCAGATTTCTGTGGAGCCGGTTGTCGCACAGCCGACCGATGAATATGCACTGCAGGAAGAGGATCTTCCGGTTCTCTTTGAAGAATATGATAAACTGGCAGCGGAGATGGTCCGCCGTAACAGAGAAGGAAATTCTTTCAACTTCTTCCATTTCATGATTGATCTGGAAGGTGGACCTTGTGTGTACAAGCGTCTGTCCGGATGTGGTTCCGGAACGGAATACCTTGCAGTCACACCGTGGGGAGATCTGTATCCGTGCCACCAGTTCGTCGGAAATGAAGATTTTCTGATGGGAAATGTCTGGGATGGCGTGAAAAACACGAATCTGCAGGACGAGTTTAAATGCTGCAATGTCTATGCAAAAGAAAAGTGCCGTAAATGCTTTGCCAGATTTTACTGTAGTGGGGGATGTGCTGCAAATTCGTACAATTTCCACGGAACCATCACAGATGCTTATGATCTGGGATGTGAACTCCAGAAGAAACGTATTGAATGCGCAATCATGATAAAAGCTGCGGAAGCGGAAAATTAAAGGAATAGGAAGGAAGCAAACATGAAAAAAAGCAAGGGCGTCGCTATAATCGCGATTATCCTGGCCTGTCTGATCGGACTGGGATATTACACGAGCACGATTATGTCTGCGACAAGCACAAGTCAGAAAAAAACTGACAACAAGACGGAAGCCGAAGGTATTAAACTTGGTCTTGATCTTTCCGGTGGTGTGTCCATTACTTACCGGATCAAGGATAAGAATCCATCCAAGAAAGATATCAATGATACGGTAGCAAAGCTTGAAGAGCGTGCCGAGAGTTACAGTACCGAATATGCGGTATATCCGGTCGGCGATGACCGTATTACGGTAGAAATTCCTGGTGTCTATGATGCAAATGCCGTACTTGAGGATCTGGGAAGCCCGGGATCGCTGTATTTTATCGTACAGAAAGATTCGGACGGTAATGAAAACTACAGTTATGACAGTTCCACAGGGGAATACAAACTGAATTATGACATTCAGAATCTGGTTGACAATGGTTCTGTAATCATGGACGGTAATGATGTAAAGTCTGCCAATGCAGCGTATAACCAGTCTTCCTCTACCAGTACCAAGGAGCCGGTTGTTCAGCTGACATTAAAGAAAAAAGCAGCAGATGTGTTTGGAGAGGCAACCACAAAGGCAGCTTCTTCAGGAGAATCTATCGGTATTTACTATGATGATCATTTCATCAGTGTACCGAAAGTAGAGAGCGCAATCAAAGACGGAAGCTGTGTCATCAACGGTATGTCTGATTATGATGAAGCGGAACAGCTTGCAACATTTATCCGTGTAGGTGCGATCAACTTAAAGCTCGAAGAGATGGAATCTTCCGTAGCAGGGGCACAGCTGGGTGGAAAAGCACTTTCTTCCAGTGTCAAGGCAGCCATCATCGGTCTGATCCTTGTGATGCTTTTCATGATCTTAAATTACAGCTTATCCGGTGTGGTTGCATCCATTGGTCTTGCCATTTATACAACCGTAACGGTAGCTCTGATTTATCTGTTTGAAATTACGCTGACACTTCCGGGTATCGCGGGTGTTATCCTTGGTATCGGTATGGCGGTGGATGCGAACGTTATTATTATCTCACGTATCCGTGAAGAGATTGCAGCCGGCAAGTCTGTACTGACTTCCATCAAAACAGGTTACAAAAAGGCAATGTCAGCCATCATTGACGGTAACGTGACCACCTTTATTGCAGCGCTGGTACTGATGTGGCTTGGTTCCGGAACTGTTAAGGGATTTGCATATACACTGATTATCTCCCTGATTGTTTCCATGTTCACTGCACTTGTCATTTCGAGACTGTTAAATCTGGCATTTTATGCGGTTGGATGCAGAAACGAGAAATTATACGGACGTGCAAAAGAACATAAGACCATCGATTTCATGAAGCATCGCTGGGTATGTTTTATCCTTTCCCTCGTTGTGATCGTAGCCGGATTTGTTGGAATGATCGGTTACGGAGCAGCCGGAAAGGGCGCTTTGAATTTCAGTCTGGAGTTTAAGGGTGGTACATCCATCTCCGCAGATTTTGGTAAAGATTATACCGTTGAGCAGGTAGAGGACAAGATTGTACCGGAAGTCGCAAAGGTTATCAATGATAATGCCATCCAGGCAAGTACCGTATCCGGCAGCAATGTTGTGACAATTAAGACAAAGACACTGAGCCTGAGCGAACGTGAAGAAGTAAATCAGATGCTGGTGGACAAGTTTGGTGTTGATGAAGCCACAATCGAGAGCCAGAGTATTGGTTCTACCATCAGTAATGAGATGCGTTCCAATGCGGTCAAGGCACTGATCGTTGCATGTATTTTCATGCTGTTTTATATCTGGTTCCGTTTCAAGGACATCCGTTTCGCCGGAAGTGCGATTATTGCACTGGTACACGATGTACTTGTTATGTTGACGGGTTATGCATTGATCCGTATTTCTGTAGGTAATACATTTATTGCCTGCATACTTACAATTGTCGGATATTCCATCAATGATACCATTGTTATCTTTGACCGTATCCGTGAGAACATGCAGGGTATGAAGAAACAGACACCGGAAACACTGGCAGAGGTGGCAAACCGGTCTCTGACACAGACACTTTCCCGTTCACTGAATACCTCCATTACAACCATCATCATGGTATTGCTGCTGTTTATCCTCGGAGTATCTTCCATCCGTGAGTTTGCATTACCGCTTATGATTGGACTGATCAGTGGTACGTATTCTTCCATCTTTATTGCAGCTGCATTATGGTATGTCATGAAACTGCATCTTGGTAAGGACAAATTGTTAAAACCAGCAGTAGCAAAGACAAAAAAGAAATAAATATTAAAAAACAGGGGAGCTGCACGGCAGCTCCCGTTTGTTTTCTAAGGAGTGGAATGGTTGCATTGCACCGAAGAATTCGGTATAATGGGAAAAAAGAGTTGAAAAGGAGAATATTATGTACACACTGGAAGATATACAGGCAGTAGATCCTGAAATTGCAGCAGCGATCACTGCAGAGTTTGACAGACAAAACAGCCACATTGAGCTGATCGCATCGGAAAACTGGGTGAGCCCGGCGGTTATGTCTGCAATGGGAAGTATTCTGACCAACAAATATGCAGAAGGTTATCCGGGAAAGCGTTATTACGGTGGATGTGAGTGCGTGGATGTAGTTGAGGAACTGGCAAGAGAGCGCGCAAAGAAACTGTTTGGCTGTGAGTACGTTAATGTACAGCCGCATTCCGGTGCACAGGCAAACATGGCAGTACAGTTTGCAATTTTAAAGCCGGGTGATACCATTATGGGAATGAATCTCGATCACGGCGGACATCTGACACACGGTTCACCGGTGAATTTTTCCGGTACGTATTTTCATGTAGTACCTTATGGAGTCAACGATGAAGGATTTATTGACTATGATAAAGTAAGAGAGATTGCACTGGAATGCAAGCCAAAGATGATTATTGCAGGTGCCTCTGCATATGCGCGCACGATTGATTTCAAGAAATTCCGTGAAATCGCAGACGAGGTAAATGCGGTACTCATGGTAGATATGGCGCACATCGCAGGACTGGTAGCTGCCGGACTTCATCCAAGCCCGATTCCATATGCAGATGTTGTTACAACCACAACACACAAGACACTGCGTGGACCTCGTGGAGGAATGATTCTCTGCAGTGAGGAAACAAATAAAAAATATAATTTCAACAAGGCTATTTTCCCAGGTACACAGGGAGGCCCGCTGATGCATGTGATCGCAGCCAAAGCGGTATGTTTCGAGGAAGCGTTAAAACCTGAGTTTAAAGAATATCAGACACAGATCGTTAAGAATGCGCAGGCACTCTGCAAGGGATTACAGGCGCGTGACATTAAGATCGTATCCGGTGGAACAGACAATCATCTGATGCTGGTTGACCTGACTCCATATGAGCTGACCGGAAAAGTTGTGGAGAAACTTCTTGACAGTGCGCATATTACTGCCAATAAGAATACGATTCCAAACGATCCACAGAAACCATTCGTGACAAGTGGAATCCGTCTGGGAACACCGGCAGCTACATCCAGAGGATTAAAAGAGGACGATTTTGATCAGGTAGCTGAGGCAATTGCCATGCTCATCAAAGAGGGTGAGCCGGCTGTTGAGAAAGCACAGGCAATCATCAAAACATTGACAGATAAATACCCACTTCAGCCAATGCACTAAAATAAAAATAATATCAATAGGAGGACATTATGATTGATTTAAAATTTTTACGAGAGAACCCTGAAGTGGTAAAAGAGAACATTAAGAAGAAATTCCAGGATCACAAGCTTCCACTTGTTGATGAAGTGATTGAACTGGACGCGAAGGCGCGTGCCGCACAGGCAGAAGCAGATGAGCTTCGTGCCAATAAAAACAAGATTTCCAAGCAGATTGGTGCACTGATGGCACAGGGAAAGAAGGAAGAAGCAGAGGAAGTAAAGGCAGAAGTAGCCAAGAATGCAGCTCGTCTGACCGAACTTGAGGCACAGGAGAAGGAGCTTTCCGAGAAAGTCACCAAGATCATGATGACCATTCCAAACATCATTGATCCATCCGTACCGATCGGAAAAGACGATAGCTGCAACGTAGAAATCGAGAAGTTTGGCGAGCCGGTTGTTCCGGATTTCGAGATTCCATATCATACAGATATTATGGAACGTTTTGATGGAATTGATCTCGATGCTGCAGGAAAAGTTGCAGGAAACGGTTTCTATTATCTGATGGGAGACATCGCAAGAATTCATTCTGCAGTAATCTCCTATGCAAGAGATTTCATGATTGACCGTGGATTTACTTACTGTGTTCCGCCATTTATGATCCGTTCAAATGTAGTGACCGGTGTTATGAGTTTTGATGAGATGGATGCCATGATGTATAAGATCGAGGGTGAGGATCTTTACCTGATTGGTACATCTGAGCACTCCATGATCGGTAAGTTTATCGATACCATCAACGACGAGGAGAAGCTTCCATATACACTGACCAGTTATTCCCCATGTTTCCGTAAGGAAAAGGGAGCACATGGTATTGAGGAGCGTGGTGTTTACCGTATCCACCAGTTCGAAAAGCAGGAGATGATTGTGGTATGTAAGCCGGAAGAATCCAAAGCATGGTATGACAAGCTCTGGAAGAATACGGTAGATCTGTTCCGCAGTCTGGATATTCCGGTTCGTACCCTGGAGTGCTGTTCCGGTGATCTGGCAGATCTGAAAGTGAAATCCTGTGATGTCGAGGCATGGTCTCCGCGTCAGAAGAAATACTTTGAGGTAGGAAGCTGCTCCAATCTGGGAGATGCTCAGGCAAGACGTCTGAAGATCCGCATAAAGGGAAAAGATGGCAGGAAGTATTTTGCACATACCTTAAACAATACCGTTGTTGCTCCGCCACGTATGCTGATCGCATTTCTGGAGAATAATCTGAACGAAGACGGAAGCGTAAACATTCCGAAAGCATTACAGCCATATATGGGAGGAATTGAGAAAATCGTTCCAAAACATGAATAGGAGGCAGTCCTATGGGAGATATAAATAAGATGGAAGAAGAATGTACCCATAATTGCATGACCTGTGGGCATGGCTGTGCAGAAGGCAGTGATGGTGTGGGAAAATTCGAAAAGGCCCTGAATAAACTTAGTGATATTGATGCCGGGGAGCTGTTGAAAGGATTACAGTCGCTGGGAGAATCAGACAATCAATAATTGAAAATGATAAAAAAGCACCGTATGAAATTACCTAAAAAGTCTTTTCATACGGTGCTTTTTTGTTGAAATTGTACATTTTCGTTGCTTTTCGTCAGAAAGTGAGCGATAATAAAAGAAAAAAAAGAAGAATCAATTTGGGTAGGAGAGGGTATGAAAGAAGTATTAAAAAGAGGAATGCTGAAATTTGAGAACAGCTTTTTTCCCATGTCGTCCGATGTGCATTGGGAATGATAATCCCACTTGTTTTGACAGGGGGGATTTCCTGTGCTGTCCGTGATTTTCCGGTCGCCCCGTACCAGATGTTTCTGACGCAGGGGGGTGGGAGATGGTTTTATGATTTCCTTACAATGGTTTATGAGGGAACATACGGTATTTTTTCTGTAGCATTGGTGATTACCATTGCGTACAGTTATGCAATGGAGAAAAATGAATCGCTGGAAAATGTCGTTATGTATGTGGTTGTGGCACTTGCCGCATTCAGCGCACAGCTGAATCTGGGAACAGAAGATTTTGATGTGGCAGGACTGGGAACGACCGGATGTTTTGCGGCAATGTTTATCGGTTATTTGTCCTGCATGGCATTTTCAAAGCTGCGCAGATGCCATAAACTGATGCTGGAACAGTATACCGCGGGGATGGGGGGAGGCTGTGTCTTGGCAATCCGTACACTGATTCCACTCGGTATTGTTGCAGCCGGTTCTGGAGGGTTGAATCTGCTTATTGGCAGAATTACCGGAATCTATGGATGTTACCAGTGGTTTAACCATATTTTCTATGCAGCATGTCAGAATATTGCAGATTACAGTAATTTCCTTTCCGGACTGCTCTATACGTTCGCGGTAAATCTGATGTGGTTTTTCGGTTTGCATGGAAGCCATATTCTGGAGGCAGTGGCAGTCCATAATTTTGATGTCACAGGAAATGTTGTTTTTTCAAAGGCATTTTACGATGTGTATGTGGCAATGGGAGGCTGTGGCACAACGGTCAGTGTCCTGATCGCATTGCTTTTGTTCTTCCGCAAAGAACGTACCGGAAAGCTGGCAGGGCTGGCATCATTTACGGTAGTCTTTAATTTAAATGAAATGCTTACATTTGGTATTCCGATCATATTAAATCCGATTCTGCTGGTTCCGTTTGTCCTGACACCGGTGGTGTGCTATTGCCTGGCATATGCGGCAACAGTATGCGGTTTTCTGCCGGTTCTTACCCATGAGGTAGTATGGTCGACACCGGTTGGTATCGGTGGCTATCTTGCCAGCGGTTCCTGGAAGGGAATTGCCGTGCAGGCAGCGGGAATTCTGGCAGGGATATTGTTTTACCTTCCGTTCCTGAAAATAAATCAGAGGATAGAGGTATATAAAGCCAAGCGTCATGTTCAGGTTCTGATACACGAATTACAGGAAAAGGAAGAACAGATTGACCAGCCGGTGTTTTTGACGCGCGGAGACCATATCGGAATGATTTCCCGTATGCTCCTGCTTGATTTAAAGCATGCGATCAAGAATAAAGAACTGTATATGCTTTATCAGCCACAGGTATACAGAGATGGTATCTGTATTGGTGCTGAGGCACTGCTGCGCTGGAACCATCCAGTATATGGTATGATATATCCACCACTTATTATTTATCTTGCAGAGGCGGGAAAGGTATTGCCGGAACTGGAACGGTTTATCATTGATGAGGTTACGGATGGGATTGTGCAGACGCGTGCACAATATGATTCGGATTTTAAAATTTCCGTAAACATTACCGCGCACTCCCTGTTGTGGGACATTGAGGGATATATCCGGCAGACAATGGAACAAAAAGAGATAGATGCCCATATGCTCTGGATTGAAATTACAGAACAGGATATCCTTCTGCAGACGGATGTGGTTGTCCGGAAACTTGAAGAACTCAAAAAGCAGGGACATAAGCTTTTGATTGATGATTTCGGCATGGGACATACTTCCCTGCTGTACCTGCAGTCAGAGTATTTTGATGTGGTCAAGCTGGACGGTTCACTGACCCGCCCACTTTTAAAAAGCCATACGAATCAGAAAATTGTGCGTTCGATTATTGAACTGGGACAGGAACTTGGGGTAAATGTAATTGCAGAGTTTGTGGAAAACAGGGAGCAGAGAGATCTACTGGATACGCTGGGCTGTCATTGCTATCAGGGATACCTGTATGCAAAACCACTGGAACTGGAGGAGTTTATTACTTATATGAAACAGATGAACGAGAAGTAGCGGGCTGTTTTTTCAAAAATCTCCAATGATATTTACAAAAATTTCTCTTGTTTTTTTGAAGCCTTGGATATATGATGATGACAGGGAAATTGTTACAGCACAAAAGCCATTTCAGAAAGGATGGGCGGAAAACATGAGAAAGAAGTCACATATTTCACTGGCACGTTATATTGTAGCAAATACAGAGGACGAAGGGCTGAAAAAACACTGGCTGTCGTTTTATATTGGAAGCGTCCTGCCGGATTGTAAGCCATCTTTTATCTATAAACGGCATGAGATTACCGGTACATTTCCAAAACTCAGGAAGGATATAGATGCACTGATCCATGGAAAAGAGAACCGTTTTCCCAAACGGAAACGGATGTATTACATGAATCTGGGGGAGATCACGCATTACGTAGCAGATTATTTTACCTTTCCGCACAATAAGATTTATCCGGGAGGATTTAAAGAACACTGTGCTTATGAAGAACATCTCAAACATGAACTCCGCGCCTTTTTAAAGACGGAGGCACCGAAGGCGTTGAATGAATGCGGGCATCGGCAGTTTGCCAGCCAGGAGGCACTGTTTGATTATATTCAGAAAATGCATGATAAGTATTTAAGCAGTAAGATTGATACTGCAAAAGACATTGAGAATATTGTGCTGGTCAATAAACAGGTGGTAGATGGCATCGATTATCTGTTTTTAAAGAATCATATGCAGCACAGGGTTGCATAGAGGGAAAGCAGCCGGAAATCCGGCTGTTTTTCTGCGTTTACGGACACTTATAGGATTGACAAATTTTTGACAAAGTGTTACGATTATTCCATATGAAACTGTCGATGATTCGTGACAATCAGGTACATATACTGTTACGAAAGACATTTAGGATTAGGAGGATTTATACAATGAGTGAGTTCAAGAATTTAACTCTGGAAGTAGCTGACGGAATCGCTGTATTAGCAATCTCCAGACCAGCAGCATTAAATGCATTAAACAGTGAGACTCTGGATGAGTTAAACGTATGCTTAAGCGAGATTGAAGCAAACGATGATATCAAAGCAGTCATTTTAACCGGCGGTCCGGATAAGAAGGGCAACGAGTTCAAGTCATTCGTAGCTGGTGCAGATATTGCTGAGATCGTAAACTTCACAGCTCCGGAAGCACGTGCATTCGGAATCAAGGCTTCTGAGCCATTCTTTAAACTGATGAATATGCGTCAGGTTACTATCGCTGCAGTGAACGGATTTGCATTAGGCGGAGGATGTGAGATCTCTATGGCATGTGATATCCGTATCGCAAGCGAGAATGCAATCTTTGGACAGCCTGAAGTTGGTCTTGGAATCACACCAGGATTCGGTGGTACACAGAGACTTGCCCGTCTTGTTGGCATGGGACGTGCAAAAGAAATGATCTTCACCTGTGACAACGTAGATGCAAACGAAGCATACCGCATCGGTCTTGTAAATAAGGTAGTTGCAAAAGAAGAGCTTATGCCAACAGCAAAAGCTATGGCTGCAAAGATCATCTCCAAGGGAAGCTATGCCGTATCTGTTGCAAAGGCTGCAATCAACAATGGCTATGACATGGACATCAAGAATGCCGTTGAGATGGAAGCAAACCTGTTTGGTGTTGTCAATGATACACACGACAAGAAAGAGGGAATGGGAGCTTTCTTAGAAAAGAGAGCTGCTACATTGACAGATTTCTAAAATCATACAGAGGGCGATAAGGAGCGATATGAGAAATCATATCGTCCTTTTTTTGCCATATTTCAGGATAGGGGAAATGGAATTATATTAGACAATCTGGTGAAATTAGGTTATTATAAATAATAAGGGAGTTACCCTAAAACAGGAGTGTTATAGAAATTATTATTAAATGGAGGTTTAACGTCTTCATGGATAAACTATATATGATCTTATTATGCCTGATGATAGTACCAATTCTTATTTGTATCAAATATTCCAGAAGAATAAAAAGTGATGTGGCATCTTCCATTGTGAAATGCCTCATTTTTACAATTGTTACTATCCTTAGCAATGGTTTGTCTGCTTTTTCAGGAAATGAAACATTTTCTTATATAATGGAAGCACTTTATCGGTTTTCCTTTGATCTGATGCTGATATATGTATTGCAGTATTCCCAGCAGTATACGCGTGTTTTTCACGAGGTTTCACCGTTTAAAAAGGGGTGTTTCATAATTGCATATCTGGATGGAATTTTACTGTTTTTAAATATAATTTTTCATAACGTATTTACGATAGAAACCGTGCGATTCCCGAATTTTGATATGTATCATGTAGCCGACAAATCCATTATTTTTTACTTTCACTATGTGTTTGCATATGGTCTGGTATTTTGTATTATTGCATCGTTTATAATCAAAATTATACAGATACCGGATTTTTACCGTAAGAAATATTTGCCGATACTTGTGTTAATGTGTGTGATCACGGTTTCAAAATTTATATGTGGAATTTTAGAATTTCCGATTGATGTGTCGCTTCCTTTTTTTGTATGCGCAGCAATACTGATCTGTTACCTGACACTGTACCGTTCTCCGCGTGAACTTGTAGATAAAACACTGTCCATCGTTGTAACCGAAATGAATAACGCTGTGATATGTTTTGATATAAATAACGAATGTGTGTATGCCAATGAGCGTGCATTGAAAATATTTAACAGTTCACTGGATTCCCTTTCCGGGATCTCGGAGGATGTACAGGGCTGGATAAAAGAACATGATATCAACAATTCGGCTTCCCTTGAATGGAGTGGTCAAACCATTATTGACAACAAAACCTATTATTTTGATATCGAATACAGAAAACTGTTTGACAAAAAGAATGAATACATAGGTTTTTTCCTGAATCTGATTGATAATACGGAGAAACATATTGCGTTTGAAAAAGAAAAATACCTTGCAACACATGATACGCTTACCGGATTGTATAATAAGAATTATTTCGCCCAGAAAACATCGGAAATTTTAAATGAAAATCCGGATAAAGAGTGGCTGCTGATCTGTTCCAATATCAAGGATTTTAAACTGGTCAACGATCTCTTTGGTCTTGAAAAAGGAAACGAAGTCCTTAAAATGGAAGCAGATCTTCTTAAAGCACAATGTGGGGAAGGGAGCGTCTATGGACGCACCGGTGGTGATAAATTTGCAATATGCATCCCAAAAGAAGAATTTAAAGAGCAGGATTTTATGGATGCGATACAGACCATGGGGCATGCATTTAACAATGACCTGTATCATCTTCATATTTATGTCGGTGTTTATGAAATCACAGACCGGAATGAAGATGTATCTATTATGTGTGATAAAGCCAATCTTGCAATAAAGACACTGGGGGAAAACTATGATAAATCAATTGCATACTATAGCGACACGATATTTCATGATACCGTTGCTGAAAAGCAGCTGGTGGGGGATTTTGATAAAGCACTTGCCGAAAAACAGTTCTGCATGTATTTACAGCCACAGGTGACATCGGAAGGAAAATTACTGGGGGCAGAGGCTCTTGTCCGATGGCAGCATCCAAAACGCGGTCTGATTTTTCCGGGGGATTTTATTGAAGTTTTTGAAAAAACAGGTCTGATTTACCGGCTTGACCGGTTTGTGTGGGAACTTGCCGTACAAAAACTTGCACAATGGCAGAAAGCCGGGCGGGACGATCTGTATATATCCGTAAATATTTCGACCAAGGACTTTTACTATATGGATGTATATGAAACAATTACCAGTCTTGTTGAAACCTATAAAATCATTCCTTCCACACTGAAACTGGAAATTACGGAAACCGCAATTATGACCGGAACCGCAGGGGAACTTGAAATGATTGAACGGTTCAGAAAATCTGGCTTTCAGGTGGAAATAGATGATTTCGGAAGCGGCTATTCTTCGTTTAATACGCTAAAGGATATGGACGTGGATGTGCTGAAAATAGATATGGGCTTTTTAAGGACAACCCGGCCGGAACGCTTAGAGAGAAGTATGTCTATTATAAATATGATCATATCACTCACCAAAACACTTGGTCTTTCCGTTATCACGGAGGGCGTTGAAACAAAGGAGCAAATTGATAAGCTTACCCAGATGGGATGCGGAATTTATCAGGGGTATTATTTTTCAAAGCCGATTCCGGTAGACCAGTTTGAAGATGCCTATCTGTAAATTTATCCGGAATAAAGGTATTGCCAACATATTCAGTCAGATGGGACTTATATAACTAAATTGAAAGATAAGAAATATTTGACGAGGCAATTCACAGAGAAATTGATGGAACATTAAAACGTCTGGGAACCGATTATCTGGACTTGTATATCATTCACCGGTTTGATTATGAGACTTCGATCGAGGAGACGATGGAAGCCTTAAACGATCTGGTAAAGGCAGGAAAGGTGCGGGCACTCGGTGCTTCTGCGATGTACGGTTATCAGTTTTATAATATGCAGCTTGTGGCAAAAGAGCACGGCTGCCTGGGCTCTTCCGGTGGGAATACAACTATATTGCGTGTGAGTAAAACGGTATGGGGTATCGGGACTCGGCAATATAATTGTTTTTTTAAGCGTAATCCGTTATACTAGATGCATAGTATAGCGGATTATTTTTTGGAGGTACTTATGGGAAGATTTTTGAATCCAGATAATGGGGCTTTTTCAGAGGCAGTCAATTCAGAAATTTATATTGATAAAACCCGTTTGCTGGAATACACCAACCGGGTGATAAATACCACATCAAAATTTATCTGTAACAGCCGTCCGAGACGTTTTGGAAAGTCCATGACTGCAGACATGCTTTCCGCTTATTACAGCAGGGGCTGTGATTCCAAAGAGCTCTTTAAAAATTATGAGATAAGTACAGTTTCATCATATGAAAAGAATCTTAATAAGTATGATGTGATTCATTTTGATGTACAGTGGTGCATGATGGATGCCAAAGATACAGATCATGTTGTAGATTATATCAATGAGGGAATTTTACAGGAACTGAGGGAAGCATACGGACAGATCATTCCGGATGCGGTCAGGACTGCTTATGGGGCAATGTCCTATATCAAAGTGGCTACGGGCAATAAATTTGTTGTCATCATTGATGAGTGGGATGTTTTGATTCGAGATGAGGCACAGAATCATACATTGCAGGAGGCATATATTGATTTTCTCAGAGGAATGTTTAAAGGCACAGAACCTTCCAGATACATTGCGTTAGCATATTTGACGGGAATTTTACCGATTAAGAAATTAAAAACGCAGTCAGCGCTCAACAATTTTGAAGAGTTTACCATGCTCGATGCAGGACGGATGGCTCCTTACGTCGGGTTTACAGAAGAAGAAGTCCACGGACTGTGTGAACAATACGGATGCAGTTATGAACAGGTGAAATCCTGGTATGATGGCTATTTATTAGAGGATTATCAGGTATATAATCCGAAGGCCGTTGTCAGTGTCATGTTAAATGGAAAGTATAAAAGTTATTGGTCAAATACCGGAAGTTATGAGGCAATTGTGCCACTGATCAACATGGATTTTGATGGCTTGAAATCTGCAATTATCGAGATGTTGTCGGGTGCATCCGTAGAAGTGGATGTGACATCCTTTCAGAATGACACGGTAAGTTTTGCAAATCGGGATGATGTGCTTACGTACCTGATTCATTTGGGATATCTGGCTTATGATCAGGACAGCCGGCATGTTTTTATTCCGAATGAAGAAATCCGGCACGAGTTAAATCATGCAGTGAAACGTACCAGGTGGAATGAGATGGTGACATTTCAAAAAGAATCGTCAGCGTTATTAGATGCAACGCTGGAAAAAGATGGAATGGAGGTTGCAAAGGGGATTGAGAAAATTCATACCGGGTATTCTTCAACGATTATGTACCATGATGAAAATTCGCTCAGCAGTGTACTTACGATCGCATACTTAAGTTCCATGCAGTACTATTTTAAACCCATCCGGGAATTGCCGACCGGCCGTGGTTTTGCGGATTTTGTTTATATTCCAAAACCGGAATATAAAGCTGATTATCCGGCACTGGTTGTGGAACTGAAATGGAATAAAACTGCGGATACCGCCTTACAACAGATAAAAGACAGAAAGTATCCGCAATCGTTAGAGCCATATACAGGAAATATTCTGCTCGTAGGAATCAATTATGATAAGAAGACGAAAGAACATTCCTGTGTGATTGAAAATGATAAAAAGCAATAAGCGTTAAGCTCCGTCTTTTTGCAGAATTGAAACAAATCCCGCAACAAAACTAAACAGAACAGGAAGAAACCAATGGAAGAAAAAATCATGCATCTTCTGATCACGGAAGACGATATGGCACTCGCACAGGGACTGCAGCGCGCATTACAGGAGAAAAAACGGCAGGTGCTATGCTGTAAAAATATACAGGAGACCAGACAGCATCTGCATCAGAACCAGACAGATCTGCTGATTCTCGATGTAAATCTGCCGGATGGAAGCGGGCTTGATTTTTTACAGGAACTAAAGAGAAACTATCCAACTATACCGGTTATTCTCCTGACCGCAAACGATACCGACATGGATATAGTAAAGGGGCTGGAGCTTGGCGCAGATGACTACATCACAAAGCCTTTTTCTCTGGCGGTACTCCGGGCGCGGGTAAACACCCAGCTTCGGAACCGGACGGTGCAGATGCAGAAAGTAAGCGCAAAAAACACACAGATCTGGGAGGGCAGTATCTGGAAGTTTGATTTTACAAATATGCGTTTTACCGTAAGCGGACAGGAAGTGGAGTTAAGTAAAACCGAGCAGAAACTTCTGGCGCTTCTTGTGCAGCATGTGGGGATGACCGTGCCGCGGGAAACTTTGATGGATCGCATCTGGACCGATGGCGCGGTGTACGTGGATGAAAACGCGCTTTCGGTTGCCATCAAGCGGCTGCGGGATAAATTACAGGCAAAGGAGCAGATCCGGACCGTGTATGGGATCGGATATGTATGGGAAGTATGATCGGATATTTTGTAATTATATTGCTTGCGGCAGGGAGTGTGCTTGCAGCAGCACTTTTCCTCAGACACCGGCAGAAACAGGTGATGGATGGACTTTCCGATATGCTTGAGGCGGCGATAAACGGCACCTTTTCCGAGACCACATTTGATGAGTCGCGGCAGTCATCGCTGGAAAACCGTCTGGCGCAGTATCTGGCGGCATCGGAACTTTCGGTGCGAAGCATAGATGCGGAGCGGGAAAGAATCAAAGAACTGATCGCAGATATTTCCCATCAGACGCGGACGCCGCTTTCAAATATTTTATTGTATACGGAACTGCTGGAGGAAGAACCGCTGGGGGAAGCAGCGCAGGATTCCGTAAAAAAGCTGCGGCAGCAGAGTGAAAAATTACAGTTTTTAATGGATGCGCTTGTCAAACTTTCAAGGCTTGAGACAGGCGTTTTTGTGTTGCATCCAATCCGGCAGCCGCTGACAGAATTGGTCGTAGACGGTATGGAAAGTTACCGGGAAAAAGCAGCCGCCAAAGGACTTGCGATTGCGTTTTCTGGGACGAAAAAAGCAGAGGAAGACGCACCGGTTTATGCGTACTTTGATAAGAAATGGTCCATGGAAGCACTGGGAAATATTCTCGATAATGCGATCAAATATACGAACACAGGAGGGATTACCATAAAACTCTGTTCCTATGAACTGTTTGCCTGCGTGGAAGTGACGGATACAGGAATCGGCATCGGTGAGGAGGAGCATGCGGCGGTATTTGGGCGTTTTTACAGGGGAAACGCGGTTGCCGAAAAGAGCGGTGTGGGGATCGGACTGTATCTGGCACGATCTATCATGCAACAGCAGGGCGGATATATCCGGCTTTCGTCCGTGCCTGGGGCAGGCTCAACGTTTGGGCTGTATTTTCCAACGGCAATTGTGTCAAAACTGTAAGAATCTTTTGTCTCCGGGACAGATTCTCGAAAGAATTCTGTGCGACAATCTTAAAAGAAGGCAGGAAATGCCAAATCAGGAGCAAAAGGAGATTACAGGATGGTCATTTTGGAAACCAGAGATTTGAAAAAACAGTATGGCACGGGGGAGACCGCCGTGCACGCGCTGGCGGGGGTAAACCTGTCGGTGGAAAACGGAGAATTTGTCGCGGTGGTAGGAACCTCCGGATCGGGAAAATCGACGCTTTTACATATGCTTGGAGGACTCGACCGGGCAACATCCGGCAAAGTCTATGTGGACGGCAAAGACATCTTTGCATTAAAGGATGAAGAACTGACGATTTTCCGCAGAAGAAAAATCGGATTTGTCTTTCAGTCCTTTAATTTAGTTCCGGTGCTGTCTGTCTATGAAAACATTGTGCTGCCGCTGCAGCTTGACGGAAAAACCGTGGACAATGCATTTATCGGGGAGATTGCAGAGGCACTCGGACTGAAAGAAAAATTAAACGTGCTGCCAAACCAGCTTTCGGGAGGACAGCAGCAGCGCGTGGCGATCGCGCGGGCACTTGCAGCCAAACCGGCGATTCTATTAGCAGATGAACCGACCGGAAATCTCGACAGCTGTACCTCACAGGATGTGATGGGGCTGCTCAAAACGACCAGCACCAAATTTTCGCAGACCATTGTGATGATCACACACAACGAGGAGATTGCACAGCTTGCAGACCGGATCATCCGTATCGAGGATGGACGGAT
>OHMT01000689.1_pt1 | contig 16947 bp, 10 predicted proteins | sample 1569371 | NCBI WGS metagenome assembly OHMT01 (sample SAMEA3879500, study PRJEB24766) | human gut metagenome | biome: human-associated habitat; feature: feces | place: USA | collected 1985/1987 | reverse complement strand
CATTCCAATAACACTGGGGACGAGATCCGGGTTGGCCCCGTCTTTACCTTGCAGAACAACTGCATTGGGAGCAGCTTGTGTATGTCCCCAAACCTCTTGTCCTTTCTTGGACGTGAATTGTTTCTGTACCGGTACTTTCAAACTATTCAGTACCTGGAAGGCTTCATTCATTTCTCCGGCTTTTACTGGTGGAATGACATTGCTTGTACTATCTATTGCACTGCGGATATCAAATCTCAGATTCTTTGCATATACTCTTTCTGCAATTTTTCCGAATACACTACCTGCCATCAGACCGCCTGATGCCGGAAGTCCCGGTTTCTGTATGGAAACGATACAGCTATACTTGGGAGCATCAGCCGGGAAATAGCCACAAAAGCTTACCAGATAATTTACTCGTCCGTTTTTATAGCCTGCTGTACCTTGTGATACCTGTGCTGTACCCGTCTTGCCGGCTACGGAAAATTGTTTGCTTCCGGCCGGTTTGGCTAATCCTTGTGATACCACTTTTTCCAGAATATCACGTATCTGAGTCAATGTCCGGTCAGAGCATATCTTCGGGTTGATCACTTCCGTAGGATATTCTTCTATAACTTCACCGTCTTTTACCGCAGCCTTTACGAATTTGGGTCGTATCATTACACCATTGTTGGCAATGGCATTATAGAAAGTCAGGATATTGAGTGGCGGAACCTGTGTTTCGTATCCGATACTCATCCAGGGCAGGGTGGTTTTTGCGAAGTATCTTTCCTTCGGCCCCTTGATGTTGGGCTTCCCTTCACCGGAAATTTGTAGATGTAGCGGTTGGTCGATGCTCATGCGCTTTAAACCATCCACATATTTCTGCGGATTATCTTTGTAATGTTTATCAATGAGATAGGAGACACCTACATTGGATGAGACTTCCAGAATGCGTGTTACATTGATTTTTCCATATCCTCCGCGATGCCAGTTATGATCTCTCATTTTGCTGCCATACATCATCATAATACCATTCCCGGTGTCTACTTCTGTTTCCGGTGTGATCTTTCCATCTTCAAGGGCCACCATGATGGAAGCTGTCTTGAAAGTAGAGCCCGGTTCCATCATGTCACTGATGGCATTGTTGCGCATTTCGTAATAGTTGCCATCGTTAGCTTTCATCATGTTGACGATGGCTTTCACTTCACCGGTCTGTACTTCCATGAGTACTGCAACACCTACAGTGGCATTAATTTCTTTCAACTTGTCTACCAATGCTTTCTCGCAGATATCCTGCATGCCTACATCGAGGGTTGAGATAATATCACAACCATCTACGGGGGCTATATCTACAATATTCAGGTACTTGTTCATCACCTTCTGGCGATGAGTGATGCCATCGCGACCTTTTAATAAGGTGTCGAATGACAACTCGATACCATTTTTTGCACCTTGTGCAGTATCGGCATAAAGATCGCCTAATGTGCGGGCTGCCAATGATCCGAATGGTTTCTTGCGTTGATTATAAACCTGCTCGTGGAAACCGCCTTTGTACTTGTTCAGATTGAATACAGGCAGACGTTTAGCTTCTTTATACTGGATATACGAGATACGTTTCGGATAAATCAGATAATTACGGCTGCCCTTCTTACGCCCTTTTTGCAAGTGTGACTTAAATTCGGCGGCACTTTTATCGGGGAATATCTTATGCAGTCCTTCGCAAATTTCGTTCATGTGGTTCACCAGCATGGTATCTTTGGTTACACCACCTGCCTTAAAGTCCATATAGATGCGATATTCCGGCAAGGAACTTGCCATCAGTTTGCCATCGGATGAAAGAATATTACCACGATTAGGCTTTACCGTCACGTTCTCTTTTATGAAACGGTCGGCTACATCCTGCCAGTATTGTCGCTCTGCAAACATGATAATTGCGGCTTTTACGACAATAGCTATTCCCAGCAGCCCCATTACGAGGACTACAAAGAAGTAGCGGGTCATGATATTTTTCTTATTTACTGCCAAGTCTGTTTTCTGTTTAACGATTCTACTGATTACTTAATCAAATACGGTGGATTGGTTGAGGTCTGTAAGTCACTCTCCTTGGTTGCAATGTATTCCTCAATGCGTGACTGGCGACTTTTTTCCATCAACTCCGAGCTACGGGTGAGGGCATCATATTTAATGTCAATCAGTTCTTTTTTCAGTTTATCAATCTCTATCATTTGTTGCTGACAAGCATAACGGTTGTGTATGTAAAACAGTATCAGCACCATTATCAGCACAAGCAATTTGGTCTGACGACGGAAGAAATCCGTTGCCAGAATATCACCACCAATGATGTTCTTCAGAGACGTGCGATTTTTAGCTCTCTTCGCTTTCTCTGTTTTCTCTGTTTTCTCATTAATCTGTTTCTCTTCTACTTCACTCATTGCCTATCGCTAATTACTAATCACTTAACACTAACCACTATTCCTCCCCTTTTTTCTCCGCTATTCTCAGTTTTGCACTTCTCGATCTCGGGTTTCGTTCTATCTCCGTTTCGTCCGGTACAATCACCTTATTGTTTACCAGTCGGAAAGGCGTCTGTACATTTCCAAAAAAATCCTTTTCCATCTTGCCTTCCACGTTCCCGGTTTTCATCATATTCTTCACCATTCTGTCTTCCAGCGAGTGATACGTGATTACTACTAGGCGTCCGCCCGGTTTCAGCGCTTCGGTTGCTGCATATAACATCTCTTTCAGCGCTTCCATTTCCTGATTTACTTCGATACGCAATGCCTGGAAAACTTTTGCCAACTCTTTTTTCTCGCGTTCCCGACCGAAAAGTGGCTTGATGACTTCCAGAAACTCACCGATAGTTCTCCGTACAGATAAAAGATATCTGCCAGGCGCTCTTCATCATAAGTATTGATAATGTCCGCCGCAGTGTCTCCTGCACGTTTGTTCATACGCATATCCAGTGCACCATCAAAACGGAATGAGAATCCCCGCTCGCTATCATCGAAGTGATGTGAGGACACACCCAGATCGGCAAGTATCGCATCTACTTCTTCTATATCATGGTAGCGCAGGAAGTTATGCAGGTAGCGGAAATTGCTGCGTACAAAAATAAAATGCGGATTATCCACGATATTCTGTTCAGCATCTTCGTCTTGGTCAAATCCCAGTAACCGTCCGCCGTCTCCCAATCGTGACAGTATTTCGCGTGAATGTCCTCCTCCACCGAAAGTGACGTCTACATACGTCCCATCCGGGCGGATATTCATTCCGTCCACACTCGGCTTCAACAACACCGGTACATGATATGTCAATTCTTCATTCATCACTAATAACTAATCACTTGTTACTCATCTTCTTCTTCCTCCCAATCATCCTCATCTCCCAAAATGTCCTGCAAAGCTTCGCTGAACTCTTCCGGACTTACGAATGGCTGTTCGGTTTTCTCTTTTGCCCAGATCTCTATTGTATTATCTACACCAATAAAACGTACATCGCTCTGTATGCCGGCCATTTGCAGGTAACGTTTGGGCAGAAGGATGCGTCCGTTTCCATCGGGAATCATGATTTCCGCATCGCTCACAAATTGCCGGAAAATGTCTTGGTGTTTTGCGTTCCATTTGTTCAATCGCCTCCTTAATTGGTTTTGCGTCTTGAACCAAACGCTTTCTGGATAGAGTACCAGGCAATCTTGGAATACGTCTTTGCGCAGCACGAGCCTTTCTTCGGAAGCGGATTGCAGTTGCCTCCGAAAACCGGCGGGGATAAATACACGTCCCTTAGCGTCGGTCTTCGCTTCTATATTGCCCAAAAAACGTATCATTGTTACCTTATTATAATAAGCGACGGTAAAAGTACACATTTCCCCACAATTCCCCACAAGATTTAACTAAAAACTTTCTGAGAAGTTTTCAACACCCTGTTCATTGTTTATTTCGTTGATAATGAACATAGTGCCGAAAGGCTTTATTCGTGGGAAATTGAGGTGTAAAAACCTTGTTAGTTTTGTATTTGGACTGTACTTGTACCGTATCCGAGCCGTACTTGCTCCGTACCAACTCCGTAGTTTCTCCGTATAGAGGTACCTCTGACCGAAGAAGGTACGGAGCAAGTACGGTTCGGATACGGTTAGGGTATGGCGAATTCTAAAGATGGAAGACCTTGTATTTCGTGTTTGATTTTGTGAAGTCAAGAAAGAAAAAACAGCATGAGAAAAGTCAAGTTATTGGCTGTAATCTTTTTGCTTAGAGTAAAAACTGTAGAAAAAGGAGTATAAATTGTATTACTCCTAAATGCATGGTGCCAATAGCTTTTTTTCTAAAAAAGAGTATCTATCTTTATTGCGTAATTAAATATGAAAAACATGAAATTGAAATTAATTTTGCTCTTAATTAACCTAGGGCTAGCTACTTCTATTTTTTCACAATCTCTTTTGTATTTGTATGATGCTGCAGGCAACAGAATCACTCGAATGCAAGTAGCTACGCGTTCTTTTGTACTTCAAAAAAACGAGGTAAATGTTGTATCGTCAGAGGGACTGTTGGAACGGAAAGCAATTAAACTCTTTCCTAACCCAGTGCAAACGAAGTTGACTGTTCTGTTAAGTGAACTCTTTGAGCCGGGTTACGGCGAAGTTTTCCTGTACGATTTGCAAGGTCGACTATTGTTAAGCCAGGATGTGACTTCTATACGAACTATCCTTCAGCTTGATAGCTTTGTGTCGGGTACATATTTGCTGAAGTTGGTCTTCGGTTCAAGGCAATCTATATGGAAAATTATTAAAGAATAGGGTTATACTGTTTGTAAACTAATTATTTATTATGAAAACACATCACTTATGGCTTATTCTTTTAGCCGTGACATTTACTTTTATAGTGACATTCCCATCTATGGGACAACAATCTTTTGATTTTATTTCATCCGTAAAAAAACATCGGACAGTACCTACTGACACAATTTCTACTGGTGATTCCATTTATATAAAAAAGCTAGAGTGCAGGAGCAAAGAGACTATTGTTAACCAAAATCCTATGTCTCAACAAGATTTAGTAAGAGGTTTTGCGAGTGGTTCTCATACGCATATCCCTACCTCAATATCTGTAAATACAAGTAAAGATGTTGGTGTTATACCAATAAATTCACAAGTTACGCCATCGGGAGGACTTGTTTACAATGTTCCTATTTCGTGTGTTCCGGTACGTAGTGGCATTGCACCTTCTGTTTCCATTGCTTATAATAGTCAAGGTGGAAATGACATAGTTGGTTATGGTTGGTCTATTGGCGGTCTATCATCTATAACTCGAGTACCACGTTCTATGTACTATGACGGTAAAACAGCACCGGTTGAAGTGAATGGTGATGATGCATTAATGCTTGATGGAGTTCGTCTGTTGTGAATGTTTTTGAGACAGAACAAGGGAATATCCGAGTGAAAGCGCAGAAAACGGCATCCGGCACATTTAGTTACTTTACGGTATTATATCCGAATGGCACGGTAGCTGTATTTGGTTCACAAACTAATACGAGTGACTGCCTCGTTTACCCAATATCTAAAAGTACAGACGTTTTGGGAAATATGGTATCCTTTTCTTATGCTTATCAAAATAACAGGTATCGCATTCTAAATATAGAATATGGAGCTCATACTTCTTCTGATACGCCATTGGCTAATATTGCATTTACTTATAAAGACCGTGTGGACGTGTTGAGTGGTTTTGAAGGAGAAACAGAAGTAAAGTTATTCCATTTACTTGATAATATTAAGTGTTATCACGGAATAGAATTGCTTCATACCTATTCATTTGTTTATAAAACTAGTAATGTGTCTTTGTTGACAAGAATAGATTGCGATAATTTAAACCCTTTGTTGTTTTACTATGGATATGATAATAATATGAATGGATGGGAAAAACAAAAAGCTATATTAACGAGATATTTTAATCAGGATACCGATTTAGTAGTAAATAAGGTAAAGTTTGAGTCAGGGACAGAAGATGATGGACTTTTTTCGTATCCGGATTTTAATCCTTGTGCTATATCTTCGAAAGGGTATTATTCTGCTTTTGCTGAAAACCAAGAGTTGCTTGTATATCGAAATTTGGAAGGGAGTACTTTGGTACCTGCAACTTTGTATGCAGAGCGAGGCTTTCAGACTTTATTGTCGGCAGATGTAGATGGAGTATCTGGAGATGAACTATTGAAGATAAATGCTACGGTGCAGAGTGGTAAGGATCGTTTAACTGTAAAGGTTTATAAGCCTGGTTTGGGTTTGTCTTTGACACAGACTTCTACTTTTACATTTGACAGTGAGGCTCCCAATAGTTCTAGCATTTGGCCAAAAGTATATCTTCCGGGCGATTACAATGGAGATGGAAAAGCTGAGTTATTGGCTATATCTATGGATAGACCTTTGGATAAGGATATGAACTCTAAGTGCTATTTGTTTGATTTGAGCACAAATAAGGTGTTGTTTAATGCTCATGTTTTCAATTTCAATGTGAAACAAGGAATTTTGGTGGCTGTAGATATTGACGGAGATGGAAAGACGGATATTTGTCATATTAATTTTGGGATAACAAGGGTGTATTCGTTTTCTCAAGTGAACGGAGTATATAGCTTAAACTTGAAATGTAGTTTTGACTTATCCTATAATTATGTATTTCAAAGCAATAGAGACATGGCCATTGGAGATATAAATGGTGATGGCAAACCGGAATTCTTAGTAACTCCTGTCAAGTCATATACCAAAAAAGGTACGTATGAGATGCCTGTTACTTCACACGAATTTTGCCCGGAGTGTAATGCAGAATATCCGGAAGATTATGAATGTGTGCATTGTGGAGAATATATTGGGTATTCCAACAGGTGCTTGGTTTGTGGTGAGTGGCTGGATGGTAGTAGTTGTTCTGTACATGGGGATGTCTGTCAAGTGGAATATTGGCGTAAATTTCATAATGGTACGTGGTGGGAGGTTTATTACCCGTTATCCAATATACGTAGATCGTTTAATTTAACGGAATATGTGGAACATGAAGCTGCCTGTATGCTACAGGATATAGATCAAGATGGGTATGTAGACTTGGTACTTAGGCAGAATACCAGTACATGGGGGTATTTCAATCGTAATGGTGGGTTTAAAGAAGAGGATAGGTTTGGAACGTCACTTGGTGGTGGTATTACTTTACTTCCTTCTTCTATTTCTCAACCGAATTTTTATAGTTCCCTTATAGCTGTTATTGATGAAAATGTTTACAAGGTGAGCTTTACAAGGAATGAGCGTAAACAATATTTGCTAACAGGAGTAATTAATAGTTTCGGGGTGATAGATAAAAACTCCTATCAACTTCTCAATGTAAAGAACGGAGATTATATTGATTTTTATAGTTCCAATGCAATTGTTTCATTCCCTTATGAACGCTTTCAAGGGCCTTTGTGGGGGCTCGCTGCTAAAGAAACTGCTTTAAATGGCAGCATTTTAACCTCGGAAGAGTATCGCTATCAAGGAGGGGTTGTACATCGACAGGGCCGTGGCTTTTGTGGCTTTACTAAAATAATAGCAGAGGATGTATTACGTAACAAAACCATAACAACGATATACGATCCTTTGAACTTTAATAATTTGGTTAGGGTCATTACTCCCGAAGCAGAAGGAAATTATACTTATTATTCAGCTGTTGCTTCTAATAAGAAAGCCACGGTACGACTGAATAACTCAGTAGAAAAGGATCTTTTGAAAAGTACCACAGTGACTAAAGATTATCTTTATGATACTTACAGTAATCCTACGCGTGAAACAGTTACTTATACGGATTATACATCTAACAATGTGATCAAAACAGTTACGAATCAAACTTATAGTAATACAAACACAACCGCGAAGTGGCTGATAGGTCTTCCCTGTTTGAAAACAATAACAGAATCGCGTGACGGGAGTTCGTGGGTAACTTCAGAAGAATTGGTTTATAAAACAGGAACAAATCTTCCAGAAAAGAAAATAATTAAAATTAATGGTAATAAAGTTGGAGAAACGCGATGCACTTATGATGTTTACGGCAATGCTTTAACAGAAGTAAGTGCCCCTCGTACAGCGGTGGAGTATTTAGGAGACACTTGTACTTATTTGAATAATTGCTATGTAAACACTCGTACTGATGCTTTAGGACGTATGACGGTATATTCTAATTATAATAAATATGGTCTACCAGAAAAAGTGGTAAATAATTTGGGTAAGATTGCTTTGTATAATTATGATGATTTGGGGAGAGTTAATACAACCACTTATGATGATGGTACAATAGAGAATATAAATTATAGATGGGATTTGAGTACAGGGGTATATTATATTGAGAAATCAGTAACGGGGATGCCGGAACAGCGTACATATTATGATGCTCTAGGGCGTGATATTCGTATTGGTAATAAACGCTTTGATGGAACTTGGCTGTATATAGATAAACAATATGATAACTGGGGACGCTTATGGAAGGTCTCTCTGCCTTATAAAGGAAATACAGCTTCGTTATGGAATGTATATAGTTATGATGATTTTGATCGAATAGTTTCGTTTTCAGAGCCATCTGGCAAAACAACATCTTACAGTTATATTGGAAAAAGTGAAACAATAGTAAAAGAGAGTATAACGACTACCCGAACATACGATAAGAGTGGGTTATTGGTTTCTGTTACAGATCCAGGAGGAGAGATTACTTATTCTTATCGTCCAGACAGACAGTTGAAAAAGGTTATTGCATCAGGAGGGATTGTAACAGAGTTTGACTATGACCCTGATTATGGGCACCGAACTAAAATTGTGGACCCTAGTGCTGGGACAATGATTTTTACGGAGAATTACTCAGGCAATATACGTACGGTAACACAAACTGATGCAAATAGTAAAACTCTAACTATTGTATATGATAAATATGGTCGTCCTAAAAGTAAAGTTCAACCAGAGTTTACTACTACTTATAAATATGATCCAGTAACAAAACAGATTGATAATGCAACTTCTACCAATGGTACTTCTAAAGTCTATACTTATGATGAATATGCCCGATTGAAGTCACAAACAGATAAGGTTTCGAATGATATCTGGTTGAAGCGTGTTTTCGCTTATGCAAATGGCAATGTGGCTTCTGTTACTTACAGCTCTTCTAAAGAGGCGGTGATTGGAACAGAGAATATGGTGTATACTAATGGATAATTAACAGAAGTAAAGTTTGGGACAACTTCTGTGTGGAAGTTGACAGCTGAAAATGCATTGGGGCAACCTACGACCGCTGTGACTGGACCATTAACGCGTACGTATGGATATAATAGTTATGGTATGTTGACAGAACGAAAAGCTGGAGAGATTCAACATTTTGCTTATACATTCGATATTCAGAAAGGCAACCTGACAAGTCGTGTGGATAAGAAGCGCAATCTGACGGAATCTTTTAGTTACGATAATCTGAATCGTTTAGCTAATTATGCAGGTAAGACGGTAGGATATGATTCGAAAGGAAATATTACATCAATGAGTGGCATTGGCACCATGTTTTATAGTCATGATACGAAGCCGTATGCAGTGACTAATGTGGAATTAAATGGAAACCAAATACCTATGCGGAACCAAGATGTTACTTATACTTCTTTTCAGCGTCCGGCTACTATTGTAGAAAATGATTATATAGCTACTTTTACGTATGATTCTTCTGGTGAACGTGTTAAAATGCTTTTAACTCATAATGGGGCTGTACAAAATACGACTTATTATCTAGGTAATTGTTATGAGACAAATAATACGGAAACTCGCCTCTATTTGGCTGGTGATTATTATTCTTCGCCAATTGTTTATATGAAGAAGAATGGTTCATGGGGAATTTATTATATTTGTCGTGATTACTTGGGTAGTATTACGCATATTACAAATTCTGCGGGTGTTGTCCAACAGGAATTGAGTTATGATGCTTGGGGGCGTTTACGTAATCCTATTAACCATGTACTTTATGCTCCTGGTTTAGAACCGGCATTGCTTTTAGGCAGGGGGTATACGGGGCATGAACATCTGTCTGTTTTTGGCTTGGTTAATATGAATGCGCGTTTATATGATTCCGCATTGGGACGATTCTTGAGTCCGGATCCATATGTGCAGATGATGGATTTTACGCAAAACTTTAATCGGTATAGTTATGCGCTAAATAATCCGTTGATGTATGTAGATAAAAGTGGAAAATCCGTTTGGTTAGCTGCTGTTATTGTGGGGGCGTGGATTGGGATGGGAACTGCTATGGTGATGAGTGATAATTCTGGTTGGGCTTTGGCTGGTGATATGTTGAAAGGGCTATTTATAGGTGGAGCATCTGGTGCTGCCGGGTATTTTGCAGGCGGAGCAATGGCCGGGTTATTAGGAACGACTAGTTTTATCGGTGGGGCGGTTACTGGGTTTAGTGGAGGTTTTGCTGGCGGTTTTGTCGGAGGAGCTGGAAATGCTTGGTTGAATGGAGCAAATTTTAAGCAGGGGCTGAATGCAGGTTTAGCTGCTGGAGGGATAAGTGGTACTATCGGTGGTGTTATTGGAGGAGCTTTAGGGGGTATTTCAGCGATGAAGAAGCAAGGTAATTTTTTTACAGGTAAAGGAGCAATATCCATTGAAGAGAGTATTTCTGACGTAAGTGAATTGGGAGGAGACTACTTTAGTGATGATGAATGAAGGAATACATAGAGTCTCAAATAGGTTGGAGTGAGGGTGATTATGGGATCATGAATATCAGTGTAGAAGCAGATCCTCAAATGATGACCTTAGGATCTGAATATTATAGAGGTGATGGTGGAATCCTTTGTAGAGCTCCTCGTGGTGGAGGGGGAGTTACGGAATTAGGAGGATTGACAAAAACAGTGAATGCAGGAATCTTTCGTTCTCCTCGAGTGTCTATTTATATGTCTCCTCATCAATCATTATCTGGTTTTGCTCTTACTCTTAACCATGAATTAATTCATGCATATCATCGTACTTTAGGATTCGTTTCTTTTTTGGGTTCTGGGTTTCGTGCAGCAACAGAGCAGACTGCCTACGCATACCAATTAAGTCATGCTTTAAATATGAACCAATTAATGAATGCTGTGCAAGGTTTGAATACTTATCGTTCTCCCTATATGCTGCCGTTACCAAATTATTTAATTAAATTTTAATAGATTATGATTAAGAATATTTTTTTACTTTTGTTAGTTTGTATTTCTATGTCTGCTCAAGATTTACATATATATTGTTATAGTAATTATGATTCAGTTATCTTAAAATTGGATTCAGAAAATAGATATACTTTGTCTTCTTTGAATCCGATATGGGAGAATTGTCCGGACGATCTGCCTTATGAAGACTTTGAAGCTCCTGATGTTATTTGGTCAGAAGGAAATTCTGTTCAGAAAGGGGATACTTTAATCTGTACGGATATCCGTTTAAACAAAGAGTGTTGGTTTCTGAAAGAAAAGAATGGTGATGTTATGCGAGTAATAAAAGTACAAGGGTTTCAATATAAAAATGATGTAATGAATAAGCAAAAGATATTGAGACAAGAAAAAGCTGTTACAGCTGAGATTTATGACTTGTTAAGTCAGTATCCTGTTTTTTATATAACACGGCATTTTGTGTTGAACTCTAAGAAGGAGCGTTACATAACTGAGCTTTTTTCTTGGAATGATGATATAAAGAAAAGGATTTATTATAAAAAGAAATGAGAATTATGACGATTTGTATCTGCTGCAAGAACTGTATGTGGAGCAGGTGTATGCTGATTGGGAAGAACAAGCTGCTTATTTACATGATTTTATGCATGCGACTAATCCGTGGCAGTTTTTTAATGCAATAAATGGTTTGAATAGCTACCGGTCGCCTTATATTTACCACTGTCTAAGAAGTTGTTTGGACGGAACGTAAACAAGGCGTTTATTACGTAAAGACGGTATAAAAGTATCAATAAGGTTGCAAATGATGAGTTAATGGAAAAGAAGGAGAAGCTTGAGGGAGGGAAAAGTGAACTCATGATTGAGTATGACACTTATATGATAAACGAACAGGAGTTTATATGTTAAAAAAGGAGTGATGCGTATGAGAATTATAATTATAGTCAATCTTATCTTACTGATATTTTTAAGCTGCTCATCGACTATCACGAGGAGGGAACTGACAGATATCAGTTGGATACGTAATGATAGTCTTTTGCTAGAGTATCAAAACTATGAAGATGGGAATACATTTGATGTATCAGATACTTTGATGAATTCGTCACTCGTTTTTGTTCCTTTTAAAAATGATAGTATTTCTTTTGTTCAGAACTCTGTATCGGGACTTTGTGACCGAGAGGGTTACTCTATGGCTTATCCTAAGGTGAGAGAACGTTTTTATGAATGGTTGGCTAATCAAAGTGTCATAAATAGAACTAGGCATGACAGTATAGTATCATTGCACAAAAATATGCAGTGGGAGGGAAAAGAAGCAGCGGTAAAACTCTTCAGGAAAGTATCTGAGATTTTATATCTTGGTTGTCTTGAAGAGGATACCCCATATAAAAGTTTTCTGCTTCTTATCAAATATAATAGTGAAGAAGACGGAATGGATTCATCTTTTTTTCTGATGAATGATATTGTTCGTGTGGTTTGTAAAGATAATAAGGTGCGTTCTCTGATACGGATAGCTTCTTTGATGAGAACAGACTGAATTTGTAGCCGTTTGGACAGAAAAGAAGGAGGACCTTTTTTCTATAAAACGCTTAAGAGGTGATGTTTGGGAGCCCTTCCCTCCTGAAATCTTGAATGAAATGGCTCATACTGGTGAACGATTTGAAGAGGAGTGGGAATATGAAATGTATAAAATAGATAGAAATGGATGGCTCAGAAATGATTTTTCTGATATGGAATTAGATAAGTGTAGGGCTTTGTTCGGAATTAAATGAAATATTCTTATACTAATAGTTGATAATGATTCACTGAAAGTTTCTCATAGCATTCTGTGTTTAGGGAACCATGTTGTATAAATGGATAGTTAGACAAAATTGGATTAAAAATAGCGATTATTGTAACAGTAGTTTTCTGTTTTGCCCTATTTTTGCATCGGATGTTGTAAATGGCTATTGCATCAAGTTATGTATGCCTAAAATAATACTATGCTTATGAGGAAGATCATTCATTTAATTCTAATTGTTTTATTGTTAGTTCCCTGCAGCGCATTGCAGGCGTCTCACCAACCAGAGTTTTCCACTGCCGGTTTCTTCGAATTACCCAATTCCGGACGTGAAGTGTTTTCTATGAATCCGGCCTGGCGTTTTTATAAAGGAAGCGTTGCCGGTGCTGAGGCTATAAGTTTTGATGATACGGAATGGGCTGTAGTCTCCTTGCCTAATGGGATTGAATATCTGCCTACAGAAGCCAGCGGTTGTATCAATTACCAAGGTGAAGTTTGGTATCGTAAGCACTTCACTCCCGCAGATGCATTGAAAGGAAAGAAGTTATTCCTGCATTTTGAAGCCATCATGGGGAAGAGCAAGGTGTTTGTGAATGGCCGGTTGATAAAAGAGCATTTTGGTGGTTACTTGCCGGTGGTCGTAGATGTAACCGATGCCTTGAAATGGGGAGAGGATAATGTGATTGCCGTATGGGCGGACAATAGTGATGATCCGTCTTATCCTCCCGGAAAGGCACAGGATGTTCTTGATTTTACCTACTTCGGTGGTATCTACCGTGATTGCTGGCTGGTAGCTCATAATCCTGTCTTTATCACTGACCCTAACTTTGAGGACGAAGTCGCAGGTGGCGGTCTGTTTGTGGCTTATGATAAAGTATCGGATGCTTCGGCTGAAGTATTGTTGAAAGCTCATCTACGTAATGATAGCCGTAAAACTTTTACAGGAGTTGTGGAATATGAATTGCAGCAACCGGATGGTACTCAGGTGGCGTTCCTGAATGATAAAATACAGGTACGTCCGGGTAAGGCTGTTACTTCAAAAGATAAAATCACGGTAAAGAATCCATTGTTGTGGAGTCCGGAGACTCCTACTTTATATAATCTGATTGTACGTATCCGCAACCACGAAGGAAAAGTGGTGGATGGTTACCGTCGCCGTATTGGTATCCGCAGTGTGGAATTTAAAGGTAAGGATGGTTTCTGGCTGAACGGCAGACCTTATAAAGAACCGTTGATCGGTGCCAATCGCCACCAGGACTTTGCTGTAGTAGGTAATGCAGTACCCAACAGCATTCACTGGCGTGACGCAAAGAAACTGCGGGATGCGGGAATGAAGGTGATCCGCAATGCACATTGTCCGCAAGACCCGGCTTTCATGGATGCATGCGATGAACTCGGTTTGTTTGTAATAGTCAATACTCCGGGCTGGCAGTTCTGGAATGATGCCCCTGAATTTGCACGACGTGTATATAGTGATATACGTAATCTGGTACGCCGTGACCGTAATCATGCTTGTGTCTGGTTGTGGGAACCTATCCTGAATGAAACTTGGTATCCGGATGATTTTGCCAAGAAGACCCGTGAACTGGTCGATCAGGAATATCCTTACCCTTATTGTTATTCGGGTTGCGACAGCGGAGCGCGTGGCAAAGAATATTTCCCGGTACTTTTCACCCATCCGTCTTTTGATGGGAAGGCCTGGGGTGATCCGAATGCTGATCCTAAAATTACCTATTTTACCCGCGAGTGGGGTGACAATGTGGATGATTGGAGTTCGCATAACTCACCCAGTCGTGTAGCACGCAACTGGGGAGAGCAACCCATGCTCATCCAGGCCCGGCATTATGCCAATCCTACCTATACTTATACTTGCTATGATGCTCTTTATCGCACTCCCCGACAACACGTGGGTGGATGTCTCTGGCACTCGTTCGATCATCAACGTGGTTACCATCCGTTTTATGGTGGATTGATGGATGTATTCCGTCAGCCCAAGTATTCGTATTATATGTTCAAGGCACAGCGTTCGCCCGAGAAACAGGAACGCCTTTTCGAGACTGGCCCGATGGTTTATATAGCCCATGAAATGACTCCATTCTCAAGTAAGGATGTCACTGTTTATTCGAATTGCGAGGAAGTCCGGCTTACTTTCATGAGAGACGGGAAAGTGTCTACTTACAGCAAGCCACTGACAGAAGCCGGTATGCCTTCACCTGTTATTACTTTCCCGGATGTCTATGATTTTCAGATGGACAAAGCCATGTCCCGGAAGAAAAAACAAGAAGATGTACTTTTGCTGGCCGAAGGGCTGATAGATGGCAAAGTGGTTGCCACCCATGAGGTGCATCCGGCACGTCGTCCGGAGAAGCTACTGCTTTGGATAGATAATGAAGGGGTTAACTTGAAAGCTGATGGCTCCGACTTTGTAACAGTGGTGGCTGCCGTTGCTGATAAAAATGGAAATATAAAGCGCTTGAATAATTATTATGTGAAGTTCCATGTAGAAGGCGAAGGACGCCTTCTGGGAGATGCTTCTATATTGGCAAATCCCGCACCTGTAAAGTGGGGCACTGCTCCGGTACTGATACAGTCGACCTTGAAACCGGGCAAGATAAAGGTGATAGCCAGTGTGTTGTTTGAAGGTTCGCAGATGCCCACCAGTGCTGTTTTGGAGTTGGAAAGTGTGCTGACAGAGCATCCATTACTATATTCAGAAAAAGAGGCGGTGCTTATTTCAAGCGCTTCTGCTACCGGGTTGGGAGGAACAACAGTAAAATCGGCTGCTGAGTTAGAACAGGAATGGTTGCAGAAAGAACAGAATATGCAGAAACTGAAAGAAGTGGAGCAACAACAGGAGGATTTCGGAGAGAAGAAATGAATGAACCGTCCCAGTGAAATAGAAAAAACAATGATATGAAATCTATAAAAGTAACTTTGGGGACAGGATTGTTGACCGCTATTTCTTTATACAGCAATGCGGCAAATAATTCATCCAAGCCTAATATCATTTTCATTCTCTGCGATGATATGGGCTATGGCGACTTGGGGTGTTACGGGCAGAAATATATCCAGACGCCCAACCTCGACCGTATGGCGCAGGAGGGTATGTTGTTTACCCAAGCTTATGCCGGTAGTCCGGTTAGTGCACCTTCCCGTGCTTCTTTGATGACCGGGCAGCACACTGGGCATACTCATGTGCGTGGTAATAAAGAATATTGGAAAAATGTTCCTGCTGTGACATACGGCATCAATAAAGATTTCTCTGTCGTAGGACAGGAACCGTATGATGAAGACCACATTATTCTGCCCGAAGTCATGAAGAAGAACGGCTATATTACAGGAGTTTTCGGTAAATGGGCAGGCGGCTATGAAGGTTCCTGCTCCACACCGGATAAACGGGGTGTAGATGAATTTTACGGTTATATATGTCAGTTTCAGGCACATTTGTACTATCCCAATTTCCTGAACAGATACAGTAAAGAGGAAGGAGATACCGGAGTCGTACGTATTGTAATGGAAGACAACATCAATTATCCCATGTTTGGTGATGATTACAAAAAGCGTTCGCAATATTCTGCCGATTTGATTCATCAGAAAGCCATGGAGTGGATTGATAAGCAGGATGGCAAACAACCTTTTTATGGCTTCTTCACTTATACGCTTCCACATGCGGAATTGGCACAGCCCAATGACTCCATTCTTAAAGGATACAAAAAGCATTTTTTCAGAGATAAAACCTGGGGAGGTTCCGAAGGTTCGCGTTATAATGCCGTGGAACATACCCATGCTGAGTTTGCCGGTATGATTACCCGTCTCGACAGTTATGTAGGCGAAGTCTTGAGGAAGCTGAAAGAGAAAGGTCTTGATGATAATACGATCGTTATCTTTAGCAGTGATAACGGCCCTCACGAAGAGGGTGGAGCGGATCCCGAATTTTTCGGACGGGATGGTAAGCTGCGTGGTCTGAAACGGCAATGCCATGAGGGTGGTATACGAATCCCCTTTATTGTGCGTTGGCCAGGGCGTGTATCAGCAGGCATGGTCAA
>OHMT01000682.1_pt1 | contig 17130 bp, 15 predicted proteins | sample 1569371 | NCBI WGS metagenome assembly OHMT01 (sample SAMEA3879500, study PRJEB24766) | human gut metagenome | biome: human-associated habitat; feature: feces | place: USA | collected 1985/1987 | reverse complement strand
CCCCGCATAACGAAGACTACCGGGGCTTAATTGACTAAATTTGATGATTACGCCCCGCATAACGAAGACTACCGGGGCTTAATTGACTAAATTTGATGATTACGCCCCGCATAACGAAGACTACCGGGGCTTAATTGACTAAATTTGATGATTACGCCCCGCATAACGAAGACTACCGGGGCTTAATTGACTAAATTTGATGATTACGCCCGCATAACGAATAAAACCGTGATTTGTGAGCACGCTCCCAATCACGGTTTTTATTTTGCCTATGCGCAGCTATACTTTCGTAAACTCTCAATTTAGTTACCGCATTCTACACTGATCTTATTGAAGATTCCCATAATCTCTTCCGTGTTAATGCTCTTTTTCTCTTCACCAGCCTTATCCAGGATAGCTTTTCCTTCATGCATCATGATCAGGCGGTTGCCATACTCCACAGCATAGCGGAGGTTATGAGTGACCATAATGGTGGTCACTTTCTTCTCTTTCACGACCTGGTCGGTGAGTTCCATGATGATCTCCGCGGTCTTGGGATCCAGCGCTGCGGTATGCTCATCCAGGATCAAGAAATCAATCGGTGTCATGGTCGCCATGAGCAGTGCCAGCGCCTGTCTCTGTCCTCCGGAGAGGGAACCGACCTGCACGCCCATCTTATCCTCCAGACCTAAATTCAGAGGTCGTAACATCTCACGATAAGTTTCCAGTTTTGCTTTATTTACACCACGTCCCAGATTATACGGCTTGCCCTTATTCTCCGCAATGGACATGTTCTCCAGGATCGTCATGCTGGGACAGGTCCCTTTGGAGGGATCCTGATACACTCTGCCGATCCGGCGCTGACGGATATAATCCTTCTGTTTTGTAATATCTTCTCCGTTGATCAGGATCTTGCCGCTATCCACCGCAATACTTCCACAGATGATGTTCAGCATGGAAGTCTTACCGGAACCGTTACTTCCTACGACGGATACGAATTCTCCATCCTTTACCATCAGGTTAAAATCCTTGAACAGACACAGCTCGTTGACCGAACCTGGATTGTAATTTTTATTGATATTGATAAGCTCTAGCATGCTTTCACCTTCTTTCTGTCCATGCTGATCACGAGAATGATCAGGAACAGGACTGCTGTGATCAGCTTGATGGCATTGGGGCTGATGCCTGCAAACATAGCAACTGCCACACATGCCTTATAGAGAATGGATCCTACCACTACACTGCTGGTCACACGAAAGAATGTTACCTTCTTGAACAGACTGGTGCCGATGATGACGCTGGCAAGACCAATGACTACCGCACCGGTCCCGATGGAGATCTCAAAGCTTCTCTGCTGCTGTGCATAGATACAGCCGCTTAAGGATACCAGGCCGTTGGCAATAGACAGACCCACGATCTTCACCAGTCCCTTGTCCACGCCGAGGCTGGTAACGATGGTATCATTGTCACCTACGGCACGAAGTAAAAATCCGGACTTGGTGCTCATGTACCAGTCTAACAGATATTTTGCCACCATGGTGATCAGGAAAATAATGATCATATTTTTGAAATTTACCAAGAAGCCCGGGGTAATACTATTCACAAAGCTGTTGTTGAAAATATTATCCTTATCAAAAATAGCTACATAGCCGGAGCCTGCCACCCATAGATTGATAGTATACAGACCGGTCATCATGATAATACCGGAGAGCAGATCTCTGACTTTTAATTTCACATGGATCAGTCCGGTACAGATTCCCACCAGTGCTCCTCCGAGGAAAGCAATAGGAAGTGTGAGGATCGCCGGTACGCCGAAGCCGTTGATCAGACGCACAGTGATGGCAGCCCCAAAGGGGAAGCTGCCATCGACCGTGAGATCCGGAAAATCCAGTATTTTATAGGTAATGTAGACACCCAGTGCCAGGATGCCGTAGATCATTCCTTGTTCCAGTACACTTAATAATAACGCCATAGTTCTCTCCATTCCACAGATATCTTCTGTCCTCACGACTTAGCGGCTGTTCCTCGTTTTGTCTCACCGGGGACACGAAGTAATATCTTATAATTCTGTATATCCAGATTACTCTATTACTTTCTGCCTGACGGCAGTAATATCCCAATTACTGTACTACAATCTCGTCAAAAGACTGGTAAGCATCGGTCTTGTAGTTCTCAGGTAATTCCAGGCCGATCTTCTCTGCTGCTGCGAAGTTCACATACAGGCTGGGCTCAGAGATCACTTCGAAGTTCAGTTCGGAAGCCTTTGCCTCTCCCTTCAGGACTTTCGCTGCCATCTTACCGGTCTGTTTACCAAGCTCGATATATTCCAGACCCATGGATGCCACGCAGCCTGCCTTAACCTGTTCTACCTCGGACCCGAATACGGGGATGCCTGCCTTATTAGCTTCATCCAGTACGGTCTGCAGTGCACTTACTACGGTATTGTCGGTCAGGTTGGTAATGCAGTCTACCTTGGATGCGACATCCGCTGCTGCCAGAGCCACCTCAGACATTGCGGTAACACCGCTGTCCACGATCTCGAATCCGTAGTTACCTGCCAGAGCCTTGTACTCTGCGATGGTGCTGATAGAGTTTGCTTCGCTGGTGGTGTAGATGATACCGATGGTCTTCGCTTCGGGAAGTACCTCGCGGATCATTTTTAACTGTGCATCTACTGCTAACGCATCGGAAGTACCGGTGATGTTGCCTACGGGAGTACCGTCTTCATTGGCCAGACCTGCTTCCACAGGATCGGATACTGCAGTGTAGATCACGGGAATATCCGTATTCATTGTAGCATTATATGCTGCCATGGCGCAAGGAGTTGCGATGGCACAGATCATATCTACTTTCTTACTTACGAAATTGCTGGCGGTCATGGCGGAGGTTCCGTTGTCTGCCTGTGCATTGACATATTCAATCGTCAGATTCTCGCCCTCTACGATGCCTTCCTCGGCAAGTCCCTGTAAAAATCCTTCACGACAGTTATCCAAGGATCCGTGTACGGCGTACTGCATAATACCGATGGTGTAGTTATCCTTGCTTCCTGTGCTGCCACATCCGGTGAGGGCACCCATTGCCATAACTGCGGTTAATACTGCTGCTAAAATTCTCTTCTTCATAATCTTATTCCTCTCTTTCTGCGTATCCACGCAATTGAAATTAGTTTGCTCATAAGATTACTGAACCTCGAATAAAAAAACCGCCCCAAATGTATATTCCTATACATTTGAGACGGTAATAAGCTCTTGCTCATCATCGTGGTGCCACTCAATTTGACAAATCCTTACGGATTATGTCCACTTTTCTCTGGATACTATCATATCCATCGGCTTGATAACGGGTCCGAATCCCGCTGACGCCTAAAACTGATCTGTTCTCGGGCCAGCCTCGGAAGTCCATTCGGCGAAAGTTCCTTTACCGTGATCCCACCACCCACGGCTCTCTGTAAAATTCTCTAAGGCTTACTACTCTTCCTCACAGGTTTGGTAAACTTATGAATGTTGTTTATGTGTCTAAGAATAATCTTTCTTTTCTGTTTTGTCAATACTATTTTTAGAAAATTTGTTTTGCGAATGGGCTGAATAGTTACAAAAACAGTTTACATCGTCTCAGGCAGTGTGATCACCACCTTGAACAGGTCACCGTCCGTGACAATCTCCATATCGCCCTTCTGCAGCTCCGTCAGGCTCTTGGCAATGGACAGTCCCAGTCCGTTGCCCTCCATATGGCGGGATCTGTCCCCCCTGGTGAACCGCTCTTCCAGCTCCTCCGGTGACATCTCCAGCGGATATGCCGACATATTCCGGAAAATAATTCTGACATTCTGTCCGTCATGCTCCACATTCAGATAGACGCGGCTGCCCTCCTGGGCATATTTGTAAATATTGTTTAACAGATTGTCGAACACCCTCCACAGATGTCTGCCGTCCGCCATGACCTTCACTGTCTCCTCCGGCTGTTTTACGATGGTCTCCAGCTTTTTTTCAGCAAAGCGCTGCTCGTATTCCCCCGCCGCCTGTGACAGCAGTACCGACACATCACAGACCTCCGGATGGACCTCCAGATTGCCGGTGGTAGCTTTGGATGCCTCCAACAGATCATCCAGCAGCTTTTTCAGCTTCCTGGACTGACGCAGCAGCACCTCGGCATACTCCGATATATGCTGTTCTCTCTCCTGTGCAGTCTCTGTACCGGCACCGTCTCCGGTATCCTTCGCATCGCCGGACACTTCTTTTCCGATGAGATCCGCATAATTGATAATGGAAGTCAGCGGGGTCTTGATGTCATGGGACACATTCGTGATCAGCTCCGTCTTCAGATGTTCACTCTTCATCCTCTGCTCCACGGCTGCGGAAATCCCCTCGCCGATGCGGTTCAGGTTCTCTCCGTGCTCCTTGAAGGACAATACCATATGGGAGGTATCCAGCTTATAATTCAGATCTCCGTCCGCCAATGCTTCACTGCCCTCCTGCAGCTCTTTGCACATCAATGCCACAAAAGTAATCGCACCGCACAGAATAAATTTCTCTATGGCCCAGAAAAAGAGTAATACACCTGTATCGTGATAAAACATCATCAGTCCTAAAAACTCTGCAAGGCAAATCATAAGACACAGAAGTACTGTCCGCCATACCATAGGAATCCCACGGAGCAATTTCACAATACCACGGAAAACTCCCTTGCAGAATCTTCCGAAGAACCGGAACACTCTGTACATGATCGTATTCTGCCACCATTTTCCCATTTTCAGGCGGATAGCCAGTTCCATGAAGTACAGGGTACACCATATCACCTCTGCTGCAAACAGTACCACCAGCACGATCAGATTGATCATATTTGACAGGTTCACACCCATCCATTCCATTGCCAGGTACAGACCGGTAAAAGCTCCAATGGCAACGACCACTGTATACACATCCAGGTGGATCTCATGGATCGCACTGGGAGTAATACCCTCCCTGCCATTCTTATGTCCGGCACTGCACAGCAGGAAAATAAAGCATAATAATGCCAGTACCGTTCCCACACAGCATACCACAGGGATCACATTCCGGTTATCATAAAGCTGCTCCGCCTGATGATAGATCAGGGCATATTCATCTTCCTTCGGCAGGCTGGAATTCACTGTCAGGATAACCACAATACGCTTGTTACGCTCTGCTAATGCTTCCTCAGCAGCCTCTTCCTGCAGCCGTTCTGTCTCACTTAAGGCATCCTTGATCATCCATTTGGCATATTGTTCCGCCCGTTCAACCGGCACATAGGTCTCTCCACCTAAGGATACGCTGTCCCCCAGATCCAGATATTTCTCCAGATTGCCGGAGGTTAGGGCTTCCTGCTCCGCTGCCGTCATGCTTTCCACATCAGACCCGGTATCGACAGATGGTTCAAGCTCCATGATATCAGAGCTTTCAGTGCTTCCATAACTTTCATAGCCATCATAGGCAGAGGAAGTTTCTGTGTTGATATAGGTGTTATCATTCCTATGCTGCACCTGGGACTCCAGCCGGTAAGTCAGATCATTTGTCTTGTCTACATAATCCTCGTTCTTCCATTCTCCCAGGAATTCATCCGTATCCAGATCGTAGCTCTCCACCTTTACCCAGATGTTCCGCTGCCTGCAATAAGCTTCCATGGTCTGCAAGCTCTCATTCTCATACCAGTCGCGTATCCGATACAGATCCTGATTGACCTGCCGGTACAACAGCTGATCATGGATAAACATCATTTTACCGGAGGAATACGCTCCACTGTCTGCAAGCATACAGGTACCATAGAGTCCCAACACCCCCACAATTGCGGCAGCGATCATCAGAACAAATGCCACGACCTTGGCCAGTGTGCTGCCCAACAGGCTGTTTCCCTGTGCCGGTGCTTTCTTTTTTTTCTCGGCTTTTTCTCTTTTTTTCCGTTCTCTTTTATTCTCTGATAATGCCGGTTCTACCGTCGTACTCACTGTATTTTCCACCGGATCATCCACTCTGTCCTGTTCTGTGTTCCTGCTGTTTTCTTCCATGTTATCCATATTCCTGTCTCCTTATTTCCCCAAGCTGCTCCGCTCTCCTGCCTGCTCTTATCCCTGCTTCTCACACTTGTAACCCTGTCCCCAGACCACCTTCAGATATCTGGGTTCCGCCGGGTTGATCTCTAACTTTTCCCGCAAATGCCGGATATGCACTGCCACTGTATTCTCGCTGCCAAGCGGCAGATCATTCCAGATCTTCACATAAATCTCTCTCGGAGAAAATACCTGCCCCGGATTCTGCATCAACAGCTTTAAAATATCATATTCCGTAGGAGTCAGTGCTACCGGCTCACCATCCAGCGTCACCCGTTTCTCCTTGTCATCCAGTTCAATCCCTCCGACTTTGATCACATCCGGCCGCACACTTCCGCCCCCCAGCTGCATATAACGCCGCAGCTGGGATTTCACCCTGGCGGAGACTTCGATAGGATTAAACGGCTTCGTGATATAGTCATCCGCTCCTACCGTAAGTCCCAGCACCTTGTCGGAATCCTCACCCTTGGCTGTCAGCAGGATCACCGGAACATTACTCTTCTCCCGGATCCTGATCATTGCCTGTATGCCGTCCAGCTTCGGCATCATAATATCCATCAGTACCAGATGCACCTCTTTCGTCTCTACCGCATGCACGGCTTCCTCACCGTCGAAAGCTTCTAAAAAATGGTAATTGCTGTCATTCAAGTATATCTTTAACGCGTTTACGATATCCTTCTCATCATCACAGATCAATATATTGTACATACTCTCCCTCATTTCTGTGCCGGTGGCTGCAGCCCGGACACCGCTTACGCAGGGGTTTTCCCTTACGCTGACAGAACATCTGCTCCGCCCGCAGGCTGTCATGCAGATGTCCTGTCGATGAATTTATTGTAACAGATTAGAGATTAATAAAAAACAGGAAAAACCTTTAAGACTTTATTAAGACAGAAATGCTTCAAAGCAAGACACCCCTTGCCATGCCCAGCAGGGCAAAAGCAAAGGGTGTGGATAATACATGTTGAAAAGTAAACAGGGAACAGATCAGGTAGCCGACCAACCCCAGGAAAATAGCAAGGCACTCCGGGCTTTGGGAAAGTTTTTTCCGCAGATTCGTAAAGGCTGTGATAAAAATACCACTGAAGGCAACCTCTCCCAAGATTCCCTGTTCGATCAGCAGGGTCAGCCATTCGTTGTGGGCGTTGGAATAGATGTTGTTGTCCAAAAGACCTTTGTTGATCCAGTCCATGGCATCACTGCCCCATTGATAGAGCATATGGTAATAGCTTCCGGGACCGTTGCCGAAGAATTTGTATAGCACTCCTTCTTTTCCATAGGTTAGTAATGTGACCTTCCACAGGGCCAATCGCCCGTTGGCAGCCTCAGACACCATTTCATTTCCAACGATTCCTCCAAGAAGACATCCCAAAAGCACTCCCGAACATATCATCACCGCTCCGGCAACAACAACGATCCGGTATATTTTGCCGCTTTCCAGAAAATCTTTTTGCTGTTGCCTTTCGCGTATTCGCAGGATCAGGTACAACACCGCTTCCGCACCGAATACAATATACCATACCGTGGTAAAAAAGAGCCTCTTTTCGACATCCCCCGCTATCACCAGTCCGGTCAGATGCAACAACAAGAACAATCGAACCATAAATATCGAAAGCGGCAAAAGCATCAGAATCTCCAATGCCCTCAGCAGCCGGGTTCTCTGCCGCAGAGAAATAAGGAACAAAAGCAGGCTTAATCCGCAAGCCGCCAGTATGGCTGTGGTACTGTTTGAGGTAATGGCCGATGCAAAAAACAGAAAGCTTCCGATCATTCCAAGTACTCTGACATATTTTTTTCCATAATAAGCTGTCGCCATAGAAATTCCCGCCGTCACACTGATGTAACCGGCATACCAGTTGTTGTTGCCGATGGTGGATAACAGCTGCATCCGGTTCCATTCTCCGTTTTCCATTCCCCGGAAGGTTCCCAGCACATCGATGTCCAGACGGTTCAACAGCCCGATAAGTGTCACGATTCCCGCCGTGATCCCGGCGATCCACCAGATGCTTCTGCTGCCATCATAGTACCTGGAGACCATAAAATAAATTCCAACTAACAGAGTCTGCGTAAGCAATCCCATATACCATCCCGGATATCCCAAAAACACTACTTCACGGCAGGGACTGAGCAACGAAGACAATGCAGCAGATATCAGATACAATACCATACAAAGATCCGTTTTCTTCCATCGCTGCTCTTTTACCGTCTGTGTCTTTTCTCCCCTGATTCTCTGCCACAAAGCTGCCATCATAATAAATGCTCCCAGTGTCAGTGTCGTATTGCGGAAAAACAAATATTTGGCATTACCGATCATTACCAGTTTATCCTGCATATACAAAGGGAGTCCTGCAAAAAGAATTACCAGATAAGCATAGACCAAAGTATTTAACAATTCTTCACCTTTTTGCTTTTGCTTCTTCATAATAAAGCTCTCCCTTTTTGTACTTTTTCCGATATGATCATTATATTTGTTTTCCCAGTCAAAAACAGGCACCCCTCAGTGACTGAAGAGTGCCTTATGTTTATTTCTTTATCCGATAGCTGTTACTTATTTGCCATAATACATCTGCAGATACAGAGGACCATACCATTCGATAGCATTATCTTGTGCTTTGCCAGCAGGAATGGTTACAGTGTATTCCTTATCGTTGTAAGTATACTCCAGTACCAGAGCTACGGTCTGCTTCTTGTACAAAGCCTGCATAATATCATTGGGCAGCGCATTGATTTCCTTGTCTCTGGTGATCTTGATGATAGCGCCGTCCTTAGCGTTAGCAATCTCGCTTGCCAAATTATCACGATATCTCTGGAATGCATTGTCAGAACCTTCAGCCGCTGCGACAGCCTTAGCTTCTGCAATAGCAAAAGTGGAGAAGTGATTTACAGTAAAGGTCAAAGTGTTTGCGGAAGCATTGTAAATAGGCTTGATTTCTTCCAGTCCACCATTTACAAAGTGGAAAATCACTGCCTTATTACCATCTACACCTGCAGGAGTCTCAATGGTAACTGCTACAGGGATAGGCAGAGATTTTACTGAAGAAGGACCAGCCTTCAGGCTGATTTCTACATATACGGGAGTAGAAGTTACTGCGTATGTAGAAGAAGCAATCTCAGGCGTAGCCGCTGGTGCTTCTACACTCAGTGTTGTGTCAGGAGCAACAAATGCTGCACCAACAATGCCTACAGCCTTTACAGCGCCGGAGTTAGCAAGGGTAGTATCCTTAATTCCCTTTGCCTTTTTGTATGCTGCTTCGATAGCTGCAACATCATTAACAGTATCCTGTCCTGCATTCATTGCTTCCTTCAGATCCTGAGAACCGATCTTTGTCAAAGCAGCTGCCGCATTATCTGCAGATGCCGCATCAGTAATCTTGGATGTATCAATAGCATCTACCGCATTCTTTACCTCTTCTACCGGTTTGGTGCTCGGTGTAACCACCGTATTATTCTCACTTGCTACAGATACGGTAGACAGTGCACTGCTGCCGTAAGGAATTGCAAATACTGCGAATGCAATGGCTGCGGCAATGATTAATTTCTTTTTCATTATCTCATTCCTCCTAAGTATAATGTTATGGATTATATTTTTACCGCTATTTAGTTTACCCCCCCCCGCAATATTGTCAATCCTGTTTTTCCCTTTTTTCACATTTTTTCACATTTTCCATATGCAAAAAAGCATGCCCTTCCGCCCCAAAAACAGGCATCACAGACATGCTTTTCTGCTTTTTTATTTATTTTTCTTATTCGAATGCCGTTTCAACTCTTCCAGGGCTTCCTTGAATTTCTCAGAACTCATAGTAGGGTTGGAACGGATCATGTCACGCTGGAAGAAATCGCGTAGGCTGCTGACATTCTCTCTGTCTGCCACGCTTCTGGTGTACTTCTGGCGCAGCTCTGCCACTTCATTCTTCACGCTCTCAAGATATTCGCTGGGTGACTTCTGTGCAGAAGTACGGATACTCTCCAGCTTCTCCTCGATGCCGGACTTCAGGTCCTCCACTCTGGTGGTAATACCCGCGGTAAAGTCTTCCTTCTTCTGTGCCAGGCTCTCGTTGAAGCCTTCCTTACGGTTCTCCAGATCCTCACTGGTCACGGCAATAATAACATCCAGCCGTTTCTGGATACGCAGCATATCTTCTTTTGCCTTTTCCATCTTCTCCAGTACATCCCGCAGATCCAGGGCTGCCTTGAAGGACAACGCGAAATCCGCACCGATCAGCGCCGTCAGAACCAGGGTCATCGGAGTGAGGATGCTGTCCGGAATGGATAATACCAGTTGTTCAATGGGCTTATGGATAAACTCCGTCATCAGGATCGTCAGACCGCCCCATGCCAGCGAGGACCCCAGGCAGATATGTCCCTGAAAATTGAACTTATTCTTAGAATAGTCCCAGTATCTGACTTTAAATAGTGCCTCCATGGTCACGCCTGTGACATACTCCAGCACCGTAGCCCCGATACATCCGGCGATGTAGACCAGCACAAGATCGTCCTGAAACGGCATGGACACGACTAACATCATGATGGCGCCGCTGCCATACAACGGCAGGAACGGTCCACGCATGAACCCTCTATTAACTAATTTTCTGCTCTTTATGGATACATATGTGGATTCAAAACACCAACCGAAAAAGCAGTAAAAATAAAAGAAAAATAACCATTGAATCGCAGTATAATGATACACTGTTTAACCTCCTTTTGTTCTTCGGTTTTTCCTTACAAGCAAGGTAACTGTCATCTCATGACCAAGCCGCTACGGAAATACTTCCCTAAGGATATACCTCCGCCTCTATGGCAAGCTTCCCCTTCCTCGTGGCATGGGGCTCACCGCTTATGCGGAATTTACCGTAGCCTCTGGCATTTACCACATCCCCAGCCTCCAGGGGCTTGGAATTATTTTCACACAGCCTGCCGTTTACATACACCTTTCCCGCCCGGAACAGTTCCAGACAGTCACTTCGGGATTTATGATATACCTTGGCAATGACAGCATCAACACGCGGGCTTGCTACCTGAATGACCTGTTTTAACGGTTCTTCCTGCGGTACTTTTTCCGCCGCATCCACCACCTCACACCTCACATGTGTATGTCGGATCTGCTCCAGATTGTCACAGATAAATTTCGCAATGGTATCCAGGCAGAATAAAAAAGCTTCGCCCTCTCCCGGCAGAATATCGCCGATGGTGCTGCGTTCAATACCCAGGTTCATCAGTGCCCCCAGATAATCCCTGTGGGACAGCTTGTCTGCAAATTTCGCAGATAGAGAGCTGATCCGGATACAGCAGATGGGAAAAGGCTGCTCATAGCCCAGCTCCGCCTCACTGCCGAAGCGAAGTATCTTCCGTTCTGCCTCTTCCCTGCCGCCATATAAGGTGATCCCTGCGAACTTCACTTCCCGTTCCACCTGCCACAGGGCATCCTGCTCCGCCAGTCCTAAGAATCCGGTAAAGGTATACTGGTTCTGGTTGTAGGATTTGTCTGCCAGCTCACGGATCCGGTTTTTCAGCTGCTGTATTTCTTTTTCATTTTCCACGGACATACCCGTACATCCTTCCTGCTGTTCTCACTTTTCTTCCGCAAATGTTCTCTCTTACACATTATCCCAGTGCCACATCCAGCATCATCATCAATGCAAAACCAATTGCAAAGGCAATGGTTCCCAAGTTGGAATGTTCTCCCTCACTGGCTTCCGGAATGAGCTCCTCCACGACCACATAGATCATGGCACCTGCGGCAAATGCCAGCATATACGGAAGGATCGGTGTCACAATACTTGCGAGCGCAATGGCAAGTATTGCACCCACCGGTTCCACCGCTCCGGACAACACGCCCAGTGCGAATGATTTGCTCCGCTTGTTCCCCTCACTGCGCAGAGGCAGGGAGATAATCGCTCCCTCCGGGAAATTCTGAATGGCAATACCAATAGCCAGCGTCAGGGCGCCTGTCATGGTAACCGTTCCATCACCACTCAGCACGCCGGCAAAAATAGCACCACAAGCCGCACCCTCGGGGAAATTATGGATCGTCACAGCTAACATCAGCATAGCCGTACGGTTCAGACTGCTCTTGTGCCCCTCCGGAGTCTCACTGCCCACATGCAGATGGGGCACCAGACTATCAATGAACAACAAAAAAACAATACCGATCAGGAATCCAACCACTGCGGGAAGAAATGCAAGCTTTCCCATCTCTTCACACATATCCATGGCAGGGATCAGTAAAGACCACACCGAAGCCGCCACCATGACACCGGCAGCGAATCCGGTAAATATTCTCTGTATATTGCCGCCAATCTGCTTTTTCAGGAAAAAGACGCAGGCTGCCCCTGCAGTCGTCCCCAAAAAAGGAATCAGAAGACCGGCTACTATACTCATACTCATGAAACACTCTCCTTTCTCATATTATCTTATGTAACTCCTGTATTTTTCGTATCTTGTCTATCACTATCAGTTTTCTGCATACTCTGCCTTACACCCCGGCATCTAAAACCCGGCCAGATCATTCCCCATGACAGCATACATCAGGAAATTCACACCACACACCAGATGATACAGAAGAACCGCAAGCTCACCAACCACGAAGATCACCTTCCAGTTCTTCCACCATTCCCGGATATTTTTCACCATAACGATCAGCGTCATCAGGAATACGAAAAACATGCCGTGCATATATCCCCAGGAAAAGTTCGCATGCATCATGCGGAAGCCCTTTTCATAGAAGACTAAGAACATCAAAGTTGCTGTAAGATAGCTTAACCACGCAAACCAGTAATACCTGTTCTGCTTTATACTTTTCAGATCGAACAGCAGATTTAAGCAAAGGACGCCTATGGGCAATGCCATACCCATAACAATACTCAACGGGATACTTTTGGAATAATTACTCCATACTTTTGCAAAACCGATGGCGATCCCGGTCTCCTCCCCCATAGCATTCGTCCCGGTAAAGATTCCGGAGAACTGATACAGCAGGGCTATCCCCGTGGGTATCATGGTCACGCACAGACGAAACGCATTGCGAAAACTTTCTCCGCGGCTTACGATCAGCTGCACCAGCAGGATCAGACCGATCAGAGGCACCACCACCATAGTGAAGCTCGGTTTAGTCATGGTCGTCAGCAGGAGGCTGACAGCAAACAGCGGACAGTTCTTCCACTGAAAATCCCTCTGATATTCCGATAATACCTTTACCGTCTCAAAAAAGCAGATAATTGCAAAGGGTCTGGTCGCCAGGTAAGTGGCATTCCAAAAAGGATTCGGTGTATAAATGCCCATGCAGCGGTATGCATAATCAAAACCAAAAAATGCCGTATTCTTGGGAGAATACAGATTCGACAGCAAAAACAGCGCAAACACAAGCAGTGTCACCGCAATGTCGGTCATGACCTGCTTTTTATGTGACAAAGTTTCATAATGACTGCTTTTACGGATCTCACGGTTCATATAGTACTTCGTGATGATCACTGCTACCAGGTTAAAAAGCGCCGTGGTGACCGCCATTGCTGCCTTCGCTCCGATCAGCCATGCGGATAGTCTGGCAGTCCAGAACAGGATCGGATACGGGAATTCATAATTTCCCGCAATGCCTGCCACCTTATTCACATAGTCCGGCATATCCGACTGGAATCCCGGCACCTGATAGCATTCCATCCAGAACAGATATAGCATGACCCCGGTATACAAAAACAGCAGGAAAAGAAATGTCACTTTTCCTGCTGTTGTCTCCCGCAGGTCGCTCTTTATGGGATTCTTTTTCATAGAGCTGATCCTTTCTAATTAAAACTGATCACGGGATCCTTGGGAGCCTTTGCCTTCTCCACGCTGATGGCATGAAGTACAGGGCCCTCTCCCTTATAGTCTGCGAAGTATTCTTTGGCAACCTTCGCTGTCACCTTGACCCATTCCTTCTGCTTCAGGTCTTTCGTGCCCGCATACTCACAGGCATAACCTAAGAATGCCATATCCTCGGCACAGCAGGTCATTGCCATGCGTCCCGGTACGAAATAACCGTCGGGGTATTCCTCGGGCTTTAATACCATGGCAAGGAACTGGATATTTTTACCCTCATAACGCTCCAGATGATCCATGGAATCCAGATACCAGATGCCGTAGCCCTGGTTGTCCAGTACGATGGGATCCTGGTTCAGATCGTATGGCAGATCCTCCTCGAAGATCTCGTCGATCTCACCATTGGAGTCCTCAAAGATCACATCTGCGGCAGGATTGACTGCCTTGATGTTACGCTTGTATACATTCAGATCCTTGATGCCGTCGCAGCGGTTGAAAATGATCATTTCGGACTTACGGATCATCTCTGCCAACAAAGACTTCATGTTGGTATAGTACATGGGGAAGGTGGAGCCGTCGATGGTCGTGATCTGCTGTTCCACTTTCCAGTACCAGGGAAGCTTCATGTTCTTGAAGTTCCACATGCCATTATACTCGATAATGATGCGGGCGGGCTTATACTGCTTCTCCAGTTCGATCAAATGATTCGGATTGAACTCCTCTTCCTCTTCGATCAGCACCACATCCGTACGGCTTTTTTTAAGCAGTGCGGGATCGTACTCATTCTCGCCCTCTTCGCAGAGGATGAGCAGGGTCCTGCCCTTGATCTGGAAATACGGCTGTCCTAACGTAAATGTGATAAATTCCGTCTTACCGCTCTCCAGAAACCCATTTATGATATAAACCGGTTTTGTCATAATTCATACCTTTCTCTATTTATCCTACTGTTCCTGCTACATGCAAAATATGTCCTGCCAACTTACTTGCGGAACAATTCTGCCAGCTTGTCCTCGTCCAGTTTGGAACCGATGACACAGATCTTACCCGTGACTTCCGGCTTACCGCTTCTGATGTCATGTTCTTCGGGAACATAATCGTAATATACCCAGGTTCCGTCAGGAGCGGGTACCATACCCTTGGCACGCAGGATAGCACCGTACTCTCCGCTGTCCAGAGCGGTAAGGATCTTCTCAATGTCCTCTGCGCTGTAAGTGTTGGGTGTCTCAATACCCCAGCTGGTGAACACTTCGTCTGCATGATGGTGATGATGGTGGTCATGGTCATGACAACCGCAGGTGCAGTTCTCGTCATGTTCATGATGATGCTCATGGTCATGGTCTTCGTCATGATCGTGATGATGGTGATGCTCATGCTCGTCCTCATCATGGTCATGATGGTGGTGATGTTCGTGCTCGTCCTCATCATCGTCGTGATGATGTCCGCAGCCGCACTCGTGATCATGGTCATCATGATCATGGTCGTGATGATGATGTTCGTGGTCATGATCGTGACCGCAGCACTCATCCTCATCATGATCGTCATGGATGTGCTCTAACATTTCCTTCATCATATCTTCCAGTTTGTCAGCACCTTCGATGGTCCCTAGTACTTCCTTGCCGTCCAGCTGCGCTAACGGTGTGGTGATGATGGTTGCCTTGTCATTATGCTCACGGATCATCTCCACGCAGGCATTCAGCTTCGCCTGGTCTACCTTATCGGTTCTGCTTAAGATAATGGTTCCGGCGTATTCGATCTGATTGCTGAAGAATTCGCCGAAGTTCTTCATATACATCTTGCACTTGGACGCATCTACCACTGCTACTGCACTGTTGATCTCCACATCCAGGTCACCTGCCACATTCTCCACAGCCTTCAGGACATCGGACAGCTTGCCGACACCGGAGGGCTCAATCAGAATACGCTCGGGAGCGTAGGTGTTTATGACTTCCTTCAGGGAAGTACCGAAGTCACCTACCAGAGAGCAGCAAATACAACCGGAATTCATCTCCTTGATCTCGATACCGGCTTCTTTTAAAAATCCGCCGTCGATACCGATCTCACCGAATTCATTCTCGATCAGAACGGTCTTGCTGCCGTCCAATGCTTCCTTTAATAACTTTTTGATCAGGGTGGTCTTACCGGCACCCAGGAAACCGGATACTACATCTATTTTCGTCATTGTGTTTTCCTCCAATCTGGGCTTAAAAACCCATCTTTTTTATTTTCTATCATATTTCACGGATTGTCAAGTCCTGCCCGTTCGCTCTCGATAATACTGTAAGGAACCACAGCCACTTTTCCTTCTTCATCCGCGCCGCACAGGATCCCTAAGAATACTCCGTCCTCCGTGAAGGCACCTCCGCCCGACATTCCGGGCTCCATCAGTCCCTGCAATAGAAGCATGTACTGTGTAAAATCCTCCACATAAATCCAGGGCTCCACCACAAAAGCATAGACCGGCTGCCCCGAAGTGCCGCCATACATCCATACATCCTCATAGACTTCCAGCGCATCAAAGGCGTTCCGGTCCGTATCTGCCACAAGGCAGGATTCCCACGTACTTTCCGTAAGGTCTGCCTTATCCACCCATAGAAATGCCAGATCACAGTTCTTAGCTTTCACGATGCCGGAAGCTGCGACGACCGTTTCATCGGGAAAAGTCACCAGAAGCTCACCGGTATCATGCTCCAGCACATGCCCTGCCGTCACGATCAGCATGGACTCCTCATTCTCATCATAGATCACACCGCTACCCTGCAGATCACCTGCCCGGACACCCACCAGAGACTGAAATACCCGCAGATCCGTCTCCGTCAGCTTCTGCGGGATCTCCTCCGGGATCTCGAACTTAGTGATATCCGGCAGAATTCCTTCCTCCGTATAAGAAGCACTTTCTGTCTCTTCGGCAGTCGCAGTATCCTGCTGCTTTGCCCCACAGCCCGTAAGCAGCAGTGCGCAGCTCATAATAAGGCTCATACCGATCCTGCTAATAAGAAATTTTCTCATTTATGGTTTTCCTCTCCGCGTGCTACCCTTTCCTATAACCAAACAGCGGACCGCATTACGCAGTCCGCCATTTCTCGAGAAATGTAAGCAAAAAATAAGCCGAGTTCTGTATATGACGATCATCTATCTAGTACGACTGTCACCAGCCGCATCAAGCGACCTACCTGAAAGCAGACCGGGCCGGTCTATCGCTCTCTATTTGGTCTTGCTTCGGATGGGGTTTACATGGCTCCGTCTGTTACCAGCCGGACGGTAGTCTCTTACACTGCCTTTCCACCCTTACCGGCATAAAG
>OHMT01000676.1_pt1 | contig 17413 bp, 10 predicted proteins | sample 1569371 | NCBI WGS metagenome assembly OHMT01 (sample SAMEA3879500, study PRJEB24766) | human gut metagenome | biome: human-associated habitat; feature: feces | place: USA | collected 1985/1987 | reverse complement strand
CCATACGTCTTCTTTGTAGCCAGAAATGTGTTAGGTGTTCCCATCTTCGAAATGCCGACAATAGCACCATCTACCACTTTGTATTCGGCTTTACCATTCAGCTTCTTCCAGCCACTCAGGTTCTTCCCATTGAAAAGCGGCTCCCAGTTTTGCGCCGAAACCACAGATGCACAAAACACAAACAAAAGCAACAAATAATTCTTTTTCATATTGATATTTCTTCTATTGATTATTTAATACTATGCAATTACAGTTTATAGAACTCATCCCATCCTTTACGAGGCGGTACGCCGGCCAACATTGCATTCGCAAACTCATTATTTGTAATCTGCTTGGTGCGAGGATCAAAGAATATTTGCGTATTGAGACGTTGAGCAATCACTCCTAATGAGAATACCTGCCCCAGCACACCGTTAATTTCAAACGGTGAGCGGGTCTTTTCCTGTCCCATACAAGCCAACAGGAAATTTTCGAAATGATTCGACGGGCTCTTAGGTACTTCCGGCAGTTTACCTGCCATTTCCTTAGCTTTCTCCTCTGGTATTATGGAAAGTGTGCTGCCATGGCTTCCACCCTTAAATATCAAATCCTTTGTATAAATAATCTTTCCGGGGTTCAGACTGGAGGCCGGCGTATCTCCCTGATTAGTTGTAGGAATATTAGGATCTAAACCGGATACCCCATAACCGGCAGGGATAGGAGGAAGATTGTCCAGACCATCATACCATGTAATGTCAACCGGCGGCATACCCTTACGTTGAGGGAAACGGAACAGGATAGTGGAAGAATAAGGGAAGAAATAGTCATTATGTCCGTTGGCATATTTCATAGACACTTCGTAGGGCAATCCCAATTCCAGGAATTCGTGAACCGTATCCAGGATATGTGCACCCCAATCACCCAGACAGCCCATTCCAAAATCGTACCAGCAGCGCCACTGTCCCAAATGGTAGTCTTTGTTATATTCGTGATAAGGAGTTACTCCCAACCAGGCATCCCACTCCATGTCTTTCGGCAGTTGCTGGCCGGAAGGGAACTTATAGATATTGGTATCCCATTTGTGCCAGCGACGGGGATTGTTCATGTGTGCCGTCACAGCCGTTACATCCTTGATAATACCGGCATCCATCCACGCCTTGAACTGAAAATAGTTAGCTTCCGAATGTCCTTGGTTACCGACCTGTGTAGCCAGGTTCGGACGTTTCAGTGCAGCTTGCATCAGCAATTCTCCTTCATAGAAAGTACGTGCCAGAGGTTTCTCCACATACACATGTTTACCTGATGCCAAAGCCAGCATACTGATAGGGAAATGTGAATGATCGGGAGTAGCTATGGCTACTGCATCAAAATCATTGCCCGCCTTGTCAAACATCTGACGGAAATCGCGGAAACGTTTCGCCTTAGGATACTGGTTCATCACTTTCTGGGTGTGAGCGGCTCCCATATCCACATCGCACAGAGCCACAACTTCTACCATACCGGTACGGGCAAAATCGTTTATAATCTGCTCGCCACGGTTTCCAATGCCTATATAGGCAATCTTCACTTTATCCGTCACTTTCCTTTGCGTAGTGGAAGCACGGGCTCCCAGCACATCACCGGCCCCGAATGCCAGTCCGGCAGAAGCCATTGTCATCGTTTTCAAAAAATCTCTTCGTGTCGTCATATATCATTGGTATTAATTAAGTTACTGAGTCTTGATCATCTTCAGGCCGCATTTCTTTTCTTCAAAAACAGACTTCTTATCCCATAGAACAGAATGCGCAGGATTGTCCAAAAGACATAAAGCACGCCCGAAAACGCGAGGACATAGAAAAAGGATGTCAGCATCTCCGAGAAAGGTGTCTCATAAGAAATTATGGCATACAGATTTGCCAGATTGCCTATAATGAAGCACGCCAGCAAAGTCAGCAGTTCTATCTTTTTCCGGCGGGCAGTAATGACTGTATTTTTCATACGGCTTCAGGTGTTTTAGCTTGATGATTCAAGTAGTTGATTTTATATTCATCGGGGAAGTAGAGCATCCGCTCTTCCTCCAGTGCCTGATGTCCCAGCAAACAAAGCATACTTGCATAGTATCCTTCTTCCGCTATTCTTTCCGGTTGTTTTTGTGTTATGACGGCTTCAACGAACGCTTCCAGCAACAAGGACGTACCGTCACTACCCATGATCTGTTCTTCCAGTCCATAGAATTTATTGGATATAACGGAGTCGAACGTCATCTTCACCCCATCATCAAAGACATATACACAACTCACATTATCATACACATCCCTGCCATCCTTCCAATAAGTAATGGCACCATGCCCCATCACCTTCTCGGGAATCTTACGCAAAGCCCAACTTCCGATCTGAAGCTGGTGGCAAGCGAGTTCCGTCATCAGTCCCTTCGAGAATTCCTTGTAAAGACGCCAGTTTATCAGGCGTTCCAGATTGGGTGAAGGTACCGAGCGTCTCCAATCGCCATTCCGGTTCCAAAAGGTACGGATTGCATTTATTTCACCAAAGGTACCCGCATGAATCATCTCCATCGCTTTGATGTAACGAGGGTCGAACAAACGTTGTTGACCAGTGAAGAAAATCTTTCCCGTGCTACGATGTTTCTGATACATACGGTAACACTCTTCCATCGTAAAACCTATCGACTTCTCACAAAATACATGCTTTCCTGCGTCGAAAGCATCCAATACAATTTTACAATGCGAGCTAAGAGGAGTAGCTACAAGTATAGCATCTATCGACTTATCTTCCAACACTTCCCGGTAGTCACCATACACTTTGGCATTAGGTGCAAGTTTCAATGCGTTCTCAATAGACGGTTTATAAATGTCGCACAATGCTACAATATCGACTTTGGGGTTCTTAGCCAAAAATCCCATTAAAAACCGTCCCCGGGAACCAGGCCCGATAATTGCCAGACGACACTTCTCGTTTGAGGTGTTCATCACCTCCGAAAAAGCAGAAAGCCAAGGGCTTGCTGCAAGAAGAGTGCCAGCCCCGGCTATGCCTAAATTCTTTAGAAAATCCCGCCTGCTAATAGGGGTATGTTTCATGCTTGTGGTATTTAAGATTATAATTGGTTTATTTGAAAATCAGTTATTAAATACAGGTGCTTTTTGTGTTTCGTAAGAAGGAGATCCTCCCTCTACGTAAGGCCAACCTTCTTGGTTCCACTTGATCTGGTCCAACAACAGAATACGTCCGTTCTCCGGAGTTGATCTTGAAAATCCATGATACAGAAGCCAGTCTTGTCCGGCATCATCCCGGATAATCTGCGAACCGTGCCCATTGCCTACAAAATGATCATTCGCACCTATCACCAAAGAATAACCATTTTTCAACATCGGTTTACCAGTCTTGTCTTTGTACGGGCCCCATACTTTCTTGGAACGTCCCACTACGACTTTATATGTACTTTTCACTCCTTGACAACAACTTCCTATGGAGGCAAACATATAATAATAATCGCCGTGCTTATGGATATAAACAGCTTCAAAAGCAGTTCCCGCTATTCTCTTTTTTTTCGCTCCCGGCATGATCGACAACCCATCCGTAGTCAGTTCAATAACATATATTCCCCGGAAGCTGCCCCATACCAAATAGTTTCTCCCCTCATACTGCAGGAGACTAGGATCGATCGAGTTCTGTACACCAATCTCATTGCTACGGAACATCTTACCATGATCCGTAAAAGGTCCCTGCGGAGAGTCGGCCGTAGCCACCCCAATGCCGCACGTTTGTTCTCCTCCCCACACCGACATTGCATAATAAAGCACATATTTACCGTTAATATAATTAATGTCAGGTGCCCAGATTCCAGCTTTAGGTTCAAACCTGGGACGAGTTTTATTCGTAAATGCAGTGTTGCAATACGTCCATTCCACCAAATCTTTCGACTTCATGATCGGAACGTTTCTGGTAGATTCGGTAGCATACACATAAAAATAACCATCTGCAGCTTTAATCACCGTAGGGTCGGGCATGGCAATATCTACAACCGGATTCTTATAACTCACTGCAGACTTTGTCTGTGCTCTCCCCTGCGAAAGACAAGCACCTATCATGAATACGAAAACGAACAAATTTACATACTTTTTCATCAAATCATTCTTTTAAAAGCTCCTTTTTACCTTATCTTTATAGCTATAAATTAATATTAACTTACAAAATCTTTGGGTAACACTCCAAATTGCTTCTGGAAACACTTGGCAAAATAAGACGGAGAATTAAACCCTACCATATAGCAAATCTCATTTACCCGGTTTTCTCCTTCTTTCAATAATTGAGCAGCCTTCTTCAAACGTTCCAGTCGAAGATATTCATTCGGACTCAAATCCAAGACTCCCTTTATCTTCCGATAGAAATTAGAACGGCTCATATTCAGGCTATCCGCCATATCATCCATGCTAAATTCCGGATTACTATAATTCACCTGGATAACCTCATTCAACTTCTTTATAAAATCTTCGTCAGCTTTTGTCAACGCCATCGTATTGGCTGCCACAAAAGGAGACTGTGCAAAAGCCTTGCGCAGTTTCTCCCTATTCTGAATAAGGCTGGAAGCACAAGCCTGTAAATATTCCACAGAAAAAGGTTTCTCCAGATAAGCATCTGCTCCCAGTTCCATTCCCTCTATCTTAGACTGGATATTCGTCTTCGCAGTCAACAAAATAACGGGAATATGGCTATAATTCAAATCTGACTTGATCGTCTTACACAATTCAAAACCATCCATCACAGGCATCACAACGTCACTAACCACCAGATTCACATAATTACCATCCAACACTTGCAACGCTTCCGCACCATTAGTGGCAGTCAATACAGTATATTCTTTCGATAGCTGACGCACTACAAAGGCAAGCATATCCGGATTATCTTCTACAACCAGCACTGTAGGCCGGTTATCTTTCTTTTCCGTCTCTCCAACAGGAATTTCATTCATCCTGTCTATTTCAACTTCCGGTTCCGGTGTTAAAGTGATTGTCATATCCTGAACTATCGGCAAAGTCAGACAGAAGGTATTATTTTCTTCCCCTGCTCCCATAGCCAGGGTTCCTTGATGCAGTTCTGCCAATGAACGGGAAAGAGCTAAGCCGATTCCTGTTCCAGTGGTCACCTTTCCGTCTTCTTTTTCATTGAAACGAACGAAAGGTTTAAATATCTCCTCCTTCATCTCATTGGGAATAATCACCCCATCATTCTCCGTACGAATACAGAATGAATTATTATCATCCGCTTCCGGCACTTCCAAAGATATGTGTACGTAGCTTTCAGCATACTTCACCCCATTGTTCAACAGATTACTGATAATCTTCGTAAACGCCTCCCGGTTCACATGTGCATAGAAGTCCTTTTCAGGTACTTGCAAGGTGAATTCCAAACCTTTTTGTTTGGCAAGGGAAGTGAAACGTACATGAGTCTCCTTCAAGACCTCCGTTACATTACATTTCGCAAAATTCAAACGGAATCCCTGACTTTCCGTTTTACGGAAGTCAAGTAACTGGTTAGTCAGGTTCAACAATCGTTCCGTATTCTGTTTCATTACGTTCAGGTCTTCCCGTGTTTCCGCATCAACCTGTTTCTTCAATATAATGTTTTCCAACGGACCTTTAATCAATGTCAACGGCGTACGTATTTCATGGGCCACATTGGTAAAGAAATCAATCTTTGCATGGTAAACTTCACGTTCTTTCTCCTGCTCGAATTTTTCCATCTGCCTGCGGTGTTTGTTGTTACTACGCCTCTTGAAATACATAACTGTATATAAAGAACAGCCAATAATCAGCAAAGCATACACACAATATGCCCATATAGAAAGATAGAAAGGAGGAAGAATATGCACTTCCAATATCACTTCATCGTCACTCCATACTCCATCACTATTGGCAACTTTCACCCGGAAGGTATAATCACCATATCGAAGATTGGAGTAGGTAACAATAGGGCTTTCACCAACTGTCAACCAGTCTGTATCAAAGCCTTCCAACTTATACATAATCCGACTTGTCTTAGGAGCCTGAAAATCCAGCGCGGCTACACGGAAAGAGAAAGAATTCTGATTAGACTGGAGAACAAGCTGGTCAGAGAAAGTGATACTCTTTTCCAACGGAGAGCCCGGTTCACCAGCATATACTTCCTTTCCAAACAGAAAGAAATCAGTAATTACAATAGACGGGAGAAACTTGTTCTCCGAGAAATTCTTGGGATTAAAAGCGATAAATCCATCGATACTACCCAAATAAATCGTACCATCCTCGGCCTCAAAACTCGAACGATAATTAAACTGGTCGCCCAACAATCCATTGGAAGTGGTATATACTTTCATCACTCCGGTTGTGGGCTGGAAGCAGACCAAACCGTTGTTAGTTGTCAACCACAAAAGACCGTCCTTGTCTTCTACAATCTGATATACGACATCATTCGGCAAACCGGCAGATAAATTATAGTTGGCAAATGTCTCCGTATCCGGCTGAAAACAACAAAAACCTCCTCCTTGAGTAGTCAGCCAGATTTGCCGGTGAGAGTCTTCAAAAATACTTAAGACCTTGTCATACGGGAGACTCTTCGGATTATTTTTATCGTGCAAATAATTCTTCCATTTCTTTTCACTCACATTGTAGCAATAGGCTCCATTAGCATAAGTTGCCAACCATAGATTTCCTCCGGAGTCCTCCTTTATGTCATACACAAACCGACCGTTCAGTTCCGGTATCCGGTCGAAATCATCAGACTGTTTATTATATCGGAGCAAGCCGAATAAAGTTCCCAGGTAAATATCACCGGTCGTTGTGCAGCAAATAGAGAAAACACTATTATCTATCAATGAACGGGGAGAATCCGTTTTCTGATAGGTTTTCACGATAGCTCCCGTACGCGTATCTACTACTTTCACTCCTTTTGAAAAGGTTCCTACCCAAAGATGATCTCCAATTAAACATAAACCATGCACATTGGTAAAAGCACTACTGGGCGTAAAGAAGGAGAATGTTTTGGTCTTGGGGTTGAAACGATTCAGACCACCGTCCTCCGTACCAATCCACAGAATACCTTGATTATCCTGACAGAACTCACGTACTCGTTTCCCACGCAAACCATTATCAGTCCCTTTGGGATAATATTTCTCGAAATACGTATAAAAACGAGGATAGTAATTCACACCGCCAAAATAAGAACCAATCCAGATACCACCCTCGCGATCCTTACACAATGAATAAATAGCATTGTCGGATAAAGAATAAGGGTCGTTGATCGAACTGCGCAAATGAACATACTTACCCATTCGGAGATTATAAATATAGAGTCCCGATTCTGCACCAATCCACAATTCATTATCAGAAGCAACCAGCAGTTCACGACAAAAAACAGACTCTCCACTTTCATCTTTAGAGAGTAAATCATGCAGTTTGTTAGAGGTCAGGTTCAGTTCTTTCACTCCTCCTTTTAAAGAGCCTATATATAGACAATTATATGCTCCTTTCACCAGGCCTATCACGACATCATTCTCATAAGTTTTTTGATCGTCTACAGGTGATACATAAGGATGAAGGGTTTGCAAACGGTCTTTCGAATAGAAAAGTCCATCACCATAGCAGCCAATCCAAAGGGTTCCGCTATTATCGAAAACAAAAGACTGGACATTGGTGGAGATAAAAGAAAAGTTCTTCAATGTGTGGTTCTGGAGTATTCCTTCCTCCAGATCATAACAAAATAGCCCCTGCGACTCTACCGCTACCCAGACACATCCTTTGTTGTCTCCGGAGATTGCAGTTACGGTATGCTCTATTTTCGTGTTTTCTGCGCTCAATTCAGCAAAATGCCGGAAAGAATCTTTTTCCGGATTATAGATATAAAGTCCTACATCCGTACCTACCCAGATATTTCCTTTTGCATCCTCATAAAGAGCTGTGATAAAATTATTACCAATGCTCCGCCGTGTGCGGTCATCATGTTTGAATTTGCGGAATGACAAACCGTCATATCTATTCAAACCATCTTTTGTGCCGAACCACATAAAGCCCTGCTTATCCTGCAAAATCGCATTGACCGTATTTTGAGATAACCCGTTCTGTACACTAAGATTTTTGAAATAATAATGCTCGTCCGCCATTTGCGCATGGCAGCCGATCTGATAGCCGATTAAACAGATTAAAAATATGAGAACTTTCTTCATAAACATACGTGTTTTCTATCCTTCCGTTTGAGTTACCAAATGTAGGCAAAATCATAGCGGAAAGATAGTAAATATGTCTCAATGAATGAAAGAATAGTCCTATTTTTCTATTCTGATACGCGCGTCAACTGCTACAACGGCCTTTTGCGTTGCCAAGAGCGGATTTATATCCATTTCTTTGATCTCTGTAGCGAAACGTAGTAAAGTGGACAAACGGACAATAATTTCAGCAAATTTATCTTCGTTGACTCCCTTTTGCCCACGTGTTCCCTGAATGATTTTATAAGCACGCAAAGAATGAATCATTGAATAAGCTTCTTCGTAAGAAAGCGGAGCCAAACCGGAAGATACATCTTTCAGCACCTCCACAAAAATACCTCCCAAACCACAAAGTACCACGTGACCGAACTTCTCTTCATATTTTGCGCCAACAAACAGTTCCGTACCTTTCAGCATCGGCTGTACCATAATTGCTCTTGCATCAGGTATCTGCATCATACGATCAAATTCCAGTGCCAGATGTTGCTCACTTTTAATGTTCAGAACAACACCGCCGACATCTGATTTGTGCACAGGACCAACCACTTTGGCAACTACCGGAAATCCGCACCGACGGGCAAAAGCTACTATCTCCTCTTTATTATCGGAAACAAATTCATCTACCAACGGAATACCGGCAGCATGCAACAATGCCTGTACATAATTGGGAGCGATATAACCATCCTCCGGAATCGAATCAATAATACGACGAATCCTCGGGACATCCACTCCAAACAATTCTATTTCAGGAACAGCCGGTTTAGGAGCATTAACGATACGCGAAAGGGCCGTCCCGAGTGTCACTTCATCGGCAAAGTTCACGTGCCCTTTAGCAAGAAACGCTGCAACTTCAGCTCCGGCAGTATTGATAGAAGGAAGAATCGGGAAAATCGGTTTCTTGCAAGTTTGCATCTTCTCGTGAAGCACATCATACATTTCAAACATAGTAACCAATCCCGGAGTTCCGAAGATGGCCATCATGGCGTCTATATTGTCAAGCTTTTCCTCGCAGTAGTCAATGCAAAGGCGCAGATGTTCCGGTGTTCCGGTAGCCAGAATATCAATAGGATTTCCGACGGCAGCACCGGGGAATAGTTGGGCTTTTAGTTCCTCGGCTACTTCTCCCTCCAGCTTAGGCACATTCAGTCCGCCTTTACTCAAGGCATCTGTCAGCATCACTCCCGGGCCTCCGGCATGAGTGATAATGGCAAAATTCTTTCCTTTCAATTCGGGTAAAGTAAACACGCAACCTACGGTAGTCAATTCCTCACGAGAGAAACAGCGCACAATCCCTGCTTTACGGAACAAAGCCTCTACTGCCGAATCGGAACTGGCGATTGCTCCTGTATGGGAAGATGCCGCCCGGCTTCCGCTCTCCGAACTTCCGGCTTTGATTGCCGCAATCTTGCACCCTTTTCTAATCAAAGACGAAGCATGGAATAACAACCTGTCCGGATTCTGAATACTTTCAATATAGAGTAGTTTCAGATGAGAATCCGTTTCGGGATCGAAGTTCTCATCCATAAATTGCAATACATCTTCTACACCGATCTGCTTGGCGTTTCCCACCGACCAGACTGAATTGAACTGCAAACCTTTTGTTACGGCACTTTCGAGAATAAATACCGCCGTAGCACCGGAGCTGGAAATCAAGTCCACCCCTTTTGGGTTTAAGTTAGGAATCGGCTGGCTGAACACGCTATGATGCCATGTATTCATCAATCCGATGCAATTAGGACCAATCAGCGAAGCACCGTATTTATTAACTGTTTCCAAAATACGTTCTTCCAACAGCGCCCCTTCGTGGGTTTCTTCACCAAAACCAGCCGAGAGTATGATAAATGCCCTGGTTTGTTTCTTGCTAGCCAATGTTTCCACCATATCAGGACACATCGAGGCAGGCACAGCCAACACCGCCAGATCTTTGTCCGGCAGATCATTCACGTCCGCAAAGGCGGGAACTCCCTGCACTTCCTTTTCCTTCGGATTCACCGCCCGAAGTTCTCCCTGATAACCTCCGTTTATCAAATTCTTTAATATTGCGCCACCCGGCTTATGCACATTATTCGATGCCCCTACTACGACAATGCTTTCAGGACGAAGCAACTGGGTTGTTATCATATCATGCTTTGGTTTTCGTTTAACTTAGGTACAAATATATTCTTTCTTACGAGAAAAAAGAAAGAAAAAGGGGAGAAATATAGATGGAAATAGATGATAAAAGAGGAAATGAGCAAGAAATTATATAGATTATACTGACTTATTGAAATGCAAAGCTATAATCTTACCATGTAATTCTTATCATTAGAACAGAATATTACTTTATGCAGAAAAAATGGACATAAAACTCATACAGAATCAAAAATATACAAGATGAGTCCGGAGTATATTGGAAAACTTGAAGGATAAGCAAGTTGCATAATCCATATTCACACAAAACAGACTTTAAATCATTCGATTCAACATCAAAAAGGCAAAATTCCTAATTTCAGGAGCAGATTATTGCAAATATAAATTCAAATAGAAACAACTCACATGTTACCTATTCGACAGCAACCAGCACAAAACAAGTATTCTAAATGCCCTTTTGTCCTTTCGTTTAAAAGCAAGAAAGTACTTCTCACTGACCAATAAACCGTTTCTTTAAAAGGAACGAAGTCTTCCTTTAAAAGCAATGATTCATGATTCTATCAACAATCATGAATATTCACTCATTTGTATTCAAGAAAGATTACTTATTCCGCATATTCATACAGTATTTTATACGTCACTTCTTTTATTAGAATACAATTTAGATACTCCTAATCTGTTTCAATCTTAAAAATAGAACATAATAGAAAATATAAAAATACCCCGATACAAATTCGCTATTTTCTAGCCAACTTATATCAGGGTAAAACACTTTCTTTTTACCTGTTTTTTTATTACGAAACGTTCCTGTTTCATTCTGTGACCACTTTTCAATGAAATAATCTGTGTTAATCCGTGTAATCTGTGGTGAAAAGTCATTATCTTTGCACATTGCAAAGCTGAAAACAACAAAAATCACACTATATAATGGAAAAGAAATTCAAAAGAACCACCGTCACATCGGCACTGCCGTATGCGAACGGTCCTGTCCATATCGGTCACCTGGCGGGTGTATACGTGCCGGCAGATATCTATGTACGCTATCTGCGTCTGAAAAAAGAAGATGTATTATTCATCGGAGGTTCGGACGAACACGGAGTGCCTATCACCATCCGTGCCAAGAAAGAAGGAATTACTCCACAGGATGTAGTAGACCGTTATCATTCGCTGATTAAGGAATCATTCAAAGAGTTCGGTATCTCATTCGACGTGTATAGTCGCACCACTTCACCGACGCATCACCAACTGGCTTCGGATTTCTTCAAAACATTATACAATAAAGGAGAATTCATCGAAAAAACATCCGAACAATATTACGACGAGGAAGCAAAAACATTCCTTGCCGACCGTTATATCACCGGAGAATGTCCTCACTGCCATTCGGAAGGCGCTTACGGCGACCAATGCGAAAAGTGCGGAACCTCACTTTCTCCTACAGATCTTATCAACCCGAAAAGCGCCATCAGCGGCAGCAAACCGGTGATGAAAGAAACCAAGCACTGGTATCTTCCTCTCGACAAACACGAAGCATGGCTGCGCAAATGGATTCTGGAAGATCATAAAGAATGGCGTCCCAATGTATACGGCCAATGCAAAAGCTGGCTCGACATGGGGTTGCAGCCACGTGCCGTGAGCCGTGACCTCGACTGGGGAATCCCTGTGCCAGTAGAAGGAGCAGAAGGGAAAGTACTCTACGTATGGTTCGACGCACCTATCGGCTACATCTCCAACACCAAAGAACTACTCCCCGACAGCTGGGAAACTTGGTGGAAAGATCCCGAAACCCGCCTGATCCATTTCATTGGAAAAGACAACATCGTGTTCCACTGCATCGTATTCCCTGCCATGCTGAAAGCAGAAGGCAGCTATATCCTGCCGGACAACGTGCCGAGCAACGAATTCCTCAACCTCGAAGGAGACAAGATCTCTACTTCCCGCAATTGGGCCGTATGGTTGCACGAATATCTGGCTGATTTCCCCGGAAAGCAAGACGTACTCCGCTACGTACTGACCGCCAACGCACCGGAAACGAAAGACAACGACTTCACTTGGAAAGACTTCCAAGCACGCAATAACAACGAACTGGTAGCCGTATACGGCAACTTCGTAAACCGTGCAATGGTGCTGACTCAAAAATACTTCGACGGTCGCGTACCCGCACAGGGCAGCTTAACCGACTACGACAAGGAAACGCTGAAAGAATTCGCAGACGTGAAAGCAGAAGTAGAAAAACTGCTCGACGTATTCAAATTCCGCGATGCACAGAAAGAGGCCATGAATCTGGCACGTATCGGAAACAAATACCTGGCCGACACCGAACCGTGGAAACTGGCTAAGACAGATATGGAACGTGTAGGAACCATCCTCAACATTTCCCTGCAACTGGTTGCCAACCTTGCCATCGCCTTCGACCCATTCTTGCCGTTCAGCTCGGAAAAACTCCGCAAAATGCTGAACATGGATACTTTCGAATGGTCTGAACTGGGAAAAGATAACCTGCTTCCTGTAGGCCATCAGTTAAACAAACCGGAGTTATTGTTCGAGAAGATCGAAGACGCTACTATCGAAGCACAGGTACAAAAGCTGCTCGATACAAAGAAGGCAAATGAAGAAGCCAACTACAAAGCTAATCCTATCCGCCCGAACATCGAATTCGACGACTTCACGAAACTGGATATCCGTGTAGGTACCATTCTTGAATGTCAGAAAGTACCGAAAGCGGATAAATTGCTGCAATTCAAAATCGATGACGGACTGGAGACACGTACCATCGTATCAGGTATTGCCAAGCATTATCAACCGGAAGAGCTGGTAGGCAAACAAGTTTGCTTCATCGCTAATCTCGCTCCGCGCAAACTGAAAGGAATCGTCAGCGAAGGCATGATTCTTAGTGCCGAAAACAACGACGGCAGTCTGGCAGTTATCATGCCGGGACGTGAAGTGAAGCCGGGCAGCGAAGTAAAATAATAAAACTAGAATAGGGAATACATGAAAAGCTATCATCACGCATAGCCTTTTCATGTATTCTTTGCAAATAACATGAGCGAGAATCAGTCACTAAAAGAAAAGACAGCCAAAGGACTATTTTGGGGAGGATTCAGCAACGGCATACAGCAGTTGTTAAATCTGCTTTTCGGAATATTCCTCGCGCGGTTGCTCACTCCGTCAGATTATGGAATGGTGGGAATGTTGGCCATCTTCTCCCTCATTGCCAGTTCGATACAGGAAAGTGGTTTCACAGCTGCCCTTGTTAATAAGAAAGAAGTGACGCACAATGATTACAATGCCGTATTCTGGTTCAACGCGGCCATCAGTCTGTCGCTGTACCTGCTGTTATTCCTCTGTGCACCGCTTATCGCTGACTTCTACGATACTCCCGAACTGACACCACTGGCACGTTATTCTTTTATCGGCTTCTTCATTGCCAGTCTGGGAATATCCCACAGTGCCTATCTCCTGCGTAATCTGATGGTCAAACAGCGGGCATTGTCTTCGGTTATCGGACTCACCGTGTCCGGAATCACCGGAGTCACTCTTGCCTACTTTGGTTTCTCTTATTGGGGAATTGCTACGCAAAGCATCGTTTACGTAACCATCAACACAGCCTGTTACTGGCATTTCACCCGTTGGCGACCGAGCTTGCAGTTCAACTTCACCCCGATTAAGGAAATGTTCGGATTCAGTGGGAAACTACTGGTTACCAATGTATTCAATCACATCAATAACAATCTGTTTTCCGTGATACTGGGTAAATTCTACAGCGAAAAAGAAGTAGGATATTACAACCAAGCCAATAAATGGTGCGGCATGGGACAACTCTTCATCTCCGGCATGATAAACGGAGTAGCGCAACCGGTACTCACCAAAGTGTCCGACGACCTTGAACGGCAAAAACGGGTATTTCGCAAAATGCTGCGTTTCACCGCTTTTGTCTCGTTTCCCGCCATGTTGGGATTGGGAATCGTATCGGAAGAGCTGATTATCATCACCATCACCGACAAGTGGTATTCCAGCATATTAATCATGCAAATACTGTGTATCAGCGGAGCCTTTGCTCCCATCGCATACCTCTATCAGCAGCTCATCATCAGCAAAGGGAAATCCCGCATCTATATGTGGAACACCATAGCGCTCGGCATAATTCTACTGTCAGGCGTTCTGTTAGTCCACTCACACGGTATCTATGCCATGCTCGCCGTCTATGTATCCACCAATATACTGTGGCTACTGACGTGGCACTACTTCGTATGGCAGGAAATCGGACTAAAGCTGCGCCATGCACTGATAGACATTCTTCCTTATGCTGTCATTGCAGCTACGGTAATGGCAATCACCTATTATTCCACCCGTTCCATCGAGAATATTTATCTCCGCTTGGCAAGCAAGATAGTGCTCGCAGCAGCACTCTACGTAGCCGCCATGTGGGGCAGCCGTTCGGTCACCTTTAAAGAAAGCATCCAGTATTTCATCAAAAAGAAGACACATGAACCCCAATGATCTTGCCACCAAATACCACCTTCTAAATCGTTCTTTCAAAAAGACGATGATCTATCACATAGGTATAGACGCCGGATTCTTTACCGAATATACCTATATGCTCCATGCAATGCTCTATTGCCTGCAACACAAAATACAGTTCAAGCTCTACTCCGACGACGCCAACTTCGGATGGGAAAAAGGTTGGGAAGATTGTTTCGCCCCCTTCTGCGAGCAAGTGCACGAACCGTTTCATCACACTTATAACACCCATCGCCTCCCCTCCTGGCAGGCATTGATGAAAGACAAAAAGCTGCCTAAGACGAAGTTACTGAAATGGAAACTGAAAGTAACCTGTAAGAACATCATCGGAAAAGCCCTTGCTTTCTTCACGTATGGCAAACCGGTCCGACTCAACTTTCAAGTGACGTTCAACCCCAACCAGCATTTCCATATCCCCGAACTGGGAATAGACGGTGACTACCTCCACACCTTCCAAAAGCTGACGGAAATCACCTGGAAACTCAACGACACCACCGCACAGGAATGTCTCCAATTTGCCGCCAGCCTGCAACTTCCGCCTCAATACGCAGGATGCCAAATACGCGGAGGAGACAAGATCACCGAAACCAACCTGCTTCCACCGGAACATTACATACGCCTCATCAAAGAAAAAACAGCCATCCGCGACGTCTTTGTATTGACCGACGACTACCGCCTCTTCGAGCAATTGCAAACCCTTGCCCCGGACATACACTGGTACACCCTTTGCAGCCCCGACGAAAAAGGATACGTCAACAGCGCTTTCACGCAGACCACCAAAGAGCTGAAACAGAGACAAATGACACGTTTCCTTTCCTCGATACAGATATTGATGAATGCCTCCGTCTTTATAGGAAGCATCACCACCGGTCCCAGCCTGTTCCTATTGAAGAAATTCTATCCGGACATTAATCCGGCAGACTGTCTGCTCAAGGACTTTCCGCAAGCATCCGTCCTTCCCATACCGGGACGCGGACAAGTGGCCACCGAATTTATGCAAGGAAACTTAAAGTTATAGTAACTTAGCAATATAATTACTACTTTTGTAGCACAACGTGCATTAACCATTTCCGATGAACAAGAAATATACAGCCGAAGAGCTTGATTTATTACATGCCGAACTCTACGACATATTGGGAGAAACCATCCGGGTGTGTCAGAAGCACAACATTCCCTATTTTGTGATTGGCGGCACGGCAATCGGTGCACTCTACGACCAAGCGATTCTCCCCTGGGATGATGATATTGACATAGGCATGACGCGGGAGAACTACAACAAATTTCTGAAAGTAGCTCCCGGGGAACTGGGTCCTTCCTACTTCCTTTCATGGATAGAGACAGACCCTCATACCCCGTATTATTTTGCCAAAGTCAAGAAAAACGACACCCTTTTTGTAGAAGAAATGTTCAAGAATGTCCCGATGCATCCGGGCATTTTTGTCGATATATTCCCATTCGACAAGATTCCCGACAACAAGCTGCTGCGAAGAATACAATCCGAAGCACTCGGCTTCCTCAAATGCTGCCTGATGGGAAAAGAGATATGGATGTGGAAACACTTCGGTACATGTGAAATAGAGGACCCCACGAACCGGGGAGCCTTCTCCTGTTTCCTGAACAGGGTAGTCGACCTGCTTTTCTCTAAAAAAGCAATCTACCGCATGCTGGTGTCAGTTCAAAGCTGTTTCAACTCACGAAACACCCGTTACTATAACAACGTAATGGCCACTGCCGACCACGTAACCGTAGAAAGCATCCGCCACCTGCAACCCGTGAAATTCGGCCCTCTCACAGTGACCGCCCCCGACGACCTGGAAGGATTTTTGCGTTACAACTATCCAACCCTGCATCGATTTACAGAAGAAGAGCAGGAAAAAGTGAACAACCACTATCCTGCCGCCCTGTCATTCAGTACAACCCCAAAACAAGAACTATGAATATGAAATCCGCTTTAGTAGACGTCCCGGTACTTATCCTGTTCTTCAACCGCCCGCAACAGTTGTCGCAAGTGTTCGAGCAAGTGAAGAAAGCGCGTCCGTCCCGCCTCTTCCTCTATCAGGACGGAGCACGAAACGAACGTGACCTGCCCGGAATAAAAGCCTGCCGTGAAATCGTATCACAGATAGACTGGGAATGTGAAGTAGAACGGCTTTATCAGGAAAAGAATTTCGGCTGCGACCCTTCGGAGTACATTTCGCAGAAATGGGCCTTTTCGAAAGTCGACAAGTGCATCGTATTGGAAGACGACGATGTGCCCGCCGTCTCCTTTTTCCAATTCTGCAAGGAGATGCTGGATAAATACGAACATGACACCCGCATCAGCATGATTGCCGGATTTAACCCCGAAGAAATCACCCAAGATATGCCCTACGACTATTTCTTTACCACCACCTTCTCTATCTGGGGATGGGCAAGCTGGAAACGGGTAGTCGACCAATGGGATGAGTTCTACAACTTCCTGGACGACTCCTTCAATATGCAACAACTGGAACAGCTCATTAAAGAACGGAAATTCCGTAAAGACTTTATCTATATGTGCCATCGCCATAAAGA
>OHMT01000669.1_pt1 | contig 17542 bp, 3 predicted proteins | sample 1569371 | NCBI WGS metagenome assembly OHMT01 (sample SAMEA3879500, study PRJEB24766) | human gut metagenome | biome: human-associated habitat; feature: feces | place: USA | collected 1985/1987 | reverse complement strand
GCTGCGGCAATCGTGGCCAGTACGGTAGGTTTGTCTTCTTGTTCGAATGACGAGGAGGGAGTAGGTGGCACCGATTGGAAGAACGGTCCGACTAAAGACGTAACCTTGTCTTTGTCTGTCAAGAAGGTTTCTAAGCGTATTACTTCTGATGAAGCAAATCAGGGTAACACTATTCAAGAAATCAAAGACATTTGGGTTGTGCCAATGGTTGGTAACGAGTATTTGCAGCCGATTTCGATGGGAAACATTACTCCTTCCAATGCATCTCCTGATTTGAAGAAAGTTGCCACATTGAATACAAGCATCAATAAATTTGTAGTGTATGGAAATGTGGGGGATAGCGACGGTACTTGGAGTGAGTCAAGCATCTTCGTCGAACCGGAGTTTAGTTTGGTGCAAAAGACAGGAGTGCCGGAGGCTATAAAGAGTACTACTTATAAGCCCTATCCTATGTATTATTATGGATTGGCCGGTGAGGGTACAAACCCAATCAAGGGATATACCGATAAAGATTTTACGCAAGGCGAGGCAACAATCACGGCAGGAGACCCAATTGGCAGTAGCTATGCAGCAATCAAGGTTTCCGGTGTCAATTATGGCGTAGGACTGTTGGCTGCGGCTGTGCTGAATGGTGATGAAGATGAAGTGTTCTATCCAACGAACAATGGCGGCACTTTGGAGGGTGACGCCGTAGGGGCCGATGAAGCTATAGAAATTGCGGGAGTGCTGATTAATGGGCAATATACTAAATTGAATAAGACGTTTGACAAAGCAGCAGATGCCAGTGAGGGTAATGTTTATGAAGAAGCAGCCGACGTTATTTTAAAGGAAAAGAGTGCTAAGATAGCGTTTGCAAACAATAAGGTAGCCAATGCCAATATTTATTCCGTGGTGGCCAAAACTGAAGCTGAGAAGAATGTAACCATGAACATCGTGTTTAAGATTAAACAAGGCCATTTCATTAAAAACAATTCGGGACAGATTTTAGGAGAGGCTGATAAGGATGCCTACGCTTTCTTGGGAGTTATATTGGATGCAGAAAAAGCTTCTACTACGGAGAAATGTGTATTCCAAAAAGACTTTACCACGCTTTTGAATGCGACGGTTACCGATTGGGGAAATCTTTCGGGTGAAGAAGTCATTACTACGGATGTGAATTTGGGTGTTGAAATCGATACGGAATGGCAGCAAGGTACTGCGTATGATGTGGAAATTTAATATGTAGCGTAATTGCTACTATGATTATCATTTAGTGCATGCCACGGCAAAGGCCGTGTGCCGTGTCCGTGGCGTGCACTGTTTTTGGTAATAAATGAAAGAAAACGAGAAGAACTAAAAGAGGTGTTTATGAAACCTATGAAGAAGATAGATACATATATATATAAGTTAGGACTATGGGCCGGGGCGGCTTTGTCGTTGACGGCTTGTGTGGACGAGGATTTGTCCGACTGTCCGCCCAATGTAGAGATGAGGGAAATTACGGTGTCCTATCAAATCGACTTGCAACACGGCGTGGATCCCGAGTTCGAGGCCGAACTGCTGTCCCTTCATTTGGGTTTCTGGAATTCGCCTCAAAACCTTTACCGTGACCTTGTGTTCCAGCCCGAAGACATGCCGGAGGAACTGTTTTTCAAGGTGACGCTCCCTGTGGACAACTACGACCACCTGGCCGTGGCCAACCACAACAACGACCGCGTGGGAGGCGGTCTGCACACGTTCGACAACGTGTTGGAAGACGTGGTGGTGGACGAAACGCCCATCTCCCCGGACACCATCAAGGCTTTGGCCTATCCGCCTTTCTCCGGCGTGCTGAGCATGCGGATGGAGGAAGACGAGACCGACCACTATACCGTATTGATGAGCCCGGTGGTGGGCAAGGTGAAACTTCACGTGAACCACCCCGAGACGATGAGAAACATCAAATGCTATCTCTCCCGCACGCAACAAGGATTCTTGTGCTGGGAGGACGCTTACATCAGCAACGACCGGCTGAGGACGGACGCATCGGACTTCAAAGTGACCGAGGCGGCGCGGCTCACCGAGTTTGAGTTCTACAGCTATCCTTGCACCGGCGGAAGCGTGTACCGCAGGGCGGAAGGCGAAGGCCACTGGAAGCTGTATTTCTATTCCGAATGCGAAGACAGAACCATACAACATATATTCACCGTGGAAGACCCGATCCGGGCCGGACGTGTGCTGGACGCCACGTTCAATATCTCGGACGGGAGCGGCGAAGCCGTGGACGTAACGGCCGGTGTGGAAATCAACACCGACTGGAAGCCCGGTAACGATTACGACCAGGAAATGTAAACCTAAGGAAAGAGAGGAGAAACAAGATATGAAAAAACATTGGAATAAAATCTTGGAATGGGGGTTATGGCTTGTGGTGTGCCTTCCTCTTTTTGCGGCGTGCAGCGACAATGATGAAGGCCCGGGAGCAGAGTCGGTTCGTGAGAAGGATTGCGAAGTGTCGGTGGGTATCAGATTGGATATTCCCGTGCTGAAAGATATGGGCGATCCGGGCGAATCACCGGGTGACGATGTGGCCGATTGGGATAAACTGGACTTATTCTTGGTGTACGACTGGGGACAAGTGTTGCAATATACGCTGACAAAAGAGGAACTGGTGGCCGCTAACCCTCATTCGTTTAATGCCTATGCCGGGACGTTGAAAGGGCTTTATGGAGTGGCTTACAAGACAGTATCGGGTGCACCGGCTGTGTCGGCTTCGAACGAAGAGGCCATAAAGAACTTGAGAACGGCACAGTTGAGTAATATCACAACTCCTGAGGATAAAAAGGCTTATATGCTCAGCTTGTTCAGTGGGGCGAAGCTTGCGAGTGGGGACGCGCCAATGGAGATTAAGAAAGAGGAAAGGACGGAATTGCGCATCATATTGTCGCGTCTGATTACGAAAGTGGACGTGCAATGGGATGTGGAAGACGCTTATGCGAGCGGTGTATATACCAAGGTGAAGATGAACGAGATTGAATTCTTCGGTTTGGACAGCGGGCTTTTTTTCCCGGAAAATGAAACACAGCAATTGCCTTCTCTCAGCGATGGAAATTCGGAACCGGATGACATCTATAAGTCTGCCTATAAGGCAAACAGCCCTATCAGCGAACGCAACGGTCGAACCTATTTCTATACTTTTCCGGGCGTGGCGAACAAATTCCGTTTTATTGTGGATTACGCTACAAATCTCACTCCGAATGGGAACAAAACCTATATCGCAACTTTCAATGAAAAATTGGGACGGGCTACTTGGCATAAGGTGAATTTCACCGTGAAAGGGGAAAGTTTTACCGGGGGTGGTAATATCTCTCTTATCCCGTCTACGTCGACATCAAAATAAAAACCATAAATATACTATAAGCATGAATATATTGTTAACATATCTGTCAAATCGCAAGAAGGAGGGAACAAGGTTTCTCGGCACGCTTGCGTGTCTGTGTGGGCTGATGTCCACGCAAATGGCCATGGCACAGGATTTTTATGTGACACCGGATGGAAACGCCCCGGTAGATTACAACGGGTCACCCATTGATGGGGCTTGGTCAAGTACGGATAAAGCAAAATTGGTCACCCTCGAAGAAGCTTTGCAGCAAGCGCTGCCCGGCGATGAAATCTGGGTGCAGGGTTTCGAGGAAATCCGTAAAAATAGTGTCGATTACCGGCAGGTTTATTTGGCTCCTAAAGAGGGCTGGACGTTGAAGGCCGGTGTGAAGCTTTACGGCGGTTTCAAAGGAAATGAGACTTCTTTGGAGCAACGTGCAACTTTGGGTAAAGCCTATAATTTCGCATGTCGTTCTATCCTTTCGGGCGATATTAGTATGAACGACACGATCGACCATGTCAATTTGATTAGCTCTTCCAACGCTCTTCGTGCAGACAATGCAGAACATGTGTTGACGATGAATCTCGATAACAGTGGTTCGAACAATGTGAACGATGCCGTTTCCGTTTTGGACGGTTTTACGATTGTGGGCGGTCATGCCTCAGAGAATGGTGGCGGTGTATTGGTGAAGGGGCATAGAGAGTTTTCTTGTGCTTATCGTATAGAACGTTGTTTCTTCTTTAACAATTATGCCGTACAGAACGGTGGAGCTATTTATGTGGACGCTTATGCGGGAAAGCTTACTGCTAACGAATCTTATATTAACCAATGTGTGGTATATAATAATGAGGCCGGGTTGATAGCGGAAGTGGCCAACAAAGGCGGTGGTATTTACATCGCCGGTAAGGGTACTGTGGTCAACACCTCGATCTTCAACAACGAAAACGGCGGAGTGCGTATTTCTCCTAATGCGAGCGTGCTTAACTCTACGATTGCCCGTAATACTGTGGCAGGTGTAGACCTCACAGTTAGTGGTGGTGCAAATGATAATGCCAAGGTCGTCAATACCGTAGTTTGGGGTAATACCACGTTGTTTTCTGAGTTTACTCCCGGATTTAGAAATTCTTCTTATCACGAGGTTGAGGGTGAAGGTCCTAATCGTATGGATAATTTTGGAAATGTATATGTAAGCGACAAGAATAATGACCGTTCGCAGGCATCGCCTTTTTTTGCTTCGCCCTCTTTGAAAACGAGTTTCGACCGCGATTTCAACTGGCTTTATAATGCTTATCCGCTGTGGAACTGGCAGGCACTCGAAGGATCTGCCTTTATCGACAAAGGCCAGGATGATGCCTATGCTTCGGCAACGTATGGAGGCTATGATTTGGGTGGAAGTGCGCGAACAGTGGGCAAAGCGACGGATATCGGTGCATACGAGTTTCAGGCTGTGTCGGCCGACCGTATCTTGCGTGTAAAGCCGGATGGAAATGATGCCAACAACGGCTCTGATTGGGGCAATGCTCTTAGAAGCGTACAGGAAGCCATTAACAGATTGGCGGAAAGAGGCCAAGGTGGAGAAGTATGGGTGAAAGCCGGTACTTACCAGCCTTCAGTTTATATGAGCGGTGCCAGTACCGACCGTTCGGCGGCTTTCGTCATGAAAGATGGCGTGAGCGTGTATGGCGGATTTGAAGGGAATGAAGAAACCAGAGCTGAGCGGGATAATAAAAAAGGAAGCATGCCTTGGCAGTACAAACATTCTACCGTGTTTGTGGGGAATGCCTATGGAGGAGCTGCAACGGGCGGCGGAGGAAAATGTGAATATAATGAGGCTGATAATAAATGGAGCGTGACTGGCAGTAATTCCAATCACGTGGTATGGTTCGCCAATTTGGACGGTACGGCGTTCAAGAATGTGACCGTGCTCGACGGAGTGACCATCAAAGGAGGGTCGGCTCAGGAGACTGTAGGTACGAAAGAAAATTTCTTCGGCGACCGCGGAGCCGGAGTCTATATGGCCGGAAATGCTTATCTTACAAATTGCGTGGTGACAGAGAATGCGGCCACGGGAAAAGGCGGTGGTGTCTACCTTTATGGCGGACGCATTATCGGTTCGTTGCTGTATAATAATGAAGGACAGCAGGGAGGAGCCGTTTATGTAGACAATTCCGGTATCGTGCTGCGTTCCATGCTGACGAATAATTCGGGTTACGACGGGGCTGCCGTCTATATGGTTTCCGATACGGAGTGGACGGACGGCAGTTTGCACCCCGAATATCAGATCTTGTCTACGTCGGTGGTGAGCAACAACACGAGCCGCCACAACGGTGCGGTCTATTGTAACCAAGGAGGTGTGATGCTGCAAACCACGATGGCGAACAATGTCTCCGTGGGGACGGTGGATGCTGCCGACAGCGAATCGGCGCAGACGGGCGGACTGTATGTGAAAGGTTACAGCCTTTCGGTTAATTCCGTATTGTGGAACAATCTGATTAAGGAGAGAAACGTGCCGATGTATGCCGTGAATCCTACGGTGAAGACCGTACGTTTCTTCAATACGGCAGTGTCGGGCATGAACAACTCTGTATGGAACAATACGCTCCAACAGGACATGGTGTCTTTGAGTGATGACAACTCTTCTAATACAGAAGGGGTTATTACGCCTGATTTTGAACAGAGCGGCATGCCCGAACAGGGAGGAGTGGACGCGAACTTGAAGAAGGTGGAGTATTATTGGTTCCCGCAGAAAGGTTCTAACTTGCGTTCTATAGGTTTGGAATTAGGACGTTTCCCCGAGGAAGTGGTATTGGCTCCCGAGTTGGATATCAAAGGGGAACTGTTTGCTCAAAAGCCGAGCGTAGGAGCTGTGATGACGGAAAAAAGAACCCTTCAACATCAGGCGGATAATAAGGTATGGCGTCTTTATGTCGATGTAAGTTGTACGGATGCAGAACACGACGGAAGTTCTTGGGCTAAGGCTTACCGTTCGATCAACGAAGCGATAGAATATTTTGCCAATGTGCAGGCGACGGACGGAGTTGAACGGTTTGAGATTTTGGTACGTGAAGGCGATTGCTATCCGCGTTACAGTTTTACTAATCTCGACCCCAAGACGGCCACTATCAATGTGCTGAAAACGGAACGTCCGTTGGTTATCAAAGGCGGCTATCGCGTAGAGGACGATGGCAGTGCTGCACGCAAACCTTTGGAGTACCGTTCCGTGATAGACGGTAATCCCAAAGGCAAGGCTTTGGAGGATGGGTTATACCATTGTATCACGGTGGCCGAAGATGCCAATGTGGAAATCGACGGTTTCCATGTCGTGGGCGGTTATGCTGTGTCGAGCACATACAAGTCCGGAGCCGGTATGCTGGTGGGCAAAGGGGCTGCGGTAACGGTACGCAACACGGTTTTCGAGAACAATACGGCCGTGGAGGCTGCGGCTATTTCTGCACAAGACGGCAGCAATTTGACCGTGGTGAACAATAATACGAATACGACGGAGAGTGCTTCGGTTATTGCTGCAAACAACTTGACGATGTATTATGTTACGGTGGTGAACAATAAGGGTGCCGCACCGGGAGGAAATTATTCCACTTCGTTCAGTGCCGGAAATACGTCCGGTTCAAATAACATGCAAAATTTGAATACGTTGTCGGCCGACGGAGCCAAGAACTTTGCCAATCCGACGAATGCGCCGGGAGCTACTTTAGGCTATGATACGTATTTAGGAGGATATTCAGAGTTCCGTCCGCTGACCAGTTCTACGGATGCGGCCGTTTTGATTAATAAAGCCAATGAGGTAGAAGGTGTCACGGAAGATATTTCCGGACGGGGACGTGACTTGGGAGGTATACCTGACTTGGGAGCGTACGAGGCTGATTTGCCGGAGAGTGGTACGGTATATTATGTACGGAATACCGGTGAAGACTCCGAAGGCTATGGTCTGTCGTGGGAAAAACCTTTTGCCACAGTACGTAAGGCTGTGGAAACGGCGGCAGGTACCAAACTTCCTAATGGAGCGAGGCCGCAGGTGTGGGTGGCTGCCGGTATTTATGAGCAAGACCCTAAGAATGGCTCGCAAAACTGTTTTGAGATTTTGGAAGGAGTGAATGTATACGGTGCTTTCCCAAATAGCGGAGCACCGGGTATGGACGAACGGCATCCGTTTGTTTCCAAATTCGTATATCATGACGGGACTTACAACGCGGAAGATTATGAAACGATTCTCAGGCCTAAAACGAAAGACCAAGCAACCACACGCCGTGTATTAGGACAGGCCGACAAATACAATCCGATAAATGCAAGCAGTATATCTTATGAATATGTAGGTGCAAATAAAGGTGATTATATAAAAGCAGAAGAGCATTATGAGGAAGCTTCCGGTGGCGGCTATGTATGGTCGGAGAACGGTGGAGAGTATGTAGAGGCCGTCAGTGGTATTGCCAATTATGTTTATGTTAATAAAGGTACCTATTATCAAGCAAGTGCCGGATATGGGACGTATAAGCATTGTACGGCGTCAGAGAGAACGGCTTATTCCAATAGAACCGGGTCTTTTTTGGGTGGCTATGACTATGAGGGAGAGAAGTTTTTTGTGCAAGTAGGAGTTGGTCTTGGAACCCATTCTATAACGCAAGAAGGAAATAACTTCTCGAGGTGGTATAAATATACAGAAAAGGACGAAGGAGAGTACATAGAATTTGATGACAAGAAGGAATATTATCGGGCTGCTTCGAACTTGTCAACTCATAGAAAGGCGGAGGAGTCGAGATATTATTCCACATCGTCTCCTGATTTTGCCGCTCCCGAAATTTGTACGCATATATTGACCAAGCCCGGCTATAACGAAGTGGGTGAGGGCAAAGGTACGCACAAGTATGTTTCCGGTGGTGAATATATTTATGTGGGAACGGGCAAAGGCGACTATCAGATGGCAGAGAGTTCCAATCGTTTTGGAACGCCTACAACTTGGGATGGTTTCACACTGACAAACGGTTATATCAATTCAAATGAGATAAGTTATTTGGGTGATAGCGGAAAACGAAACGGCGGTGCCGGAGCGTTGATATTTACCAATGTGACATTGGCCAACAGTATTGTGACCGACAATATAAATTCCAGTACCAATACGAATAAGGAATTGCGTGGTGGCGGTGTGTATTGCGACCAAGGTTCCCTTGTAAACTGTTATATTACGAATAATACCTTAGGACGGAGTAGTCAGTATACAGCTTATGGTGGCGGAGGATATTTATACGACGGTACGGCTTATAACTGTGTTGTCAGTGGAAACAAAACAGTTGGAGTGCATGCGGATGGTGGCGGTTTCTTCATTGAGAACGGAGAGTTCTTCAATAATACGGTAGTAGGAAATAATACAGAACACACAACCCGTGGAAATGGCGGTATTTGTGTGTACCATGATGACAACAGCGACCCGAACGGCAGACTTTTGTTGTATAATTGTATTACTGTTGGAAATACAGGGTATAAAGGGTTGACCGGCGATAAGGATTTGGCATCGAATGCAGGAAAGATGGCTTGTTACAATTCCATTTCCGAGAAGATTGATAATTACGGAACACAAATAGAGTTTAAGAATTGTAAGAAAGGGAATATTGAGCTGTTTGAAAATAGCGTAGTCGGAAATTATCATCTGAAGGCCGGATGTATAGCCTTGAATATGGGTGAAAATATTATTGAGATAGATGGTAATACGATAGACTTGTTCGATTACACCGATATGGATTACACCGATCGCGTGAAAGACTGTACGGTGGACGCCGGTGCTTACGAACGCAAGAATGAAGATATGGTTAAGCCTGATGATAAAGGAGTGTATTATGTGACCTTTAACGGTAACGGTACGGCAGACGCTTCTTCTCCGGCTAATGCAGCCTGTGCTATGAAGTTGCAGGAAGTGCTGAATGTGGCAGGACAGCGTGTGACAGAGGGTAATACGGCGATTGTGAAGATTGCCGGATATGAAAGTTATACTACTGTGTATCATTCCAATACGCTGGCTAATCCGAACGATCCGAAGAGTTACACGTTCGTGATTCCGGAAGGCGTGACCGTGATGGGCGGATATAATGAAGGTTCTTATGTGGGCGGTATATATCAGAATGATGGAAACTGGAATGATGACAATCGCAACGCTGCGCAATATATGACTGTGTTGAGTGCAGTGAGCGATGAGGCCGGAGGCCGCCAGGCGGTGAACGGTTATCATGCCGTACAGTTCGGACAGGATGGAACGGCTGCTTTGGATAAACAGACGGTGCTTGACGGTGTTTATTTGGAGGATGGTCTGGCTACGGCTTCTTCCGGTAGCGGTAGTTTCAACACCCGTGGTGGCGGTGCCATTGTGCCGAAGGGGGCACACATACGTAACTGTGTGGTTCGTAACAACGAAGCTATCGAAGGCGGCGGATTGTTTGTGTTGCCCGGCGGTATGGTGTCCGGTTGCGGCGTAATGCAGAACAAAGCCGATAAGGGGGCCGGTATGTATTTGTCGGCTGAAGATGGTGTGACGAAAGATAATCGTGCACATGTCATTTCGGGTACAGTAGTAGAAAACGAGGCTGCCGAAGTAGGCGGAGGTTTTTATCTGGAAGACGGTGCTGCTCTGACGGTCAATACCGTAGTGTGGGGGAATACAGCTCCGAGCGACAAGAATATCAGTGGTGTGACGGATGAGAAATTTGAGGATGCTTTGTTTGGAGGCATTGACACGGAGGAAAATGGAAAAGGAGGCTTCTATCCGTTCAATAACTGTTTCGTAGAAACTTATGAGTTGCCGGGTAATTACGGGAACCATAAGATGGAAGCAGATAAAGATCTTTATTTTAAAGGTTATTACATCCCGCGTCCGTTCTCGCTGTTGGTGAAAGGAGGAACCACATCGGTATTGCAACAGGAATTGCAATCGAAAAATGAAGTTGCCGCTTACGATATGCAAGGAATTTCTCGCATACAGCAACAGGGAGCACAGGATTTGGAAAAAATAGATGCCGGGGCTTATGCTTATTTAGGTGGTAGTATGAGAATGCCGAGAAATGAAGGTGAAATTATTAAGAGAATCTTTGTGTCGCTAACGGCAAATGTTGAATTGAGCAATGAAGAGGCTGGACGGGAAGATGAATTGAAAGGACGTTCATTCTATACGGGACTTGCTTCTCTGGATGAAGCCTTGGATTATATTAATAAGGTAAGGGCGACCGACTTTGGCGAGGACACGGATTTTGAGATATGGATGGCTGAAGGGACTTACAAGCCGCGTAATGCACGTAAGGACGCTGACCCTGAAACGGGTGAGCCGAACCAACGCCAGAATTCATTTATAATTCCGCAAGGTGTGCAGATCTTCGGCGGATTCTCGGGAAATGAACTATATTCGTATGGGTTGGCGAAGCTAGATTCAATAGGTTCTCTGACGGACTTAAAAGGCGATGATACGGATATCTTTAACTTATTGGATGCCCGTGAAAGCGGAGACTTGAACTCGAATGGTATTACCGAACCTTGGGAAATGGCACACCCGACGATTCTTTCGGGACATGTCAATCTTTCGGCCAAGGAAAAGAACGTTTATCATGTGTTGTATAGCAAAGCTGATGCGCAGGTATCTGGTTTGGGAGGTGTGACTCTGGATGGATTGACCATTATGGATGGTGAGACTTACAACGTGATGAAAGGTCGTTCGGAGGTAGGCCGTGGCGCCGGTATTTATACCGTAGGCGTAGATTATAAGTTGGTTCGTTGTCGTTTGCTGAATAATAAGGCTGTACGTGGAGGTGCTGTATATGCACTGAATGCGAATGTAACGTCCGTAGGGTCGATCTTTGCAGGAAACGGAACGGTAGAAGATGCAAAGGTTGACGATGCTGCTACAACAGGTGAAGGACAGAATATTCGCGGCGGTGCACTCTATTTAGCTGGAGCAGATGGAAGCACGTATTGGTTGAAAGCTGTCAATACGTTATGGGCCAATAATGGTACGGACATGGGAATGGAGGACAACCCGTCGTGGGGCGGTGCTGTTGCGGTGAGCGGTACCGGAGAGGTCGACTTGATGAACAATACTTTTGTACGGAATAAAGCAGGACAGTATGCGGCTGTTTATGTGGAAAGTACAACTACCAATGCAAGTAAAATGACAAACACAGCCGTGTGGGGTAATGAGTGTGAAGGTAGTCCTGTTTATCTTGCGGCTACGGGCATCGAATATTCGGCCTTTGATGTAGAATTGGGTTTAGAACAGACTAATGGTTTTGTTCTTCTTGACCAGGAAAACAACGCTGTCAATGGTCCGCGTTTCGACGACCCGTCTACGGTGGCCGGAACGGAGGGAAATAAGGTTTCTGCGAAATGGGAGCCGGTAGCGATTTCCGTGTTGGTAGATGCCGGTGACGGTCAGTTGGCTGCGGCAGAATCGGATATGACTCAGGCTACTGGGGCATATAAGGAGTGGATGACAGGTGACTTTGCATCATATAATACTTTATATATGAAAAGTACTGCTTCCCGTTATGCCGGTCCGACAGGACCGGACGGTAAGCCAATGGTTAAGAAAATAGATATCGGTGTGTTCGAGTATCAGTATCCTGTGAATTTGTCTAGCTTGGATATCGTGTATGTAGCTACTACGGAAAGCGGAAAGCGCGACGGATCGAGCTGGGACAATGCTACTTCCGACTTGCGTGGGGCGTTGAACGCCATGGCCAATGCTACCGGTTCGCAGCAAAAGCCGGCACAGACGGATAAAGAAGTACGTATCAAATCCGGTACGTACACTATGGGGAATAACTTGATTGTGGGTGACATAGCTTACCAAATCTCCATGAGCGGAACAGATAATACATATGTATCGGCATTGACCGTAAACGGTTCCTATAACGAATCCGGTATTCAGGATTTCGGTCAGCCTACGGTGTTGACGGGAAGTAACGGTAATAATGATGTCACTTTGCTGAGTGTCGCTACCAACGGTAAGCCGGTGAATATTTCCGGCCTTTCGTTCCAAGAAGCCAAAATAGGATTGAATGCTACTACTTCGGGGAACGGTAAGCTCACACTGAAAAATTCTGCTTTCCGGAAGACAGGTGAATTTGGCATGAAAATATCGGATGCAGCCAATGAGGGGGCTTTGATAGCCAATACGCTTTTTGCCGATGGTGAGACAGGATTAAATGTTGTTTCGGGCAGTCAGGTCAAGGTGGTGAATGCTACGTTTGCTAACAATAATGTAGCGGGTATCAACGGTTCGGCCGAAGTGTATAACTCGGTGGCATGGAATAGCGGAGCAGCCGGATTTGAAAGTGGTGAAAGCGATGGCAATAAAGTGTTGGGCGATGTTGCTAATACGAATTTGGAGGAAGGACCGAACTTCGTAGATCCGAGCAATACAACAGATGTGTTGAAGCGTGACTACAACATCCGACCCAGTTTCACGTTGCTGAACCAAGGTAAGGATGAACTCTATGCAGATAATGTGGCATCCTTGGATAAAGAACAGGATTTGGCCGGAAAGAGCCGTAAGGTAGGCGGAAGCATCGATGTCGGTGCATACGAATATGCTTCGGAACTGAGTCAATACATCTATGTGAAGCAGGGTGTGGCCGGCAGTGACAACAGCGGAAGTAGTTGGGAACATGCCATGAGCGACTTGCAGGGAGCTGTGGATTTGGCTACGGTTTATGCCAATACTTCTTCTGGAAACAATGGTTATGTGTTTGTGCATCAGAATGTGGAAAGCAACGAGCCGTTACATTTGACCCGTGGCGGTGTGAAGGTGTACGGAGGCATGAATACCGAGACTGTGGCAGAGGATAATTCGGTGGAAAAGGTATTAATGTCTCGTAGCGGATTGCTGGAAACTGCCGACCGTTCTGCCCTGAAGGGAGGGGTAACTGTCTCGGGTGCAAGCGTGGTGGACGGCTTTGAGGTGTCGGGTACGTCTTCGGTAGAGGGCAACGGTATGCTGGCCACTTCCATCCTGACAGCCGGAGCATCGATACAGGTCGGTACAAATGGTATTTTGTATAATACCTTGGCTGACGGGGCAACTGTGAGTGGTGAAGGAAAAGCCGTGAATGTGACGGTTGTGAACAGCGAAAGCCTTACAACCGACCAAAAGCAAAATGTCATCCAGAATGGTTCGGAGAATGGCTATGTAACGGACGGTTACTGGAAATACCAGTTAAAGGAAACAGACGGAACGAACATAGACAAGGGCTCTGATGATGGTCTTCAAGCGATAATGACGATGGTCGGCCACGAGAAAGATATTGCAGGTAACAAGCGTATCCGTAATCAAGTGGATAACGGCTGCTTCGAAACTTGGAATATCGTCGGCGGAGAGAATAACTTCGCCACAGTGAGTGACGATGACTATCCGCACGGTAAGTCTGTGGTTTATGTCCGTGAAGGCAATGAACTTCAATTGGAGCGCGACTATACGGCTTCCTCACCGTTCAATCCGGGATTCCTGTTGCTGGAACACGGCGCAGGCCTGTGGGGCAACGGTAAGCGAGTGGATTTGAGGAACTTTGCAGCCGAACGTAAGTTGACAGCCACAAACGGTTATAAGGATTTGGTGGCCATGCCGTTCAGCCCGATGGAAATGACCGTGGACGGAAATGACGGGCTCGGGGCAAGCAACGTGAAAGCCTACAAGTATAATGGTTTGGAGCGTGCGAAGTATGACTACAAGTTCGCTTCGGAAGATTCTAAGGCTTGGCAAGACGTTTCCACCGATTTGTCAACCGTGACGGAAGGCTTGCTCTTCGAAGCACAAGGTAGTCCGGTACAGGACGTGAAACTCCGTTTCTATGGTACAAGCTATGAGGAAGACGGACAACCGAAGAAAGTCGTGTTGCATAAGTATAACTTCAACAGTCCTTGGAGTTCGCCAAGCGACACCGGAGACAAGTTCACCCACAAGGAGAATATGAGTTGGAATCTCTTCGGTTCACCTTACCTCTGTACGATGAACTACGAGGATATGGAATACGGCCGTGTGGTTTACGGTTATGCCAATAACGGATATTACACGGATGGCATGGGGGCTGATGGCGAGCGTACACAGGGCAATATCCCGGTGGGCAGCGCAGTATTCACCCAGACGGCGACCCTGAAAGAGACGGAAACATTTACGGTGGGCATGCGTAAGGCAGAGATAGACCACAACACGAGGAGTACGAAGTTGGCCTTGTATGTCGCTTCCGCTGCCGGTAAGCGTGGTCTGGAGGAAAACGACGGCATCTATGACGAGTTGCAGTTGACGGCGGTGCCGTCGGAAGAAGCCTCGACGGAATTCGACTTGGCGCGCGACGGTGTGAAATGGATGAACGACAACGGCGAACCTGAAATCTTTGCCGTACGCGACGGCGGACGTTATTCGTTGCTTTCGGCCATTGACCGTGAAGGCACGATAGGCGTGGGCGTGAGCCTGCCGGAAGCAGGTATGTACTCCATCGGCATTCCGGAAGGTTGCGAGGCCGAAGATTATGAATATGTGATGCTGAAAGATGCAGCGACGGGCAAGGCAGCCGACCTGAAAGAAGGGGCTTACTCGTTCCGGACGGCGGAAGCGGGAGTTGCTGAGGGACGCTTTACTTTGAGTTTCAAACGTATGGATGCAGACCAACGGCATGCGATATATGTGAAGTCCGGCATGGGCAAGGCCACCGTGTTTGGTGTGAACGACGGCGATGTCGTGACCGTTGTGACGGTAGACGGTAAAGTCGTGGCTGTAGAGGAGGCTGTCGGAAGCGAAGTGACTTTCGCACTGGCAAAAGGAGCTTATCTCTTCAAGGTGGCCGGTGCAGACGGACGGACTACAGTGGTAAAAGCCATGGTCCGGTAGAGGATAGTGGATTTTAAGGTTGGTGAAGCCCCTCGCACGGTGAATGTGTGAGGGGCTTCTTATTTATCTTATTGGGTGGTTTAGGCCGGACTTCAGAGCTTTTCTTTCAGGTAGCGACCCGTATAGCTGTCCGGGCAGGCCGCTACTTCGTGCGGTGTACCGCACACGACCACGTTGCCGCCTTGCGCGCCTCCTTCCGGGCCGAGGTCGATGATGTGGTCGGCGCACTTGATGACGTCCATATTGTGTTCGATGATGACGAGCGTATGGCCGCGCAGGATGAGGGCGTCGAAAGCCGCCAGCAGGCGTTTGATGTCGTGGAAATGCAGCCCCGTGGTCGGTTCGTCGAAGATGAAGATGGTCGGTTCCGTTTTCTCCATGCCGAGATAGTAGGCCAGTTTCACGCGCTGGTTCTCGCCGCCCGAAAGGGTATTGGACGATTGTCCCAGCTTGATGTAGCCCAGTCCCACGTCTTGCAGCGGTTTGAGCTTTTTGGATATCTTGGATTGCCCGTGCGCGTCGAAGAACTCGATAGCTTGGTTCACCGTCATGTTGAGCACGTCGTAAATGTTCTGCCCGCCGAATTTCACCTCCAACAGGTCGCTTTTGAACCGTTTGCCGTGGCACGACTCGCATTCCAGCACGAGGTCGGCCATGAACTGCATTTCCACCGTGACCGTCCCTTCGCCTTTGCATTCCTCGCAACGTCCGCCTTCGGTGTTGAAAGAGAAGAAGCCGGGCGTGAAGCCCATTTGTTGGGACAGCGGTTGTGCGGCGAACAGTTTGCGTATCTCGTCGTAGGCCTTGATGTAGGTGACGGGGTTGCTGCGCGAAGACTTGCCGATGGGATTCTGGTCCACGAACTCTATGTTTTTCACCATTTGCAGGTCGCCTTCCAGTCCGAGGAACTCGCCCGGACGGTCGGCCACTTCGTCGAATTGCCGTTTCATGGCGCGATAGAATATGTCGCGCACGAGGGTGGACTTACCCGACCCACTGACTCCCGTGACCACCGTCATGACGTTGAGCGGGAAGCGTACGTCGATTCCGCGCAGGTTGTTGGCCCGTGCGCCTTTCACTTCGATATAGTTTGTCCACGGGCGTACGCTGTCCGGCAAGGCGATGGTTTCCTGTCCCGTCAGGTATTTCACGGTGTAGCTTCGCGTGTCCTGCGGTTTCTCGGCCAGCATCTGTTGCAGGTCGCCTTGGAATACCACCTCGCCGCCCAAGCGTCCGGCTTGCGGCCCGATGTCGATGATATAGTCTGCCGCACGGATGATTTCCTCGTCGTGTTCCACCACGATGACCGTGTTGCCTAATTGCTGTAATTGCCGGAGCACGCGGATGAGTTTGTCCGTATCACGGCTGTGCAGTCCGATGCTCGGTTCGTCCAGGATGTAGAGCGACCCCACCAGGCTGCTGCCCAATGACGTGGCCAGGTTGATGCGTTGGCTTTCGCCGCCCGAAAGCGTGTTGCTCAGGCGGTTCAAGGTGAGGTATCCCAGTCCTACGTCGAGCAGGAAACGGATGCGGTTGTTGATTTCGGTGAGCAGGCGTTTGCCCACTTCCGCCTCGTGGGCGGTGAGTGTCAGCGTGTCGAAGAATTTCTTCAGTTCGGTGACGGGCAGGTCTACCAAATCCGAAATGGCCCGTCCGCCCACTTTCACATATCCGGCTTCGGGGCGCAGGCGCGTGCCGTGGCATTGGGGGCAGATCGTTTTGCCCCGGTAGCGTGCCAACATGACGCGGTTCTGTATCTTGTATTGGTCTTTCTCCAACATCTTGAAGAAGTTGTCGATGCAGATTTCCTCTTCGGGCGATGAAGCACCGGTCTTTCCGTGCCATAAATAATCCTTTTGTTCCCGTGTCAACTTGTAATAAGGCTCGAAGATGGGGAAGTCGGCCTTCTGTGCCCGGCGGCAGAACTCCGTTTTCCATTCGCCCATCTTTTCTCCGCGCCAGCAGACCACGGCTCCGTCGTACACGCTCAGGGCCGAGTTGGGGATGACCAGCTTTTCGTCGATGCCGATGACGCGGCCGAACCCTTCGCATACGGGGCAGGCACCGACCGGCGAGTTGAAAGCGAATAAATTGTCCGACGGTTCTTCAAACGTGATACCGTCCGCCTCGAAGCGTGTGGAGAAAGTGTGCAGGATGCCCGATGGAACGATGCGCAACATACATTGCCCGTTCCCCTCATAAAAAGCGGTTTCGGCCGAGTCGGTCAGTCGGGAGATGGCATCTTTGCTGTCGTCGCAACTCATGCGGTCGATGAGCAGATGGATGGTGCGGTCTTCGCCTTTCGACGGATCCGAGGCCAGTTCCAGCATGAA
>OHMT01000665.1_pt1 | contig 17639 bp, 19 predicted proteins | sample 1569371 | NCBI WGS metagenome assembly OHMT01 (sample SAMEA3879500, study PRJEB24766) | human gut metagenome | biome: human-associated habitat; feature: feces | place: USA | collected 1985/1987 | reverse complement strand
GCTTACAGGTTTTGAAACTGAGTTTGCAGAGGCAGTTTGCGAGAAAATGGGCGTTACTCCAAAGTTCCAGAAAATTGACTGGGATTCAAAAGAGGTTGAGCTTAACTCAAAGACAATCGACTGCATCTGGAACGGCCTTACAATTGATGACGACAGAAAGACAACAATGGATATTTCAACTCCTTATATGGAAAACAAGCAGGTTATGGTTGCAAAATCTGATGTTGCAGACAAAATCAAGTCAGCAGATGACCTCAAGGATAAGACAGTAGTTGCAGAGAAGAAGTCAGCAGGTGAAACTGTTGCTCAGACAGACGAGTTCTTCTCAAGTGCAAAGTATGTTTCTGTTGACGCACAGGCTAAGGCTCTTCTCGAGGTTAAGTCAGGCACAGCAGATGTTGCGGTTATCGACTATGTAATGTCAATCGGTACACTCAAGAGCGGTTCTGACTACGCTGACCTCAAGGTTGTTGACGGCAAGGACTTTTCACCTGAGCAGTACGGTATTGCACTTCGTAAGGACAGCCCCGAAACACTCAAAAAGCTTAACGATGCTATTCAGGCAGTTGCCGATGACGGCACACTTGATAAGATTGCAGAGAAGTACAGCCTTCAGGATCTTCTTCTTGTAAAAAAGAAATAATTTAATTAAAATAAGTTTGTACATACAGGGCGGACTATGTTCGCCCGTTGTGCTTTTTATTGATTATAAATTTACAGGTTCAAATTTGTAAGCCTTTTGATATATTCAAAACTGAAAATACTTGGATAGAGTGGTATATAAAATGGATCAATTTTTTAATGTAAGCGGTCAGTTGCTTGAGGGATTCGGCGAAAACTGTATAATTTTCATTGTAACCCTGCTTGCGGCAATTCCGCTCGGACTTATTATCTCAATGGGTTCAATGTCAAAATTCAAGCCGTTAAAATGGCTGACAAAAACATTTGTGTGGATAATCAGAGGTACTCCGCTGATGCTCCAGCTTTTCGTAGTGTTCTATGTTCCGCCGCTTGTGTCAAACGGCAGTGTGACATTTGCACGAATGAACGCCGCACTTATCGCATTTATAATCAATTATGCCGCATATTTTTCTGAAATCTTCCGTGGCGGTATCGAGTCTGTTCCAAAGGGACAGTACGAGGCAGGTCAGGTGCTCGGCATGACAAAGGGTCAGATTTTCTTTAAGGTTGTGCTTTTGCAGGTTGTAAAGAAAATTACTGCACCCATGGGCAACGAAATTATTACTCTTGTAAAGGATACTTCGCTTTCAAGCGTTATCGCTATTCCGGAAATTCTTATGAGAGCAAAGGACTTCTCAATGCAGGGACTCATCTGGCCGCTTTTCTATTCGGCAGTATTCTTCCTCGCATTCTGCGGAATTCTTACCTTGCTTTTCTCATTCATCGAGAAAAAGCTCGATTACTACAAGGGTTAAGGGGGAAAGGTTATGTCTTTGTTAAATGTTGAAAACATCCGTAAAAGCTACGGCAAAACAGAGGTTTTGAAAGATATCAGCTTTTCTCTTAAAAAGGGCGAGGTGCTTGCGATTATCGGCTCATCGGGTTCGGGCAAGACTACGCTGTTAAGGTGTCTTAATTTTCTTGAAACTCCGGGCAACGGCAAGATTTCCGTCAATGACAAGGTGCTTTTTGACAGCAATGACAGCTCTGCAAAGAGCGACAGCGAAATCAGGAAAAGACGACTTCATTTCGGACTTGTGTTCCAGTCATTTAACCTGTTTCCGCAATATACGGTTATCGAGAATATTATGCTTGCTCCAAAGCTTGCCGCAAAAGAGCAGATAAAGCAGACAGGCGAATATATGGGCGCAAAAAGCTATAAAGAGGCTCATGAAATTATCAAGAGCAATGCAAAGTCTTTGCTTGAAAGGGTAGGACTTTCCGAAAAGAGCGAGTCATATCCCTGTAATCTCAGCGGCGGTCAGCAACAGCGTGTTGCAATTGCAAGAGCGCTTGCACTCAATCCCGATGTTCTCTGCTTCGACGAGCCTACCTCCGCACTTGATCCCGAACTCACGGGTGAGGTGCTTAATGTTATCCGCAGTCTTAAAACCTCCGACAGCACAATGATTGTTGTAACTCACGAAATTGAGTTTGCAAGAGATGTTGCCGACAAGATCATTTTTATGGCTGATGGTGTAATCGCCGAAGAAGGCACTCCCGAACAGGTAATCAACAATCCGCAAAATCCAAGAACCCAGGCATTTTTGTCAAGGTTCAACTGATAACTGAATATTAGGTGAGGAAAGCACTCGAAAGGGTGCTTTTTTACATATTTTTGCAAATAACCTTGAAAAGTTTATGTCATTGTGCTACAATAATCGTGTCATTCACTGACAAAGGCACAAAGCCTGAAAAAATGAGAAATCCCGATAGGGGAAACGGAGGAAAAACAAATGAAAAGAATTTTCACAATCAGCGTTGCGGCTGTTATGGCACTTCTTATGGTGCTTTCACTTACAGCTTGCGGTAATTCAACACTCGGCTATTACAAGCTTACAAGTGCAGAAGCAAGCGGTATGAGCTTTGACAGCAGTACTCTTGCCGCTGTCGGTATGGACAAAGGCTACATTCTTCTTAAAGAAGACGGCAAGGCTAAGCTTTCTGCAGCCGGTCAGGAGCAGGAGCTCACATACGATGACAAGAACTTTACAGCAGGGAACGAGAGCATTCCATACACACTCAAAGACGGTGTTATTACAATGGAAAAAGACGGTACAAAGCTCGTTTTCACATTTGATGCTAACTTCAAGCCCGAATCTTCTGATTCAGAGTCATCAAAGTAATTAAAACTTAACGGTGCAAAAATTTCGGCAGTCCAAATCGGACTGCCGTTTTTGTATAAACCAAAAAACAAGGGCAGCGGAATTCCGTTGCCCATAATTTTTATAAGATTTTATCAATCTGAAAGACACTCGTCAAGTGCATCAACAATTGCGTGCCTGTCCATATGCTGACCGATGAATACAAGCTTGATTTCTCTGTCGCCGTATTTTTCGTCCCACTTTTCAGCCATATCGGGATACTCTGCAAGATAGAGCTTCTGCTGTTTCTTTGGGAATGCAGCAAGCCACTTGCCCTGTTCCGTAGCAGTAATCTGAACGCCTGCCTGCTCGAATACATAAACATCTTCTCTCTTGTCATCAAACCAGAGAACACCCTTTGCACGGACTACGCTCTTTGGCCAGTTCTCAACAAACTGCTGGAGCTTGTCCTGATTGAAAGGACGAATGCGGTGGTAAACAAATGAACCGATGCCGTATTCTTCTTCGCCGTCCTCATGATCGTGGTCGTGGTGACAGCAATGACCGTGTTCGTGGTCGCAATGAGAGTGGTCAAGACCGTCCTCATCATGGTCATGGTCGTGATGCTCGTGTTCGTCATGGTCTTCATCGTGGTGGTGATGGTGGTGATGATGACCGTGACGGTCTGTATCCTCGTCATCTTCATCCTTATCATAAATCTGAGCCCAACCTGCGGATGCGGCTGTTTCTTCAAAATTAAAGCACTTTGTATCGAGAATATCCTTAACTTCAACCTTGCCGAACTGTGATTCAATAATTCGTGCCTTTGGCTGAAGTGTCTTAATCATAGCCTTAACTCTCTTGAGCTGTTCCTCTGTTACCTTGTCAACCTTGTTGAGGATGATTGTTGAACAGAACTCAATCTGCTGAATAAGAAGGCTTTCAACATCCTCTTCGTCAACATCTTCCTTGAGGAGATCGTCGCCGCAGCCGAATTCCGTTGCCATACGGAGTGCGTCAACAACTGTAACAATGTTGTCAAGACGGACAAGCTCGGGAATATTGTTTTCCTTATCGCCCTCAAGAACTGAGATTGACTGTGCAATCGGAAGTGGTTCGCAAATACCGCTCGCCTCAATGAGAATGTAGTCAAACTTGCCTGACTTTACAAGGTCTGTAATCTGGTTAATAAGGTCAACGCTCAAAGTGCAGCAAATACAGCCGTTTGTAAGCGGAACAAGGTTTGTATCTTTCTGAGTAACAACGCCTGCCTTTTGAATAAGCTCTGCGTCAATGTTTACTTCACCGATATCGTTTACGATAACGGCACACTTGTAGCCCTCCTGATTGCCAAGGACATGGTTGATAAGAGTAGTTTTGCCTGCACCGAGATAACCTGTAAGAAGCGTTACGGGAACAGGAAGCTTAATGTTAGCCATATATTTCATTTCCTTTCGTTGAATTGTGCTTATTAATGCGGATTACCGCTGTCCTTAAATATAACACTTTGCAAAATTATTGTCAATACAAAGTACGGAGTGCGGTCAATCCGAATAGCTGATTATTGCTGTACATTTTGTGTTTTTTGTATAATCACCTTTTATTTATTTCGGTTTTATGTTACAATAGTCAAAAGTAATTTTACGGAGATAGATTATGATTGTACTTGCATCTGCTTCACCACGAAGAAAAGAGCTTTTAAGTTTTATAACAACCGACTTTAAAATTGTTCCCGCAGACATTGACGAAACGGTTGAGAACAATGTTCCGCTTGAAAAGCGTCCCGAATATCTTGCCGTCAAAAAGGCATTGCATATTTCAAAAAACGGCTATGAAAAAGATATTGTAATCGGTTGTGACACGGGAGTTTTTGTTGACGGCAAAATGCTCGGCAAACCTAAGAACAGGGAAGATGCCGAGAATATGTTAAAACTGCTTTCGGGCAGACAGCACAAGGTTATCACGGGTTGTTGTACCGTCAAAAACGGTGTTGCAAAATCATTTTCCAATGTAACGCTTGTTGAATTTTTTGAACTTTCCGATTCGGAAATAGAGGAGTACATTGCAACGGGCGAGCCTTTTGACAAGGCAGGTGCATACGGAATACAGGGCAAAGGTTCTCTGCTTGTAAAGAAGATTGACGGCGACTATTTTAATGTTGTCGGACTTCCCGTAAGTGAATTAAACAGGATTTTGAAAAAGGAGTATTCATATGAATGATAATATAAATAAAACAGTCAATGAAATTCTCGAAAGCTATTCAAAGCATGAACAGACTTGCAGACTTTCGGAGGATAACATTATCAACAAATCTGTGCTTATTCAGGTGCTTGAAGAAATCCGCAAGCTGTTGTTTCCGGGCTACTTTGACAAGAACAGAGTAAGAGAAGAATACATCGGCTATATTGTAGGCGACAGAATAGAATTTATTCAGTATAACCTTAAAAAGCAGATTGCAAAGGCTTTAAAGGGTTGCGAAAAGTGCAACGACCTTTCATATGACGAGGTTATGGAAAAGTCAGAAAAGCTGGTTTATGAGTTTCTTTCAAAGATTCCGTCAATCCGTGATTATCTTGCAACAGATGTTGTTGCAGCCTTTAACGGCGATCCTGCCGCATACAGTACGGATGAAATCATTCTCTGCTATCCCGGATTTTTTGCAATCACTGTTTACAGAGTGGCACATGAATTGTGGAAGCTTAAAATCCCGATGATTCCGAGAGTGCTTTCGGAGTACGCACACGGGCTTACGGGAATTGATATTCACCCCGGTGCGACAATCGGCAAGTATTTCTTCATCGACCACGGCACAGGCATTGTAATCGGTGAAACTACCGAGATAGGTGAGAATGTAAAAATCTATCAGGGTGTAACCCTCGGTGCGTTGTCAACAAGAAAAGGCCAGCAGCTTAAAGGTGTTAAAAGACATCCTACTATCCGTGATAATGTTACAATCTATTCGGGTACAACTATCCTCGGCGGTGAAACCGTAATCGGCAAGGGCGCAACAATCGGCGGTAACGCCTTTATCGTGAACTCAATTACCGAGGGTATGAAAGTAAGCATTAAAAACCCCGAACTCCAGTTCAGTCCCGACCTTTCGGAAAACAATCAGGACAAGTATTGGTATTGGATGATTTAAGCTTACGCTTTAATGGAAAATTGAAAATTTAAAATGGAAAATTTTGGTCGGGAAGAAAGTTTTGCGTAGAACAAACTTCACATTCCCGACCGTATTCATATTGATTTGCTTTGCAAATCATTTATATGAACAAAATTCTATAAAAGAACAATTTCGTAGGGGCGGATATCATCCGCCAGTTTGATGAAACCTTATGTTTATCAAAAATGTTTTGATGTAGAAAAAATTGTGTATTGTCAGTAGGAGCGTTCATTGGACGCCCGCATTGATGAATGTTTTTGTTTAATCACATATTTTTTGATGTGATTAAAATTGTGTATCCAAATGTAGCGACGAACCGTGTTCGTCAATCGTATCGTGTGTAAACACGATGCGAATAAATATACATAGTTTCAAAATAACCGAACTTTTAAAAGATACTTTAACAGAAAAACATAACCTTACTTTAAACTAATTATGAACAAATATCTTAAAGAAACGAAAATGTTGGATTATTCAAATCCTAACATACAGCAGTTAATTGAAAACAGAAAATGGCTTGAACTGCAGGAATTTGACAGGCTGAAATCAATTTATAATTTTGTGCGAGATGAAATACTGTTCGGCTACAACATTGACGATAACATTCCTGCCTCAAAAGTTTTGAAAGACGGTTTTGGGCAATGCAACACAAATGGTACTTTGCTTATGGCTTTGCTCAGAGCCTGCAACATTCCTTGTCGGGTACACGGATTTACGATTGACAAAAAACTTCAAAAGGGTGCAATGACGGGAATTGTCTATAAAAATGCTCCGCAAAATGTGTTTCACAGTTGGGTTGAAGTGTATTTTGAAGATAAGTGGTACGAACTCGAAGCGTTTATTCTCGATAAAAAGTATCTGAACAATTTGCAGAAAATTAACAGCAGTTGCTCAGGTGCATTTTGCGGTTACGGTGTTGCCGTTAAAGATTTCAAAAATCCTGTCATAGATTTTGACCGAAATAACACCTATATTCAAAGCGAGGGTATTAATCAAGATTTCGGTGTTTATGATTCTCCCGACGATTTGCTCAAAGAACATCATCAGCAAATGTCACCAGTAAAGGCTTTTTTATATAAAAATCTCGGCAGACATTTAATGAACCGCAATGTCAGAAAAATTAGAAATTTTTAGCGGATTTGCAACTGTTGAATACATATTCAAGGAAAAATCTCCGTACGGTTTGCAGAGAAAATTCTACCGGATTGCAGAATTCGGAGTTGATGAAAACTTCCGCAGAATGGGTGTTGCAACCAAGCTGATAAATTTCTGCAAACAAGAGGCTAAGAACAGAGGCTTTGACAGGCTGGAACTTGATGTGTGGGAATTCAACGAGGGTGCAATGAGGTTTTACGATTCCGTAGGATTCAAAACCTACAGAGAATACAAGGAAATGAATATTTAAACCGAAAAAATCCGTATGAAGATTGCTCCATACGGATTTTATTTTGTGTATCAAATTTTATTTATTGCCATTTAAAGGTGACGAGTCCGTAAACATAGATAAATGCGATAGCTGTAGGAACTACATATTTGAAAATCGGTTTCATCCACGAACGCACTTTCATACCGATGCCCATGTTGGCTTCTTTAATGAAGTTATCCCAACCCCAGCCGAACTTGTTGCAACAGAACAGAGCAAGCACAAGAGAACCGAGAGGAAGAACATTTGTGGAAACAATGAAGTCCCAAAAATCAAGCCATGTTGTACCCTCTGCAAACGGCTGAAAATGAAGAACGCTGAATCCGAGAGCCGTTGTGAGTGCAAGCACAAACACTACAATTCCGCAAATAAGACTGCCTTTTATTCTTGACCAGCCTGTCAAATCACGAATCATTGCAAGAATATTTTCGCAAACACCCAAAACGGTTGACATTGCCGCAAACACCATAAACAGGAAGAAGAGCGAACCCCATATTCTTCCGCCGGGCATATTGTTGAACACGGTTGCCATTGTGTCAAACAAAAGGTTCGGACCTGAATTAACTTCAAGGTTGTAAGTAAAGCAGGCAGGGAAGATGATTATGCCTGCAAGCAGAGCTACGAGTGTGTCAAGAGAGATAACATTGATTGCCTCGCCCATAAGTGAATGGTCTTTGCCGATATAACTTCCGAAAATAGCCATACCGCCCATACCTGTTGACAGCGAGAAAAATGCCTGATTCATCGCACCCACAACAACATCACCGTTGATTTTTGAAAAGTCTGGTTTGAGGTAAAATGTCATACCCTCACCCGAACCGCTCAAAAACAGACTGTGGATTGCAAGCACAATCATAAGTGCAAGCAAAGCAATCATCATATATTTTGTTATCCTCTCAAGTCCGCCCTGAATGTTGAACGAGAGTATAACAAAGGCGATAACAACCGTTATCATCATAAAAATAACATTGACTGACGGATTTGCAATCATTGTGGTAAATCCGAGGTCACGGTTGTTACCCGTCAGAAAATTTATGAAGTAGTAAATTATCCAACCGCAAACAACTGTGTAAAAAGCCATAATTGCAAGGTTGCCCACAAGGCATGCCCAACCGAAACCGCCCCATTTTTGCTTTGGCTTTTCAAGTTTGCGGTACATTTTAATCGGACTTGTCTGTGCCGCTCTGCCCACCGAAAATTCCATTATCAAACACGGAATTCCCAAAACAATAAGACAGATGATGTACACAAGCATAAAACTTCCGCCACCGTATTGTCCGCACATCCACGGAAACTTCCACACATTTCCGCAACCGATTGCACAGCCTGCCGAAAGCATTATAAAGCCGAGTCGGCTTCCTAATTTTTCACGATTCACAACACAAGTCCTCCTGCCGAATTTATTTTATCTACACAATATTTTTTCGCCATAAATACTGCTCCTTTGTTTATTTTGCAATACAAAGAGTAGTATAGCAAATAAAATACCATTTGTAAAATTGACAAAACTGTGCTATAATAACGAAGATATCGTTCATATAAAAGAGGATTTAGTTATGGATACCAATGTGCTTAAAACCTTTGTAGCTGTGTGCGAATATTCGGGATTTTCTGCTGCAGCGGAAAAGCTCGGCTATACCCAGTCAACCGTTTCATCACAGATAAAACAGTTGGAAAGCGAGCTTAACACGGTGCTTTTTGACCGCTTTTACCACAGAATCAGCCTGACTTCCGACGGCATAACGGTTCTGCAACACGCAAGAGAAATTCTTGAATCTCACGAAAAGATGCTTGAAGATTTGCGTACCCCCGAAACAATTGAGGGCAACATTCGCCTTGCAATGTCAAGTTCTGTCTGCAACCGATTTTTTAAAGATGATTTTCTTGAGTTCAGAAAGCATTTTCCTAATATTCACCTTGTCGTTGTCGAAAGCGGTACAGAGCAGATGTTTGATATGTTACGCAAAAATGAGGTTGATTTGATTTTTACGCTTGACAGCCACATTTATGATTCGGAATTTATAATTTGTGCAGAGCATGAGGAAAAGGTTCACTTCTTTGCATCAGTTGACAATCCACTTTTGAATAAAGAAAATATTTCGCTAAAAGAATTATGCACCGAGGATTTTGTACTGACCGAAAGTAATATGAGCTACAGAAAATTGCTCAACAATGAACTTGCCGCACAATCTCTTGAAATTCACCCTGTTTTGGAAATAGGAAACCCTCTACAAATTTGTTCTCTAATCAAAAACAGCAAAATGATCTCGTTCTTGCCTGATTTCATCACGGAGGATTACTACAATTCGGGAGAGATAAAACATCTTCCCGTCAACGATTGTGATGTTTCGGTGTGGACGCAGTTGCTTATCCACAAAAACAAGTGGAAATCTCCTGCGCTTAATGCGTTTATTGATTTTTATCGGGATGTTATACGAAAATAAAAAGTATCACATTTTGCCCTACGCACCGCCGTATTGCGTTATGATAATCTTGGCAAGCTTTGCGTTCGGCTTTTTGATATTGACGGGGTACTGTAACTTTTTTTCATAGACAAACATCAGCAATCCTCCTCGTTTTCCCACGGCCACGGTCCCTTTATCCAGCTCCACATATTGGTGCTTGTCATACTCTTTTTCAAAGGACCGAATTTTTCTTCATATTCTTCAACAAGCGGTTTCAATTTTTCTTTGAAACCGTTCATTTTTTGTATCATTGCCGTATCGTGCGGATGAGTGTCAAGATAAATCTGAAGGTCAAGTGCGGCAAATTCGTAGGTTGAAATTTTCTTTAAAAGAATTTCTCTTTCAGTCAAGTCCCTCACCGCATTTCTTTCCGTAGAATGGTTTGTTGAGAACGGGGAACATTGTACCCGACTCAAGTCCCTGCAACGGGCTGTAGGTTGGAGAGTCGAACTGCTGAAAGGGAACATATGCCATAGCCTCGCTTGTTCTCTTTGGCAGACTCGGTATTCCGTACTGCTGAGAAATAATTTCTTTAATATCCAATTTAATTCTCCTTTTTGTTCAAACTTATGAACATTGCTGTTCATTCTCATAATATGCCCGTTTCAAACTTGTGTTTACATAATAAAAAAAACAGAGCCGACAGCAATGCCGTCAGCCCTGATACAGAGGTTTTACCGTGAATATCCGATTAAATGTTAATTAACCTTTTTGGCAGAATTTGAAGTAACCTTTGCAATGATTGCAAAAACTACGCAAAGCACAATTCCGATTGCCGAAACGATGCCTACAAGAGTGAAGTTTGTGTTTGAAATGAGTGAAAAATCAAGCACACCGCTGTCGGGGTTCTGAAGTGATGCAAAAACTGCAACAGCGTCAACAATTACGGCAACCATAAGTGAAAGAATTGAAATTGATGCCGAAACGGTTTCTGCAAGGTTCTTTTCAATTTTCTTTGCAACGCTGATTTTTTCACTTCTGAAGTTAAGACAGCCGAAAAGCCAGAATACAGCCGCCGCATTGATTATTGTTTCGGGAATCATATATGTAGCGTTGTAGCTGAGTGAATAGAGAAGTCCGTCGGTTGAGGGGATTGAAACACCTGCCCATACGGTACAGCCTGAAATTACATGACAGATGTATCTCAAAGCACAAACTCCTACCGTGCCTGTTACGGCAGCGGCAGACGGATTGCTGACCTTGTTTCTGAGAAAGCCAGCAAGACCGATAACCGTGAATGCGAATATATAGTCCAAGAAAATGATTGTTACGGCTGCCCAGAATGAAGTTGCGTATGAGAGGGTTGACGCAGTTTGAATAAGCTGAATAATGCTGAATACAAATCCCGAAAGCAATCCCCATTTTACACCGTGACGATATGAGATAATTACAATCGGAACAATGCTGAATGCGGTAACACTGCCGCCGTAGGGAAGTTCAAGGATTTTTACAAAGCTTAAAACTGCCGCAAGTGCAATCATAATTGCACATTCGCACATAACAAGTGCATTTTTCTTATTGTTTGTTTTCATTAAAACTACTCCTTAAAATAAAATTCTCTCGGAGAAAAAACACAACAAAAAAGGAGTATGCCAAAAAGACATACTCCAAGTGCGTACACTTCAAGCTTGATATGTCCCTTCGTTGGCATTATCCAAATCAGGTTTACGGTCGAAATCGAATTTCCTCTCAGCCGGTAACAGCTCCCGTTTTGTATGTGATTATTCTCACTCTGATTACGAATATTACACATCTTTAGGTTGTGTAATATCTGCCTATGATTATAAACTGTATTTGACAATTTGTAAAGTCTTTTGTGTGCAATGTTACAGATAATCGCATATTAATTGACAAACACTTTGCTTTTGTGATAATATGTATCCTGTGATTTTGCGGTTTATTGCCGAATGGCAGTAAATTTTGCAACAATTGATAAACTAATTGAAGAAGGTTTTTTAATGGACAGCAGATTTAATTCACCGGCTGAAATTGCGTCGCTGGTGTCAAAATCAGGTGTAACAAAATCAATGCTTTCTCTGCCGAAAATGATTTTGCTCGGACTTATGGCAGGCGCATTTATCGCATTCGGCGGTGCGGCAAGCGATGTTGCAATGCACGGAGTTGCCGATGTGGGGCTTGCAAGAGTGGTTGCAGGTGTAATCTTCCCCGTGGGACTTATGCTTGTTGTGTTTACGGGAAGTGAACTCTTTACAGGCAACTGCCTTATGATTATTCCGACACTTGAAAAGAAAATTAAAGTCGCTTCAATGTTAAGGAATCTTGTAGTTGTTTATATTTCAAATTTTGTCGGTGCAATGATTATTGATTTGCTGATATTTTTTTCGGGACAGCTCAATTACTCAAACGGCGGACTTGGTGCTTTTACAATCAAGGTTGCACTTGCCAAAACAACAATCAATCCTGCAACAGCGATTGTCAGCGGCATACTTTGTAACATTCTTGTGTGCCTTGCAATCGTTATGGCAACAGGTGCAACAGACGCAATAGGTAAGATTTTCGGTGTATTTTTCCCGATTTGCGCATTTGTAGTCTGCGGATTTGAACACTGCGTTGCAAATATGTTCTATATTCCGACAGGTGTTATGGCGGCAATGAATCCCGAATATGTTGCAAAAGCTCAGGAGCTTTACGGTATTACGGCACAGCAATGTCAGAATCTTGCAAATCTTTCGGGTTGTGAATCTCTGCTGTTCGTTACAATCGGCAACATAATCGGCGGTATGGTCTTTGTGGGACTTCCGTTCTATTTTGCTTATATTCGCAAAAAGAAAAGTGCTTAAAATACATAAATAATTCATGAGAGCAGTCGTTTTGACTGCTCGTCTTCTTTTTAGTGCAAATTATTTAAAAGTATGTTATAATAAGCCTTACAAAACAAAAACGGAGGATATAATGGATTATTCACAGATTCTTTCACAGCAGTTTAATATTAAAGAGGAGTATGCAAAGAACATCATCACATTGCTTGATGACGGCAACACTATTCCTTTTATTGCACGATACAGAAAGGAAATGCACGGTTCAATGGACGACCAGTTGATTCGTGAATTTGCCGAAAAGCTTGAATATTTAAGAGGACTTGACAAGCGCAGAGATGAAATCCGTTCACTCATTGACGCACAGGAAAAGCTCACGGATGAAATCAACCTTGCACTTGACAAGGCTGCCACACTAAGCGAACTTGAGGATATTTACCGTCCGTACCGTCCAAAGAGAAAGACAAGGGCGTCAATTGCAAAGGAAAAGGGACTTGAACCGCTTGCTAACGATATTTTAAAGCAGGAAAAAGGTTTTGATCCGTCAAAGTCGGCAGTTGATTATATTGATGAAGAAAAGGGAGTTACCTCCGTTGAAGATGCAATTCAGGGAGCAATGGATATCATTGCAGAACTTGTGTCGGATAATGCGGAAATCCGTAAGAGAATAAGAAATCTTACAAACGCAAACGGTGTACTTGTGTCTGTTGCAACAGATGAAGAAAAGGACAGCGTTTACAAAAATTATTATGACTACAAAGAACCTGTTAAAAAGATTGCAGGTCACAGAGTGCTTGCCGTGAATCGTGGCGAAAAAGAGGGATTTCTCAAAGTCAGCGTTGAAACCGACAGCGAAAAACCGCTTAATTCAATTTTCAGAGCAATGATTACAGACAAAAATCAGCTTTGTTCAGACATTATCCGTGAGGCTTGCACAGATGCTTATCAGCGACTTATTTATCCTTCAATTGAGCGTGAGGTCAGAAACGACCTTACAGATACCGCCTCCGAAAATGCTATGAAGGTTTTTGCCGTAAACCTCAAGCAGCTGCTTATGCAGCCGCCTGTAAAGGGCAAAACCGTGCTTGCACTTGATCCGGGATATCGCACAGGCTGTAAGACTGCCGTTGTTGACAGCACAGGCAAGGTGCTTGATACAACCGTAATTTATCCTACACATTCAGACAAAAAAATTCAGGAGTCAAAGCAGACCTTGCTCCGCCTCATCAAAAAGCATCATGTTGATATTATTTCAATCGGCAACGGTACAGCAAGCAAGGAAACCGAGATGTTCACAGCCGAAACAATCAAAGAGGCTGACCACCCCGTTTATTATATGGTAGTCAGCGAGGCAGGTGCGTCGGTTTATTCGGCATCAAAGCTTGCCGCAACAGAACTTCCCGACCTTGATCTCACACTCAGAAGTGCCGTGTCAATTGCAAGACGACTTCAGGATCCTCTTGCAGAGCTTGTTAAGATTGAGCCTAAGGCAATCGGTGTCGGTCAGTATCAGCACGATATGCCGCAGAAAAAACTCGGTGAAACACTTGACGGTGTTGTAGAGGACTGCGTAAACTCGGTTGGTGCAGACCTTAATACGGCATCGCCTGCACTTTTGTCGAGAGTGTCGGGACTTAACGCAACCGTGTGCAAGAATATTGTTGCTTACCGTGAAGAAAACGGTGCGTTCTCATCAAGAGCAGAACTCAAGAAAGTTCCGAAACTCGGACCTAAAGCGTTTGAGCAGTGTGCAGGATTTTTGCGTGTTCCCGAAAGCAGAAATCCGCTTGATAACACAGGTGTTCACCCCGAAAGCTACAAGAGTGCAAAAGAACTTTTAGGACTTCTTGAATATTCTGACAAAGAAATAAAATCAGGCAACTTCTCCGATATTCAGCAGAGAGTAAAGGCAAAGGGAACAAAGTCACTTGCCGATGTTCTCGGAATCGGACTTCCGACTCTTGACGATATTGTAAAGGAACTTTCCAAACCGGGCAGAGATCCACGTGACGAACTGCCTGCACCAATGCTCAGAAGTGATATTCTCGACATCAAGGATTTGAAAGAGGGAATGGAGCTTAAAGGCACGGTCAGAAATGTAATCGACTTCGGCGCATTTGTCGATATCGGTGTTCATCAGGACGGACTTGTTCATATTTCGCAGATTTGCGATAAGTACATCAAGCACCCGAGCGAAGTTCTCAAAGTCGGTGATGTTGTAAATGTAAAGGTTCTTTCAGTTGATCCCGAAAAGAACAGAATTTCTCTCACAATGAAATTTTAATGCGAATAAAGCAAAAAGACAGTTCTATTGTTCCGCAAATCGCCTTTGCATTATTCCGCAACTGTTGATATTGTTCCGCAAAAGTGGTATAATAAGCAAAAATCCAATGCTTATTGTACCGCTTTGTTTTTTACACGGAGGTGTGACTTATGTTTATGACAGTAAAACAGGCTTCTGAAAAATGGGGCATTTCCGAACGCAGAATAAGAACGCTTTGTTCCGATGGCAAAATATCGGGTGCATATCAAGAAAAAAGAATGTGGCATATTCCGATTGATGCCGTGAAGCCTGTTGACGGCAGATACAAGTCGCAGGAAAGTATTCTTTCGCAGATTGACCGTAAAAAAGCCGAGCTTGACAAATGCAGACCTTTGACCGAGGGTGAAGTTGAAAGGCTTAACGAGGAATTTATTGTTGAATACACATACAATTCAAATGCTATCGAGGGCAACACGCTGACCTTGCGTGAAACCGATTTGGTTTTAAGAGGACTCACCATTGCACAAAAACCGTTAAAAGATCATATGGAGGCTGTCGGTCACAAAGAGGCTTTTGACTATATATCACAGCTTGTAAAAGAAAAAGTTCCGATAAGTGAAAGCATTATAAAGCAAATTCATTTTTTGGTGCTTGCCGATAAAAGAGATGACCGTGGAGTTTATCGAAGAGTTCCCGTGCGAATTATGGGAGCACAGCACGAACCCATTCAGCCGTATCTTATTGAGCCAAAAATGGAACAGCTGTTGATTGATTTTGCAGAAAGCAAGGAACATATAATTACTAAACTTGCCCGTTTTCATATTGAGTTTGAGGGAATTCATCCATTTATTGACGGAAACGGCAGAACAGGCAGATTGCTTGTGAACCTTGAATTGATGAAAGCCGGCTATCCGCCGATTGATATTAAGTTTTCCGACAGAATTGCCTATTATAATGCTTTTGACGAATATTATGTAAATCATAATCTGTCTGCAATGGAAAAGCTTTTTGCAGGTTATGTCAACGAAAGATTGGATACCTATTTAAAAATGCTTAAAAGTAATTAAGGAGATGTTCTTATGAAAAAGGCAGTTGTAATAATTTGTACTATTGTTATTTTTGCGTTTTCGTTGATTGGGTGTGGTGATAAAGATACGGTCGCCTATAATCTGAAACTCAATGTTTCAAGCGGTGAAGTTGCGGAATCGTTTGACACGCACGGTAGATTTAACGGTGACGGAGCAACCTTTGCCAAAATTAAATTTTCGGATGACAGTGCTTTAGCACAAATCGAAAATAATAATGTATGGACGCCGTTGCCATCAGACGAAACAGTACAGTCTTTGTTATATGGCGATTACAGTGGCTTTGTGTGCGATGAAAACGGCAATTCACTCATACCCGAAATTAAGAATGGCTATTCAATGCTGATTGACAAGCAAGATTACAGTCTTACGAATATGCTTGAAAGAGCGTCGCTTAATTTTGTATTGGGAGTTTATGACACCGACACAAACACGCTTTATTACTATGAGTTAGACACATAATTTCAGCGTTCAAAAAGGTGGGGAGAATATGCTTATAAAAATCGGTGATTTTGAATTTACCGAGGTATGGGATTGGTCGGAAAAAGTGTATCGCCTTATTGAAAGCAGTTGAGTAAAAAACAAAGGCTGACGAGAAATCGTCAGCCTTTTGTGTGTAATATTCGGTAATTATTCAGCCTTTTACTGCATATGATTTTCAAGGTGATTTTTCAATGCGGCAAAGGTTTCGTCGCTGATAATGTGTTCCATTTTGCAGGCATCTGCGGCGGCAGTTTCGGGATTAACTCCGAGCATAACAAAGAGCTTTGAAAGAACGGTGTGTCTTTCATATGTTTTTTCTGCAATTTCCCTGCCGAGGTCGGTAAGAATAAGCGAGCCGTCATCGCCGACTTTAAGATAACCGCCCTCTTTGAGAAGACCAACGGCACGGCTGACGCTCGGCTTTGAATATCCCATTTCTTCACATACATCAATTGATCTTATATAATTGCTCTTTTTTGAAAGAACATATATTGTTTCAAGGTACATTTCACCTGATTCTTTTAATTGCATAGTCTGCACTCCTTTACATTGTCTAATCATATCATGATATGAACAAAAAATCAATAAAATTAATTGCGCTTTCAATAATTATGAAAAAACGATTTACCGAAATCAACAAAAATAATATCCGAATTACAGATGTGAAATATTCAATTTGCCAAAATTCAAAATAAAATAAATTTTTTTCGCAAGCCTATTGACATATTTCGAGTTTTATAGTACCATATAATCGGTTAGCGAGAGCTAACCTTTGATTAACAAATATTGTTAGTATCTGCTAACTTAAAGGAGATTGATTTTATGATGCCTTTGATGTTTGCTAACACAGGTGAAACCAATATTATAAAGAAAGTCGGAGGTTCTCCAGAGGTTAAAAAGCACCTTGAAAATCTCGGTTTTGTTGCCGGCGGAGAGGTTACCGTTATTTCGTCACTCGGCGGAAATGTTATTGTTAACGTAAAGGAAACACGAGTTGCAATCAGCGAAGAAATGGCTCGTAAAATTATGATTTGATTCTATGTAACAAACACACGGCGGAATTGTTCCGAGAGGTGTTTTTATACGGCTTTATGCTCAATTTTAGATGGAGGAAACTGTTATGAAAACTTTAAAACAGGCAAAAGTAGGTGAAACCGTAAAGGTTGTTAAGCTTCACGGTGAAGGTGCTGTCAAACGCAGAATTATGGATATGGG
>OHMT01000659.1_pt1 | contig 17927 bp, 8 predicted proteins | sample 1569371 | NCBI WGS metagenome assembly OHMT01 (sample SAMEA3879500, study PRJEB24766) | human gut metagenome | biome: human-associated habitat; feature: feces | place: USA | collected 1985/1987 | reverse complement strand
GTATATCCCCGGGTGACAGAAGTGTTCAGCAGGTAGTCTAATGCTTCCTTGTTCTTATTACCTCCTTCGTAGGCCATGCCATATAATACATAAGGATCCCGCTGCTTCTCTGCTCGGGCAGCCTCCATTAACAGGTCGTTATACATACGCCGTATGGCAGGGCTGTTGTTTCTTCGCATTTGCTCGCGTATAAACACCAGAGCTTCCGGATAACGTGCCAATTCACTAAGGATACTCGCCCTTTTGACGATAAGCGCACCGCTTCCCGGTATGGCAGCCAAACCGTTGGATGACCAGCCTAGAGCTGCTTCCCGGTTTCCTTCCTGTAAATGCAGGTTGATGATGTCCAGGTAATATTCTTCGTTTTGAGGAGATACTTTGATTAGCTCCGTCAGTCTCTCGATCGCTTCTTTCCGGTTACCGCCTTTTTTCATTTGTTGGTAGCCTACTTCCATGCTGTAGATGTAATCCTTCCTTAGAATGGTATCGTTCGGGTAAATCTGATTGATTCGTTTCAACAGGCGATCCGCTTCCACATCGTTGTTCTGCTTGCGGTATAGTTCAATCTTCCTTCGCCATAAGCCTCTCCAATACGGATTCACTTCCAGCAACTCATTAACGTAGCAAATGGCACTGGAGTAGTTTTCGGTAATATCTTCCACGTCTACCAGCAGGTGTTTGGCATTGACGTTGTTATAATTGTCGTCTATTGCTTTAACAAGATGATAACGCGACTGGTCATAATTCTTTTCGTGAAACCAGTATTTGCCCATGAGCCATTCAAGGTCAGAAACATTCGGGTATTTCTGAAGGCCCTCCTCCAACAGCTCTTTCCCTGCTTCCCATTCCTCGTTCGCAAAATGCTCCTGCACAATCTGGGCATATTGCTCCGGTGTCTGGAATCCATTATCGGTTCCGGAGGAAGAGGTTATCAGCAAAAACAGACAACCTAATAAGGTGATCTTATGGAGAAATTCTCTGTTCATTCTATCTTGTCTTTAATCTTTCTTTCTTGTTTAAATCGTTGCCGGTTCAGGCTTCATAGCCGCTGTTTCAGCATCATCCGTATTTTCTTCTTTCTGCTTGAATCCCTTACGTTCCATGTTCTTCCACTTGAAGTCTCTATTGGTCAGATAGCTAAGGTATCCTCTCAATGAACAGAAAGTGATGATGGGATGATAGAAGATGGGCTCCAATATGGACGCTATGATAATCCACAGATATTCGTATCCTCTTTTATAAAGCATCCCGACGTAATAGTCGTAGGTAATAACGACGATGGAAAGGAACTGGCAGAACGTATAGATCGTCAGGTAAATCATCCACGCCGTATTCCAGTTGACCGCTCCTGTAAAGGCCAGATAGATAAATACGATCAAACCGGTAAGCTCGATGATGGGTGCCAGAAACTCAAATACGAACATATAAGGCAGAGTCAGCAATCCCATCTGTTTATATGTTTTCTTGAAAATCATCTTATGGTGGATACTAAGTGTCTGGAACAATCCTCGTGCCCAACGGGTACGTTGACGGTAAAGCATCGCCAAGTTGGGAGGTCCTTCCGTCCAACAACAAGTATCAGGAATCTGTACGATCTTATAAGGACGGGAGAAGTCGCACATATATCCTACCATGCGGGTGATGAGGTCCATGTCTTCGGCAAAAGAGGGAGCATCGTATCCTCCGGCTGCAATCGCTACCGAACGATCGAAAAGACCGAATCCACCGGAAACATTCGGCATACCATTGATTGCAGACCATCCCATCTTACCAATCAGATAAGAGCGCATATACTCCAGATTCTGGAAAAGTGGAATCGGTGTACGGGGAGTTCTAACGTCTATGATTTGTCCGTCTTTCACGACGCATCCGTTAGCCATCAACATCGTTCCGCTGACTGCGATTACCTGTTTATCGGAAGATATGATGGGCGATATACAGCGGTAAAGAGCATATTTCTCTAAGATACAGTCTACGTCCGTACAGATGAAATAAGGATATGAAGAAACATTGATACCTGCATTGGATGCATCCGCTTTGGTTCCTCCATTTTCTTTGTCTACAACGATGAGTCGACTGTATTTCGGACTGGTAGATTTGAAGAGTCTTCTGAACGGTTTGGTTTTGATTCGCTCAATATAGGCATAGGGCACTTCTATCAGTTCGTAATGTTCAATCATCTTCTTCAACGTACTGTCCGTGCTTCCGTCATTTACAATCACCACCTCGAAAAGCGGGTATTCCAATGCGAGCATAGAGTTCACGTTATCAATGATTGTCTTTTCTTCATTGAAAGCAGGGGCAATTACCGAAATACCCGGTGTATAGGGAGATTCCTTAATCGTTTTCCGCATATAGCTTTCCACATAGTAATCCTTTCTCCGTTTTAGAGAAATGAAAGAGAGGAAGGCGAATGTGACGAAGAATATCGCCAGCATGCTCGTATAAAAGAATACGAAATAATTGAAGAATGTAAATATTATATCTCTCATATTCTCTAAATTAACTGGTTGATTAACGGATGCTTGGTATGGGCAAACAATATAGCTGTGTGGGAATCTGCTTTTCTTTCCAATTGATCGAATGTTTTCCTTCCCATTGCACTATACTCATAGAGGGCTTTGAGTATGACTCTCTTGGTTCCCCAGTTATCTGCTTCATCATAAGCATTGTAAAGAAATCCTAATGCCTTATCTGTTTTCAGATCTGCAACAGCCGAAATGATTTGTCGCTTGACTTCTTCCGGTTGCACATGATACATTTCAATCAGCTTGGGCTCGATCTCTTTATATTTTAGCTTTCCTAAAGTTCTGATCGCTTCGCCCCGGATTTCGGTAGAGCGTGCGTTGATTTGTTTAGCCAGAATGGGAGCACTATCGGTTTCATTATATAACCGGATTTCGTTGATAAAGAATATCTTAACATTCTCTTCGGCCGAAGTATTCACCCATTTTATAAAGCTCGGTGTGTTATATCCCACCTTCTTGCGGTGTTCCAAGATGGCATGCAATTCCATCATATCCCATTGTCTCAACTTCATGCCGATGTCTTCGTCGAAGAAACGGAACGGATCTCCCTGGCTTAGCCACATATAAGTGTAGCGTGCAGAGTTCCTCAATTCTATTTCACGATGATAGAGGAAGCGCACCAATACCGCTTCAGAGGCATATCCGTTGATGGATTGAATAAGTTTCAGCGCTTGTATCTTTGCTCTTTTGGAGCCGAATTGAAGTTCGCGTTCAAGGAAACGTGTGATTTGGAATACGGTTTGAATCGTTTGATAGTTTAGTTCGTTAATCTCATCTTCGTGTACACTCTTGATTTCTGTTAATAGTTGAGTGATAATGCGTAACTCGTTAGGTTTCGGGCGCTTTTTCGTATCATATTCTAATCTGTCAGCTATCTCTTCTTCACTCAATGTGTTGGAATCTAGTGAGATAGATTTCATTTCTTCATAATACTTATCAAATGCTTTATTGTATTTCCGCTTCTCTTTTCGCCTTTTAAATATACCATATATAATATGGAATAGGAGAAATAAGTACGCAATAATACAAAACATTACAGCAATTGAGCATATTCTTATGATTAAAGGATAGCCAATAAACTTGTAATATATCCAATAGAAATAATATTCTATGTAATCTATACCATACAGTACTTGATCCATTTCCCTTGATATATTTATATATAGAACTTGTATATTCGGAATAAAAGTTCTATATTTGTTGTATTGAATGTTCTGTCTAATGCAAATATACGAAATAACTTGTATATATTATCCAGTGTTCATGAACAGGCCTTTTGAGCCCTATTTTAGCTCTTGTGATTATTCTCGATGGAAAGGATTGAAATTACAAATAAAGGCAAGCAAAAAGCTATTAGGAGTTAAATATATTTTTGATAAGTTAACAAATGGAGCCTGGAAATAAGTGTGATAAGCCAGGTTCTCATGCGAAACAAAAACAAACAATAAATTTAAAAATTAAATTAAGATGAAAATTAAAAGTTTGGTGTATGTCCTTATGGGGACAATGTTGGTTACTACTTCCTGCTCTGATAATGAGTTGGAAAAAGGTAACGATGGTTCGGGAACTGTTGACCCGGTAAATGCTTCTACACTTGTGAATGTATATTCCGATAAAAGTGGTTCTGAAGCGAGTCTGCTTGTGGGAGATGTATTAGTGAAAGATTCCCGTACTCTTACGTTGAATGTTCCTGCTGCTTGCGAGAAAGTGTATATGAAATACAATACAGTTTCGGGAACAGAAGCTACAAAAGAATTTGCTTTGTCTCCTGTTAGTCGTGGTGTAGATCAGAGTACTGGTTTCAATTTTGAAACAAACCGTCTGGCATCGGTAACTCTTGCGCTTCCTGAAGATGCAGTGCAGCCGACAAATGAAACGGACCAAGGCTATCTTTTCTATCATAACACAGGTGTGGTGATGTTCGAAGATGGTTGGCCTATTCAACTGGATTCATGGTATGATGAAGATTTCAACGATGTTGTATTCGAGTATGACTTGAAGGTGACTGAATGTCATAGTCAACAGATGATGGAGACTGTAGGAGGTAAAGAAGAATTGTTGTTGACTTTGGATGTTCGTGCTGTAGGTGGTATATACCCGACTGTGTTAGGTGTTGTACTGGATGGTTTGAAAAGCGAGTATGTTGATCGGATTACTGCAAGCCTTATACTAAAAGGTGGTCAGGGAACAATGACAGACTTAGCTAAAGAGGAACTTTCTACAAAAAATATAGTGAAAGTTGAAAATAAAAATTGGAATTGGAGTAATGATACTCGCAAAGAACCGCGTTTCGCAATATTGACAGTGGATAAAGCACAAGCGGAAGGAACTGTTATTACACTGGATGGTTTAACTTCTTTGATGGATAATAATCAGGATATGTTTCAGGTAACACAAGGAAAAGTAAGAGAAGGACTACCTATGTTGCGTGCTGAAGTTAGACTGATTGGTAAAGAAGGATTAACTGGAGCTGAAAGAGATGCTCAGCTTGCAGCATTTAGAGAGTTGATTTTAGATACTAATAGACAGAATTTCTTTATTAAGGTGAACGGTGGTAAAGAAATACACATGAGGGGTTATGCACCGACTTCTGCTTACAAAGCAGAATATGAAGCATTGGTTGCGGGTGACACTACACTGGATGCAAATGTTTATTATTCAAATACCAAAGGTTCCACTTGGGGAGTTAAACTTCCGGTTGGCACACGTCATGCTTATGAACGTGTACCATTTAGAGAAGCATATCCTGATTTTACTAAATGGGTAGATAGTAAGGGTGCTTCAAACCAGAAATGGTATGAGAACTTTGTTGATGAAAAAACTATAAGATATTGGTAATGCAAATTATCAGTCAATACGTTATTTGAGTTATTTTGTACAATTTGAACCCCTCTTTTTTCGAAAAGAGGGGTTTCTTTGTATTCGGAAGAATAATCTTTAAACTAATACCGTAATGACGAAGCGATTTTTTATAGGCTACAGTTTGATTACTTTTTTTCTCTTAAATAGTGTGGTGCTTTTGGCACAACACAAAGCTTCCTTTGTGCAGCAATGGAAAATAGAAGATGCATCCCATGCTTTGCAGATAATAGAACGTGCAGATACATTAGAATTGATAGTTCCGGACGGACTGACTATGTGGTATCGGCAACGATTGACGGGCGATTATGAAATAAGTTATCGTATTTGTATGGTGATGCAAGGTGGAAAGTATGACCGCTTGAGTGATCTGAACTGCTTCTGGGCTGCCAATGATCCTAAATACCCTGATGATCTTTTTGCCCGTAGTCAGTGGCGTGACGGCATCTTTAAAAACTATAACACATTAAACCTTTTCTACGTTGGATACGGAGGAAATGATAATTCAACGACCCGTTTCCGTCGATACAAAGGAGAATATTATGGAGTGGCAGATGACAAGGTGAAACCTTTATTGAAAGAATATACCGATGCCTCTCATTTACTCGTCCCCAATCAGTGGTATGAGATTCGGATTCGAGTGGAAAAGGGAATCACAACTTATTCTGTGAATGATGAAGAGTTGTTCCGCTATACCCTTGCGGGTGGTGAAGGTGACGGACACTTCGGTTTACGTCTTTTGCAGAATCACGTACTCTTTACAGATTTTAAAGCGACTATACTTTGACTTATATACTGAAAACCTAATAAGACTATATTTCCATGATGAAACAACCTTTTACTAAATTTGGAGTGACAACTCTGTTTTCTCTTTTGTGCTCAGCATTCCTTCATGCTCAAGTTGTAACAGATGAACGGATGTTTTCTTTTGAAGAACCGCAAATACCGGATTGCATCACCGCTACCCATTCCCGCCTGTCGGTATCTGATCTGCATTATAAAGATGGAAAACATTCGTTGGAATGGACATTTGAACCGGGTGGTATATTGGAACTCAAGAAAGACCTGAAGTTTGAGAAGAAAGATCCGACCGGCAAGGATTTATATCTTTCGGCTTTTATTGTGTGGGTTTATAATGAAGTTCCCCAAGATGCGACCATTGAGTTTCAGTTTCTGAAAGACGGCAAACGATGCACATCTTTCCCTTTTGGTATTAATTTCAGTGGTTGGCGTGCCGCATGGGTTTGCTATGAACGTGATATGCAAGGCACACCGGAAGAAGGCATGAATGAACTCCGGATTATTGCTCCAAATTCAAAAGGAAGCCTTTTCATCGATCATTTGATTACGGCTACTAAAGTTGATGCACGTCAACAGACGGCCGATCTGCAAGTTCCTTTTGTCAATGCCGGGACCACCAACCATTGGCTGGTTGTCTATCAACACTCGCTTTTGAAACCGGATATTGAATTGACTCCTGTAGACGATAAGCAAAGAGCAGAAATGCAACTGTTGGAAAAGCGTTTTCGTGATATGATCTACACGAAAGGAAAAACGACTGATAAAGAAGTAGAAACCATCCGCAAGAAATATGATTTCTATCAGATAACTTACAAGAACGGCCAAGTATCGGGAGTACCTATTTACATGGTACGTGCTTCAGAAGCTTATGAACGGATCATACCAAACTGGGATAAAGATATGCTGACTAAAATGGGAGTGGAAATGCGTGCTTATTTCGACCTGATGAAAAGAATTGCCGTTGCATATAATAATGCGGCAAATCCGGTGATTCGGGAAGAAATGAAGAAGAAGTTCTTAGCAATGTACGATCATATAACCGATCAGGGAGTAGCTTATGGTAGTTGTTGGGGAAACATCCATCATTATGGCTATAGTGTTCGCGGTCTGTACCTGGCATATTTTCTGATGAAAGATGTGCTTAGGGAAACCGGGAAACTTCAGGAAGCCGAACGGACATTACGCTGGTATGCGATTACTAACGAAGTATACCCTAAACCGGAAGTCAATGGAATTGATATGGACTCTTTCAATACACAGACCACCGGACGCATTGCCAGCATTTTAATGATGGAAGATACACCGGAAAAACTACAATATCTCCGGTCTTTCTCCCGTTGGATTGATTTTGGTTGCCGTCCTGCATTGGGATTATCCGGTTCGTTTAAAGTAGACGGAGGTGCTTTCCATCATCGAAATAACTATCCGGCTTATGCTGTGGGCGGACTCGATGGAGCAACCAATATGATTTATCTTTTCAGCCGGACGGAATTTGCTGTTTCCGAGTTAGCTCATGAAACAGTGAAAAATGTACTGTTGACCATGCGTTTCTATTGCAATAAGCTGAACTTCCCTCTTTCCATGTCCGGTCGTCATCCGGATGGAAAAGGTAAACTGGTTCCTATGCATTTTGCTATGATGGCTCTAGCTGGTTCTCCCGATGGAAAGGAGGAATATGATAGTGAAATGGCTTCTTCTTACCTCCGTCTGATTTCAGACCCAAGTATTGCAAATGACTCTCCCGAATATATGCCTAAGGTTTCAAATGCTGAAGAACGTAAGGTGGCAAAACTTCTTATAGAGAAAGGTTTCCGTCCGGAGCCGGACCCGCAGGGAAATATAGCGATGGGATATGGTTGCGTCTCTGTTCAACGTCGTAGCAATTGGTCGGCTGTGGCACGTGGACATTCCCGTTATCTATGGGCGGCAGAACATTATCTGGGAGCAAATCTATACGGTCGCTACCTGGCACACGGCAGTTTGCAAATATTGACTGCTGCACCGGGACAGACAGTAACTCCCGCCACTAGCGGCTGGCAGCAGGAAGGTTTTGACTGGAACCGTATTCCGGGAGTGACATCTATTCATTTGCCATTGGAGCAATTGCAGGCTAAGGTGCTCAATGTGGATAGTTACTCTGGAATGGAAGAGATGCTTTACTCCGACGAGGCTTTTGCCGGTGGTTTGTCTCAACAGAAGATGAATGGTAATTTCGGAATGAAGTTACATGAGCATGATAAGTATAACGGATCACATCGGGCACGTAAATCTTACCATTTCATCGATGGAATGATTGTCTGTCTTGGTTCGGATATTGAAAATACAAATACGGAGTTCCCGACAGAAACGACTATCTTCCAATTGGCAGTTACTGATAAAGCAGGGCATGATTATTGGAAAAATTATCAAGGAGATAAGAAAGTATGGGTGGACCATTTGGGAACGGGTTATTATGTTCCAACTCCCATCCGGTTTGAGAAGAACTTTCCTCAATACTCGCGAATGCAAAATACAGGAAAGGAAACAAAGGGTGATTGGGTTTCTTTGGTTGTAGATCATGGAAAGGCACCGAAAAACGGAAGTTATGAATACGCTGTTCTGCCTCAGACGAATGAAACTCTGATGAAGAAATTTGCAAAGAAGCCCACTTATAAGGTATTACAGCAAGACCGGAATGCACATATTGTAGAGTCCGTTTCCGAACAGATCATTTCTTATGTGTTGTTTGAAACTCCTGAAACGACATTGCCGGGTGGTTTATTACAACGTGTGGATACTTCCTGTCTGGTTATGATTCATAAAGGATCTGCTGATAAGATTAAGTTGACGGTGGCACAACCGGATTTAGCTTTGTATCGCGGTCCAAGCGATGAAGCGTTTGATAAAGATGGGAAACGCATCGAACGTAGTATCTATTCACGACCATGGATTGAAAATGCCAGTAGTGAAATACCTGTGACTGTAACGATAAAAGGGCAATGGAATGTAGAAGAAACTCCGTTTTGCAAGGTGATTTCTTCTGATAAGAAGCAAACAGTTTTGCAGTTCAGTTGTAAAGATGGTGCTAGCTTTGAAGTGGAGTTAAGGAGATAAAAGTCAGACAATAGGAGATCATTTGCTTTTCCTGATAAGGGAACACTAGTTTCTCTTGGAGAAACCATAGTTTCCATGTCGTTGAAACTATTGTTTCTCGGTGCTGAAACTACAGTTTCCCAATGCTGAAACTTTAGTTTCCCGGTACGAAACCTTTGGTTTCAAGCCTTGAAACTAAAAGTTTCCCCACGAGAAACAAAGGTAATGCATTCATGAAATAAATAGGATTGCCTGGAGCTTCCAGAGTGAATACCTCCGCGTTGTGAAATGTAGTTTATCTGTTTCTGGTGACAGCATTATTGTTGTCACACTGCTGTCACCTATTGCTGTCACGGTGTTAATTGTTAATAATCAAACCGTTAAGCAGCAATCGGTGACAGGTGACAGAGATATAATTAAAATAATTGTATAGAGAGGTTAGAACATAAACATGGCAACGGCAACAATACGGTTGTTACATACGGCATGGGTATCTTGAATTTTCCCATTGGACGTATTGAGCGAACCATACCATGCAGAGCTTAATGTATATTCCAACCCGAATTTCCAGTGGGGGACATTGTAGGTCAGTTCTGCTCCTGCCGTAACTAATTGGTTAAGGTCTGTTCCTGTTCCATAAAGTTTTGCATCATTTCCTTTGGGAGCATATAGTGCATCACTTGTTCCCAGATTCTTGGCATAGCCTACGAAGATTCCCGGCTTCCATTTCTGTCCGTAGACAACGTTGAACCAAGAGCTGGAGAAACGTATCGGAGTATATTCTTGTTCTCCCGTTTGTTCGTTGACAGACTTGATCCCGAATCCACCCAAACCGGAAGCTTGTGTCAGATTGGATCCTAATACACTCTTCGCAGCGATGAACCAGTCTTTGTTGGTGTATTTCACATGAGCTTCGTATGAAAGAGTTGTGATGCGTTCGTCTACCTTGTATTTATCTGTATTTACTATAGACTCCGTACGTGGTTTCAATGATAACAACTCAATGCCTACGCCGGCCAGCAAACCGCCATTCTTATAATCAGCTCCGACATAAAATTCAGGAATACAGCTTTGCTTCAGATACTTATGTGTTTTCCCTTCCGGTCCTTGTGAAGTATATTGTGATTGCCACACTGCGGCTCCGGTAAGTTGGAAATTCTTGTTTGTATAGCGATAACGAATTTGTGGCGCACGGCTGAAGGGCTGAAACGGTGCTCCTACGGAGAGATTAAGAATCTGCGGAGACACATCTCCGAATAAGGGATGCCAGTTCTGTCCGAGTAATAAAGCTGATTTTCCCCAATCCAGATTCAAATAAGCATGACGAAGGCGAATGACCGAATAAGAAGTGCCTGTGCCGCGGAAGTCGACTTCTACTTTGGCAGATGTCTTGGCTGTTCCCAGTTTTGGACCGGCAACGTCTACTCCAAGGCGCGAATATAAAGTATAGAAGTTACTGTTGGGTGTTGAGTTCAAATCGTTCCCCTCCGGATCACGCACTTTGTCTTTTGGATACATATAAAACAATCCGTCTACGGTTTCTTCGTTAGCACGACTATTATAATAGAAGTCAGTACGAATCTGTCCATAGAATTTGAACTTGAAATCCTGCATTTGTGCGAAACTGCCTGATACGGTTATCAGACAAAGAAAGATTAGAATGTATTTTTTCATAATGTGCATGTTTGTAAACGGGCGCAAAATTACGTAAAATTACTGGTTATCAGTTCATCGTTGATTAAAAAAGGCAAGGATTGCCTGATTATATTTGTTGAGACTTGTGCTTTTATGAATTGCTTTCAGTAATTTTCTGTCTGCTTGCGGCATTAAATATTCCCAGAAAGTTTTCATTTTGTTCAGAAGTTGTTCGTCTCCTCCTTCCAACTGTTCTGCATATTGATTGTATACGCATTTGTGCATAGATTGCAATTTTTCTCTCATTTCATCGAACTCGAGTGCACGGTTTTGTCTATACTCCAAAGCTAATGCCGGGTTGGCAAGTAATCCCCGTCCTATCATCATTCCGGCTAGTCCGGGAAACTGTTCCTGAATGCGGTGAATATCTTCTACACTATTGATATCTCCATTATAGATGAGCGGATGCTTGCAGGCATTCTGAAAAGCCTCAAACGCTTTAAGGTCAACTTCTCCTTTGTATTGCTGTTTTCCCAAGCGGGGGTGCATAACCACTTGTCGCAAGGGTAGCTCATTGATAATCGGAGCCAGTTTCAGACATTCTTCCGGATCTTCCCAGCCCAACCTCATTTTGATGGAGAAACTTATTTGCGGATATTCTGTAATCAGGCTAAGTAACGCCTGAACTTCTTCGGGATAAGGAAGAATGCCGGAACCATTGTGGCGTTTAGCCAGCATGGGAAAAGGACATCCTATATTGATGTCGACTTCCTTATATCCCTTTTCAATGAATAGGGATAAGATTTTTTCTGCTTTCTCAAAAGAAGGGGCTATCAGTTGGGGAATCAGATGGGCTACCTGATTATTCCCGGGTTCGATTCCGCGGACATCTCTATGGCGGAATCCGCCTTTTTCGAGTCGTACAAATGGGGTATAATAAGTATCTATACCTCCGAAGCAGGCAGCATGAGCATTACGGTAAAACACTTCGGTGTAACCTTGTAATGGGGCAAAATGAATAGGAAGAGTCTTTGGCATTATTTTTATTTTTGTGCAAAGATACAGAAAAAGTAAAAGAGAGGAACCTCGCGGTCCCTCTCTTTCTGATGTTAAATTGATTAAAGTCTGATTTTTATAAACGTTTTCTATGATTGAAGGTTAGAAAAATTGGGGGATATATTTTTATTCTACAACGTTTATAGTCAGTTCACGTACTACTTGACCACCTTGATGGACGTAGTTTGCATTGTTGGCTACGAAAGTAGCGGTATATGTACCGGCCTCTTCATAGGTATGTGAGTATATCTCCAACGATTGCGAGATATTCTTGATAGCTACACCAGCGTCAGGATCGCAGGAACCGTTAAGGAGGATGGAATTGGAGATAAGCCAAGTATCTCCTTTTGTATACCCTGCTGCTCCGCCACTGGTTACGAAATCGCTTGGCTGGCTAATTCTCCAGAAATAAGGAATATTACCGTCTACAGTAGCATATGCTATTTTATCTGCATATTCTGCGCTTTTCATCTCTTCAAGTGTGAGGTTTTTATTTCCTAATGCTTCCTTCAATTTGGTAAGATGAGTGTTGTTTTTTGAAAGATCATCTAAATTGTAGGTTACATTTAAAGCCGAGAATTCGAAGTTCTTTGCATTAATTGTGGTTGATTTTCCATTGTTGAACTCCAGATTAAGCTGTAAGCCTTTAATATGTATTACAGGCATTGTGCTGCTATTATCAAGAGGGTTGAGGCGGAAAGCAATGCTGATTTCTTTACCCAAGTAAGATATTAAAGGACAAGAATAGTCTTTAGTATCTTTGGTTGCTTTAGGAAGCTCATCTTGGCTGACAAGTTCTGTCCATTCGCAATTAGTAACTGCTTCTTTGTCTTTTTCCACATTGTTGCCACTAATTCCTTCGAATTGATCGGATATTAATATGTGAGTAGAACCTTCGATGGTTTTCGCACTACCATAGTCATATACTACGGAGAAGTTGATTTCACATTTTTCTACGTCTTCCGGTTGCATTTCAATTCTGTTCCGGTGTTTGTATTCGTGCCCTATCTCACCGCTGAAGAAACTGATAAAATCAGGGTCACCATCGAAGCTGAACGTTACAGGGTTTCCTTTCTTTACAGTCACAGTTTTGCCATCGAAGCTGACATTGCTGTCTGTCACCACACCAACTTCCATTGCTGTGTCTTCTTTTAATTCCTTGTCGCATGAAGCCAGGGATAGTCCGGCAAAAGCGATAGTCATCAAACTTTTATATATTATTTTCATGTCCTTTTCTTTTTAAAGTTATTAAGAGAATTACCAACCCGGATTATTCGTCTTGATAGCACCGTTTGATCCTATTTCATTGGCAGGAATCGGGAAATAGTTGTAAGACTTCGGAATATTGAAGTAAGTATATACATTGATTCCGAATTTCCAGGATTCGTCAGCCTGTGCCTTGTCCACTTGTTCCTGCATCAGTTTGTAATAGTCTCCCCAACGGATCAGGTCGAAACGGCGTGTGTACTCGAAACAGAGTTCCATTGCACGTTCGTCTTTGATAGCTTTGCGGAAGCTCTCTTCATCCAGATTTGCTGCAAGTTTTTTGATTCCTGCACGTTCTCTTACCGCATTGATACATTCATAAGCCAGATCATTAGGACCATGGATGACTTCATTTTCAGCTTCAGCAATCATCAGCAGAATGTCAGAGTAGCGGAGAAGAGGGAAGTTGATGGAAGTATCGTTTTTACTCTTCTTGTCTGCTTCATATTCTCTACGATATTTGGCGGCAGCCCTGTTGCGGTTCTTATTGGCATCGTTCTTCGATTCACGATCACCGTAAGTAGACCCCGGCTCTGTTTTACCATAGCTGAAGGATTTATCCCAGTATTGTTGTTCCACTTCATCTCTTTTTCCCTTTACAAATTCACGACCGTCCACCGGAGTACCTTCTCCTGCTGACTGGGTGTAAGTGAATGGAGCGATATTCCAGTTGCAACGGTCAATATCACCGTTTGCTTCATACAATTCCAGCAGTTTAGGAGTATTCCAGATAAAAGCGTATGCATAGCCCGGATCACCTTTACCAGTGATGGATGCTTTGGAAGAAAGGTCCTTACCCTGAATACCGATAATATTACCAATTCTACCTTCTGCACGTACATCCGTTGAACGGTTACCTGCAAATTCTACTTCCCAAATACTTTCATTAGCCTTGGCACCATCCTTATTGAGAGCAGTGTTATACTTATCAGAACAAATGTCGATAAAGAAGTCCCAATATTTGGCAGTTAGTGAATGACCCTCATTCTTGACTAACTGTGCATAGTAACTTGCTTTTTTGAAATATTCTGTAATCTCGGCACTAGTCGTGTTGTTAGCCAAACCCACTTCCTTGTCACGTTTAGGTTCACCGGCCCGGAACATATATACACGCGCCAACATTCCCCAAGCAGCCGATTTGGAAACACGTCCCGGTAAATAGTTCAAATCTTGAGCAGATTTGAGATCCTCGGCAGAACCATACATCTCTTTGATGATAAAATCATAAATCGTCTGTTTGTCCGTACGTGGAATGGAGAGGTTATAGGCATCTTCTGTAGAAGTAGTCTTGAAAGGTACATCTCCCCAACATTCTACCAAAGTAAAATAATAGAATGCGCGTAAGAAACGGGCTTCGGCTTTGTACTGCTTGCGGGTATCGTCGTTCATATCGGGCACTGCATCAATATTCTCCAGGAAAATATTGGCTCTGTTGACGCCAGCGTATAATGTAGACCATAGTGCCGCTACAGTAGGATCACTTGTGTTGGCATTGTTACAGATTAAACCGCTCTTATTAGGTCCGCGGTTGGCACCACCATAGTGTCCCAGGTCGTCACCTCCTACAAGGTATAAGAATTCATTTCCGTAAAATGAACTTTGTCCCAGAATGGCATAGGTTCCTGTCAGCCATGAAGTAGCTTCTGCTTCATTTTTGAAGAAGTTCTCGGGAGTAGTATATGTCGGGTCTTTTTCCAGGAAATCGCAGGAAGTCAGGTTAAGTCCGACAAGAAGTGATATGATGATTATTTTTATTGTTTTCATATACGTAATTGTTTGAAGGATGATTGATTAGAAACCTAAGTTTATACCAAAACTGATAGAGTAGGCTCTCGGATAAGCGGAGAAGTCCAGTCCCGGAGTCAGTGCGCCTTCACGGATAGATACTTCCGGGTCGTAACCGGAATACCCTGTACATGTCCATAGATTCTGACCGGCAACGAATACGCGTGCATTGTCTATCTTCCATTTCTTGGTCAGTTGTTTCGGCAGTGTATATCCTAAAGACACGGTCTTCAGACGAAGGAACGAACCATCTTCGATAATACGTGTAGAGAACACTTTGTTAGAACCGGAGTCGGTAGCTCTCGGAATATTACTTTCCGGATTTTCCGGTGTCCAGCGGTCTGCGTAACTTGCGTATTGGTTCAAGTCACGTGTTTTATTGCTGTTCTCGAAGAACAGGCGGTTGGCATTCAATACATCGTTTCCATACGACCATTGGAAGAAGATGCTCAAGTCAAATCCTTTGTATTCGAAATTGTTGGTAAATCCGCCCGTATGTTTCGGCATACCGTTACCGATCATAGTGCGGTCGTTATCGTCGATGATACCGTCACCATTCAGGTCTGCGTATTTCGGCATACCCGGTTGTGTATTACTTTCGGAAGAGAAATACGGAACATTGCGTTTCAGTGTATATGTATCACCTACTTTGTCGAAATCTTCGTATTTGTATGTACCTTCGTAGATGAATCCGTACATCATTCCCATCGGATAACCCACTTTGGCAATGTAGCTGTATTGAGAGTTATAGTTCTGGTCAAATTTGGCTGCACTCAACAGAGAAGATTGGTTTTCGGCCAATTCTAATACTTTGTTCTTGTTGAATGCGATATTAAAGTTAGTAGTCCATGAGAAATGACGGTTCTTGATATTGGTTGTGTTCAATGTGAGCTCGATACCTTGGTTGCGTACCTTTCCTACATTCTTCATGGCACTGAAATAACCGGAAGAGGTGGGAAGTGCAGTATTCAGCAACAAATCACGAGTCGTTTTACGATACCAGTCTACGGTTAATCCGATGCGTTCGTCCAGGAAGCCTAAGTCCAGGCCTAGGTTCCACTGTTCGGTAGTCTCCCATTTCAGTTTTCTGTTTCTTAAGGAAGTGGGCACTGTACCTACACTTGTCAGGCTGTTTTCGAACGGATATACACCACTGGGGAGGCTACCGATCGAAATAAAGTCTCCGACTTTATCCTTCAATATCTGATATAAAGCATACGTATCATACTCGCCTACACGGTTGTTACCGGTCAATCCCCAGCTTGCTCTTAATTTACCTGAAGAAACAACAGACTTCAATGGTTTCATAAAATCTTCCTCCATGAATCCCCATGCCAATGAACCGGAAGGGAAGTAGCCGAAACGGTTATCACCACGGAACTTGGAAGAACCGTCGGAACGGAAAGAAACCGTTGCATAATACAATGATTTATAGTTATAGTTCAAACGTCCCAGGAAAGAAAGCATAGACCAGGAACTCTTTAATGATTTAGTCGTACTGGGAGTTCCTTCACTCATTCCCGCCATGCCGAGTGCTTCGTTCGGAATCTGTACCGTTTTGTATGAATAGTATTCATAGTCGGAATTCTGCAGGGTTACACCTACCATGCTATTGAAGAAATGCTTCCGTTTGATATTGCTCTGATAGGTCAGAATATTTTCATTCAACCATGTTGCACGTTGAGAATGGTAGATTTCTGCATTTACCTTATCGGATGATTTCGGATTACCATAACGGGTCTTCGAGTTGTTGAATGTTTCCCCTTTGCGGGTATCGAATGTGTAACCGCCTGAAACTTTCAACTTCAATCCTTTGATAAATTCATATTCTGCAAATCCGTTGAACTGAATGTAGTTCGCATACGTCTTGCGATATTCGTTTTTCAAGGACATGATAGGATTGAAACGATAATCGTTGGTATTGTTTATCGCGTCGTCCATGATGTTATCCATCAATGAGTTTAATGGTCTGTCCGGTTCGGTCACGGGGCGATATCCCCATACACTATAGAACAGGTTATTCATACCACTGTATGAGTTCTGGGAAGGAGAACCACCAGTGGTTGTAGTGCTTGAATAGTTGGTTGTCAGATAGATTTTCAGTTTCTTCTTTTGGATGGTAGTACCCATACGGCCTTGTACACGTTTGTAGTTTGATTCCAATAAGATACCGTCCTGGTCATAATAAGATAAAGAAGCATTGTAGCGAACTCCTTCCGAACCACCGGTCAGGCTGACATTGTGGCTTTGCATCCATGCGCTGCGGAAGATTTCATCCTGCCAGTTATATTGCGGGATATTCCTATAATCTTCCAGTCCCCATTTCTTACCGTCATAATTCATGAAGTAGGTAGTTTCCATATCTTTGGGACTACGTTCTGCCTGTAGTTTGACGAACTCGTATGCATCCATCATCGGAATCGTTTTGGTGATATGCTGAATACCGAAACTTCCGTCATATTTAATTTTAGGCTGACCGATTGTGCCTTTCTTGGTTGTAATCATCACGACACCGTTGGCACCACGGGCACCGTAGATAGCGGTAGCAGAGGCATCCTTCAGGAAATCGAGTGACTCGATATCGTTCTGATTGATGGCTGCGGCTATGGAAGGATCTTCCACCGGGAAACCGTCAATGACATAAAGAGGAGAGTTGTCCTGTGTCAAAGAGTTGTTACCACGGATGACGATGTTCATCTGTCCGCCCGGCATACCTTCGCCCGAACTTACGTTGACACCGGCAATACGTCCGCCTAATGTCTCGCCGAAAGAAGCAGTCGGAGTGCTAAGCAGTTCTGCCATGCTGGCTTTGGCAACAGAACCCGTCAGGTCTCTCTTGCGTATTTCCTGATAGCCGACTACTACCACTTCGTCCAATGTCTTTGTGTCTTCCTTTAATGTGATAATCATTGGCTTTTGAGTGTC